>Ga0209187_1000116_pt1 | contig 176682 bp, 178 predicted proteins | sample BantaG_FD_187430 | JGI IMG/M metagenome (GOLD analysis project Ga0209187, IMG submission 187430) | Marine algal microbial communities from Bantry Bay, Ireland - BantryBay_4 metaG (SPAdes) (version 2) | ecosystem: Host-associated > Algae > Red algae > Unclassified | place: Bantry Bay, Ireland...
CCATCGGCATCCTGCTGAGCCTCGGAATCATCGTGATTGCCTCATTCAACTACCTGTTGCACTTCGACTTCATCGAGCGGGCCGTCAAAGCTGGCGCTCCTCGTGACAGCGAATGGCAGGCCGCGTTCGGTCTCCTGGTCACCACCGTGTGGCTCTACTTCGAGATCCTTCGCCTGCTGAGCAAACTCCGCGACTGAATCAACTGTTCGTCTTCGCTTCGCTCAGCCGAAGCGTTAGGCACGCAGCAATCACTGTTCGTCTTCGCTTCGCTCAGCCAAAGCGTTGCACGCAGCAATCAACTGTTCGTCTTTGCTTCGCTCAGCCGAAGCGTTAGGCACGCAGCAATCAACTGTTCGTCTTCGCTTCGCTCAGCCGAAGCGTTGCACGCAGCAGACACGCAGCCTTCGGGCTGCGTGTCTTGCATTTTGGGCAACGGTGGCCCGGCTATGCACCGATGGCGTGGCTATACACCGATGGCCCGGCTATGCACCAATGGCGTGGTAGCCGCCGTCCACGTGGACCATGGATCCAGTGGTGGCGGGGAACCAGTCGCTGAGCAATGCGCAGACCGCTTTGGCCACCGGAAGCTGATCGTTGATGTCCCAGCCCAACGGGGCCCGCGCCCCCCAGGCATCTTCGAACTCGGAGAAACCGGGGATGGACTTGGCGGCCATGGTCCGAATCGGACCGGCGGCCACCAGGTTGGTGCGGATGTTCTTCTTGCCCAGCTCCCGGGCCAGGTACCGATTGGTTGATTCGAGCGCCGCCTTCGCCACCCCCATCCAGTCATACGCCGGCCACGCCACGGTCGCATCGAAGTCCAGACCCACAATCGAGCCGCCATTGGGCATCAACGGAACAACGGCATCGGCCACGGTCTTGAGCGAATAGGCCGAGATCCGCATTGCGAGCGCCACGTCTTCCCACGGTGCGTCGGTGAAGCCGCCGCCCAGGCACGATTCGGGCGCGAAACCAATGGCGTGCAGCGCACCGTCCACCGTGCCCCACTTTGACTCCAGCGCCTCCCGGACCTTTTGCGCGTGATCGTCGCTCGTGACGTCAAACTCCATCACCGCTGCTTCGTTGGGCAACTTCCTGGCGGTGCGTTCGGTCAGGCGGAGGCCGCGTCCGGCCCCGGTCAGCACAATCTCCGCACCCTCCTCCTGAGCCAGTTGCGCAACGCCAAATGCGAGCGACGCGTCGGTGAGGACGCCGGTGATCAAAATGCGTTTGCCGTCGAGAATTCCCATAGGACCGCCACGGTAGTCTGTGGGCGATGACCGAATCGATGCATCTCTTCGACACTGCCCGTCAGGCCATAGTGCCCTTCACCCCCGGGCCGGTGGTCACGATGTACACCTGTGGCATCACGCCCTATGACGCTACGCATCTGGGTCATGCGGCCACTTACCTGACCTACGACGTGCTGCAGCGACGCCTGCGGGATCTGGGCCATGAGACCCGGTGCGTGCGCAACATCACCGACGTGGACGACAGCATTCTGCAGAAGGCCCGCGAGATTGGCGTGCACTACCTCGACCTGGCCGCGCGGGAGACCGCCCGGTTCGACAACGACATGGTTGCGCTGGAGATGCTGCCCAGTTTCAGTGAGCCCCGGGCCACGGGTGCAATATCTGAGATTCGGTCGTTCATTGGCAAGGTGCTCGACAGCGGCAATGCGTACCAGGCCGGCGGCGCGGTGTACTTCGACGTCACCAGTGTGGAGAACTTCGGTGCCATCAGCGGTTATGACCGCAACAGGATGCTGGAGCTTGCCGCCGAACATGGCGGCTTACCCGATGACCCGCACAAGCGTGACGCATTGGACTTCATTCTGTGGCAACCATCGAAACCCGATGAGCCGGCGTGGGACTCGCTGTGGGGTCCGGGCCGCCCGGGTTGGCACATCGAATGCTCCGCGCTCGCGTTGCGAGAACTGGGGACCACCATCGACCTGCATGGCGGTGGCGGCGACCTGATCTTTCCGCACCACGAATGCGAAGCGGTGCAATCCGAAGCCGCAACCGGCCAACCTTTTGTGCGGCACTGGATGCACCAGGCCATGGTGCGGATGGACGGCGAAAAGATGTCGAAGTCACTGGGCAATCTGGTCTTTGTCAGTGAGTTGCGCAAGACCTATGACGCCCGAGCGGTGCGCCTGGGCGTCCTTGCCCACCACTACCGCACGCCTTGGGAGTGGAACGAAGAGATCATGCCCACAGCTGCGGCCCGTCTGGATGCCTGGATTGCGGCCGGTGAAGGCAACGACGGTCTGACCGAAACGCGCGCGGCGCTGGACAATGACCTGGACACGCCGGCAGCAATCGCCGCAATTGACCAGGCGGCCAAGGGCGGTGGTGTCAGCACCGCGGCCATGTTGTTGGGCGTGGACACCAGTCGACCCGTGACCGTGAGCCGGAACCCTGCGGCGTAGCCGGTTGGAAAACCCGGTGGCCCGGTGGTTGGAGTCGTTACGCTTTGCTCGTGTCGAACATCACCATTTCTCTTCCGGACGGCTCCGAGCGCACGCTGGACAGCGGCGCCACTGCCGCCGACCTGGCCGCCGATATCGGTCCGGGTCTGGCCAAAGCTGCGTTGATTGCCAACGTCGATGGCGTGGAACAGGACCTCAACGTCGAGCTGACTGACGGCGCAACGGTCTCGCTGATCACCGACAAGAATGACGAGGGCGTCTTCACCCTGCGGCACTCGACCGCCCACGTCCTGGCGCAGGCGGTGTTGGAGATGTGGCCCGGCGCGACCTTCGCCATTGGCCCGCCCATCGAGCACGGCTTCTACTACGACTTTGAGCTGCCGGACGGCGCCACCTTCACCGAAGAGGATCTGGAACGCATCGACGCCAAGATGCGCCAGATCATCAAAGCTGACCAGCCGTTCATCCGCGGCGAGGTGTCGGTCGAAGACGGTCTGGCAATGTTCGCCGGTCACCAGTACAAGAGTGAGATCATTGAAGGAGTGCGCGCGGCGGTGGCCAATGCCAGCGACGCCGAACTTGCAAGCGAAGTCAACAGCGACGGTTCGGTCAGCTTCTACCGCAATACTGATTCCTTCGTGGATCTGTGCCTGGGTCCCCATGTGCCGTCCACCGGCAAGCTCGGTCACTTCAAGTTGATGAGCGTTGCGGGCGCGTATTGGCGGGGCGACGAAAAACGTCCAATGCTGCAACGCATCTACGGCACCGCGTGGGGGAACAGGAAGGACCTCAAGCGGCATCTGCATCGATTGGTCGAAGCCGAAAAGCGTGACCACCGTCGCCTGGCCCGTGAACTCGATCTGGTGTCCTGGCCCGAGGAACTGGGCCCGGGTCTGTCGGTCTGGCACCCCAAAGGGGCTCTGGTTCGCAAGCTGATGGAGGACTACAGCCGCGACCGGCACGAGAACGGCGGTTACGAGTTTGCGTACAGTCCCCACATAGCCAAGTCAGTTTTGTGGGAAACATCGGGTCACCTGGACTTCTATGCCGACGGCATGTACCCGCCCATGGAGATGGATGGGGCCACCTACTATCCCAAGCCAATGAACTGCCCGTTCCACGTGATGATCTTCAAAAGCAATCAGCGGAGCTACCGGGAGCTGCCACTACGCATCTTCGAGCTGGGAACCGTCTACCGCTACGAACTCTCTGGGGCGGTCCATGGTTTGCTTCGGGCCCGCGGGTTCACCCAGGACGACAGCCACATTTTTGCCACGCGGGAGATGTTGCAGGATGAGCTGGCGTCACTGCTGGACTTTGTTCTGTCGGTGCTTCGGGCCTTTGGTTTCACCGACTTTCAGGCCAAGCTCTCCACCCGTCCCCCGGAGAAATCGGTGGGCGAGGACGAGATGTGGGGAGCCGCAACCGAGGGCCTGCGCCTGGCGCTCGAAGCGGCCGAACTGGACTACGAAGTCGACGAAGGCGGCGGTGCGTTCTACGGCCCCAAGATCGACGTTGATGTGAAAGACGCCATCGGCCGCGCCTGGCAGCTCTCCACCATTCAGGTGGACTTCAACCTGCCTGAGCGCTTCGATCTGGAATACGTGGCCAGCGACGGCGAACGCAAGCGTCCAGTCATGATCCACCGGGCGCTGTTCGGGTCGGTTGAACGCTTCTTCGGCGTGTTGCTTGAACACTACGCCGGAGCGTTCCCCACGTGGTTGGCGCCGGTCCAGGTCCGCATTCTTCCGGTGGCCGAAGCCCACGCTGACTATGCGCATGCAGTGCGCCAACAGTTGCGTGACGCCGGTTTCCGCGTGGACGTGGGCGATGCCACCGAGCCGCTCGGCAAGCGCATCCGCGGCGCCAAGATGGAGAAGCTCCCCTATGTGGTGGTCGTCGGCGATGATGATGTGGCCAACGGCACCGTTGGGCTGAACGCCCGCGGAAACAAGGAGGAGCGGGGAGTGTCAGTTGCCGATTTCACGCAACGGTTGGCGGAAGAGGTCGAGACGCACGCAGTTCCTGAAGCTCCGGCCGAACCGGCTGATGCCTGATCATCATCACGGCGGGATGACCATTGGCGAATGTGACCGGCGACGATGACCATCGAGAACCTGTGGGCCGGCTGGCGCGCCGCCTACGTTGGGGATCTTGATGCGCACACCTACACCGACGCCAGCGGCACGCTCTTTGAACGGATTCTCAACGCCGGGGTGCCGGACCATGAGACCTACATCGTGCATCGGGGCGAGCACTGCTTTGTCATGCTCAACCGCTTTCCCTATGGCACCGGACATCTGCTGGTGATGCCCAATCGGGGCGTCCCGCTGCTCGGTGATCTCACACCGGACGAGTCTGCGGCGCTCTGGGAACACATGACGCTTGCTGATCGGGTCCTTCGCAACGTGTACGAGCCCGACGGCATCAACCTGGGCTTCAATCTTGGCAAGGCCGCCGGAGCGGGCGTGCCGGACCACCTCCACGGTCATGTGCTGCCGCGCTGGTCCGGCGATACCAACTTCACCACCGCGACTGCCGAGGTGAAGGTGATGCCGGAGTCGCTTGACACGTCCTGGCAGCGGATCCGAGCCGGGTGGCTCAAGGTCAGCTGATCAGGCAAGAAAGATCCTCAGAAATCTGATCGCCGGAGGATCCTGAACGGGCTGGCCGTCGTTTGAGGGGGAGTCGGCGGCGTGCTCTTTGTGGCGCACCGCCGAGGCCGCAACTTCCGGCGCACAGGCTTCATGTCTGTCCGAGCGGGCGCGGGCGATGGCACCCATCGGTTGGTTGGCACACCCAAATACCAGCCAACCGACTGGGTGTCGGCGGTGGGTCTAGATGTCCCCGTTCGTTCGGAGCACCTCGATGGCGTTGGCCGAGAGACCCAGGTCGTCGGTCAGAACCTCATCGGTATGCTCGCCCAACCGGGGCGGTCCGGCCGCGTACTGCACGGGGGTCTCGGAGAATTTGATTGGGTTGGCCACGCCGGGCGCATTCCCGGACGCCGTTGGCAAATCGATGCGGGTCCCGCGTGCGATTGCCTGCGGCTGGTCAAACGCCTCGCCAATCGAGTTGACCGAGGCGCACGGAACACCGATTTCCGGCAAAGCACTGGACCAGTGATCTCGCTTGTGGGTGGCGACAATTGGCGCCAACTCCGTTGCCAGTTCCTGCCGGTGCTGGTTCCGATCAGGATTGGTGACAAAGCGGGGATCATCGATCAGATCAGGGCGCGCAATGAAGTTGCACAGCGTGGCGTACTGCCGATCGTTGCCCACCGCAATGATGATCGGGCCATCCGCGGCTTCGAAGACCTGATAGGGCGCCAGGCTCGGGTGCCAGGTACCACTTCTTCCGGGTGAGGTTCCCGTGAGCAGGTATGCCATCGCCTGATTGGACAGGATGGCCATCTGGGTGTCCAGCAGCGCCAAATCCACGTGTTGGCCGATGCCGGTCGCTCGGCTGTGCATGACTCCGGACAGCGCGGCCACGGTGGCATAGAGGCCGGTGGTGAGGTCCGCGACCGCCACCCCGGTGCGGAGGGGTCCGGCTCCGTCTTCGCCGTCCGCTCGGCCGGTCACGCTCATCAGTCCGCCAAGTCCCTGGGCGAGGTAGTCGTACCCGGGATGGGCGGCCAGCGGCCCGGTCTGGCCAAAGCCGGTAATGGAGATGTAGACCAGCGCGGGATTGACGTTCCGAAGGTCATCCCAACCCAGACCCTTGCGAGCGAGGTCACCGACTTTGAAGTTCTCAACCAGGATGTCGGCGTTCACGGCAAGCTTGCGAATCAGGTCTCTCCCGCCATCGCTGTTGATGTTGACGGTGATGGAGCGTTTGCCGCGGTTGGCCGAGAGGTAGTACGACGCTTCGCGGGTTTCGTTGCCCTGCTCGTCCTTCAGCCAGGGAGGACCCCATTGCCGGGTGTCATCGCCTACGCCGGGCCGCTCAACCTTCACGACGTCAGCGCCGAGGTCAGAAAGCAGCTGGGTGCATGACGGACCAGCCATGATGCGACTCAGGTCAAGAACCCGTACGCCGGCGAGCGGTTGCTGTGGTTGGGTCATGGCCGCTGATCGTACTGTGCGGCTCTTGGCCGTGGGACCGTTCGGCTGGCCGGGTGCCAGATTCAGGCGATAGCTTTTCCGGGTGAGTGAGAGTGAGCACGAAGCCAATTCGGTTGACCCCGATTCGATCGATGACGGTGACGTCACCGATGTGTTGCCCGATGATCTGAATGTCTCCGAGCATGTGGGGCCGTATCTGTTCCCCAACAACAACCGCCGCCGGGTACCTGCGGTGTTGTATGTGGTGACCGCAGTTTGCGTCGTCGTCTGGTGGCTGCTGAGCAGTACAAACACGCTGGTGAACCAGGGGAGCTTCATCGCCGCAATTGGTCTGTTTGTGTTTGCGGTGTACTCATTCTTTGCCGGCTGGGATCTCAAGGTTGATGAGAACGATGCGCTGCTGGAAGCCACCCGGACCGTTGGGTTTCCGGTAGGGCATGCGTCGGCGCAGATGGGCTGGCGAGGCTGGCTGAGTCGCCCCACCTGGCGCATTCTGCTGTACTCCAATGAGGCGCAACCGGAACGTCGGGGTCTGGTGCTGGTCGACGGCGTTGATGGTGAAGTCCTGGACGCGATCATCGAAGACAATCCCGAGGACTGGTCGGCGTACAACGGCTCCCCGGCCAACCCCAGCTTGGGCTGACTCCTGAACCGCACCTGGCGCAAATACCGGGGTGAGCGGGACGGCTCAGAAGCCGCCGCGTGGTGGCGACTTACCAATTGGTAGAGGCCCTGCTAATATGGGACGGGCGAGGGTAAGACAGGTCGATCGGGCAAAGAGGTCCGCATGTTTGATGGTCATTGGCGCAGCACCGTGGAGAAGGCAGTCGACCCGGTTGGTCACACCCTTCGCAAGATCGGCATCACGGCTGATCTCCTCACCGTTTCCGGAATCCTTATTGCGGGCGCCGCCGCCGTGGTGATCGGTCGTGGCCATCTCCGGCTGGGTTTGGCGCTGCTGGTGCTGTCCGGCTTGAACGACCTGCTGGACGGCCCGGTGGCCAAGGCCGCCGGAACCACTTCGGACCGCGGGGCGTTCTTCGATTCGGTGTCTGACCGGGTGTCTGATGTTCTGCTGTTCAGCGGAATCGCCTGGCACCTCTCGGTCACCCGACCCGGCAGTCAGATTTCGATGTTGCCGGTAGCCATTCTTGGCGCCGCGCTGCTGATCTCCTACCAGCGCGCCAAAGCCGAGTCGCTGGGCTTTGACGCCAAAGGCGGAATCATGGAACGGGCGGAGCGCTTCATCGTCATCAGTATCGGCCTGTTTTTTTCGTCGATCCTGATTCCGGTGATGTGGATCATGCTGGCGTTGACCATCGTCACCGCCTTGCAACGGTTTGCCAAAGTGTGGGGACAGGCATCAGAGACGGTCCCCAACCGCGACCCCGGACGACTGCAATCTTCGGTCGACCAGTGACATGACCGACCGCACGACCGCCCTGTTCCGGGTGGGTGCAGCGGTGATGCGGGGGGCGCCAAAGCCGGTGGTTTCGGCGGTCACCAGCACCGTGGCCAAGCGGGTTCCGCGCCTGCTGGGCGAACGAACTGCGGTGGCGCGTCGGCACCAGCAACGGGCCCGAACCGAGGAAATGGATGAGGCCGCGATGGACGACGCGCTCGGTTCGGTCTTCGCCACCTACGGCCGCTACTTCTCCGATACTGCCCAGCTTGCCGGCTTGCCCGCGGTCGATGTTGATAAGGGCTTCAGCTATGAAGGGTTCGAACACATCGAAGACGGTGTTGCCGCCGGCAACGGCACAATTCTTGTCCTGCCACACCTGGGTGGTTGGGAGTGGGCCGGCAGCTGGCTCACCAAAGTTCCGGGTTACGAGGTGACGGTGGTCGTCGAGGCTCTGGAGAATGACGGCGTCCGAGAATTCATGCACGGCTGGCGGGAGTCAATCGGCATGGAGGTGCTCACCCTTGGCCCGAAGGTCCCAGGTCAGATCACCGCGGCGCTGAAGGCCAACCACATTGTGTGCTTGATGAGCGATCGAAACATTGGTGATGGGGGAGTGGAGGTCACGTTCTTCGGCGAGACCACCGAGCTGCCGGGCGGCGCCGCCACGCTGGCGCTCCGCACGGGTGCCGCAATCGTGCCGCTGGCCGTGTACCACCGGGGCGATCACAGCCACGCCGTTGTTCATCGGCCCATCCCCGTCGAACGCCAGGGGCGGCTGCGAGAAGACGTGAACCGCATCACCCAGTTGATTGCCAACGAGATGGAAACGTTGATCCGGATGGCTCCGGACCAATGGATTGTCCTGCAACCCAACTGGCCGAGCGACTATTCGGAATGACCGCCTCGGATGCGTTCGATCATCCAGCGAGCGATCTCGATAAGCACAGTGACCGAGAGTGCCAGGCCAAACGCCAGCCACAGGGCGGTCGATTGGTTCTCCACCGCATCGCCCACGAAGAAGCCCAGGAGGCTGGCGTATGAGGCCCACACCAGAACGGCGATGACGTCCCACCGCAGGAACCAGGACAGAAACGGTTGGGCCGTGAGTCCACAAGAGAAGGTCATGGCCGTTCGGCCCCCGGGGATGAACCGCGCGGTCACCAGCAGCAGCCCGCCGCGTTTGCGGATCTGGCCGGCGGTTGCGTCCAGCCGTTTGGCGCCTCTTTCGCCTCGAAAGAAGATCCGCGTGAGCAGCTTGTCCGATCGGTTGCCGATCATGTACGCCACCGAATCTCCGATGAGCGCGCCAGCCGCCGCCACGATGATCACCCCGATGAGCGAAAGAACCGACCGTTCGTCAATGAGCGTTCCGGCGCCGGCCGCAACCCCGCCGGCAATGACGCTGAACTCCGACGGCACGATCGGGACCACGGAGTCGAACATGGCGACCAGAAACAGCAGCAGAAAGAACCATGGACTGCTGGAGACATCGCCGATGAAGCGCTCCATCTCTTCAAACAGGTCAAGTATCGAGCTCATGCGAAGATAGAAGGTATCCGGCTTATGGGTCCCCGTGTGGTTCAGGGCCCAGCTCGCCAGTGCCCAGTTCGCCATTACCCAGCCCGCCAGTGACCAATGGCACCCGGTGCCCATCTTCCCTGCCAACCACGGGCTGGACTAGCTTGGTCATGGTGCGAGTCGGGATGTTCAGCCCTTACAGCCTCACTGTCCCTGGCGGCGTGCAGGCGCAGATCTTTGGCTTGTCGCGCGCACTCAGATCTGAAGGAATCGATGTCCGTGTTCTCGGACCGTGTGACGGCCCCCCTCCCGAGCCGGGGGTGACGCCGCTTGGCATGAGCATTCCCACTGCGGCCAACGGTTCGGTGGCGCCAATTGCGCCGGACATCCCCGCTCAGCTCCGCACCATGCGGGCCATCTGGAATGAAGATTTCGATGTCATGCATCTGCATGAGCCGTTGGCCCCCGGCATCACCACCACCGCCATCCTGGTCAAGACGTGTCCCATCGTCGGAACCTTCCACGCGGCAGGTACCAGCGCGGCGTACAAGTGGATCAACCGCGGCTGCCGCAACCTGCTGGGCCGAATCGACGTTCCGGTGTGTGTCTCACCCGCGGCCGAAGAGATGGTGCAGAACGCGCTGGGCGGTTCATACCAACAGGTCTTCAACGGGGTGGAGATTGGCCACTACCTCGGCGCCAAGCCGTGGCCGACAACCGGTCCCACCATCTTCTTTGTTGGTCGACATGAGACCCGCAAAGGTCTGGCGGTGCTGCTGGAATCACTGGCCCAACTGCCCGACAGCGTTCGTCTCTGGGTCGCCGGCTACGGACCCGAGACCGAGGCCCTGCGCTCCCAGTTCGCACAGGACGCCCGCATCGAATGGCTTGGCCGTATCTCCGAAGAAGAAAAAGTCGCCCGTCTTCGGGGCGCTGATGTGTTCTGCGCGCCCTCTCTCCACGGAGAGTCCTTTGGCGTGGTCCTGTTGGAGGCCATGGCGGCCGAGACCGCAATCGTGGCCAGTGACCTGGAGTCATACTCCCGGGTGGCGCAGGGCGGCAAGCAGGCTCGACTGGTCACGCCCGGCGACCCCACCGCACTTGCAACTGGCCTTCGAGATCTCCTTCTGGATCCCGCGGCCGCCGCGCCTCTGGTCCAGGCGGGATTTGAACGGGCAGGCGATTTCTCCATGCGGGCGCTGGCCCAGCGCTATATCGAGCTCTACGAGCAAGCCATCGAATCGCGCCGCAGCCCCGTACGATGACGGGCTGATGTCCCCACGAACGATTGCCATTCTCGCGGCCCCAATCACCCTGATCGCTGTTCTGCTGATCATCGTGTTGTTGATTGTTGGTGCCCCTGCGTGGCTGGCCATCCTGTTGCCGCTGGCCGTGGCGACCATCGTCGCCATTTTTCTGCACCGCACTGCGGTGGCGCAGGTGATCAGCATGATCGACGCCAAGCCAATCACCCCGGGCTCCGAACCACGGCTCGAGAACATGATTGAAGAACTGTGTGCCCGGGCCGGCCAGTCCGAACCAGAGATGTACGTCATCGAAACGGCCAGCATCAACGCCGCCGCATTTGCATCTGCGCAGAGCCCGTGTCTGGCGGTCACTCGCGGCCTCATTGACAAGCTCAGCGTGGTGCAACTCGAAGGCATCATGGCCCGTGAAGTTGCCCGGTTACGAGAAGGCAGGGCGCAGGAGGAAACCCTGGTGGTTCCCTTCGTTCGCCGCATCCTGGCTCCCATTGGCGGCCTGGCCCGCGCGGTCACCGGCATGGTCATTGATGACGACAGTGATGCCATGGCAGACATCGCCGGCATGCGATTGACCCGCTACCCGCCCGGCTTGCTGTCGGCCTTTGAAGCCATGGAGCTGTCCGGCGAGCCGACCAGTGTTACTGCCGGCCCAACCGCGCATCTGTGGGTCCGTTCTCCGTCCGGTGAACGCCAGTGGTCCTTCAGTCAGCGAATGGACCTGCTCCGCGAACTCTGATTGGTTCGGCGTCGGGTCAGAAGTCCCAACGAACCACGCCCTGGACCTGCGCCCGGTCGACCGGCCCATATATGCGGGAGTCGGTGCTGGCCTGCCGGTTGTCACCGAGCAAAAAGACGGTGCCTTCGGCCAGTACACAGAAGTTTGCCGCCGATACATCGCACCGGCGGATGGCGTTTCCGGAAATCGGAAACGTCATGCCCGGCTGTGCGACATAAGGCTCGTCAAGCCGCTCACCGTTCACCAGGACCTGACCGTCGATGAAATCCACCCGATCGGGTCCCACCGCAATCACTCGCTTCAACACATCAACCGATGGGCCCGAACTCGCCGTGACCGTCACCACGACAACGTCACCCGGTGTGGGGTCGGCGCCGGTGCGAACAAGCACTCGGTCGTCGGGACCAATGGTTGGCAGCATCGACTCACTGTTGGTTACGTACACCTCAAAGAACAAGATTCGGGCGACCAGCAGAGCGACCGCTGCGACCGCAACCAGCAGTCCCACGAACTTCGCCAAATCCACGAACTTCACATCACGAACTTCCAGATCCACGAACTTCAAACCTACGGCGCAATCGTAGGGCGCGTCGGAACGGACCCCGCGGGAACAAATTCTGTGAGTTATGGAGTATTCCGCTCTAGGCAGAGCCTCTAACGCCGTAGACTGCCGGGCATGTCTGAAGCAAAGAACACCGCCGGTGCCAAGACCGGAACGATGACCTTGAAAACCGGCCTTGCGGAGATGCTGAAAGGCGGCGTCATCATGGACGTCGTCAATCCCGATGAAGCCAAGATCGCCGAGGACGCGGGCGCAGTGGCCGTCATGGCACTGGAACGCGTGCCCTCAGACATTCGTCGTGATGGCGGCGTGGCCCGCATGAGCGACCCGGAGATGATTCAGGGCATCCAGGAGGTCTGCACCATTCCGGTCATGGCCAAAGCCCGCATTGGTCACTTTGCCGAAGCCCAGGTGCTCCAAACCCTTGGCGTGGACTACATCGACGAGTCCGAAGTTCTGACCCCGGCCGATGAGACCCACCACATCGACAAGCTGGCATTCGATGTTCCGTTTGTCTGTGGCGCAACCAACCTCGGCGAGGCGCTTCGACGGGTTGCCGAAGGCGCAGCCCTCATTCGCTCCAAGGGCGAGGCGGGCACCGGCAACATCGTGGAAGCGGTGCGCCACATTCGCACCATCCGCGGCGACATTCTCAAGATCACCCAGGCCGACGGCCCCGAACTTTTCGAGTGGGCCAAACAGCTGCAGGCGCCATTGCCGCTGGTGCAGCAGATTGCTGAGACCGGCAAATTCCCGGTGCCCATCTTCTGTGCCGGAGGCATTGCGACACCGTCGGATGCCAGCCTGGTGATGCAGCTTGGTGCCGAATCGGTCTTTGTTGGTTCGGGCATCTTCAAGAGCGACAATCCCTCCTTGATGGCCAAGGCCATTGTTGAAGCCGCCACCAACTTCGAAGACGCCAGCATCGTGGCCAAGGTGAGCACCGGTCTGGGCAAAGCCATGCCCGGCTTGGAAATCGGCTCGCTGGAAACCAAGCTCGCTGACCGCGGCTGGTAGCGGCATTGTCCGCTTCGGCGGTGGGCGTGCTTGCGCTGCAAGGCGCATTCCAAGCCCACATTGACGTATTCGAGGATTTGGGTTGTGATGCCCGGGCGGTGAAGACCCCGGACCAACTCGCCGACGTTGAACGATTGGTGATCCCCGGCGGGGAGTCCACCACCATGAACCTGCTGCTTGACCGCAACAACCTGCGCGCCCCCATTGAGGAACGGGTGGCGGCCGGGATGCCGGTCTTTGGCACCTGTGCGGGCATGATTGTGCTGGCCGCCCGGGTGTTGGACGGTCGACCCGATCAGGAACCGTTGAACGCGATCGACATCACCGTGCGCCGCAATGCCTACGGCCGCCAAATCGATTCATTCGAAGCCACGCTGCCGGTCCCGGTTCTTGGCGAGCCGGATCTCCCCGCCATCTTCATTCGGGCTCCGGCGGTGGAAAAGGTCAGTGACAACGTCGAGGTGCTGGCCGAGGTGGACGGTGCTCCGGTACTTTGCCAGCAGGGAGCGGTGCTGGTGTCATCGTTCCACCCCGAGTTGTCTGGCGATTCACGCCTGCACCGATACTTTGTTGCTATCAGTTGAGAGGAACCGCACATGTCCGGTCATTCCAAATGGGCCACAATCAAGCACAAGAAGGGCGCCGCTGACGCCAAGCGCGGAAAGCTCTTTGCCAAGATCATCAAGCAGGTGGAGGTTGCGGCTCGTCAGGGCGGCGGCGACCCCGACGCCAACCCCACCTTGCGCACCATGTACCAGAAGGCCCGCGACAGCTCGGTGCCGCTGGACACGATTGAACGGGCGATCAAGCGCGGCACTGGCGAACTTGAAGGCGTCAGCTACGAGACCATCGTCTACGAGGGCTATGCGCCGGCCGGGGTTGCGCTCTACATCGATGCGCTGACCGACAACCGCAATCGGACCGGCCCCGAGATGCGCAGCATGCTCAGTAAGAACGGTGGTTCACTGGCCGAACCCGGGGCGGTGTCCTGGCAGTTTGAACGCAAAGGCATCATCTTGCTGGAGCGGGCGACCATCGAAGAAGACGATCTCATGATGATTGCCCTGGAAGCCGGTGCCGAAGACCTGGCCGACCTGGGCGAGGCTTGGCAGTTGACCTGCGAGCCCACCGATCTCAACGGTTTGCGGGACGCGTTGGAAGCTGCGGAAATTGCCTTCACCTCCGCGGACCTGGTCATGGTTCCCACCCAGACCGTGGAGCTGAACGAGAGCGATGCCAAGTCGGTCCTCAAACTGATCGAAGTTCTTGAAGACAGCGATGATGTCCAGGACGTCTTTGCCAACTTCGATATCTCCGACGAGGTCATGGCGTCCCTCTCCGCGCAGTAACTCCGCCCAACAGTGTCCGCATTGGTTGAGCCTCCGCCCGACAGTGCCCGCCCGATACCAACCTCGCCCGGTAACTCCGCCCAACAGTGTCCGCATTGGCGGAGCCTCCGCGTGCTGATGTGATCTCTGCAGTACGATGAAGAACATATGTTCGTTCTGGGAATCGATCCGGGTCTGTCCCGGTGCGGCTACGGCGTTGTCCAACAACCCCAACCGGGCTCAAGGTCGCGTTCACCCAAAGCCATAGCGGCCGGAGTGATTCGCACCGAACCATCGGCGCCGATACCCAGGCGTTTGGCGCTGCTGCAGGCCGAAGTGGTTTCGCTCATCGAGGACTACCAGCCATCAGTGGTGGCCGTGGAGCGGGTCCTCTTTCAGGTCAACGTCAGCACCGCCATGGGAGTCGGCCAGGCCAGCGGGGTGACCATGGCGGCTGCGTCCGCCGCCGGATGCGAGGTCATCGAATACTCGCCCAATGAGATCAAGGCGGCCATCACCGGTGACGGCGGCGCCGACAAAGACCAGATGGAACAGATGGTGCAGCTGCTGCTTGGCATTGCCACCCCACTTCGCCCCGTGGACGCAGCGGACGCCGTGGCCGTCGCGCTGTGCCACCTGGCCCACAGCCCCCAACTTGTTTCAAGGAGTTCACCATGACCAGCACCGGTATGGAGGCTGCAGGCCGAACGTTTCGGCGGAGCGTGAGCGAGGGCGAACAGTGGTGGAAGGCTGCGTGCCGAACGTTTCGGCGGAGCGTGAGCGAGGGCGAACAGTGGTGGAAGGCTGCGTGCCGAACGTTTCGGCGGAGCGTGAGCGAGGGCGAACAGTCGTGGAAGGCTGCGTGCCGAACGTTTCGGCGGAGCGTGAGCGAGGGCGAACAGTCGTGATTGGTTCCCTACGCGGCGCGCTGCTTGAGCGCGGAGATGGCGAAGTTCTGGTCGAAGTGGCCGGCATTGGCTACCGGGTGACGGTGTCGCCTTCCACCGCGGTGACGCTGGGCGAATTGGGCAGCGAAGTCTTTGTTCACATCCACCACCACATCCGAGAAGACGCCCAACAGCTGTTTGGGTTCACCTCCCGAGAAGAGCGGTTGGCGTTCGTGGCGCTGTTGTCGGCCCATGGCGTTGGGCCGGCCCTCGCGCTGGCCATTCTTTCGGTGCATGACCCCATTGGTCTGCGGCGAGTACTGGCCGAAGACGACCTTGGCGCGCTGTGCCTTGTCCCGGGTGTGGGTAAGAAGACGGCGGCGCGGCTGCTGGTGGAACTGAAGTCCAAGCTGGACGTGGCCGAAGGTGACCTGGCGGCCACGGTCAATGTGATTGGCGGGGGAGAAGCCGCCGGTGTTCGCCGAGATGTTCGCGAAGCCCTCCTGGGTCTGGGCTACGCCGACGAGGAGATCCACCAGGTCCTGCGCGACATCCCCGATGAAGGCGATGCCAGTGAGCAGCTGAAGCAGGCGCTCAAGCGGCTGGCCGTTGCCTCCTAGGTTGTCACCTGATGCGTGAAGAGATGCTCAACCCGGACGGTTTGGTTCGCGACCAGGCGACCACGCCGCAGCCGGTGGATATGGCCGATGTCGTCGAAGAGCCCGGGCTCCGGCCGCGGGCGCTGGATGAGTTTGTAGGTCAGGAAATGCTCAAGCGGCACCTGGGCATCATCCTGGGGGCGGCGCGGCAGCGCGAAGAAGCCGCCGACCATCTGCTGTTTGCCGGGCCGCCGGGTCTGGGCAAGACCACCCTGGCCAACATCGTGGCGCGGGAAATGGAATCGACCATTCACACCACATCGGGACCGGCGCTCGAACGCACCGGTGATCTGGCCGCCATTCTGACCAAGCTCGAACCGGGCGATGTGCTGTTCATCGATGAGATCCACCGGTTGGCCCGCGCCATCGAAGAAGTCCTGTACCCGGCAATGGAAGACTTCGAGCTGGACATTGTTCTGGGCAAAGGCCCGGCCGCCCGCTCCATTCGACTGGAGGTGCCCCGGTTCACGCTGGTTGGCGCCACCACCCGACTGGGGTTGATCACCGGCCCGCTGCGTGACCGCTTTGGTGAGGTTGCGCGACTGGAGTTCTACAACCCCGACGAACTCAAACTCATCGTTCTGCGAGCGGCCGGCATTCTCAATGTCAACATCGACGAGGATGGCGCTGCGGAGATTGCCCGTCGCTCCCGAGGCACCCCGCGCATCGCCAATCGTCTGCTGCGCCGGGTCCGGGACTACGCCGAGATTGAAGGCGACGGAACCATTGGCCGCGCCGAGGCCCATGACGGACTCAAGCTCTTCGGCGTGGACGAAGTGGGCTTGGACAAGGTTGACCGCGCCATCCTCGGGTCGATCTGCAACCGATTCGGCGGCGGACCGGTGGGACTGTCCACGCTGGCCATCAGCGTGAGCGAGCCCGGCGAAACCGTGGAAGAGGTGTACGAGCCGTTTCTGATTCAGCAGGGCTTGCTCAAGCGCACCCGCCAAGGTCGAGTAGCCACGCCCGCAGCATGGGCGCATCTGGGTTTGCATCCGCCGACGACCGCCACCCCGGCCGTGGATCCCCGCCTGTTCGACTGACTTTGCGGCGCTATGGGTAGCAGAATTCGAACGCAACGTCATCTCGAAGCGATGGCGAAGGGGCGAGCACACTCAATCCCCGAAGTCGGCGACGGCGACTACTTGACCTGCCCACTCTGTCTTGGCATTTGGCCCGTCGCAGCGATTTACTCACCAGACGTTCTTACGCGAGAGCACGCTCCGGTTACTCAAGGCGGTGCAGGAGAGTTTCGCTGCATCACGTGCCGACCCTGCAACAACAATCGAGGAGCGGAACGAGCTGCCAGTCTTGAGCGGCGGGCCGGAGGTCGGCAGACCGGAAGCTCGGAGTCCCTACTGGAGTTTGCGAGCGCATACCTGATTTGCTTCGCCACTCTTGGCTACAAGTTCATCCTGGACTCGGCACTTGACGACACTCGGCGGATCATTCGGGAGAGCATCGTCGGCCTGACTCCCTGCGGGAAGTTCAAGGGATTCTCTGAACACACGAGCTTGAAAGGTAAGGTTGCAGTCGGAGCAGGACGGCACCCACAGAGCGGACGATTCGAGCCAGCAATTCTTGTGGGCCTTCCGTCGACTCATGCCGAGCGGGTCGTGGACGGAGAACATCTTGTGATTGTGCCCCGCCCTGGAGCCAGCGGGGACCTGGTCTCTTGGCTGTCATCAGGTGTTGAAGTAGAGCCGTTCTTTGACTACGGAATCGAATGGCCAGCCGAGCTTGAGATTCCTCGGTTGTGGGACAACGGCGAAGCGCCCGGGCCGTATGAGCCAAGCGTCGAAGGTTGGCGCGCTGTTCGAGCACAACCCGAACACCAAGACGGTTCTGTTGGTAGCTGGCAGCGGTCTGACTAGTCCCGATAACTGAGGTGTAAGCATGCAAACAGGCGTTGTGTTCTTGGGTGATCTGTCCTCAGGGGAAACACTCCTCTGCCGCGGGCTTGGAATCAAGGAGAGCGTCCTCGACTTTGATGTAGTGCTAGTTGATGCATCTTTTCTCCGGTCAGAGGCGAGTGCGGGAGAATGGCCGTCCCTTCCTGACCAGCTCTTGCAAGAACTGCCGCAGTTCTTCAAGAATGGGGGCCGCGTCGTCATCTTTGCGCACCAGGGAAGCACGTACGGCGCGCTCTCCCAGTCCTTCGGTGGGTTCACTGCACAGAAACGAACGACGGTTTCTCCGGTTGTGGACGAAGGCCGCCAACTCATTGAGGTGGCAAGCGAAATTTGGAACATCGACGGGTACTTCGCGGAGCACAGCGGCAACCCTGGACAGATCGATCTCATCAAATCCCTCACAGGGGATGCAATTGTCCGGGCTTTGCCTGTTGGGAGTGGTTTCGTCTTTGCGCTTCCCGCCATCGGATTGACGAGAACGGGCGAAGATGGAGTGTCGCGCTACGCACATCCAGAACTGATCGCCATCGCCGATTGGGCAAAGAACTTTCGGACCGGCACGCCCGAGGTAGTCCCAGCGCCGGACTGGACCGCCCGGCTCACAGTTGAGGGTGAAGTTCAGGCACGGGCTCGCACCGAGGCTGCGGCAGATCAGCTGGAAGCGTCTCGCGAAGAATCGAGAGTGGCAGGCCTGCAAGTCGCTCAACTCGAACGGTGGAAGACGCTGGTCTATTCGACCGGGCCTGAGCTGGAACAAGTTGTCAAGGAAGCGTTCGAATTGCTCGGGGGTCAGATGGACGAGCTTGAGCAAGGCCGGGCAGACCTCCGGATGACTCTCGGAGGCAAGCGCGTGGTTGTCGAGGTTAAGGGCAAAACAAGTAGCGCAGCAGAGCGGGATGCGGCTCAATTGGAGAAGTGGGTATCAGCGGAAATTGATGCTGAGAAGGAGATGCCGAAGGCGGTTCTCGTCGTGACTGGCTACCGGGAGAAACCGCTAGACGAACGAGACGTGGTCTTCCCTCATCAAATGCTTCGCTACTCGGCCGATCGAAGGCATTGCCTATTGACGGGACGGGACCTATTCATGATCGTAAACAGGGTTCTGGCCAATGGGTCGTGCGCGGAATTCTTTGTCAAGGGGATCTTGGAGCTCGTCGGACCCACAACGGAGGCCTTCTGGAACTCAGGCGGCGACTGAGGTGAGAGGCGGGACGATTGATGCGAAGTTAGCTGAGCGGCCCAGATTGGCAGACCCCGCCTGTCCCAGCGAATGCGCACCCGCCGGGTTGCGTTCAAGCGCGTGCGCTGACGCACCTCACTTGCCTGATGTGGACAAACGGGCAGGCTTCGACCCTCAGATGCGGCAGCGGACGCACGTTGATTGCGTCACGTCGGCACCCCGCCACGCTCAGTCCCCAAATGCGTCCGCGGACGCATGGTTCCCAGCTCGGAAATCTGACCGAGCCGGTTGCGAGCACTATGTGTATATTTGGACGTATGCCACGGGTTCAGGTGTACCTGCCAGAAGATCTTCACCGCGAGCTCAAAGAACGCGGTCTGCCGGCATCTGAACTGCTCCAGATTGCGGTCCGGGCCGAACTTGAGCGGCGCGATGCGCTGACCGAGACCGAGCGCTATTTGGAGGAACTTGACGCGGAGGTCGGTGCCCCTGGCGACGATGACGTATTGCGGGCTGATGCCATTGTGCGCCGGATCCGTCGTGGTTCGCTTGACCAGGCGAGCTGAGCGCTGGCTCGGGGCTGAATGCTGATTCTGGACAGTGGGGGCGTCTCCCGACTGGCCGCCCGTTCGGTTGCGGTCAGCGCGCTGATTCGATCACTGGTGGAGCAGGACCTTTGGCCACCCCTGGTGCCCACCATGGTCATGGTGGAGTCGCTTTACGGCGACTCCGGACCGGACGCAAACACCCATCGGTTTCTCAAGACATGCATCATTGAGCCGTCGGTAACCGAACCGATTGCCCGGCGAGCAGCCGAGCTTCGACGCCGAGCGTCCAGAGGCTCCGCCGTTGCCGCGCTCGTGGTGGCCATGGCGGAACCGAACGGCACGGTACTCACCGGTGATGCCGCTGACATTGGGGCGCTGGCGGCGAACGCCGAAGGCGTGGATGTGCATCTGATCTGAGAGCGTGCGTCCGTGGACGCACCCGAGTCGCGTGAGGTGGGTAACCCCCCACGCTCAGTCCCCAAATGCGTCCGCGGACGCACCCGAGTCGCGTGAGGTGGGCATGCCGGCACGCTTCGTCTTCAGATGCGTCCGCGGCCGCCGTTAGGCTCCCAGCCGTGCAGATCTTGGACTTCGACTACGCCCTGCCGGCCGAATCGATCGCCCAGCGACCAACCGAGCGGCGCGACGCTTCCCGGCTCCTGGACGCCACGGGCGAAGACCTGAGCCACCGCCACACCGCAGACCTCCCGCAGCTGGTCCGACCCGGTGATGTCATCGTGGTGAACAACACCCGGGTACTCCCGGCCCGGCTGCGCCTGCGCCGCCCGACCGGCGGTGCAACAGAGGTGTTTCTGCTGGAGCCAGCTCCCGACCACGCGCCAGATGCGTGGCACGCGCTGGTCAAGCCCAGCCGCAAATGTCCACCCGGTACCGAGCTGACATCGGACATCGGAGCCACCGTCGAGGTGGGAGCCGATCTTGGTGCGGGTCGCCGGATCGTGACCTCCGCGGACGGTGACCTGCAGGACCTGGCGGCCGCCGAAGGCACCGTCCCGCTCCCGCCCTACATCACTGAGACCCTGCATGATCCCGAGCGCTACCAGACCGTGTACGCCGAGCGGGAAGTGTCGGTTGCCGCGCCCACCGCCGGCCTGCACCTCACCGCGGAGACGCTCGATGCCTGCCGGGACGCAGGCGCCCAGGTGGTCACCGTGGAGCTGGCGGTCGGCATCGGAACCTTCCGGCCGATCACCGTGGACAACATCTCTGACCACGTCATGCACGAGGAGTTTTACCGAGTACCCGAGGCCACGTGGGAGGCCGTACAAAACGCAGGTCGGGTGATGGCGATAGGCACCACCAGCGTGAGAGCGTTGGAAAGTGCAGCCACACGACAGGAACTGGCCGGGCGGACTGATCTGTTCATTTCGCCCGGCTACTCCTGGAAGGTCGTGGACACGTTGTTCACCAACTTTCACCAGCCCCGCTCGTCACTGCTGGTGATGCTGGCGGCCTTTGCCGGACCTCGATGGCGCAGTATCTATGAGGAAGCTCAACGAGAGGCATACCGGTTTCTTTCCTTTGGAGACGCGATGATCGTCAACCGTGAAGGGACGCCGACATGAATTTTGAGGTGACCGCAACCGCTGGAGACGCCCGAACCGGCCGGTTGACCACGCCCCGCGGAGTTCTGGAGACACCGGCCTTCATGCCGGTGGGCACCCGAGCCTCGGTGCGGACCATAAGCGCCGAGGACCTCGAAAATCTGGGGGCCCAGATGATTCTGGGTAACACCTACCACCTCATGCTTCGGCCCGGAGATGAGCTGGTGCGAGACCTGGGTGGTCTGCACAAGTTTCAGGACTGGACCGGGCTGATCCTGACCGACAGCGGCGGATACCAGATCTTCAGCCTGGAACCGAAGGTGACCGACAAGGGCGCAATTTTCAAATCCACCTATGACGGCAGCATGCACGAACTCACCCCCGAGACGGCCGTGGACGTGCAGCTGAATCTGGGTAGCGACATTCAGATGGTGCTCGACATCTGCCCCGCCCTTCCCGCCACTCCCGGCCAGCTTCGAAACGCCGTGGACACCACGGCCGCCTGGGCGGCCCGGGCTCGTGCCCACTTTCTGGAGCAACCGCAGGTGGCCGACGGGATGCGGGCGCAGTTTGGCATTGTCCAGGGCGGACTCGATGTTGCCCTTCGCCAGGAGAGCGCCCAACGCACCATCGATATTGGCTTTGAGGGCTACGCCGTTGGTGGGCTGTCGGTGGGGGAAGAGCGCTCGCTCATGCTCGAACCCATGGCGGCCTGTACAGCCATTCTGCCGGTGGACCAACCGCGGTATTTGATGGGGGTTGGGGATCCGCTGAGCCTGATTGAAGGGGTCTCGGTCGGGATCGACATGTTTGACTGTGTCCTTGCCACCCGGTTGGCTCGGCACGGGACCGCGTTGACATCGGTTGGGCGGCTGAATCTTCGGAACCGGCCCTTTGCCCGCGATGAACGGCCCGTCGACCCCGGTTTTCCGGGCAGTCCCATCAGCCGATTCAGCCGGGCCTACATCCGCCACCTCCTTGTGGTTCAGGAACCGACCGCCGCCCGACTGTTGACGTTGCACAACATTGCATGGACCTTCGACCTCATGAACCGGGCTCGAACCGCAATCCGCAACGACACCCTTGACGTGCTTCTGGCCGAGGTTGCCTCGGTTTGGGGCTGAGCGGGCGCTAGCCTCGAACGGTTCGCGGCCAGTCGCTGAGAAGATAAGCGACCGGGAGTTTCAAGGGTCTCACATGGAAATCGGCATCCTCATTTACATCGCGCTGTTTGCAGTGCTCTGGTTTGTCATTCTGCGCCCCCAGCGGGCCCGCGCTGCCGCCCAGAAGGCGCTCATGGCGGCGCTTGAGCCCGGAGATGACGTGCTGACCTCGGCCGGACTCTATGGCCAGATCACCGAACTTGATGGCGACACCGCTTTTCTTGCGATCGCTGACAACCTGGAGATCAAGGTCACCCGCGAGTCCATTGCTGAACGCGTGCAGTACGCCGATTCCTCTGTCGTGCAAGACGACACCGACAACGACTAACGCCCAAACCAAAAGTACGAACCAAACCCGAACCCTCGCTGCGGGTAACAACTGTGGCGCCAAGGAATAGTTGAACCAATGAAGACTGGACAAAGATCCCTGATCGGGATTGTGGTGATCACCGCCGGCTTGCTCCTGTGGACCATTCTCGCCGGCAACACGCCGTTGCTGGGCTTGGACCTGCGAGGCGGCGTTGAAGTGGTGCTGCAGCCGGCCGATGACCCTTTCAACCTCACACAGGCCGACAATGCTGACAACGTCGAGCGGGCGGCGGAGATCATCCGCCGGCGAGTGGACGCCATTGGTGTTGCCGAGCCGGACATCACCGTGCAGGAGATGAACGTCGCCGGCCAGGACGTCTTCGGGATCATCGCTCAGATGCCCGGCATTGAGGACCAGCAGCGGGCCATCGAGTTGGTCGGACAGACCGCCGAGCTTCGATTCCGCCCCCAAATCTATCCGCCCATACCCATCAGCCAGTTTGAAGCCGCCCGAGCCTTGTATCTGGATGGCTACGGTGACTCGTCCGGGTCCTCGGGAACCGCAATTGGCGGCGAAGGAACCATCGTTGTCGAGTCCGACGGCGCGACCGTCACCGGCACCGTTGATGACGGTGACGTGGGTGATGAAGGTGTTGACGGCGATGACGGTGAAGACGAGTCCGGCCTCGGACTGCTGACGCCCGGCGACGAAAGCGCCTCGGCGCTGCAGCCCGCAACCCTGCAGGATGACGCGGTCACCACCGAAGGGGACCCGGCCACCATCGACCTCAGCGACTTCGTGGCCCCGCAGGAGCCCGCAGCCGCAACCGGACAGAACCCCAACTCCCGGGTGCTCTTCCGGGTGGCCGGGGTCAACGGAGGTCCCGGTACCGACGAGATGTTCGGCGGGAGTCTGGATACGGTGCTGACCACCGCCGAGGGCGACCTCGAAGACCGGTCGGTCATTCTCACCGACGACCAGAACGTCTATCTTCTTGGCCCAACCGAATTCACCGGTGCCGCACTGGACGGTGCCGAGGCGGAGACCTCCGGTCCCGGCGGCTGGACCATCGCGGTGGACTTCAAGGACGGTGCCGAGGGCATCGATCTGCTGAACGCCACCGCCCTCAGCTGCTACGGCGTGCTCGAAACCTGCCCTGTTGGTCAGCTGGCCACCGTGATCGACCGCAACGTCGACAGCTCGTTCGGCTTCTCTTCTCCGGTGTTTCAAAGCGATATCGTGCAGATCAGCCGGGGCAGCTTTGGCTTCCCCGAGGAAGAAGCCAAAGACACCGCACTGGTGCTCGACTTCGGTGCGCTGCCCATTGAGTTCCAGGATCCCGCCGCCGCTGGTCTCGTCAGCTCGGTTTCTTCGACGCTCGGCAACAACTCACTGAACGCCGGCCTGATCGCCGGCGCCATCGGCGTCCTGCTGGTGGCCCTCTACATGATCTGGTACTACCGCCTCCTTGGAGTAGCGGCCATCCTCAGTCTGTTGATTTCGGCGTCACTGCTCTATGTGGTGGTTTCGTATCTGTCCTCGTCTCGTGGCCTGGCGTTGACGCTGGCCGGCATCGTGGGACTGATCGTTTCGATTGGTGTTTCGTTGGACTCCAACGTGGTCTATTTCGAACACCTCAAGGAACAAATCAGCAATGGTCGAACCTTGCGTACCGCGACCGACAAGGCGTTCCCGATTGCTTTCCGAACGGTCTTCTACGCCAACCTCGCAACCCTCATCGGCGCCATCATCTTGTACCTGGTCACCGTTGGCTCAGTGAAGGGCTTCGCGCTGATGTTGGGCATTGCGTCGGTCCTGGACCTGATAGCCACCTACTTCTTCATGCGGCCATTTGTTCACTGGCTCGCTCACCGAGAAAACGCAGAGGACAACATCGGCTCCTTCGGGGTCGGTCTCGCTGGACGGAAGGCATAACGATGAGCGACTCCACCCTCCCCGCCGCCAGCGGGTACACCGACGAGCCCACCGGCTTGAAGGCCCTGTTCCTGGGGCTCACCAATATCAACTTCGTCAAGCTGTGGAAGAAAGCGGCGCTCGTTTCGCTGTTCCTCGTCCTGATTTCGTTGGGCGCCCTGATCTTTCGTGGTTTGAACCTGGGTATTGAGTTTGAAGGCGGCCAATCCTGGCAGGTTGCCTCCAGCACCGTGGATGCCGATGGTCTCCGCGACGCACTCTCGCCGATTGGCCTCAGTGACGCTCGTATTCAGGAAGTCGGCAATGACGTATTCCGCGTGCGCGCCGAAGTTGAGGACGCAGATCTGAACAACATTGACCAGGTCTCCCAGGCAATTGCGGCTGCGGCCGGTGTCTCAGTCAACGACATCAACGTCAACTCGATTGGCGGTTCGTGGGGCGACGAGATCACCGGTAAAGCCCGCAACGCGCTGATCATCTTCTTCGTCGTGCTGTTTGTCTACATCGCGGTTCGTCTGGAATGGAAGATGGCGGTCGGCGCGATGATCGCCGTCGTCCACGACATCCTCATCACCGTTGGTATCTACGCGTTGTTCCAGTTTGAGGTCACGGCTGCAACCGTCATTGCCTTCCTCACTATTCTTGGCTACTCGCTTTATGACACCCTCGTGGTGTTTGACAAGGTCAAAGAGAACGAGTCACGGATCTCAACCTCCTCCCAGTTCACCTACTCGGGCATGGTTTCGTACTCGCTCAACCAGGTGCTCATGCGGTCGATCAATACGACCATCACCTCGGTGCTTCCGGTGCTGTGCGTCCTACTCATCGGTGGTTCCATCCTCGGTGCGGTCAGCCTGCGAGAGTTCGCCATCGCATTGCTGGTCGGTCTGCTGGTCGGTACCTACTCGTCCCTGTTCGTGGCCACGCCCATCGTTGCGTGGCTCAAAGAACGCGAAGAAGCCAACATTGCTCGCCGGCAACGCATCGAAGGCGTTGACGGGGGCGTTGACGGTGCGGACAGCACCTCAGCCATCCGAGACCAGTTGGCGGCCGCGGACCGAACCCGGGAGATCAAAGCCCAAGCCAAAGTCACCGAGACAGCAGGCCCTCGGGGTGTGTCGCAGCAGTCAACCGCAGTAGCCGAGCGTCCCGCACCATCTGGTGAGATTCCCGCCCGGCCTCGTAAGAAGAAGTCACGCTGACCCGTGGGTTCTGCGGAGTGGTTGGCCTCGCTCGTTGTCGACGTCGCTGACTTTCCCAAACCGGGCATCGTCTTCAAAGACATCACTCCGCTGCTTGCGGACCCGGACGGCCTGCGGCTGGCCGTCGAAGTCCTGGCCGACCCGTTTGTGGGCGGTGACATCGACACCGTTGTCGGAGTCGACGCGCGTGGCTTCATCTTTGGAGCGCCGATGGCTTACCGATTGGGCGCAGCGTTTGTTCCGGTACGCAAAGCCGGCAAGCTGCCCCGCCCCACCCGAAGCCAGGGGTACTCGCTGGAGTACGGCGACGATCACCTTGAAGTGCACCGCGACGACCTGACCGCAGACAAGCGAGTGGTGCTGGTCGACGATGTGCTTGCCACCGGCGGCACTGCGGCCGCTGCGGCATCACTGATCCAACAGTCGGGTGCGAGCCTGGCCGGCGCCGCATTCCTGATTGAGCTGGGCGACCTTGGTGGACGAGCCCGGATGGCCGAAGTCGCGCCTGGTGTCGATCCCCACGTACTCTTGCAGTACTGATTCCCGTGCAGTACAGATTCGAGCAGTACTGATTCGAGCAGTACTGATTCGGTCAGCACCCGCCCAACGCAGGAGGAAACATGTCAACGGTTCGGCGTGTCGTTCCATGGAAGCGCAATCTCCAAGTTGATCACGAGGACCACCAGATTCTGCTGGACGAGTTCGCCACGCACAATCCAACGGCGTCGGCGGATCTCATTGAACGGGCCTATGAGAAGTCCCGACATGCGCACTCCGGTCAGGTTCGCAAGTCCGGTGAGCCGTACTTCGTTCACCCGCTGGCGGTAGCCCGAATTGTGGCCGAACAGCGCATGGACGATCAGTCGATTGCCGCCGCGCTGCTCCACGACGCCGTCGAAGACACCGAGGTCAGCCTCGCCCAGATCACTGACGACTTTGGTGCCGAGGTCGCCGCCATCATTGACGGTTGCACCAAAGTCGACCGGCTGCAGTTCAACAGCAAAGAAGAGCAGCAGGCCGCCACCTTGCGCAAGATGATGGTCGCGGTCGCCAAGGACGTCCGGGTCCTCATCATCAAGCTGGCTGACCGGCTCCACAACATGAGAACCATTGGTGTGCTTCCGGTATGGAAGCAGCAACGGACCGCCAAGGAGACCATGCAGGTGTATGCGCCACTGGCGCACCGACTGGGTATGCAGTCGCTGCGAACCCAGCTGGAAGACCTGTCCTTTGCTGCCATGCACCCCAAGTGGTACGGCGAGATTGATCACATGGTCGCGGCCCGGGATCCGGAGCGGGAGTTGTATCTCACCCTGGTCAGCGGCATGGTCGACCAGGCCATGGGCCAGGCCGCCATTCAGGCCCAGGTCACCAGCCGCCCCAAACATCTCTATGGCATCTACGAAAAGATGGTGCTCAAGCATCGCGAGTTTGATGACATTTATGACCTGGTGGCGCTGCGTCTCATCTGCAACGACGTAAAGGATTGCTACGGAGCGCTGGGGGCAATCCACTCGATGTGGCATCCAATTCAGGGCCGCTTCAAGGACTTCATTGCCATGCCGAAGTTCAACCTCTACCAGTCACTGCACACCACCGTGAAAGGCCCGAAGGGCATGCCGATGGAAGTGCAGATCAGAACCGAGGAAATGCACAACCGGGCCGAGTTCGGCGTCGCCGCCCACTGGACCTACAAAGAAAACGGCGACTCTTCCAGCGAGCTGGCGTGGCTGCAGCGCATCTCGGAGTACTCCGATGCCGAAGCCGATCCGTCGGTCTTCATGCACAATCTGCAGCTGGACCTGGAGCGCGACGAAGTGCTGGTCTTCTCGCCCAAGAACCGCATTGTGACGATGCCAGTGGGTGCCACCCCGGTTGACTTCGGCTACTCGATCCACACCGAGATTGGCCATCGGGCAATCGGTGCCCGAATCGATGGGGTCACCGCCGGTTTGGACACCGTGCTCGAGTCCGGTCAGACCGTGGAGATCATCGTTGCCAGCGATGCGGAACAAGGGCCGTCCCAGGAGTGGCTTGACTTTGTGGTTACCGAGCGGGCCATCCAGCACATCCGTCGATGGCATGCTCGAGAAGAACGTCAGGACAACGCGGCCCAAGGTCAGGAGTTGCTGCTGGCTGAGCTCCGCAAAGCCGGCCTCCCTGGCAGCGAGGTCATGCAGTCGTCCACCTTGGAGACGGTGGCCAAAGCCATGAGCTACCCCGACCAATCGTCGATGTTGGGCGCGGTGGCGGAGGGAAATGTCTCCCTCAAGGCCGTGGCGTCGCGGGTGGAACGGGCGCTGAAAGGCAGCGACAGCGCCGATGATGAGCGAGTCTCCCGCAGCCTGTTTGTCACCAGAGAACGAGCCGAAGAGGACGACCGCAAGTCCTCAGTTGGTGTGCATGTCGAAGGGCTGGACGACGTCTGGGTTCGGCTGTCCAAGTGCTGCCGCCCGGTACCCCCGGACAGCATCATGGGCTTTCACACCCGCGGACGCGGCGTCTCGGTGCACCGATCCGATTGTGCCAATGCGGTATCTCTGCGTTCTCAGCAGATGGACAAGCTGATCGACGTTGAATGGGACGCGGCGGGCGCCAGTTTCGTGGCGTCGGTTGAAGTTCGGGCCTTTGACCGGCGGGGTCTGCTTCGGGACGTCGCCGAGGTGCTGTCGCATCAGGATGTGAACATCCTGCGCAGCGAGAGCCGCACCCGTATGGGTGATCACGTCACCACGATGCAGTTCGACTTTGAACTCGGCGATCTCGCCCAGTTGGACTCGGTGTTGCGCACGGTGCGTCGCGTGGATGGTGTGTACTCCGCGTACCGGATGACGGCGGCCTGATGCGTCTGCGGTCGCGGACTCTCGACCAGATTCATTCGCCGATTGGCGAAGCATTCGCACTCGGGTTGGAGGGCGGCAAGGATCGTCCGCTGCTCAACATGTCCCAGGCGGCCCCCAACCACCCAACCGCTCCTCAGATTGTTGAGCGCATTGCGGCCGCCGCCGAAGAGCCGGACATGGGCTTTTATGCCCCGCAGCCGGGCCTGCCGCCGCTTCGAGAAGCCTTTGCCCGGGACCTGGGCAAGGACTACCAGGCAACCATCTCGGCTGACCAGATTCTGATCACCCCCGGGTGCAATCAGGCGTTCTGCCTGGTGGCCTCGGCTCTGGGCGGGCCAGGCACCGAGATCATTCTGATCCTGCCCTTCTATTTCAATCACGACATGTGGCTCCGCCTGGATGGCACGACCGTGGTTCACCTGCGGACCGGACCGGACCAGATGCCGGATCCGGAGCAGGCCGCATCTTTGATCACTGACCGAACGACCGCCATTGTGATGGTGACGCCGGGGAACCCAAGTGGTGCCATTGTTCCGCCCCAGTTGATTGCGGAGTTTGCGGCCCTGGCCGCTCGTTCCGATATCGCCCTGATCATTGACGAGACGTACCGGTCCTACCGCGAAGACCCGGCGCCGGCCCACGGCCTTTACCAGGACCCGGCATGGGATGACCATGTGGTGACCCTCCACAGTTTCTCCAAGGACTTTGCGCTGCCCGGGTACCGGGCCGGAGCGCTGGTGGGTGCGCCGGCGCTGCTGGCGGAGTGCATGAAACTTCTGGATTGTGTGACCATCTGCACGCCGCGCATCAGTCAGGAAGCGGTCCTCGCCGGCTTGACCCAAGCCACCGAATGGCGAGCTGAACGGGCCCGGGAAACGCGGGACAAGCTGGACTACTTCCGGCAGCTCATGAGCGACAAGCCGGGCGGATTTGAACTGGTGAGCTCGGGCGCATATTTCGGTTGGCTGCGGCACCCCGACCCCGACGCGTCAACCGGGGCGGTCGTGCGGAAGCTGGTGGTGGACCACGATGTCCTGACCATCCCGGGAACGGCGTTTCTTGACAAGGACCGCGGCATGATCCGCGCCAGCTTCGCCAACCTGAGCTTCGCAGAGCTCGACGAACTCAGTATCCGCCTCGCGGAGTTTTAACCAGCCGGTACAAGGCTGCAAACGCCCCCATTTCCAAAACACGGAGCGATCGTGTCATCACTGACGGCGGTGTTGGCGGCGACTATTCAACGGTCTCTGCGGGGTTGGCTTCGCCGGCCTGCTCCATGCGCTCCAGATGAGTGGCGGCGTTCAGCTGTGCGCCGATCAGGATGCTGGCGGCAATCAGGTAAAGCCAGATCAACAATCCAACGCCACTGCCCAGGAGCCCTAGGGCATCGGTTGCCGACGCCGTTCCGGCTCGGATGGACCACGCCGTGAAATAGGAGCTGGCGACCCAGAAGACGGCGGTGAGACCGGCACCGAGCCAGTCATCGCGAAGAGGGGTTCGGTCATGCGGCGCCCAATGCAACAGCACCACGGCCCACAGGACCAGGAGTACGAAGGCGGCGGGCCAGATGCTGATACTGACAATGTCGGACCACGGTTGTGGCAGACCGAATCCGGTGCGACCGACCCCCAGCATGATCAGCAGACCGTTGCCGATGGCGATGGAGAGGATGGCGACCAGCACCCCGACCACGCGGGTCATCAGCCAGTTGCGTTGACTCTGATATCCAGAAATCAGCCCGAGCGCGCCAACCAGTGAGGTGAATCCTCGGGACGCGGAGTAGACGGCGACCGCCAGACCAAAGGTGAACAGGCCAATGCGGGTGTCTCCTTCAAATAGACTGTCGACGGCGGTGGACGCGGTGCCTTCGGTGCCGAGCAGGCGGGTGACGAAGCGGGCCAACTCGGTGCGAGCATCCTCGGCCAGCTCGAAACCGACGATGGCGTCCAGCCAGCCAAGAGCGGTGACTGCGACCAGGCCAAGTGGAACCACGCTGAGCACCCCCCAGAAGCTGATCTCGGCCGCCAGACTCAGCACCCGGTTCTGACGGATGAGGGAGATGACTTTGACCGTCATGCGGATGGGCCAGAAGGTGCGTATCGAAGCGGGAATGCGACTGGCGATCCAACCAAAGAAACCGCCCACAGCCTCGACGCCGGAGATGCGCATGTCGTCGAGACGATCGCCCAAACGCGCCTCGTCGGTTTCATCGCTCACAGGCCGAGGGTAGCCAACCGGGGCTCCGATGGTGAAGGGGGTAATTCCGGTTCCCCAGCAGTTGGCGGCGATAGTCTCATGACCTTGGCCGCTTCCAAATTCCAGGCGCCGAAAGGCACCCGTGACGTCCTGTCGCCCGAGTCCGCTCGACAGCGCGCGCTCGTCAACACCTTCGCCGTCATGGCAGAGCGGGCCGGGTTCGGCCAGATCGTCTCTCCCATGTTCGAAGAGGTTGGCGTGTTCAAGCGCCTTGGTGAGGCCACTGACGTGGTCAGCAAAGAGATGTTCACCTTCTTTGACAAAGACCAGAAATCACCAACCGAGTTTGCGCTGAGGCCCGAACTCACCGCATCGGTGGTGCGGGCGTTTGTGCAGCACCGGCCACTGGTCCCGTGGAAGGCCTGGTACGAGGGTCCCCAGTTTCGCTACGAGAAGCCTCAGGCGGGTCGCTACCGGCAGTTCAACCAGATTGGCGTTGAAGCGCTTGGGACCGACGATCCACACATGGATGTGGAGGTCATTGCGCTGGCTGCGGATTTCTATGCCGAACTTGGGCTGACCCGGAATCGGTTGCTGATCAACTCGCTGGGTGACGCCTCGTGCCGTCCCGCCTATCTGGAAGCGCTCACAACCTACTTCCAGTCCAATCTTTCGGCGTTGAGCGAGCAGTCCCGGGTCACGCTGGAGATCAACCCGCTGCGGGTGCTGGACTCCAAGCGTGAGCAGGACCAGCAACTCATCGACGACGCGCCGGTCATGGTTGACTTCCTCTCCGAGGACACCGGATCCCACTTCGCCTCGGTGCGAGCCGGGTTGGAACTGCTGGGCATTCCCTATGAGATCTCGCCGCGCCTGGTGCGCGGCCTGGACTACTACACCCGGACCACATTTGAGTTTGCCAATGACGTCATGGAAGCCGCCCAGAACGCGGTTGGCGGCGGGGGACGTTACGACGGCCTGGCTCAAGACCTTGGCGGCCCGGCGACGCCGGGGGTTGGCTTTGCGCTTGGCGTTGAACGCATCCTGTTGGCCTGCGATGCCGAAGGTGTCTTTCCTGCGCCCGGCACCACCGTTGATGTTTTTGTGGTCGATGCCACCGGGGGACAGAACGCGCTGGCCCTGGCGGCCCAGATGCGCAGCCATTCGGTGAGCGTGGATCGGGCCTTTGACGGCCGGTCCATGAAGAGCCAGATGAAGGCGGCGGACCGCAGCGGAGCCGCAGTTGCACTGATCCTCGGTGAGGATGAGATGACAAGCAACACCGTGACCATTCGAAGTATGCGGACCAATGATCCGCAGGTGACCGTGCCCCGAGCGCAGGTGGCTGAAGAAGTTCTGAAACGACTGGAGCAACAGCAATGACTGAGCAGGATGAGTACGAGTACGAGGAAGGCACCGACATGGGTGCAGCCCGCGGACTCCGCACCGACTATTGCGGTGAGCTCAATGCCGACGACGAAGGCCGCGAAGTTTCCATCTGCGGTTGGGTTGCCACCCGGCGGGAACACGGCGAGAAGCTGGCCTTCCTGGACGTGCGGGATCACACCGGCATTGTCCAGGCGGTGGTGGATGAGAAGCACGAGCTTCGCTCGGAGTACGTGGTGCAGATCACCGGCACGGTGACCCTGCGCGACGAGATGATGATCAACAAGAACATCGATACCGGCGAGATCGAACTCAAGGAGTGCACGGTCACCGTCCTCAACAAGGCGGACACGCCGCCGTTCCAGCTCAACAGCCGGCAGGACGTTGACGAGACGCTCCGTCTCAAGCACCGCTACGTCGACATGCGCACCGACCGGATGCAACGCAACCTCCGGTACCGGGCCATTGTCAACAGTGCGGTGCGGGGCGCCATGGAGGACCAGGGCTTCATTGAGCTTGAGACCCCCATGCTCATTGCCTCCACGCCCGAAGGGGCTCGCGATTTCGTGGTGCCCAGCCGCATGAGTCCCGGCGAGTTCTACGCCCTGCCGCAGAGCCCGCAGATCTTCAAGCAGCTCTCCATGGTGGGGGGACTGGACCGCTACTACCAGATCGCCCGCTGTCTTCGTGATGAAGACCTGCGCGCCGACCGTCAGTTTGAGTTCATGCAGCTGGACGCCGAAGCCAGCTTCGTTGGCCAGGACGATGTCATTGAAATGATTTCCTACGCGGTGGCCGCCGCCGCTGATGCGGTGCGAGGCGTCTGGCCGGAGAACATTCCGCAGATGACCTACAGCGATGCCATGGAATTCTACGGCACCGACAAGCCCGACACCCGCTTTGAGATGTTGCTGGTCGAGCTGACCGAGATGTTTGAAGGCACCGAGGCCAACGTCTTCAAGACCGACTGTGTAAAAGGCATCGTGGCCAGGAATGGCGCCAACGACATTCCTCGGAACCGCATTGATGAACTGACCGATATGTGCAAGCGCTGGGGCGCCAAAGGCCTGGCCTGGTTCCGCGTTGGCGACGACATGGAGTTGGATGGCGGCCTCACCAAGTTCATGAGCGAAGACGAGCTGCGAGAGCTGCCGATCCGTATGGGCGCCGAACCCGGCGACATGCTGTTCCTTCAGTCCGGCGAACGCCACCTGGTCAACAACGTCCTGGGCCGGTTGCGGCTGGAACACGGTCGCCCGCCAACCGACGAAGGTGGCTTGCAATTCCTGTGGATCATCGAGTTCCCGCTCTTCGAAGGACTCAACGACGCCGGCGATCCCATTCCGGCGCATCACCCCTTCACCATGCCGCACCCCGACGACGTGGACTATCTGGTCAAAGGCGGCGGCGAGTCGCTGCTCAAGATTCGGTCGCAGTCCTACGACCTGGTTCTCAACGGCTGGGAGCTCGGATCGGGCAGCGTCCGAATCCACGAGCCCGATGTCCAGAAGCAGGTCTTCACTGCGTTGGGAATTTCCGATGAAGAGGCCGAGCTCAAGTTCGGTTTCCTCTTGGACGCCTTCCGCTTCGGCGCCCCGCCTCACGCCGGGTTTGCGTTTGGGCTTGACCGTCTCACCGCGCTGTTGCTGGGCGAGGACAACATTCGGGAAGTCATTGCGTTCCCCAAGACCCAATCCGGTGCCGACCCCATGACCAGAGCCCCCGGTCCGCTGGACGACAAGCACCTGGACGAACTTGGTCTCCGGGTTCTGCCCCCAGCTGAGTAGGTCTGCGCCATGACAACTCCGATCTTTCTTGGCGAAGATCAGGTGACACTGCCCGAGCGCGCCCTGTTCGTGGTGGCTCACCCCGACGACATTGACTTCGGTTCGGCCGGTACCGCCGCGGTACTGACGGCGGCCGGGAGTCACGTCTCGTACTGTCTGGTGACCTCCGGACAGGCCGGCAACGACGACATGTCGATGTCCACCGAAGATCTGGCCGCAATGCGCCAGCGTGAACAGACCGCAGCGGCGGCCGAGGTCGGCGTCACATCGCTGCACTGGTTGGGATTCCCCGACGGCGCAGTGGAGTGCAATCTGGAACTGCGAAAGGCTATCAGTCGAGTCATTCGGATTGAGAAGCCTGACGTGGTGATGACCCAGCAGCCCACCCGGGCCTGGGACAGCGTCTACCGCAGCCACCCCGATCACATCGAGACCGGCGAAGCCACCATGCGAGCGGTGTACCCCGATGCGCGGAACCCTCGGGCGTTTCCCGAGCTTCTCGCCGAAGGGTACGAACCTCACGCGGTCCCTGCAGTGTGGATGAATGGTCTGGAGCCTGACCTGTTCATCGACATCAGCGGCGTGTTTGACAAGAAGGTGGCTGCGCTGAAGAGTCATGTCAGTCAGACTGCAGACATGGGTGATCGACTGATGGAAATTCTGACCACCTGGGGTGCGCTCAACGCCAGGAAGGCCGGTCTTGCCGAAGGTCGATACGCCGAAGGGTTCAAGCTGCTGGTCACCGCGTGAGCTTCGGTATTGCCGACGTCCGGGCGGCCGCGGAACGGATTGCGCCGTACGCGGTCCGCACGCCGGTGATCTCCAGCGCATCGATCAATGACGCGGTGGGTGCCGAAGTCTTCTTCAAGCCCGAATGTCTCCAGCGGACCGGCTCGTTCAAGTTCCGCGGCGGAATGAACTCGTTGGCGTCGCTCACCGACGCCGAACGTGCGGCCGGCGTAGTGGCGTACTCGTCCGGAAACCACGCCCAGGGAGTTGCTGCGTCTGCGGCGTTGCTGGGGTCCACTTCGGTCATCGTGATGCCCAGCGACGCGCCCGCCGGCAAGGTGGCTTCCACCCGGGCCTACGGAGCCAGGGTGGTGCTCTATGACCGGTACAACGAGAGCCGGGAAGAGATCGGCCGCCAGATCGCCATTGACGAAGGCCGGACCATGATCCCGCCCTATGACCACTGGCCCGTCATCGCCGGCCAGGGAACTGCCGCCCTTGAACTGTTTGACCAGGTTCATGATTTGGACGCCCTGGTGGTCTGCCTGGGCGGTGGCGGCTTCCTTGCCGGTTCCGCCACAGTTGCGGCCGAAGTCTCACCCGATACCAAACTGTTCGGGGTCGAACCCGAGGCGGGCGACGATCACCAGCAGTCTCGGCTTGCGGGGAAGAGGGTGCGCATTGATGTGCCCCGCACCATCGCTGACGGTCAGTCCACCCAGGCGCCGGGCGAGCTGACCTGGCCAATCACCAACGCGCTGGTCACCGACTTCCTTGCCGTCACCGACGATCAAATCGTGGCGGCCATGAAGCTGCTCTTTGAGGAAGCAAAGCTGGTGGCGGAACCGAGCGGTGCCTCCGCCTTTGCCGGCGTCATGAACCGAACCGGTGCACTGGCATCCTGCCAACGCATTGGCGTGACCATCTCCGGCGGGAACATCGGCATGCCGCGGTTCCACCAACTCACCAGCTAGTCCCCGACGGTTTTCGTGCCAGGAAAGCGCCGTTGGCTAGTTGGCGTCCTCAACCGCTGACGTCACCAGCTTTTGCAGCTCCGGGGGAAGCGAAGCAACCAGCTCCGGGCGGTCTTTCGCCAACGTGACCTGAGAGATCAGCCGCTGGGTATCTATCGATTGCGTGATTGGATGTCTTTGACCGAGTGCTCGTTCGGCTGCTGCAGATAGCTCGGTTTGCAGCTCAAACGCCATGGCATGGTCGCCGGTTTGGCCGGTCAAGTAGGCGTGGTTGTGGCGGCTGATGAGGGTGTCGGGGTGGTCGGGGCCCAGGGTGCGGGTTCGGTCAGCGATGATGTCGTTGAGGAGCGCGACCGCGGTGTTGTGGTCGCCGGTTTGGCCGGTCCAGTAGGCAATCTCGTTGCGGATCAAGAGGTTTCGGCGCTCTGGTCCCTGCAGTGGGATCGCCTGAAGCTCCTCAAGACTGCGTTCGGGTTGGCCTTGTCGCCAGCACGCCGCGATGATCCCAATGACGTCTGCGGTTTCGCCCTTCACATGGGTGAGAGCCTTCTCCAGAAGATGCTCGAAGACATCGGCATCAGGCAACGATGTATCGAGTCGCTCTCGTTCCTCGAATGCCCAGGACAAGTCAAGGCCATCGGCGAGCGAGGGGAGGTCCGGTCCGAACTCGATCAGGTCGATGATTGCGGTGAGTAAGCGGCCAGCTGTTGCGTCACCGATGTCGAGATTCTCACCGTTCGCCCAAAGTCGAGCGTTGGCCCGCATCTCACCCAGATCACGGTTGACATAGCTGGCATCATATCGGGACCGTGCATCCGCCAGCGACGCGGTCACGTGTGATTCGACATCGCTGGCGAGACCGCGGGTGCCGAGCATCTGCAACCTTGCGTCGGGGTCGAACCAGATGCGAAGCAGTTCCACAATGAGACGCAGCGGGCTGTTGTGCTGCGATGATGATCGGTAGTCGAAGTGATAGCGGACCAGTGGTTCCCGAAGCTGGTAGAAGCTCTTGCGGCCGTCCTGACTCGGCAGCTTGACCCGCATGACCCAACGTGACTTGGCCAAGCGCCCAAGGGCTGTAGCTGCGGTGCGCTCACCGATCCCGGTGTATTCGGCCAGTTCGGAAACGGTCGCCGTTCCTGCCATCGCCAGTCGTTCGATGAGCTTCTGCTCGTTTCCGGGCAGTTCCCAAAGTCGCTCCTGGTAGTACGGCACCAGGCGCTCCAGCATGTCCTCAACGGCCGGAACGAGTTCGTCCAAGGACCGCACCGAGGCCGCCAGCGCCGCGATCATCCAGATGCGGGGGGATCCGCCGGCTAGATGATGCAATGCCTCCAACCGCCGCATCGCCGACTTGGTTTGTAAAAAGGAAACGAACTCGGGGTCGTCGTGATGAAGGGCCAGCAGGAGCTGGTGTCCTTCGGCCGGTGTCAGGTCTTCGAGGTGTTCGTGGACGAAGGACCCAAACCACGGAGCGTCTCGCGAATCGAGACTCTCAATCAACAGCGGCGCAGTCGCCAGCAGCACGACATTCCGATTCGTCTCGACCCACGCCCGCAGAGTGCGTTGGCCCTCAACCCCAAGCGCGGCGAAGATCCGGCTCAGGTTCTCAAGAGTGGCCAGCAGGACCCGGTCGCCCAGCGAGCGGTTCAGCAGGTTGATGAGCTCAGCGGTGTCGCCAGCAGCCCGGGCGTGCCGCGCAGCGTCCATGGTGGAGTCGGAGTTGTCCAGCTCGCCGATCAGCCGATGCAGAATGTCTGACACCGAGCTGATTCCAATGGCGTCTTCGGCGAGCCGAGCCACGGCCAGGTTCGCCAGGTCCGCGTTGCGGGAGACCTCGTGGACAACCAGCTCCACCACATGGCTCTTCCCGGCGCCCCGCGGTCCAATGATCAGGGAATGCGTGCGGTTGTCAGATGTTGCGGCATTGGTCAGCCGTTGAACGATCCGGTCGACAAGCGGCTGGCGGCCAACCGTTCGTCGCAAGAGCTCTGCGGGGTTCTCGCGTCCTGGCGTGAACGGTTTGAGCCGAAGCGGGGCCGTCATCAGAGCCGCCTGATCCAGAGCCAGCTTCGTCGCAACAACTCGGAGGCAAATGAACTGAGGTCGCCGTCCCGGCGAAGATAGTGATCCCGCTCAAGGGCGGCCAGGAGATCGAGCACCACGCTCGGTTCATGGCTGGCCGTCGACGGGACGGTCTTGAGATGATCGACGATGTCGGTATGCGTGCGAGAGTTGTTCACGGCCACATGGTCAAGGATCGCTCTTGCGGTGTCAGCCTGAGGGCCGTAGTACCCGTCGAGCCGGTCGTCGTAATGTTCCAGCTGCCATGGGTCATCTGAGTTCTCGATTGCGGCGGTGACGATCTCACGGACGCCAGCAGGAGTGAGCGCCGCATTCCGAAGGACGGCGGCTTCGGCAATGTGATGGATGTAGTACGCAATGCCATCCGCCTCCGTGGCAATGGTGTTCGCAACTTCGATCGGATCGCCGCATGCGATGTCCTCACCCAGCAGTAGGCATCGAGCCAGGAAGACCGCATCTTCTGGTTGGAGTGGTCCGATATGCACGGTCGTCAGATCATTGATCGCTGTGTTGTCCTCCAGTGCGTGGTGCATGCCGACCGATCCTGCGAAGACCATTACGGGCCCATCGGGAAGCTGGCGAGCCCGGCGCAAACTGCGGAGAAACTCTTGTCCGGCACCGGGGTTCTTGAGATGCATCTGGTGGGCGAGGACCGTGATCTCATCAAGCAGCAGGACCAACCGAGCGGGTTTCGCTGCCTGCACCGCCAACGTGAACAGATCGTCGCTGTGTGACGGTGGGTCTTTCGGGTCGGGTGAGCTGCGTTGGATCCGAAAGCCATACTTCGCAACGTCAAGCTCCAGGCTCCAGTTTCGGGCCTCCTTCTTGAAGCGGCTGTGAGTCTTGATGGCATCCAGCAGCCGGGCGGCAAACACGTCAAGATGCTCGGTCTCGGCGCTCATGCGGACCACGACGTGACCGGCTTGCTCAAGCCGTTCCTCGACAACGTTCAGCATGCTGGTCTTTCCCATGCGACGGTCGCCGGTGAGTCGAGCGCCCGACCGTGCCGCGGCGCGCATCACTGCAAACAGCTCGGTTTCGTGGCCGATGTGGTCACGGGGTGCTACCTGTCCACCGGGATTTGCCGAAATTGGCCACGGTTCACGATCGTCGGGTTCGCCGGGGGTGCTGCTGTCGTTGCCATTGCGCATGCAGCGACTATATCTACACCAATCCTGATGTACAACAGAAATGGTGTACATCAGAAATGGTGTGCATCTCAGTCGGCGTACATCTCGTGCCCCTCAGTCCGCCGGCGGGCCGCAGCCGACTGTCTGAGCGCCGCAGCTGGCAGCAATCGGGTCGTCGTCAGCCGACGCGGTCGGCGATCCAGACCGACCACGTGAGCAGCGGCAGATCCCGCTCGTGGTCGGCTTCCCACTCCCGCTGCACGTCGACGTAGTCGGAGCTGTGCCACGACGTTGCGCACTCCCGGGTTCGGGCGATGTACGCGTCCCAGGATTCGTCCGTCGTGTCGATGCGGTCGACGATCCGAAGGCCGTGATGACCAAACAGTGCCTCCTGCTCAGCCAGGCCGGTCACTCGGCGGAACTTCTCGGGCAGATCGTCAGAGGTCACCCGGTGGCGGGTGCGCATGTCGCCAATGGCCACCCGGCCGCCGGGTCGGACCAGTGACGCCATGGCCCGAACCGTGCCGTTCAATCCGTGCCAGATCCAGCTGGCCCCAAGGCAACAGGCAACGTCGCAGGCCTGGGCGCTCAGATGGTCTGCCACCTGTGCGCCGTCGCTGAGATACCAGGCGAGATCCGCTGATGGCGCTCGCTCTGGGACAGCCGCAACTGCGCCGCGCAGCATCCACGGGGACAGGTCCACTCCCACACCCGTAATTCGAGGACAGCGCGCGGCCAGACGGAACAACAACTCGCCATAGCCACACGCCACGTCAATTGCCATACCGTCGTCGCTCAAGTCGGCGGCCAGATGATCGGCCACCGCGTCCAGATCGGACTCCGCCATGGGATTACAGATCTGCATCTGGTGATGAAGCGCTTCGAAGACCTCGAAGCGGGCGGTCAGATCCGCAACCTCAGCCGCGGAGAAGGACGTGACGTACCCCGGGTCGGCGGGCACCGAAGGCGCCGTCGGCTCAGTAGGCACCGCGGTATCTCAGGGCATAGCCGGGAAGTCAGGATCCTCGGAGCGAGTGCGCTTGAGCTCCCAGAAACCAGGGGTCGTGGCACAGGCCACCAGACCATCCCAGAGCTGCAGGGCCGCGTCACCTTCGGGCATCCGGCTGATGACGGGGCCGAAGAGAGCAACCGTCTCACCGTTGGCATCGTCCATGGAGATAATGGGCGTTCCGACGTCATCGCCAGTGAGACCCAGGCCAATGTCCATCCGACGCTTGATCTCCGCGTCGAAGGACTCGTCATCGAAGGCCGCCGCGTGCGAAGGATCAAACCCCGCAGCCGTCAGCGCATCCTGGGCGCTGAAGTCCTGGTCGCCGTCCTGGTGAATTCGACTGGCAGTCGCCCAATAGAACGGCTGGACCGCCGCGTCGCCGTCGGCCGCCCGGATGGACTCCATCACCCGGAGTAGCTTGTGGGTGAACTGCACCGGGGCGAAGTAGTCGCTGTCCTCAGAAGGGTTGTTCTTGACCAGCAGACTGATCGGTTGCCAGGTGACGGTGATTTCACGCTGGGTCTGAACATGTTCGACCACCCAACGGGCGGTCATCCAGCACCACGGTCAAATGGGGTCGACCCAGAAGTCGATTGTCATTGGTTCGGTTTGTGACATGAGTCGAGCCTAACGCTCGGCCACCGACTAGACAGAAGTCGTGACCGGCGACTTGTTTTCGGCTGCGGCCGAGAGCCGACTTGAACGCCAACAGCCGCTGGCGGCCCGGATGCGCCCGCTCACCTTGGACGACATCGTTGGGCAGCAGCACCTTCTGGGACCAGGCAAGCCGCTGCGACGGCTGATCGAAGCTGACCGGTTGTCGTCGGTTGTGCTGTGGGGACCTGCGGGTACTGGCAAAACCACCCTGGCCCAGGTGGTGGCGCGCAGCACGGCCAAGTATTTCGTGCAGCTGTCGGCCACCAGCGCCGGGGTCAAAGATGTGCGGGAGGAACTGGCCCGGGCCGAACATCGCCTGGGGGAACGGGGCCAGGGAACCATCCTGTTTCTGGACGAGGTGCACCGGTTCAACAAGTCCCAGCAGGATTCTCTGTTGCCGGCCGTTGAAAGCGGGCTGATCACCCTGATTGGGGCGACCACCGAGAACCCCTACTTCGAAGTCAACGCGCCACTGTTGTCGCGGTCCACGTTGTTTCGTCTGCATCCGTTGGATGACGAGGCGGTGGCCCAACTGATTGCGCGTGGGCTCACGTTTGAGGATGCGACGGCCGAGCCCGACGCCATCGATCACCTGGTTGGACGCGTTGGGGGCGATGGCCGTCAGACGCTCACTGCGCTTGAGGTCGCCATCGTGTTGGCAGCGGAGCGTGGAACGCCGGTGCGGGTCACCGATGCCGACGTTGAAGCGGCGCTCGATGTGAAGGCCTTTCGGTACGGCCGCGATGATCATTACGACACGGTCAGCGCGTTCATCAAGAGCATCCGCGGGTCAGACCCGGATGCGGCGTTGTACTGGCTGGCCCGCATGCTGGAGGCCGGCGAGGATCCGCGGTTCATTGCTCGGCGGCTGGTGGTTCATGCCAGTGAGGACATCGGCATGGCCGATTCGCAGGGGCTGCTGGTGGCGGCGGCCGCCGCACAGGCGGTGGAGTTTGTTGGCCTGCCCGAAGCGCGCATCAACCTCAGCCACGCCACCGTCTATCTGGCGACCGCCCCCAAGTCGAACCGGGCGTACGCGGCTATTGGCAAAGCGTTGGAAGACGCTCGGACGCGAGGCGGGGAGGTGCCAACCCATCTGCGAGACGCTCACTATTCAGGAGCGAAGTCGCTGGGTCATGGCGCCGGCTACCAGTATCCGCACAACGATGACCGCGGGTGGGTGGAGCAGGAGTATCGACCCCCGGAAGTGGCCGATCACCTTTACTATGAACCCACCGAGCATGGTGATGAAGCCCGCATCGCTGCGCTCATGCGTTCCCGGCGCGAGAATCAAGCCAGCGGAACATCGGCCAACGAGGATCGGAGCTGACCACCATGTTCAAACGAGTCGTCTGGTTTGGTTCTGGTTTGGCGTCCGGGGTCGTTGGAAGTTGGTGGGCCAAACGCAAGGTGAAAGCCGAAGTGCAGAAGCAGGCCGAGAAGTACACCACCGTCGCCGGTCTTGCCGGTGAGGCCAAGCGTCGCTTTACGGAGCTGACCGGTCAGCCAGCCGACCAACCCACCACCAACGTCGTGCCCATCCGCCCCGCCGACGGCTCCGGTCCGGTCGTTTCGTCCACCGTCGCCCGCTGGCGCAACCAGGCCCGCGACCTCTGGTTCTCCCGCACCAATGCCTCGGCAACCGGAACCGACCACCGCAACAACTGAACCAGCCGCCCCGTGGCGAAGCCGCAAAGAGCGGAGAAACCAGCGAGGGTGAACTGCACGAGCCCCTGGGCTGCACGTTCTGAGCCGAGCCGCATGGCGAGGGAAGGGCCCAGCGGCCCCGTGGCGAAGCCGCATAGAGCGGAGAAACCAGCGAGCGTGAACAGCACGAGCCCCTGGGCTGCACGTTCTGAGCCGAGCCGCATGGCGAGGGAAGGGCCCAGCGGCCCCGTGGCGAAGCCGCATAGAGCGGAGAAACCAGCGAGCGTGAACAGCACGAGCCCCTGGGCTGCACGTTCTGAGCCGAGCCGCATGGCGAGGGAAGGGCCCAGCGGCCCCGTGGCGAAGCCGCATAGAGCGGAGAAACCAGCGAGGGTGAACTGCACGAGCCCCTAGGCTGCACGTTCTATGAAAGCTAGTGAACTACGCCGCGCGTTTCGGGACTTCTTTGGAGAACGGGGCCATGAGATGGTCGCCTCCGGCAGTCTGATTCCCCACGACCCCAGCCTGCTCTTCACCGTGGCCGGGATGGTGCCGTTCAAGCCGTACTTCGTGGGCGAGGAGAAGCCGCCATGGCCGCGTGCGGTGACCGTGCAGAAGTGCGTCCGGGCCGGCGGCAAACACAACGACCTCGATGAGATCGGTCGGACCAGGCGCCACCTCACATTCTTTGAAATGATGGGGAACTTCAGCTTCGGCGACTACTTCAAAGAGGACGCGATTCCTTTTGCCTGGGACTTCACCACTCAGGTGCTTGGCTTCGACCCGGAGAAATTGTGGGTCACCGTTCACCTTTCCGACGATGAGGCTGAAGAGATCTGGCGCGACAAGGTGGGCGTGCCCGCCAACCGGATTCAGCGGCTGGACGAGGACAACTACTGGCGCATGGCCGACACCGGGCCCTGCGGTCCGTGCTCGGAACTGTTCTATGACAAGGGCGAGAAGTTTGGTGAAGACGGCGGACCGCTGCACGGCGGCGAGGAGCGGTTCCTGGAATTCTGGAATCTTGTCTTCATGCAGTTTGAGCAGGTCGACGCCGACACCCAGATCGCGCTGCCCAAGCCGAGCATCGATACCGGCGCCGGACTCGAGCGAATCCTGACGCTCCTTCAGGGCGTGGACTCCATCTGGGACATTGACGAGTTGGCTCAACTGCGCAACAAAGCCAGTGAGCTCGCCGGGGTGCCCTATGGCACCGAAGAAACATCGGACGTGTCAATGCGCATCCTCGCCGACCACGCCCGGTCGATGACCTTCCTTATTTCTGACAGCGTTTTCCCCTCCAACGAAGCTCGTGGCTATGTGCTTCGCCGCATCATGCGACGTGCGGTTCGCCACGCTTACCTGTTGGGCGTCAACGACATCGTCACGCCAACGCTGGTGGATGAAGTCGTGCAGATCATGGGCCCCGACTACCCCGAGATTGTGGAGAATCACAGCTACATCCGGGATGTGGTGGCCAATGAGGAGGAGCGATTCCGCAGCACGCTGAAGACCGGTTCGGCCATGCTCGATGCGGAGATCGACTCGCTTGGGTCCAGTGGCACGCTCTCGGGTGCGGTGGCCTTTCAGCTTCACGACACCTATGGCTTCCCGCTGGAGGTCACCGAAGAGATTGCTCGGGAGCGCAACGTCGACGTGGACGTCGATGGGTTCAACGCGGAGATGGACCAGCAGCGTGATCGGGCGCGGGCGGATCAGAAGGCTTCCGCCGCGACGGCCACCGACAACAGCGTCTATCTCGCCCTGGCCGATGAGTTTGGCGAGACCGTATTCACCGGTCGTGATGAAACCGAATCAACCGCCACCGTGATCGCAGTCACCCCCGATGGTGTTGTTCTCGATCGCACCCCGTTCTATGCCGAATCCGGTGGGCAGATTGGCGACACGGGAACCATCACCGGTCCCAGTGGATCGGTCGAAGTCACCGACACCACCTATGTGGTGGCTGGTGTTCATCTGCACCGAGCCAAAGGCGCCGAAGCCGCACTGACCGTCGGCGACCAGGTCACCGCCACCATTGACGTTCTGCGTCGCAATGCCATCCGGCGAAACCACACCGCAACGCACCTGCTGCACTATGCGCTTCGGGCCGTGGTGGGGGAGCACGTCAAACAGCAGGGTTCCTGGGTTGGCCCGGACCGATTGCGCTTTGACTTCAGTCACTTTGAGTCGGTGACGTCTGACCAGATTGCCCAGATCGAAGATCTGGTCAACGTCGACGTGTTGACCAACGAGGCGACGACTCACGAAGAGATGAGCATGGCTGATGCGCAGGCCAAAGGCGCCATTGCCTTCTTTGGAGACAAGTACGGCGATCAGGTGCGGGTGCTGGTGGCGGGCCCCAACTCCACTGAACTCTGCGGTGGAACCCACGTGCGCGCGCTGGGCGATATCGGACCTATGAAGATCATCTCGGAGTCATCGATCGGCTCCAATCTGCGCCGCATTGAAGCGGTCACCGGCACGGGTCCCATCGACCGGTTGCGCAGTGAAGAGGCATTGGTGGCCCAAGCGGCCCATGCGCTCGGGGTCCCCGTTGACGATCTGGTTGTTGGTGCCAACAAACGGACCACCGAGATCAAAGAACTCCGCGAGGAGATCAAGCAGCTCCGTCGGCAGGTGGCCGTTGCCCAGTCCGGTTCGTTGGCGGCCAGGGCGGTCGACGGCGTGGTCGTTGAACGGGTGGAAGGCCTTGACCGTGACGGGGTGCGGGATCTCGCGGTGGCTGTTCGTGACGTTGACGGAATCCGCGCGGTGGTGCTTGGCGCTGCTCCTGATGGTGGCGGTGTTGCGATGGCCGCGGCCGTGGATGCCGACAGCGGATTCCACGCTGGAAACATCCTTGGCGAAGCCGCCAAGCTGATCAAAGGTGGCGGGGGCAAGGCCCCCGATGTCGCCGTCGCTGGCGGAAAGGACCCGGAAGGCCTGGACGCTGCGCTCGACCTGGCCCGCACGGTAACGCAAGGTTGAACGCCGACGCAGAGGTGGACGGCAACCTTGGCGCGGCCCAGCGCGCGGCCAAAGGCCGGTTACTCGGACTTGATCTGGGCGATGTCCGGGTTGGGGTTGCCATGAGTGATGTCACGGCTTCGCTCGCCAGTCCCCACGTGGTTATCACTCGCACGGGTGCGCTCAAGAACACCGCGCCGCTGGTCGATGAGATTGCCAAGGTCATCACCGAATGGGAGATCGTCACGGTGGTGGTTGGTTTGCCGCTGTCGCTTGACGGCAGCTCCGGTCCGGCGGCGCGTAAAGCCCGAAAGGTGATTTCTGCTTTAACCGACCGCCTTTCGGTACCTGTGGTCACCTACGATGAACGGTTGACAACGGTTTCAGCCGATCGGGCATTGGCTGAAGCGGGCGTCGACAGTCGCAAGCGTCGCGACGTCATTGACATGGTCGCAGCGGCGATCATTCTTCAAGGATGGATGGACGCCCGTGCACTTCAGGCCGATGACCCACCCCCACCATGACCAACGCTGACACCAACAACCCTGATCCCATGCTGGGCGGCGACACCGTCGAATTTGGCGGTTCGGATTTCGCCGGAGACTTTGGCCAGTTTGATGACCCCGGCGGCAACACGGTCGAGTTTGATGACGGTTTCTACGCCGCTCCGCGGAGCGCCCAACTCGGGTATGGCCAGCAGGCACCGTGGCCTGATGCACCTCCCGGATACGGTCCGGTTGTCGGTCCGGGCCCTCGCCAACCCAGCGTTGAGCAACCGCCCGGCGCCATGCACAATCCGCTCGACCCCAGTTACCACGACCCCTGGTACGACGCCGACGAGTGGGACACCCTCCCACGTCGGATGCCGAAGATCATCCGACCAGCGATCATTCTGGGCGTCGTCTTTGTGATCGGTCTTTTCAGCTTTCGCTCCGGGACCGCATGGCTTGATGATCGGCTTGACCCGCCGGGCCCGCCCGGCCGGTCGATCGAGGTTGCCATTCCCTCAGGCGCCACCAGCGACGACATTGCGCGCATCCTGGCGCAGGAAGACGTGGTCGCCAGTTCGTTTGTCACCAGCTACTACTGGCGATTCAACGAGGCACCGTCGTTTCAAGCCGGCGACTACATCTTCCAGACCGCCATGTCGGTTGATGAAGCCCGTGAAGTTCTTGAAGACGGTCCGCTGCCCACCGAGTTCGAAGGCGAACGGGTGCTCATCCCCGAAGGACTCTGGCTCGAAGACATTGAAGATCGACTACTGGATGAACTGCCGGAGTTTGACCCATTTGAGTTGGCGACCGCGTTGCGTGACGGCCAGATTCGCTCGCAATTCCAACCCGAAGGCAGCGACAATCTGGAAGGCCTGATCTTCCCGGCCACCTACGAAGTGCCGAAAGAAGAGGCGGGCAACGAGTTGGCCATGGTGCAGCGAATGGTCAACACCTTCGATCAGCGGGCGCGTGGCGTGGAGCTGGATCTTGCTCCGGAGAAGGTCAACCTCACGCCCTACGAAGCCGTCATCGTGGCATCGCTCATTGAAGAAGAGGCGAAGTTCGATGAGGAGCGGCCAATGATCGCCCGCGTGATCTACAACCGACTTCGCGATGGTGATCTGCTGCAGATCGATGCCACGGTCATCAAGGCGCTGGGGGAGTATCCCGAAGACGGGGTGGTTCTGCTGTCTGACTTGGAAGTCGACAACCCGTTCAACACCTACGTCTACCCGGGATTGCCGCCGACGCCGCTTTCCTCTCCGGGCGAGGCATCTCTTCGGGCTGCGCTCAATCCTGCGGACGGCGAGTGGAAGTTTTACGTGGTGATCGACGAAGACGGCCGCCACGCCTTTGCTGAAACGTTTGCTGAGCACGAGGCCAACATCGCAGCGGCTGCGGCCGCCGGTGTCCGCTGATCTGCCGGTGATCGACCGGCCATGATCACCGGAGCGACCCAGGTCTGCGGCGTAATCGGCGACCCGATTCGGCACTCACTTTCACCCGTCATTCACAACGCGGCCTTTGCCGCCATGGGCTTTGACTGGGTTTCGCTGGCCTTCACCGTTCCCGCCGCCGATGCGGAGATCGCGGTCGCTGGACTTCGCGCCATGGATATCCGCGGCGTGTCGGTGACCTTGCCGCACAAAGCGCTGGTGGTCCCGGCTCTTGACCAAATGGCGCCCAGTGCCCACGCGCTCGGCGTGGCCAACTGCATTTCCAACAATGCGGGCGTTCTCACTGGTCACAACACCGACGGTGTCGGCTTCATCAACTCGTTGGAAGCTGATTTTGACTCGCCGGTTGCGGGCCGCCGTTTCGTGATTGCGGGCGCCGGTGGCGCCGCTCGTTCGATTGTTCACGCTCTTGGGGCAGCTGGCGCCAAAGACATTGCCATAGCCAATCGCACCCCTGGCCGAGCCCACGATGTTGCGGTGCTCGGCGGCGAAGCGGCGCGGGTGCTTGATGGTGATGCGCTTGTTGGTGCGCTCACCGCCGCCGATGTGGTGGTCAACACCACCTCGGTTGGCATGGGAGAAGATGCGGCGATGCCATTTGATCCCGCGCCGATGGGACCGTCGCAGGTCCTGGTGGACATCATCTACGACCCGGCCGAGACCCCGCTCATGGCGGCCGCCTCAGCGCAGGGCGTTCGGACCGCCAACGGGGTGTCCATGTTGGTTCACCAGGCGGCCGAGCAGTTGCGGATATGGACCGGCCACACCCCCGATCTCAAAGCAATGATGACCGCAGCCGCCGACGCCCTGGCCGGTGGCTGAACACGTTCGTCTGCGTCGATACTCCCCGGTGCCCGGAGCCAGCCGCCTTGCGCCTTTTCAGAAAGCGAGTAATGTTCATTTTAATATGAACAAAGATTCATGTTATGAGCGGATGAGGAGTATGCAATGCAGCGGAAACTGCAGCCGGGCTCACCGGCACTGACACGACAATCTGGGCGAACGTTGGCCGTGGTGGCGCTGGGTTGTGTCCTGGTCCTGATCGCAACGGTGTTGCCGACTGCTGCGCCGGCCGGGGCCATCACGGGTGGGACAACCGCAGCGCCCTCGCTGTATCAATGGATGGTCACCATCAAGACCGCCAATACGCATGGCACGCTCGGGGGGTGTGGCGCCGTGCTCGTCTCGCCCACCCACGTGCTCACTGCTGCGCATTGCGTCACCTCCGATGTGGCATCGGTTGAGTCGGTGATGGCCCCAAGCAAGATCGACGTGTACATATCCCGAGGCGGCCCCCGCTTTAGCGGACCGAATCCCGATGTCACTGATGTGACCGTCCACCCGTCCTACCTCTTGTCGGGATTTGGCGGTTTCAACACCGACATCGCCATCATCACGGTGGAGACCCCCCAGACCGGCCCATTTGCCCCGTTGGGGCAACTGGACCAGCCGGTAACCAGCTACACCGAGCCCAAGCCCGACCTCACGTTCGCTGGGCACGGCCGGACCAGCTCAACCTCGCCCGGCTCCTCTGCGCTCAAAGAAGGACGCGGCCAACTCATGCCGTACCTTCCGGACGCGACCAAAGGCTGGACGCGGGGTTGCTTCAACTCGACAGCGATCAACGCCAAAGTGCTGTGCGTGCGAAACATCCTCCAATCGCTGGGTCGGGCGTGTCTGGGCGACAGCGGTGGGCCAGTACTCAACAAGTTCCACGAGGTGGTTGGCATCATGTCGCAAGTTGTTTCGGTCAGCACGGCCTGCGACACGGGCCACATGACCATCGCAGTCAACGTGTGGACCATGAGGTGCTTCATCGACGAAGCCACCAATGGCGATGCCCACTGGATAAGCAACGGCCTCTATCCGACCAAAGGTCTTCCACTCGACGCGAGCATCTGCTCGAATCGGGAACGCGAGGGCACCACGCGGCTGTGTGACACCCATAGCTGGATCTCATCGGCGATGCACAACGGCCGGGTGCAGGACGGCTACGAGGACGAACTTGCTCTGTACGGCCAGCAGGCGCGTGCCTACAAAGCCCATGAGCGGTCGTGGAATCACGCCTATCAATGGAGTCTGTGGAAGTTGAGCCGGACGAGCATGCCGACTCATCTGGTCACTTCCGCCGCGACCTACAACGCCAATCAGCAGGTTGGACCGGTCGGGGCGGCTCCCGTTGAACCAGAGAATCCGCTGATTGACCTTGTCCCGTGTGCGTGGGCGATTGATCCAGCCAACGGTCTCGGTCAGACCGAGAACTCGACCGGCAGCGGCTCAGGAACCAACGATGGGTCGTCGACGAACTCGCAGGGCCCAGCCGGAAGCTGGGTCGACGGGAAGTGGGTCAATGGAGCGGGGGTCACACCGCTCAACGCGCCATCGGGTGGCACGACGGGAACACATGCGGGCACGACCGACAACACGGGCACTACCGGCAATACCGACAACAGGTATCGATGGTCCGGAGATCACCAAGTGGACGGTGAAGGACATTGACCGGTCCGGTCCGGTGGACAAGGAAACCGTGCTTGGTACCTTCACTTGGAATCCGGCGGCTGAATGCTGGATCTGGGACCCAACCGCTGATGGTCCGAAGGACGCGCCCGAGGATGGGATTCCCTACAACGGGGTCTTCGGCGGAGCGTGTTTGGAAGGCCTGGTGCTCTGACTGTTGCGGCTGTTCGGTCCCCGGGGGTCGAACAGCCACCAGCCTTTGGGCTGAAGGCACAAAGATAGGACGTAACCGGGTCTCCGGGATACCCTTTCGCCGTGACTGCGCAACGACACTTGGCCCTGATTGGTCTGTCCGGGGTCGGCAAGAGCACGATTGGTCGGTTGTTGGCGTCCGAACTTGGCCTGCAATGGTGCGATCTTGATGAGCGGCTGGAACGCAAAGTTGGCCGGACGATTGCCGACATTTTTTCCACTGACGGCGAGCCGCACTTTCGCTCCCTGGAATCTGAGGTGCTCACCGAAGCGTTGGCCGAAGACCGTCGGATGGTGATCTCCACCGGTGGTGGGGTCATTCTTGCGGCCGAAAATCGGACCCGCCTTGCCGAGCGAGCGACCTGCATTTGGCTCCGATCGGCGCCAGAGCGGCTGGCGTACCGCGTGGCCCGCGACACCGGCCGGCCACTCCTGGCGGGACAGGACCAGGGCGCTGTGAGCGTTGACCCGGTGGCCGCGGTCACCGAGCGGTTGATCACCATGTTGGAAACCCGCGGTCCGCTCTACACCGAATCGGCTGACCTCATACTGGATGTGGATCGGCTTCGGATACCCGAGGTCCTTCACCTCCTGGTGGCGCATGAACGGGCCAGCGGATGGACAAACCCCGTCGAGACGGAGACGGCCGGATGATCGTGGTGCCCGTCGGTCTTGGCGACCGCTCCTATGACGTTCTGGTCGGCGATGGTGCCGCCGAGGAAATTGCGACGCTGCTTCCCGCAGGCGCGCGACGGGTCGCCGTCGTAACCCAGGCCAACATTCCCCTTGAGGTCGAAACCGGTCGGGACCAGAAGACCTTTGTGATCGGCGATGGCGAGCAACACAAGACCATGGCGACGGTCGAACGGCTCTGCCGGGAATTCGCCCAATGGGGTCTGACCCGCGGCGATGTTGTGGTCGGTGTTGGGGGCGGCATTGTCACCGACGTGGCCGGCTTTGCCGCCGCCAGCTACCACCGGGGGGTTCGGGTCGTCCACGTGGCCACCACGCTGCTGGGCCAGATCGATGCGGCGATTGGTGGCAAGACCGGGGTCAACCTTCCGGAAGGGAAGAATCTGGTGGGCGCGTTCTGGCAGCCGTCGGGGGTGGTGTGTGACACCGCGGTGTTGGCCACGCTGCCGCCCCGTCACTACCGGGCCGGCCTGGGGGAGTTGGCCAAGTACCACTTCCTTGGTGGTGGCGAACTGGATGCCCTCCCGCTGGAACAGCGGGTGGCCGCGTCGGTGAAGATCAAGGCGGACGTGGTGGCCGAGGACGAGCGCGAAGGTGGCCGGCGCGCCATTCTCAACTACGGCCACACCCTGGCCCACGCGTTGGAGACCGCCGGCGCTCGAACCGGCGACTGGGATCTGCTGCACGGAGAGGCTGTGGCTATCGGCCTGGTCTACGCGGCCGAGGTTGCCGCCCGACTTGGCCGAATCTCCGAAGCCGCGGTCGATGAGCATCGACGGGTGCTGGCCGCGTACGAACTTGCCGATTCGATTCCGGCGGCTGCTGATGGTGAGGAACTGTTGAACCTGTTCTCCCGGGACAAGAAGGCCATCGACGGTGTCACCTTCGTGCTGGACGGAGCAAACGGCGTTGAGCCGGTGACCGGTATTGATCCCGCGCTGTTGGCCGATGCGCTTGAGGCGTGTCGATGAACGCCCCGGGATCGACCGAGGCGCCCATCGTTCTGCTCCTGTCCGGCCCCAATCTGAACCTGCTTGGCGAGCGGGAACCCCAGATCTACGGCACCCAGACGCTGGCCGACCATGTGGCAACCGCAACCGCGGCCTGCGGTGTTGCCGGCCTGGGGTTGGAGCATGTCCAGTCCAACCATGAAGGCGTGCTGGTGGACGCCATTCACCACGCCCGCCATCGATGTGCGGCCATTGTGATCAACGCGGCGGCCTTCACCCACTACGCCTGGTCGTTGCATGACGCCCTGGCAGCCTTCACGGGTCCGGTGGTCGAGCTGCACTTGTCGGATCCAACGACCCGGGAACCGTTTCGTCACCTGTCGGTGATCGAGCCGGTTGCCGACGCCGTGGTCCGAGGTCTCGGCGGCGACGGGTACCGCGTCGCCATTGAACAGGTGGCCAACCTGCTTGCCGACGGCTCTACCCTCACATCATGACTGCTTCGTTGTCGACCGATGCGCTACCGCCGCTGACGGTGGAGGGCCGATTGCTTCGGCTGCTCCGCCAACTCAGCACCACCGACCTTCAGGCCTTCATCGTTACCGACCTGGTCAACGTTCGCTGGTTGACCGGATTCACCGGCTCCGCGGGCTTTGTTGTGGTCACGCCCAACGGCTCAACGTTGATCACCGACAGCCGCTACGACGGCCAGGCCCAGGACGAGCTGACCGCCGCCAGGAGCGAGGTTGACGTGCGTATCTCCACCAAAGATCAACGCGGCGAAGCGGTGGAGCGGGCCGGCGACGCCGCCATCGTGGGCCTCGAAGCCGATCACATCACCTGGGCGCGCCAACGGTTGATCAAGGACGCCTGGTTTCCCGAGGCGCGCATCATGGCGACCACCGGAATCCTCAAAGAGCTGAGGCGGGCCAAGACCCCGGCGGAGGTGGCCCGCATTGCGCGCGCCGCCGCCATCACCGATGCCGCGCTTGCGGCCGTGCAACACCGCCTCGCCCTCCAGCCAACCGAATCGGAGTTTGCGTTCGCTCTGGAGGCTCGCATGCGGGACCTGGGCGCCAGCGGCCCGGCCTTCGACACGATTGTGGCCTCCGGTCCCAACGGAGCGCGCCCTCATCACAGCCCCGGCGACCGGGCAATCAGCGCCGGGGACCTCGTGGTCGTTGATTGCGGCGCGCTGGTTGACGGCTACCGCTCCGACATGACTCGTACGTTCATCGTCGGCGATCCGTCGGACACCCAACAGCGCATGTTTGATGTGGTGATCGAAGCCCAACAGCGCGGCTTCGAAACCGCGGCCACCGGCGTGCCCACCGCGGATGTCGACACGGCATGTCGCACGGTGATCGGTGACGCGGGATGGGCTGACGCGTTTGGCCACGGCACTGGGCATGGCGTTGGCTTGGACATCCATGAATTGCCCATGGTCAACGCCCGGGACGAATCAGTCCTGGCGGTCTCGGACGTGATCACGGTGGAGCCCGGCGTTTACCTTCCCGACCACGGTGGTGTCCGCATTGAAGACACGGTCCTGATCGAAGCCTCCGGACCGCGCCGTCTCACCACGTCGCCCAAAGTTCTCGCTGTCAGCTGACACCGGGCGAACCGAGCAGCTCCATACAGGCGGCATCGGTTTCGGAATCGAGTGGAAACCAGCTTTCGATCCGAAGTTCGTCCAAGGTCACACTCTGCGGTGCGTTGAACTGCGTCATGGTGGTCAGGAAGGCCAGAGATTGGTCGCCAAATTGGAAGCGCAGAACCAGCGTGGGATCGCCGCCGGTGGTGGGGTCCGGTTGGCGCCACGCCGCGGGCACGGCAGAGCTGGCGAGCAGTTCGTCAAACAAGGCGGCCAGGTCTGCATCGTGTGGCCGCTGGAGCACTTCACGCTGAAGGCGCCGGAGGACATCTCCACCAACCGCGTCCCAGTTGGCGAACATCGGCTGAACGTCGGGGGCGAACATCATGCGCAGGAGGTTGACCGGTTCAACCCCGGATTTGTCGGGCAGTTCGACCCCCACCAACTGCAGAATCTGAGTCCCGGCCACGTTGGCTCGCACCACGTTGTAGTGGCCGTCGATGACCATCATCGGGTAGGGCTCATGGTGCGCACCCATGGTGTCGACGGCCGCGCCAAGTTGCCCGCCCAGCAGCGTTGAGATGTCGGGTTCGGGGTATTCGCCAGCAAAGCCTGCGGCCCGGAGAAGGTCGTTGCGATTGCGAAGCGGAATGTCCAGGGCTTCGGCCAAAAGTCGAACCATCTCCACGCTCGGTCCCGACCGGCCGGTTTCCAGAAAACTGATATGACGGGCGGAGACGTCGGCACTGAGCGCCAGGTCGAGCTGACTCATACCGCGGCCGCCGCGCCAGTGCTTGAGCAGGGCCGGAAAGACCCGATCGGTTCCCGGGCTCGCCACCGCAGCGCTGTTGGACATGCTTCGAGCGTAGAGAAGACGCAACGCCCCGGCACTTACCTGGACAGGTAATCGCCGAAGAACGGGGTGCCACGTACCTTCAGGTCATGGCAGACACCCAGCAACTCATCGACATCGGCCACACCAGGGTGGCCCACACCCAAACCGGAACCGGACCCGACGTTCTCTTCATCCACGGATGGCCGCTCCATGGCGGCACGTGGCGAAACATCGTCCCCGAGCTTGACGGCTTCCGGTGCCACGTCATCGATCTTCCCGGGGCCGGCGGGTCGAAAGCGACCCCGGACACGCCACTGAACATCGAAGGAATGGTGGCATCGATTGGCGCAGTGATCGATCACCTGAACCTGTCGAGTTGCTCCCTGGTCAGCCATGACAGCGGCGCTATGTTTGCCCGAATGGTGGCGCGCAGCCGTCCGGAGCAGGTCAACGGATTGGTGCTTTCCGGCACCGAAATCCCCGGGCACAAGTCGTGGCAGGTGGTCCTGTTCGGGCTTCTGGCTCGGTTACCCGCCGCCGGCAACATCTTTGAGCTGCTGGTTGGCAACGACGTGCTGGTCAAGTCTCCACTGGTACTGGGCGGGTGCTTCGCTGACACCGATCACATCCGTGGCGACTTTGCGGACATCCTCGGGGCGCTGTTCGCCGACGATGCCCTCATGGACAGTGCGCTGGAGGTCCTCAAGAACTTCGATCACGACGTCGTCGACGGTCTGGCCCTGGTACACGCCGAATTGTCCATGCCGTCGCTGCTGATCTGGGGCGAGGAAGATCCATTCTTTCCACTGGAAAAGGCTCGGGCGATGGCGTCTCAGTTCGGCGGCGAAACCCGCTTTGAGACGGTCGCAAATGCCAAGCTGTTTGTCCATGAGGAGCACCCCGCCCGGTACGGCAGGCTGACCCGGGAGTTTCTGCTCAGCATCGCCTGAGGCCCGTACACTGCGGGACCATGGTTGCGATCACGACGAACGATTTGAAAAACGGCATGACCCTGGAGCTTGACAATGGGCTCTTCCAAGTCACGCACTTTGAGCACGTGAAGCCCGGTAAAGGTCCGGCCTTTGTTCGGACGACGCTCAAGAACTCCCGCACCGGTGCGGTCCTCGATCGGACGTTTCGGGCCGGCGAGAAAGTGGAGCGGGCCATCGTGGACAAGCGCGACATGCAGTACCTCTACCGCGAAGGTGACGGCGTGGTCTTCATGGACAATGAGACCTATGACCAGATGACGGTGGCCGATGCCACCTTGGGCGAGAGCCTCAACTTCATGCTGGAGAACGCCTCGGTTTCGCTGCAGATGTATGACGGCGAGATCATCGGTATCGATCTGCCTTCGGCGGTGGACCTTCAGGTCACCCAGACCGACCCTGGTCTGCAGGGCGATCGATCCACCGGCGGCACCAAGCCGGCCACCATGGAGACCGGGCTGGTTGTACAGGTTCCGTTGTTCGTCAACGAAGGCGAGAAGCTTCGCATCGACACCCGGACCGGCGATTACATCGCCCGAGCTTGAGCGCTCGTTCCGGCCCCGGCCGCCACGAAGCCCGTGAACGCGCCATCGCCCTGATCTATGAGGCCGAAGCCAAAGAGATCTCGCCCCGGGAGCTGGTGGAGAACCTTCCCGCGGAGCCCATGCCCTATGCCTCCCTGTTGACCAACGGCGTAAGCGACTACCTGGACGCCATTGATGAACTGATTGAGCAGCACGCCGATGGTTGGCGGGTTGCGCGGATGCCGGCAGTCGATCGGGCCCTGCTTCGGGTTGCGGTCTACGAACTCGCCTGGCAGCCCGACGTTCCCGTTGGAGCGATTCTGAACGAGGCGGTGGAGCTGGCCAAGGACTATTCGACCGAGAGTTCTGGTCGCTTTGTCAACGGCGTGCTGGCGGCGTTGGCCGAAGATCTCCGCGGTCACAACAAGGTTGCCAACGGCGAAGAGGAATAGTTCCATGGAGGTGTCGCTATCGCAGCCACTGCCTCAGCCGGATCCACCCTTGCACATCGAGGCCGCAGGGTCGGTCTGGCACCTCCGCCAATGGGAGGCCTCCGATGTTGAAGCGCTGGTCGCGGCGTGGCACGACTCGGCGGTCGCGGCATTCAATGTCGTGCCACCAGACCCGTCGGCTGAGCGGGCCGAGGAGTGGATTGCGGGTGCGGAGCGACGACGTCGGGCCGGGACCGGGCTTGACCTGGTGGTTGCCAACGAAGGTGACGTCGCGGTTGGTGAGGTGGGCGTCGCCGACCACCGCCCCGAACGCAAAGCCGCGCAGATTTCCTGGTGGTTGCTGCCAGCGGCACGCGGTCTGGGAGTTGCGACCGCGGCGGTGACCGCGCTGTCGGAGTGGGCCCTTGGGCCTGGCGGACTTGTGCTGCTGGCTGCTCGATGCGCCCCCGGCAACGACGCCGCATACCGGGTTGCCGAACGGTCGGGCTTTACTCACGCCCAAACCGACCGGACCGGCCACCGCGTTTACGTCCGAAAGCAGAGCGACTGAGTCGACCCGGTGCGGCGAAAGTTTTCCACAGGCTCCCGTACGCGCGCGCGGCGGGATTCGCGTGTAGCTTTCAATCCTGACCGTGAAGCGGGTCCTGTGAGGCCCGCACGGACAGGAAGGACCAGCTGGTTTGGCTGAAAGAGAACGTCGCGGAGCGCCTCCTTACGGGGGCGTTTTTGTTGCCCGGACCCAGGTACTCGCCGCCGATGAGCTACAGCGGGCCATCTGGCGCATGGCTCACGAGATTGTTGAGCGCAACCATGGCGCCGACCACATTGTGCTCGTTGGTCTGCAGACCGGCGGGGTGCCTTTTGCTTTCCGGCTCGCCGATGCGGTGGAGAAGATCGAGTCCACCCGACCGGCGGTCGGCAGCCTTGACGTTGCGTTCCACCGTGACGACATTGGCATTCGGCCGGTATTGCCCGAAGCGCCAACCGAACTCCCCGAAGACCTGGATGGCAAGATCGTGGTCCTGGTCGATGACGTTCTCTTCACCGGTCGCACCGTCCGGGCCGCTCTCGATGCCATTCACGACTTCGGGAGACCTCGAAGCGTGCAACTGGCCGTCATCGTCGACCGCGGTCACCGGGAGCTCCCCATTCGCGCGGACTATGTCGGAAAGAACCTCCCCACTCGCCGAGACGAAGCGGTGAATGTCACCAGCGACGGCGTGGAACTTGGAGAAGTCCTGAAGTGAAACACCTTCTCCAGATTGACGATCTTGACCGCGAAGGCATAGAGAACCTCCTGCATCTGGCGGAAGCGTTTGCTGAGGTCAACCGCCGTCCCATTCCCAAGGTGCCGGCGCTGCGGGGCAAGACCGTCGCCATGTTGTTCTACGAGAACTCAACCCGCACCCGCGTATCATTTGAGACCGCGGCTCGCCGCCTGTCGGCTGACACCATGAGCATCGCCGTGGCCTCCTCTTCGGTCGCCAAAGGCGAGTCGCTGCGAGACACGGCCCAAACCTTGGAAGCCATGGGCGTGGACGCCGTGGTGATCCGTCATCACGCCGCAGGCGCCCCCCACCTCCTGGCCAGGTGGCTGGACGCCTCCATCCTCAACGCAGGCGACGGCTGGCACTCCCATCCCACCCAGGCACTGCTGGACTGCCTGACCATCAGGCAACGCCTGGGTTCACTTGCCGGAAGCCAGATTGCGATTGTGGGCGACATCAAACACTCTCGCGTCGCCCGGTCCAACGTGGATGCGTTCACCAAACTCGGCGCACGGGTCACCCTGGTTGGTCCGCCCACCCTCATGCCGCCCGGGGTGCAAACCTGGCCGGTGGAGGTGTCGCACAGTCTGGATGCCGTACTTGGCCAGATGGACGTCATGTACCTGTTGCGGATCCAACAGGAGCGCATGACCGAACCGCTCCTGCCGTCAAACCGGGAGTACGTACGGACCTTCGGTCTCACCACTGAACGGGCGGCCAAGCTGGATGATTCGGTGCTGCTCATGCACCCGGGGCCCATGAACCGCGGCATCGAGATTGCTGGTTCGCTTCCGGAACTGGATCAGTCGGTCATGGTCGACCAGGTGCGTAACGGCGTGGCCGTGCGTATGGCGGTCCTGTTTGCTCTGCTCGGATCCGGGAATCAGATGGATTCCATGCTGCCGGCAGCGGCCACCGTCGGGGCCCAACAATGAGCCGCGTCCTGGTTGCCGGCGGCTCGGTCCAGCTTTCCGATGGCGCCGCCGACGTTGACATCCTGGTTGAGGACGGTGTCATTGCTGAGATCGGCCCCCGCCTCACGTCCGGCGACGCGCAGATCCTTGACGCGTCCAACTGCATTGTGGGTCCGGGGCTCGTGGATCTTCACGCGCACCTGGGCGAGCCCGGGCACGAGGATGCAGAGACCATTGCATCCGCCACCCGCGCGGCGGTCCTGGGTGGCTACACCGCGGTGGTCGCCATGCCGGACACCTTGCCGATCGTGGATTGCGCCGCCGCCGTTCGTCACGTGCAGGCGTTGGCCTCGACCGCGCTGTGCCAGGTGGAAATTGCGGGGGCGGTCACCAGCCAGATGGCGGGGGAGCAGCTGGTGCCCATGGCCGAAATGGCTGAACTGGGCGTGAAGATGTTCGTCGATGCCGGTGTCGGGGTGCAGGACGACCTGATGATGCGCCGAGCGCTCGAATATTCATCGAGCCTGCCCATCAGAATCGCCCAGCATTGCCTGGTGAAGTCGCTCAGCGCCAACGGCCACATGCACGAAGGCGAATGGTCGGGCCGCCTTGGCATTCCGGGCATTCCCGCCGAAGCCGAAGAGATCATGGTGATGCGTGACATTGCGCTCAGCCGCCTCACTGACAGCGCGGTTCACTTCCAGCATCTGACCACCGCCGGATCGATGGCGATGGTTGCTGCGGCTCGAGCCCAGGGACTTCCGATTACCGCAGAAGTGGCGCCCGCCTGGTTCACCCTTACCGATGAGGCATGCGCCAACTTTGACGCGGTCACCAAGGTCATGCCGCCGCTGCGGAGCGAAGCGGACCGGGCGGCGGTGGAGGCCGCGTTGCACGCCATGGATCTGGACGCCATTGTTTCGGCGCATACGCCCCACGCCCCGCACACCAAAGACCAGCCGATTCAGGAAGCGCCAGAAGGCATGATTGGCCTGCAGACCGCGCTCAGCCTCACCGTGGATCAGCTCAATCTGAGCTGGGATCAGATCTTTGCGCTTATGAGTACTGGCCCGGCTCGGATCGCCGGCATCGCAGATCACCACGGCGGACCACTGGCCGCCGGGCGTCCCGCCAACATCGTGGCCTTCGACCCCAAAGCTTCGTGGGTGGTTCAACCGGAAACGTTGGCCAGCCTCAGCCGCAATACCCCTTTTGTAGACCGACTCCTGACCGGCCGCGTGCGCCACACCGTGGCCGCAGGAGACGTCGTTGTAATGAATGGAGAAGCAACTCGATGAGTCGACCTAAACCCGCGCAGCTTGTGCTGGCCGACGGCGCCACCTTCGATGGCTGGGCCATCGGGGCCTCGGCACCCGACGGCATCAGCTCTGGTGAGGTGGTGTTCAACACCGTTCTTTCCGGCTACCAGGAGGTCATCACCGACCCGTCATACGCCGGTCAGATCATCACCTTCACCTACCCGCACATTGGAAACTACGGGGTGTCGCCCGACGACAACGAAGCGCCCCACGGTCGGGTGGCCACCCGGGGTGTCATTGTGCGTGAGCTCGCCCGGCGTTCCAGCAACTGGCGCGCCACCCAGACCCTGGATGCGTTTCTTGGTGCCCAGAACCTGGCGGGGTTGGCCGGCATCGACACCCGTCGGCTCACCCGTCATCTCCGAAGCGCGGGAGCCATGTCCGGAGCGTTTGGAACTGCATCCCAATCAGCGCTGCACAAGGCGGCGCTGGCGGAGCCCGGCACCGACGGCGTGGACCTGATTGATCAGGTCACAACCAGGACCGCGTACGGCGTTGAATGCACCCGGCCCGCGGGGGAGTCCCGCTGGCATGTGGTGGCGGTGGACCTGGGTATCAAGACCACGATCCTTCGGCATCTGTCCTCCATTGCCGATGTCACCGTGGTGCCGGCGGCCATCACCGCCGAACAACTTCTGGCCCTCAAGCCCGATGGCGTCTTCCTTTCCAACGGTCCCGGAGATCCCGAAGCCGCGCCGTATGTGCCGGAAATGCTGCGGGGCATTCTGGGCAAGGTGCCGATCTTCGGCATCTGCATGGGGCATCAGATGCTGGGCGCAGCGCTTGGCGCTCGCCTCTACAAGCTGCCCTTTGGTCACCACGGCGGTAACCATCCGGTCAAGAATCTGGCCACCGGCAAAGTGGAAATCACGAGCCAGAACCACAACTTCTGCGTGGCCAACGAAGACGTGGCGGGAATGAAAATCACCCACGTCAACCTCAACGACCAGACCGTTTCGGGCCTCGCCGCCACCAACGTTCCGGCGTTCTCGGTCCAGTACCACCCCGAAGCCGGTCCCGGTCCGCACGACAGCCGATATCTGTTTGCCCAGTTCGATCAACTCATGAGCAACTTCAAGGAGACCGTCGGTGCCGCGTCGTAACGACATTTCGTCCATCCTGCTGATCGGGTCCGGCCCGATTGTGATTGGTCAGGCATGCGAGTTTGACTACTCCGGTACTCAGGCGTGCCGGGTTCTTCGGGAGGAGGGGTATCGGGTGATTCTGGCCAACTCCAATCCGGCCACGATCATGACCGATCCCGACTTCGCCGACGCCACCTATGTCGAGCCGCTTTCCCGGGACGTGTTGGAGGCGATCATCCAGAAGGAAAAGCCGGACGCACTGCTTCCAACGCTCGGTGGCCAGACCGCGTTGAACCTGGCCATGGAATTGGCCGAAGCCGGAATCCTCGAAGCCCATGACGTGGAGATGATCGGCGCCGACGCCGAAGCCATCGCCACCGCTGAGGATCGCGCCCGCTTCAAAGACGCCATGATCGAAATCGGTCTGGATGTGCCCCGTTCGGGCGTGGCCCACACCATGCCCGAAGCCCACGAGGTCGTCGGCCGGATTGGGCTGCCGGTCATCATTCGTCCGGCCTACATCCTTGGCGGCCGAGGCACCGGAATTGCCTCCACACCGGAGGAGTTTGAGAAGGTCGCATCGCTCGGGATCGAAGCCAGTCCCATCAACGAGATTCTGATCGAACAGTCGATCGTGGGCTGGAAGGAATACGAGCTGGAGGTCATGCGGGACCACGCCGACAATCAGGTTGTGGTCTGCTCCATCGAAAACCTGGATCCCATGGGCGTCCACACGGGCGACTCGATCACCGTCGCCCCGGTCCAGACGCTTTCCGATGTTGAGTATCAGTTCATGCGTGACTCGGCGTTTGCCTGCATGCGGCGAGTGGGCGTGGAAACCGGTGGATCCAATGTGCAGTTTGCGGTCAACCCGGCAAACGGCCATCAGGTGGTCATTGAGATGAACCCGCGGGTCAGCCGGTCATCGGCGCTGGCGTCAAAAGCAACCGGTTTTCCCATAGCCAAGATTGCGGCGCGGCTTGCGGTTGGTTACACCCTTGACGAGATTCAGAACGACATCACCCAGGAAACGCCTGCGTGTTTCGAGCCGAGCATTGACTACGTGGTAACCAAGATTCCCCGATGGGCCTTCGAGAAGTTCCCCGGTACCGCTGGCGTTCTTGGGACGCAGATGCAGTCGGTTGGCGAGGCCATGAGCATCGGCGGCACCTTCAGAGAGTCGGTTCAGAAGGGCATTCGCTCTCTTGAGACCGGCCGCATGGGGCTCAACGGTGATCCGGCGGAGCAGGAGCTCAAGAAGCTGTCCACGCTGGAGCTCTATGACCGAGCCAGGGTCGCCACGCCCGAACGACTGTTTGAGGTTGAGGCGTTGCTGCGCCGCGGCGAGACGATGGAGCGGGTCTTTGAGGCCACCATGATCGATCCGTGGTTCCTGGATCAGATTCAACAGATCATCGAGACACGCCAGGAGCTGGAAGCGGTCGGTCTGGCCGGCATGGACCAGTACCTGTGGAAGCTGGCCAAACAGGACGGCTTCGCCGACGCGCAGCTGGCCTACCTGTGGGGGGTACCCCAGGCCGATGTGCGCACCGCTCGCCTGGCTGTGGGGATTCGCCCAACATTCAAAACCGTGGACACCTGTGCCGCGGAGTTTGCGGCCGAGACGCCCTACCACTACTCCACCTGGGCCGATGAGAACGAGGTGGCCAGTTCGGACAAGCCCAAGGTCATCATCCTGGGTTCGGGTCCCAACCGCATTGGTCAGGGCATCGAGTTTGACTACTGCTGCGTTCATGCAAGCTTTGCGCTTCGGGACGCCGGCTTTGAAACCATCATGGTCAACTGCAACCCCGAGACGGTGTCCACCGACTACGACACCAGTGACCGCCTCTACTTCGAACCGCTGACCTACGAAGACGTGATGAACGTCATCGAAGCCGAGCAGGAGTCGGCCGTGCTGGGCAAAGGTCCCGGCATCGCCGGCATTGTCGTCAGCCTTGGCGGTCAAACGCCGCTCAAGCTGGCGGGCGAGTTGCCCGAGCACCTGATCGTTGGGACTCCACCGGACTCCATCGACCTGGCCGAAGACCGGGAACGCTGGAATGACCTGTGCACCCGGTTGGCCATTCCGCAACCACCCGGTGGCACTGCGGCCGACATCTCGACCGCCATCACCGTGGCCAACCAGGTTGGCTACCCGGTGCTCATGCGGCCCTCCTATGTCCTGGGCGGGCGCGCAATGGTCATCGTCTATGACGAAGCCGGCCTTCGCGAAGCCATGGTGGAAATGGAAGCCAGCGGTTCGCTGGGGCGCGAAGGCGGACTTTCGGCTGAACGTCCCGTTCTGGTTGACCGGTTCCTTGAGGACGCAACCGAGGTGGACGTGGACGCCATCCGAGACAGCAGTGGTGAGGTACTTATCGGCGGAGTGATGGAACACGTGGAGGAAGCCGGGGTCCACTCCGGTGACAGCGCCTGCACAATTCCGCCGCTGACGTTGAGCCCGCACACTCTGGCGCAGCTGGAGAAGTACACGGCCATCCTCGCCACCGAGCTGAAGGTCATCGGGCTGTTGAACGTGCAATTTGCTGTCAAACGCGGCGAGGGCGGGCTCCCCGACGAGATCTTCGTTCTCGAAGCCAACCCCCGGGCCTCACGCACCGTTCCCTTCGTCGCCAAGGCGACGGGCCGGCCGCTGGTCAAGATCGCATCACGGGTGATGCTTGGTGCCACGCTCGACGAGCTGCGGGCTGAAGGAATGTTGGGAGAGAAGGCCCCTGGTGACCATGTGGCGGTCAAAGAAGCCGTCCTCCCATTCAGCCGGTTCCCCGAGACCGATGCGCTGCTGGGGCCCGAGATGCGATCCACCGGCGAAGTCATGGGGATCGACCTCCGACCGGGGCTGGCGTTCGCCAAGAGCCAGATTGCGGCCGGCTCCGAGCTGCCCCGGGGCGGCAATGTATTTCTGTCGCTGGCGGACCGCGACAAGCGCACCGGTGTGGAGGTCGCACAACGATTTGCCGCCCTCGGTTTCGGCATCTATGCCACCGGCGGCACGGCTGCTCTTCTTCGGGAGAACGGGGTTGAGGTGCTCAAGGTCGTGGCCAAGGTCGGTGAGCAGACCGACAATGACGCCGTCGATCTGATCTCGGCTGGCGAGATTGATCTGGTTGTCAACACGCCGCGGGGTCGCGGTCCACGAGCCGATGGCGATCACATTCGGACCGCCGCCGGAAGATATGGCGTGCCGCTGCTGACCACTGCCTCGGCGGGCCTGGCCGCCGCCGAAGCCATTGCGGACTGGGCCAGCCACAAGCTGGCGGTGCGCAGCCTGCAGGAGTACCACCAGGGAGTCTTCGCCAGCGATCTGCAGCCGCGCTGATGGCGGGGTTCAGGCGCTCCTCGGGGTCCCGGGCGTTGGCCCGGACCCGGGTGGACGAATCGGTCGTGGTTGGCTCCCTGACCTTCCCGCATGCGGTCATGTGTGCATCGGGGACCGCTGGTCACGGCGCCGAGCTGGCGTCCTACTTTGCGCTGTCTGACGTGGGGGCCGTCGTCACCAAATCGTTGCATCCCGATCCCTGGCCCGGCAACCCCGCGCCTCGGCTGCATCAGACGCCGGCCGGAATGATCAACGCGGTGGGCCTGCAGGGGCCCGGGGTTCAGGGGTGGATCGATTCATATCTTGGCGACCTGGTGGAATCCGGCGCTCGGATTGTTGCGAGCATCTGGGGACGCAGCATCGAAGAGTACGGTCGAGCGGCCGCAAGCCTGACGCCGGTTGCTGACCGGATAACGGCGCTCGAAGTCAACGTGTCCTGCCCCAACGTTGAGGACCGGGATCGGATGTTTGCCCATTCGGCCGAGGCCACCCGAGCTGCGATTGAGGCGTCCCAGGTTGCTGGTCTGCCCATGTGGGCCAAGCTCAGTCCCAACATTGGCGACCTGGTGCCCATTGCTTCTGCGGCCAGGGCGGGGGGAGCCGAAGCGGTCACGCTCAGCAACACACTGATCGGCATCGCCATCGACATCGAGAAGCGCAAGCCGGTGCTGAGCAACGGTCGCGGGGGCGTGAGCGGGCCGGGCATACGGCCGGTGTCGCTGCGGACGGTCTACGACGTTCACCAGGCGATGCCGGACTTTCCGATCGTCGGGGTCGGCGGAGTTTCTTCGGGCGAGAGTGCCGTCGAGTATCTGATGGCCGGTGCCTCGGCGGTGCAGGTGGGAACCGCAACCTTCGCCGAGCCTCGGGCCGCCGTGCGGATTCGTCATGAGCTGGCGGACTGGTGCGGCAGCCATGGTGTCACCACGGTGGCGTCCCTCACCGGTACGGCGCACGCCTGACAACGATTGCGGTCACACCGTGGCTCAAGTCGGGGGAGAACTGTGCCGATTGAGAGGTGGGCGAAACACCACAATCGGAGTAGACGTATGAGCACGATGACTGAGATAACCACTCGCCCAACCCCTGCGGAGGTTCGATCCTCTCTGGTTCTCGCCCTCGACGTGGATGACCTGGTGCAGGCCCAGCGGATGGCCCGAGCCGTCCAGCCATACTTTGGCGTGGTCAAGGTGGGCATGGAACTGTTCACCGCTGCGGGTCCTGAAGCCATTGGCACCTTCGCCGACATGGGCTTCGATGTCTTCATGGACATGAAGCTGCATGACACCCCCTCGGTTGTGGGCCGGGCGGCCAGCGTGCTCGGTTCGCTGGGCGTTTCGTATTTGACCATGCATGCCCACGGCGGCGTCACCATGCTGCGGGCCGGCGTCGAGGGGCTGCACGGCGGCGCGGAACGCGCCGGGCTGCCTGCGCCGGCGGCGCTGGCCATCACCGTGTTGGTGTCTGATGACGATGCTCCTGACCATATTGTTCCCAAGCGCCTGCGGGTGGCCATGGAGGGTGGATGTCAGGGGATCATCTGCGCCGTCGATGACGTGCGCATGGCCCGCCAGATCGGTCCGCGACTCCTGACGGTGGTTGACGGCATTGCGCCGGTCGAACAGGACCAAGACGGCCCGTCCCCGGTGTCCGAGGCCCGGCTTGCCCGCGACCGCGGCGCCTCGTTGCTGGTTGTTGGTTCGGCGGTTTCGGCGAGCAGCGACCCGGTGGCGGTGGCTCAACAGCTGGTGGGCGAACTCACCGATTGACTATTTGTCGATCATGTTTGGTTCGGCCTCAGGCGGGCGCGGTGTCGGTGGCGGCGTCCCAAGCGCCGTAACCGCCCAGGAGATCTGAAACGTCGTTGAAGCCGCCGCGGATCATGCGACTGGCAGCTATCGATGAACGGAATCCGCCCGCGCAGTAGACGATGGTTGGCCGGTCAGTATCGAGTGTGGTGAGCATCTCGTTGAGGCGGGTGAGGGGAACTTTGATGGCTCCGTTGATGATCCCGCCTTCGGTCTCGCCGGGTTGACGAACGTCGACGAGCTGCAGGTTGGGTACATCTTCGATTGCTCGGCGCAGCCCGGCGACGTCAAGGCGGGACGAGCGTTGCGTGTGGTCGGGGTGGTCGGACAGTGTCTGGATCGGGTTGACCAGGTGGCCGATGACGTTGTCAAATCCGATCCGGGCCAAGCGGATCCTGGACTCACGTTCGTAGCCAGGCTCGGTAATCAGCACGATGTCTGTGGCAGGGGACAGGATGCCTCCGGCAAACTCGGCGTAGCGCCCAGACAAGCCGATGTTGATGGATCCGGCGAGATGCCCGGTGGCGAAGTCGACGGGGCCGCGGGTGTCCAGCGGAATCGCGCCGGCCTCACATGCGGCAAGTACCTCATCCAGAGTCATGGCGGTGGGGGAGGTGCTCTCGTCCAGGAGCTTGCGGCTCTTGCGGTTGAGCGTCGCGTCGTACGCGAAGTATGCGGGAGGGGCCGACTGTCCTTCGGTGACCACGGCGATGAACTCGTCTTTGGACATGGGGGCAACGGCGTAGTTGTTCTGCCGCTGCTTCCCGATTGAACATGACGTGGCACTGGACAGGTTCTTGCCGCACGACGACCCGGCGCCGTGGCCCGGGTACAGGATGGTCTCGTCGGGCAGGGTCATGATCTTGTTGTGGAGTGACTCGTACAGCTGCGCGGCAAGTTCTTCGCTGGTGACGCCAACCGACGACAAGAGGTCGGGCCGGCCAACATCGCCGATGAACATCGTGTCGCCGGTGAGCACGCCATAGGGCGTCTCGTCGATGGCGTTTTCGTACACGACAATGCTGATCGACTCCGGCGTGTGACCGGGCGTGTGGCGGATTTCCAAAGTCACTTCGCCCAGTGAGATGCGCTCACCGTCGGCGAGTCTGCGGGATGGGAATTCGGTCTCGGCCACGGAGCCATAGGCAATGGTCGCGCCGGTGGCGGCGGCGAGTTCGAGGTGACCGGACAGGAAGTCGGCGTGGAAGTGGGTTTCGATGACCAACTCAATGGTCATGCCATGTTCCGCCGCCGACGCCAGGTACGGGGCCACGTCACGACGGGGATCGACCACGACGGCGCGCCCGGTGGTCTCATCCCCAATGAAGTAGGAGGCTTGCGACAGGCACTCGAGGTAGTGCTGTTCAAAGATCATGGGTTAGGCCTTTCCTTTGAGCATGAGGTTCCCGTACATGGCCGGCAGGCCGTACTTCTGTGTGTTCCAGGTTCAGTCGAATTCGGCCGGTAGCATCTTCGACGAGGACGTCCAATTATCCGAATGTACGGCCATTTGTGATTTCTGTCAATTGGACGGGTCTGGTCACCTTGGAAGAGGCGTCAGGGAGTGGTGAGGTCGAGTCCGGCCGCGTTCCATGCCTGGATGCCGCCGTCGAGCACCCGGTCGTTCTCGTTTGTCAGTCCGGCGGGCGCGCCAGCCAGGCTCACAACAAACTCACCAACGCCGGCAAACACACCCTTCATGTTCTTGAAGGCGGCATGACCAGCTGGCAGGCCGCCGGCGGCGACGTCGTGTACAGGACCACCGAGCGATGGGCCATGGACCGACAGGTCCGGGGCGTTGCCGGCACCATCGTGCTCATCGCCATGGCACTCAGCACCAGGATCCCCGGTGCGAAGTGGATCGCCGGGGGAGTGGGAGCCGGACTCACCTTCTCTGCCGCATCGAACACCTGCGCAATGGGAACCGTGCTTTCAAAGCTTCCCTACAACCAGACCGACAGCTGCGACATCGAAGGCGTGCTGGCCAAGATCAACCGTCCGAATACATAACGAGCGGCGGCCGGACAATTTGAAACCGTTGGATCCGTCGCCCGCCCAGCTCTCGGCGGTACTGTCGGCATATGGCCCTTCCACCGAAACTGACAACCGAACAGCGACATGCCGCGCTGCGGAAGGCTGGTGCGGCACGCGTCGCCCGAGCGGAACTCAAAGATCGGCTCAAGCAGGGGGCGATCCACATTGGTGATGTGATCGCCCAAGCCAAAGAGGACGAGGTCGTTGGCAAGACGAAGGTCCTCACGGTGCTTGAGTCACTGCCCGGCGTTGGCAAAGTCAAAGCCCGGCGACTCATGCGCGAGATTGGGATCAGTGAGTCCCGCCGCCTGCGCGGCTTGGGCGTTCAGCAACGCCAGAGCCTGCTGGAAGCACTCGCCTGACCGTCTGTCAATGACGCGCACCAGCTTTGTCTTTGTTCTCTTTGGGCCCGGCGGGGTCGGAAAGGGGACCGTGGCCCATCGCCTGGTGGCCGAGGTTCCTGATCTCTGGCTGAGCCGGTCCTGGACCACCCGTGATCAGCGCCCGGGTGAACCCGATGGTGCCTACGTCTTCGTCTCCCATGACGAGTTTGAACAGCACCGAGCTGCGGCCGGGTTTCTTGAGTGGGCAGAGAGCACGCCCGGCAACCTGTATGGCACGCCCGTGCCGGACCCACCGGCGGGTGTCGATCTGCTTCTGGAAATCGACGCGCAGGGCGCTCAACAGGTGCAAGCGCACCGACCCGACTCGGTCTTGTGGTTTCTGGATGCCCCCAGCGATCAGGCGCTGGAAGATCGGATGCGGGGCCGCGGCGATATCGAATCCCGAATCGCCCAGCGTCTGGACCAGGCGCGCGTCGAGCGCAACGTGTGCCGGGCCCTCGGCGCGCCCACCATCGTCAACGATGATCTGGACGAAACTGTTGCTGAGTTTGTGCGGCGGATTGACCAGCACCGTCGGGAGCACCGATAGCGCGGGTGGTCAAGGCTCGACAGTCAAACGCGAGAGCGGCCTGTGGCGGTAGGGTTGAGGGCTGGCTGTTGTGCAATGGCGGCTGGATTTTTGAGCGCCGAAGGGCGCGTGGAGGGTTGAGTAATGGCAAAAGAACATGACTCCATGGTGGACACGCCGATCGAGGATCTTCTCGAGGCGGCGGATTCAAAGTTCCGTCTGGTCAATCTTGGCGCTATGCGAGCTCGCGAGATCAATTCGTACTTCGGTCAGCTTGGCGATGGCCTTGGCCGCAGCGTTCCACCGCAGGTGGCATCGGTTGCCCGTAAGCCATTGACCATTGCCTTCGAAGAAATAGCGGCGGGCAAGATCGTCGTCACCGACCCACCGCCCGAGCCGGAGCCGGTGAACGAAGCCGACCTTCTGCCTTCGGGCGATGCAGGTGACACCGACACCAAGTGATCGGGTGACCGGTGACTGACGTCGATCTGTCCGTGCTCGACGGCCAACGCGTCGTCCTCGGGGTTACCGGCGGCATCGCCGCCTACAAAGCGATTCTTGCGTGCCGCAAGCTGGTGGACGCTGGCGCGCACGTGGTGCCGATCATGACCGACTCCGCTCAGGAGTTTGTGGGCCGCGCAACATTTGACGCGTTGGCGTCTGAACCGGTGCAGACCCGTATCTTTGACGGGGCCAACCCCATTCCGCACACCCGCCTGGGCCAGACGGCGGATCTCATCATCGTCGCGCCGGCAACGGCCCGGCTTATCGGTGCGTACGCGGCGGGCATTTCCGATGATTTGCTGACCGCGACCCTTATCGCAACCGAAGCGCCGGTGGTGGTGGCGCCGGCCATGCACACCGAAATGTGGAACCACCCCGCGGTGCAGGAAAATCTTGTGACGCTGACCCGGCGCGGTGTACACATCGTCCCGCCCGAAGAGGGACGGTTGGCCGGCGGGGATCTTGGATCAGGTCGGCTGGCTGATCCCGACACCATTGTCGCCGCCGCCGCTGCCGCATTGCGGGCCAACTCTGCCCGTCCACTGCTTGGGCAGAAGGTGCTGATCACCGCCGGCGGTACGCGCGAGGCCATCGACTCGGTGCGCTACATCGGCAACCGTTCTTCGGGCAGGCAGGGGTATGCACTGGCCGAGGTTGCGGCGCAGATGGGGGCGTCGGTAACTCTGGTGGCCACTGTCGAGCGGCCGCTTCCCGCCGGCGTGGATCGAATCATGGTCACCACCGCCGCCGAGATGCAGGCCGCGGTATTCGACAACCGCGATACTGCCGACATCATCTTCATGGCAGCTGCGGTCGCGGACTTTCGTCCTGTGGCTCCGGCGGATCGAAAGCTCAAAAAGCGCGATGGCGTCCCCCAAGTGGAGCTGGAACGAACCGTTGACATTCTGGCGGCCCTCGGTGCGTCCAAGCCTGCTGGGCAGGTGCTGGTGGGTTTCGCCGCCGAAACCGATGATCTGCTGGCCAACGCACGGGAGAAGTTGAAGAAGAAGGGCGCCGACTTCATCATCGCCAATGACGTGTCAGCCCCGATGGTTGGCTTTGCCCACGACACGAATGCCGTTTCGATTATTTCCTCGGACGGTTCGACCGATACTCTTGGTCTTGCGTCAAAGCATGAAATTTCTCGAGCCGTTCTCACAAAGGTCATGACGGCTCTGCCTCAGTAACACATTCTTGTCCTCCCGCCGTGCCTGCGAGCCAGTCGAGGGACATCCCACCTTTACGGAGAACACAATGGCCAAGCGCTACACCTTTACCTCGGAGTCCGTCACCGAAGGTCATCCCGACAAGATGGCGGACCAAATCTCGGACTCACTGCTCGATGCCTTCCTGGCCGAAGACCCCGAGAGCCGCGTGGCCTGCGAAACTTTCGTGACCACCGGTCTGTGCATGATCGGCGGCGAAGTCACCACCAAGGCCTATGTGGACATCCCGGGCATCGCTCGCAACACCATCAACGAGATCGGCTACAACCGCGGTGACTTCGGTTACGACGGCAACGTGGTCGGTGTTCTGGTGTCTCTCGACGAGCAGTCACCCGACATCAGCCAGGGTGTCACCGACTCCGAAGAGGTTCGCAGCGGATCAGTGAACGAGGAAGACATCCTCAACAAACAAGGTGCCGGCGACCAGGGCATGATGTTTGGTTTCGCCTGCACCGAAACCGACGTCCTCATGCCGCTACCCATCCATTTGGCTCACCGCATGGCCGAGCGACTGGCCGAAGTCCGCAAAGCTGGAACCGTTCCGTACCTTCGACCTGACGGCAAGACCCAGGTGAGCTTCGAGTACGAAGGCAACAGGCCGGTTCGGCTCACCGAGGTTGTGGTCTCCACCCAGCACAACGACGGCATCGACCGTGACAGCATGATCCGACCTGACCTGATCGATCAGGTCATCCGGCCCGTCATCCCCGCGCAGTTTGCCGACGATGACTACAACGTGCACGTCAACCCCACCGGCAACTTCGTGATCGGTGGCCCGGTGGGTGACGCCGGTCTGACCGGCCGAAAAATCATCGTCGACACCTACGGCGGCATGGGTCGTCACGGCGGCGGCGCATTCTCGGGTAAAGACCCGTCCAAGGTTGACCGCTCGGCCGCCTACGCCACCCGGTGGGTCGCCAAGAACGTGGTAGCGGCCGGCGCCGCAGATCGCTGCGAAGTGCAGGTTGCGTACGCCATTGGTGTGGCTCGGCCCATGTCGGTCATGGTCGAAACCTTTGGAACTGAAACCGTTGACCCGGACGCCATCGGTGCGGCGGTGCTTGACGTGTTTGACCTTCGCCCGGGCGCCATCGTGCGCGACCTGGAGCTGAAGGCTCCTCGTTACCGCCAGACCGCCGCCTACGGTCACTTCGGTCGTGAAGGCGCCAACTTCACCTGGGAACAGACCAACAAGGTCGACGATCTCAAGTCGGCGTTGGGTCTCTAGCCAGTCTGCGTGACTCCATCCCGTCCGGCGGTCGTTCGAGTTCTTCCGGACGTCCCGGCCATACCTCGGGAGTTTGACTACGCCGTCCCGGCGGGGTGGAGCATCGACCAAACGAACGCGTTGACCGTTGGGTCGCGCGTTCGTGTCGTTTTGCAGGGCCGGCGCGTGGGAGGGTGGGTGACCTCGGTGGGCCATGATCCGCCGCCGGGGGTGAAGCTCTCCGAACTCAAGACCCTCTCGGGATTGGGGCCCAGCCCCGACGTGCTGGAACTGGCACGTTGGGTCGGACGCGAGTGGGTGTCTCCGCTGGCCAAGGTGCTGCGCACTGCATCCCCGCCTCGGAACGTCCACCGTCTGCCCGCCGCAGCAGTGGTCAAAGTTGACGGTTCGGCCACCACACCGGAGTGGGTGGACGAAGCCTTCGCCGGCGCCGGTTCGGTTGTTCGGATTCCACCCGCCGGGGATCGGTGGCCGCTGATCTCGCATGCTCTGACCTTTGGCAATCCACTCTTCATTGCTCCCACCTGGACAACGGTGGATCATCTGGTCCGGCGGCTGCAGCGCCAGTCCATCAGTGTTGCCAGAATGCCGGATCACTGGGCACGCGCGGCGGCTGGCGCCGTAACCGTTGGGACCCGGCCCGCCGTCCTCGCTTCACTGCACCAGCCGGGAGCCATCGTGGTACTGGACGAACATGATGAGGCCCTGGCCGAAGAACGGACGCCAAACTGGCACGTACGAGATCTTGCGGTGGAACGAGCTCGCCGGTTGGGGATCCCGTGTGTCCTGGTGAGTCCCACGCCGTCGGTGGAAGCGCTGGCCATGCTCTCGTTGGTCACCTTGGACCGAGCCACCGAGCATGCTGGGTGGGCCGCGGTGCACGTGGTCGACCGGCGGGATCAGCCGCCCGGACGGTCAACGTTGTTCTCCGACGTTCTGGTCAACGAAGCCCGGAGCGGTCGGCGGGTGGCAGCGGTGCTCAATCGCAAAGGTCGGGCTCAGATGTTGGCGTGCAACTCGTGCGGGGATCTGGCGGTGTGCGAAGCATGTGACGCTTTGGTTCGCCAGAACGACCGGCTGCTTGTCTGCAGCCAGTGTGATGAAGAGCGTCCGGTGATTTGCACCTCCTGCGGCACGACGAAAATGAAGAACATTCGCATGGGCGTGACCCGGGCTCGGGAAGAGCTTGAGGCGCTGGCCAATCAGCCGGTTATGGAACGGACGGGATCGGGCGTTGTCGGCAACCCCGACGCCACAGTCGCCGTAGGCACCGAAGCGCTTCTCCACACCGCCGACCGGTGGGACACGGTGGTCTTTCTGGACTTTGACCAGGAGTTGCATGCGCTCCGTCAGCGAGCGGCATCACAGGCGCTGGCGCTGGTGGCTCTGGCCTCGCGTCGGGTCGGAAACCGGTCAGGGGGCGGCCGGGTGGTCATCCAGACCCGTGACCCCGAACATCCGGTTCTTACTGCGGCGCTGCGGGCTGACCCGTCCCACCTGACTGATTTGGAGGCGACCAAAGCCAAGGCGTTGGGGTGGGCGCCCTACGGTGCGCAGGCGGTGGTGTCCGGAGCCGCGGCCGAAGAGTTTGTGGATGGCCTTGATCAACGGTTGGGCGTCGATCTGCGGGGTCCAATGGATGGTCGGTGGTTGGTCCGCGCCGCCAACCGAACCGAGTTGGCGTCGGCGTTGGCGGAGGTCGAACGGCCGGCCGGACGCCTTCGGATTCTCATCGATCCACCCCGTCTGTAATCCGCGAACGCTTTCCGCTGGCCCCGCTGGGGCTCGGGTGTGCGTTGCCCTCAATTGGTCGCTCGGCTGCCGCTGACTCATCCCTTTTCCCAAGCCTGGCGGCGAAGTTCGTACAGGGCGATGGACGTGGCGGACGCCACGTTCAACGAGCCGATCTTGCCGAGCTGGGGGAGAAACACCACCCCATCGCATTCGGCCAGGAGTGTCTTGGAGAGTCCGCGGTCCTCATGCCCAATGGCAAGACAGACGTCATCGAGCGAAGTTTGGTGCAATGGCGTGGCATCGTCGGCCAGTTCCAGTCCCACCAGCGCGGTGCCGGTGGCGCGAATTTCGGCGATCGCCTGGGCCACGGTTTCGGTTGCGGTCCAGGGAACATATCGATCGGTCCCCAACGCGGTGCGACCAACCTTGTCGTTGGTCGGGTCAATGTCCGCGGCAGCAATCCACAGATGGTCAACGCGGTAGGCGGCCGCAGTGCGAATGATCGAGCCCAGGTTCCAAGGGCTGGCAATCGACTCCAGCAGAAGCGAGACCCGGCCTTCGGTACGGCGCCGCCAATCACGATGGAGCCTTTTCATGCCGGTACCGTCCAGCTGTTTCATGTTGGTCCTGTTACTGCGGGGTTCGGGTCCACGCGAAGGATGCGGTAGCCGGCCCGAGACTTGAGGCGGGTGACCAACCAACCATGGGTGGTTTCCATCCAGGTACTCAGCGAGTCCGAACCCAGGTGCTTCTGAACCACCAGGTCCGCAACCCCGCCCGGGTTGAGTCGCGGGAGCCATGACTCAAGCAGCGCGTGCAGGGCGGGTTTGCCAACCCGGATCGGCGGGTTGGACGCAATGTAGTCAAAGCGCACGTCATTGGGGACATCATCCGGTGCCAGCACGTGGCTTCGTTCGGCTGCGCCAACGCTGGCAAGGTTCTGGGCGGTCAAGCCAAGGGCCCGCTCGTTGACGTCAACGGCCCAGACATGGGCATCCGGGTGACGGTGCGCCAAAGCGACGGCGATGGGACCCCACCCGCAGCCCAGGTCCAGAACCGATGCCGGCTCCAGCGGCGACCGACCAGCTTCCAGCAGCAGCAATTTCGTCCCCGGGTCCACTCGGCTGTGGCTGAACACGCCCCGGTCCGCCACCAGCGAGAAGCTGAGGTCGGGCAGCGTGAGCGGTACCGACGTGCGATCCGACGCCACATCGGGACTGGTTGCGAAATATTGACCCTCACCCACGTGGGTGAGGGTAGCTCCGAGGGCAGTCTTCGGCGGCGGCGGTCGTTACCGGGTATGCACGGGACCAACTACTGTGTCGGCGGATGGAGCAGTCGGGGGACACGCAACACCGCAATGGGGGCATGGCTGCTCTCACCGCAACGGTTCTGGACGAAGAAGCCGCCCGCCATGCGGCCCAGGCCGAGAAAGATCGGGTCATCCTGTTCCCCGACGAACTGCTTCCCGGGGTGGGCGGCGAGAAGATCTCGCTCAAAGACGGCATCGAGAAGGGCGGCCGCTACACCTTCGGCACGCTGATGACGCTCAACCTGCTGGACGAGTTCCACGCCGGGGCGCTCGGCGTTCTGGCACCGGACATTCAGGACGCAATGAATCTTTCCGATGGCGAGATTGGACTCATCCAGTTCGGCATGGTGTCCGGTCTGATGCTGGGTATCGCGCCCTGGGGTTACCTGGCCGATCGTGTCCGGCGCGGACCCCTGATTGGCATTGCGACGCTGATCTTCACCGGCTTCACCGTGTTGACCGGCCTCGCCGCCAACGCATTCATGTTGTTCTTCATGTTGTTCTTTGGCGCCTTTGGCAAAGCCAATACCCAGTCGGCCCACCCATCGCTGATTGCGGATGCGTATCCGCTTGGCGTGCGCGGCCGCATCCTGTCCACCAAATCCCTTGCCTCGCAGGCGGTTCGCGGCGTTGCGCCTGCGCTCGTCGGCCTGGTTGCTGCCGGTGCCAGTTGGCGAATGCCGTATCTGATCATGGCTCTGCCGGTGGGCTTCGCCGCATTCCTGGCCTTCAAGTTGCCTGAACCGGTCCGCGGCCAGTGGGAAAAGGACGACGTCCTTGGTCAGATCGTCGCCGAAGAGAATCCCGCCCCGATCTCTGCAGAGGCGGCGTCCGAACGACTGTGGAAAATTCGCACCTTTCGCGGCCTGGTGATTGCCTTTGCCGCCATGGGCTTCGGCCTGTTTGTCATGCCGGCGTACCGCGGCCTTTTTCTGGAGGAGGAGTTTGGGCTCGACGTGGTCCAACGCGGCTACGTCCTGAGTGCACTGCATCTTCCGCTTGTTCTGGTGGTGCCGTTTGTGGGCCGCATCTTTGACGATCAGTACCGTCGAGATCCGGCCAAAGCCATGGCCATGATCGGTTTCATCATCCTGCCGGTGTCGGTGCTGCTGCCCATTCAGTTCTCGATGGGCAGTGTTCTGGGCTTCGTGGTTCTGGGCGCAATTGTGCAGGCGCTCATGGCGGTGGCGTTCTCCATGGTTGGGCCCATTGTTCAGGCGGTGGTGCCGTTCCGACTCCGGGGCCAGGGCTCTGCGGTTGCGGGTCTGTTCATCTTCCTCATCGGTGGCGTGCTCGGCAACATGGCGGCGGCGGTTGTGGTTGGTGAATTGGGTGAGCGCATGACCATCATCGTGTTCATGGCGCCCGCAATATTTGTGGGCGCGCTGCACCTGATCAACACCAGTCGCCATATTCGTCAGGATCTGTCGCTGGTGGTGTCCGAACTACAGGAGGAGATGGCCGAGAACGAACGCCAGGCTGATGATCCGGACAACATCCCGGTGCTTCAGGTCAACGAGATCGATTTTGCCTATGGCCAGGTGCAGGTCCTCTTTGATCTCAGTTTCGAAGTCAAGCGGGGCGAAGTGCTGGCGCTGCTTGGAACCAATGGTGCCGGCAAGTCGACCATCCTGCGGGTGATCTCGGGACTGGCAACCCCCGAACGCGGGGTCGTCCGCCTCAACGGCCAGACCATCACCTTCACGTCTCCCGAACAGCGAACCGGCATGGGTATCCACATGCTGGCAGGAGGCAAAGGCATCTTCGACTCCATGTCGGTGCGCCAGAACCTGGTGATGGGGGCCTACCACTACCGCAGCGACCAGGCCGATGTTGATCGTCGCATTGAAAAAGTGCTGCGCATCTTCCCGGACCTGGAGCGCCGGCGTGACCAGGAGGCCGGATCGATGTCGGGCGGTCAACAACAGATGCTGGCCCTGGCTCGGACACTGTTGCACGATCCCGAGATTCTGATCATCGACGAGCTGTCGTTGGGTCTGGCGCCACTGGTGGTGCAGAACCTGCTGGGCATCATCGAAGAACTCAAGGCCGAAGGGCTCACGATGATCATCGTGGAGCAGTCGTTGAACGTGGCGCTGGCCATCGCCGACCGGGCGGTTTTCCTGGAGAAGGGTCGCGTCCGGTTTGTTGGTGACGCGCAGGAGCTCAAAGAACGCGACGATCTGGCCCGCGCCGTATTCCTCGGGGCCGAGGGCGGCTGATGCAGTTCTGCACCACCGGCGTGGTCATGGCCTCGTGGATCACCCGCCAGCTGGCGTTCAATGGCATGGTGACCGGACTGGTCTACGGGCTGCTCGCCATGGGCATCGTCCTGATCTATCGGTCCACCAGGGTCATCAACTTTGCGGTGGCCAACATGGGTGTCCCATCCTCCGCGCTCCTTGCGCTCATGGTTGTCAACTACGGATTCCCGTTCTGGCCTGCGCTCCTCATGTCAGTACTCGTCGGCATCCTGATCGGCATGACTTTGGAGCTGGCGATCATCCGCCGGCTGTTCTCGTCGCCTCGCGTCGTCATCCTGGTGGCGACCATTGGTATTGCGCAGCTGCTGGCCTTCATCCCGCTCATGTACCCGGACCTGGACCGCGGTTCGGGCGAGCGCTATCCGGTTCCGCTCTCCAGAATCTGGGAAGACGTTGCGGGGGTGCGGGTGACCGGACCGCAGTTGGTCATCGTGGTGGTGGTTCCGTTGTTTGCGGTTGGTTTGTCATGGTTCCTGAATCGGACGACCTTTGGCCAAACGGTGACCGCGGCCGCGGACAATCCTGACCTCGCCCGACTCTCGGGCATCAGCCCCAAAGTCGTCTCCACTGTGGTGTGGACACTGGCGGGATTCATGGCCACGCTCTCAACCATCATGTTGTCCGGGCAATCGGGAGCGCTGACCGGCATTGCCAACCTGGGACCCACCACCATGGTGCGGGCGTTGGCCGCGGCGGTCATTGGCGGGATGCGTTCGTTCCCGGCGGCGCTGGCGGCGGGGGTGACCATCGGCGTTGCCCAATCGGTCATCCAGTTCAACTATCTGGACCGTCCGGGCCTGATTGACTTCCTGCTTTTCGTGGTCATTGTGGTGGCGGTGTTTCTCCAAGGTCGCCGAGGCGAAGATGACGGCTCGAGCTACGCGTTTGTTCCCAAGTCCAACCCCGTACCCCAACGGCTCCAGCAGTTGGCGATCGTGCGGTGGTTCGTCCCGCTGATGGCCGCCTTCGCGCTGGCGCTGGCCGTTGTGGCCCCTGTCCTGGTGACCACGCCGTCACGACACCGGCTGTATGCGCTGATGGTGGCGTACGCCGTGGTTGGTTTGTCGGTCACCATCGTCACGGGTTGGGCCGGCCAGATTGCGCTTGGCCAGATGGCGTTCGCCGGTCTTGGAGCGCTGACTGCGGCTGCGTTCCACCGTGCCGGCGTGGCCTTTATCCCGTCCATGCTGCTGGCCGCGCTCGTGGTTGCCGGGATCGCCGCCATCATTGGCGTTGGCGCGCTCCGCATCAACGGCCTTCTTCTGGCGGTCAGCACCTTCGCCTTCGGCCTGGCGGCGGAGAAGTTCATCTACCGGCAGGAAATTTTCACCGACGGCAACCGCTCCGCTGTGCCCTTTCCCCGAGGCACGCTGTTCAACATCGGTTTGGAGAGTGAGCGCAACTACTACTGGTTCTCGCTGGCGATTCTGGTTGTGGTGACCGCGGTGGCCTTTCGTCTCCGGCGGTCCGGGGTCGGCCGAACAACCATTGCGGTGCGAGACAATCAGAACAGCGCCAGCGGGTACACGGTGCAACCCACATGGATCAAGCTTCGGGCATTCACCCTGGCGGGATTTATCGCTGGACTCGGCGGTGCAATGATTGGCGGCATGCTGCAGAGCGTTCCGCTTTCGGAGCGCCTTTTCCAGACAAGTGACTCTCTGGCCATGGTTGCGATGGTGGTGATCGGCGGGTTGGGATCAGTTGTTGGTGCCATCGTCGGGGCGTTGTGGGTGGTTGGTCTGCCAGCACTGGCGCCCGACAGCGACGTGGTTCCCTTCCTCAGCAGCACGATTGGTCTGTTGTTCGTACTCATGTACTTCCCCGGCGGCCTCACCCATCGGTTGGTGGAAATTCGGGAGCAGTTGTTCACGTGGCTGGGCCGGAACCTACCGGTGGCCGAAGGTAAGTCCCGAACATCGGCCGACGCCCTGACCGCAATGACCTTTGGGACCCGTCGTGACACCCCCGCCACGCTGGAAACACAGGACATCCGCGTGTCCTTCGGTGGAAACGTTGCGGTGGATGGCGCATCAATCGAGGTCCACGATGGCGAGGTGGTGGGACTCATAGGTACCAACGGTGCGGGCAAGTCCACGCTGATGAATGCCATCGGCGGTTTCGTTCCCGCCAGCGGCAACGTCATCTTCGGTGGCCACGACATCTCCAGGGCGGCACCCGCATCCCGAGCGGGCCGGGGTCTGGGTCGCACATTCCAGGCGGCGACGCTGTTTCCGGAATTGACGGTTCGAGAGACGGTTCAGGTTGCGCTCGAAGCGCGCGGCCGTACGGGCTTGTTGTCCACCGCCCTCTTCCTACCGCATCAGGTGGCCAGAGAGCGCCGTCAGCGCAGTGACGCCAACGACCTGATCGACTTCCTGGGTCTGGGTCGATACGCCGACAACCATGTCTCTGATCTCAGCACGGGTACGCGTCGGATTGTTGAGTTGGCGGGTCTGTTGGCCCTTGATGCGCGTCTGCTGTGTCTGGATGAACCGACCGCCGGTGTGGCACAGCGCGAGACCGAAGCCTTCGGCCCGTTGCTCCTGCAGATTCGCAAGGAGTTGGATGCCAGCATTCTGGTTATCGAACACGACATGCCGCTCATCATGTCCATTTCGGATCGCGTGTACTGCCTGGAGTCGGGTCAGGTGATCGCCCACGGTCTCCCCGTGGACGTCCGGAACAATCCGTTGGTCATCGCCAGCTATCTGGGCACCGACGAGCGCGCTATTCACCGCAGCGACGCGCCCAAGGACGTGGTCGCGGTCGATTAGTATGACGCCATGTTTCGGCGCCAGCCGAGACTCAGTTGAGCGGCGAAGCTCGGAGTAGGTTGATCGGGCGCAGCTGTCATACCGGGGAGGGGTCCCAATGAAGACGGATTTTGGAAGTGGTCGGCCCAGGTTGGGCCGAGCCATGGCAGTTTTTGTCGCCGTGCTGGCTTTGTTTGCCGTGGGCTGTACACCCACCGAGGACACCGCCAATGAGGGTGGTGCCGCCGTGGCCACCACCGACCCCGCTCCAGCGCCCGCCCCCGAACCGGCGCCTGCACCAGAGCCGGAACCAGAAACCGATGCCGAACCGGAAACCGATGCCGAACCGGAAGAGGTCGCCGATCCCGAGCCCGCCGAAGAGCCAGCAGCCGCGCCGCTCACCGCCAGTTGGCGGGGCGTCACCGAAGACACGATCACCATTGGTGTCTCCATGCTTGACTTTGAGGCGTTGGTGTCGCTGGGCCTGTCGCCGTCCGGCTGGGGCGATCAACAAGGCGTGTGGGAGGCCTACGTGGCCGACCTCAACGCTCGTGGCGGCATCAACGGTCGTACGGTCGAAGCCGTTTACTCGTTCTACAGCCCGCTGGGCACCGAAGCGGCCGAAACCAGCTGCCTGGAGCTCACCAAAGACGTGGAGACCTTTGCTGTTCTTGGCGGTTTCCTCGGCCCCGCCCAGACGGTCAACAACTGTGTAACCACGGTCAACAACACCATCATGATCGGCGGCACCATGACCTTGGAGCGTCTGGCCGAAGCCACCGCACCATGGATTCAACCCGGTGCGCTGCAGGAGCGCAGCCTCGAAACCATGCTCAGCCTTCTGGAGCAGGAGGGCATGCTTGCGGACCGCAAGGTCGCGGTGGTTGGTTCGGTCGAACTGGGTGACGTGGCAGAACTTGTTCCCGCCGCGCTTGAAGCTCGGGGCCTCACGCCCGTGTCGGTCATTACCAACGACGTGCCTCAGGGTGAGATTCAGGCCAGCAACGACGCGTGGCAGGTGTACGCCGAGCGCATCGCCGCGGACGGTGCGGACACGGTATTCGTTGTGGGTTCGGGTCAGGCCGCCTTCCGTGGCATTGCGAATGCCGGCTTGGATGTGGAGACCTGGGTGCTGAACGTTCAGGACTTGTCCAACCTTGGTTTGGAAACACCCAAGGAGTTTGCCCGCGACGCCATCACCGTCACCGGTATGACCGACCAGGAGCGTTGGGAGCATTCGGTAACCCAGGACTGCTACGCCATTGTTCAGGAAGCGTTCCCCGACCTTGATGTGGTGGCGCCAAACGACAAAGCGGCCGACGAGGAAGGCTGGTTCAACTCGGTCATCAACTACTGCAACTGGTTGCGGATCTTTGAACTGGTGGCCACCGAAGCTGGACCAGACCTGACGCATGAATCGTTCCAGGCCGCAATGGACTCACTGGGCGAATTTGAAGCCGCTGGTGTTCCCTTCGGGTCGTTGGGGCCGGGCAAGGTCGATGTCAACGATTCGGCTCGCCTGGGCATCTTTGACCCCGATGCCAGTGATGAAGGCGAAGTCGTGGCCCTCACCGACATCCTCGACACCACCCCATAGCTCTGGGGTCACAGTCTCTGGGGTCACAGCTTCTTGGGTTACTGTTTCATGGGCCAAATGGGTCATATACGCCAAAAGGGAGAAAGTCCCGGCGCAAGCCGCCGATCGTCTCCGGCGCTCAATATCTGAGCTATCTTGCCGACTAGTCCATAGGCACTACAACCCGTCGTGCTGTCCACAGGGGAAATCGCGCCCAGCGATTGGAGAGACAACCAATGAAGAAGACAATGATCGCATTGGCCACGGTGGTGGCCATGTTGATGACCATGGTGATGACGGTGACGGCCGCAGCAACGCCGGCATATGCCCAGGGTGACCAGACAATCACCTCGGATCCGGCCAGCGTTGAAGAAGCTGGCGAATACGAACTCACGGTCACCGGCTCCGGCTACTCCGAGCCTGCGTTTCTGTTGCCGTGCCCGGGCGCCAACGGCGACCCAGCGGCCATGGATGAAGATTCCTGCGACACCGGCAACCTGACCCCGGTTACTCCTGACGGCGACGGCAACTGGGAAGCCACCGTCACCTTCGAGATTCCCGCTGAAGGCCTGGTCATCGTGGCCGGCAACGTCGCTCAGACCGAGGTTGGCTTGACCGCCGTCGGGGTGGGCGCCATGGAAGAGTCCACGGAAGATTCCGGTGCCATGGAAGAGTCCATGGAAGAAACGGCGGCCGCGGAAGATGACTCGCTTGCCGACACGGGCAACGAAGCACTCTTTGTTGCGGTCATTGGCTTGACGGCCCTTCTGGCTGGTGCCTTGTTCCTCAACTCCAAGCGGGACCTCGTCCAGAGCTGATCCCGCTCACAATCTGAACCGCTCGTTCATCGAGTGATCTTTGACTTCGGCATGCCACCTCAGCAGCGATATCGTTGAGGTGGCATGCCGAAGCTTTTTGGTTCATCGACCGCCCCCGACCCCGAAGCCGCACCGCGGAACCCCACCCAGAGGATCCGCACCTTTGGTGATCCCGTGCTCACGAGTATGGCTGAGGACGTCACCGAGATTGATGGGACGTTGGCCCGTGTCTGCGGCGACATGCTGGACACGATGTACGACGCCCCAGGCGTTGGCCTTGCGGCGCCCCAGGTCGGTATCCGTCGCCGTTTCTTTGTCTATGACCACGGCGAGGGCCCGGGCGTTCTCATCAATCCGGTCATCGTCGAATCCGACGGCGAGTACGTGATGGAGGAAGGCTGCCTGTCCGTGCCGGGACTGTCGTGGGAAATCGTTCGGCCCAACCGCATACACGTGACGGGCTGGGACATCGGCGGTCGTGAGGTGTCCATCGAGGCCGAAGAGTTTGTGGGTCGACTCATCCAACACGAGATCGACCATCTGAACGGCCGCCTTCTGCTTGATGAGCTTGACGATGACCAACGCAAAGCCGCATTGCGGGTCATGCGAGATCGGGCAATGGAAGCCGCAGCGCGCACCGGAGCTCCCGCTCCCACCGACACTCCCGGCTTGTCGCTTCCGTGACCGCTCCGCCGGTGGAGCGGATCGTGTATCTCGGGACGCCGGCGGTCGCAGTTCCTCCGCTGTACGCCCTGGCTGAGGCCGGCTTCGACATTCCTCTGGTGATCACCAACAAGGACAAGCGTCGCGGTCGGGGCGCCGACCTGGCACCCACCCCCGTGAAGCGCGCTGCGGAAAAACTCGGCATTCCGGTTTCCCACCGGAGCGCGGATGCCGCCACCGTGGATGCTGATCTTGGGGTTGTGGTTGCCTTTGGTCGAATCATCAGGACCAACGTCCTTGATGCGGTGCCCATGGTCAACATTCACTTCTCGTTGCTGCCGCGTTGGCGTGGCGCCGCCCCTGTTGAGCGGGCGATCCTGGCCGGTGACGAGGTCACCGGTGTCAGCCTGATGGCGCTGGCGCCCGAACTCGATACGGGGGATGTGTACGCAACTCTGCAGGTTCCAATAACGCAAAACCACACATTGGAGAGTCTGCGATCCGAGCTGGTGATGGGGGCATGTTCAATGCTGGTCGATCACCTCAAAGCCGGACTCGGGGTCCCAACACCCCAGGAGGGCGAGGTGACCTGGGCCCCGAAGATCGCACCAGAAGAGCTTCACCTTGATCTGCATCAATCGGCGGTGCAGCTGAGTCGCGTTGTCCGGCTCGGGCGGGCGTGGACCACCTTCCGGGGCAAGCGGCTTGTTCTTCATGAGGCCGTGGTTCATCAACGTGCCGACGGTGAACCGGATCTGGACATTGGGGAGTTGCGCGGCGCGGTGTTGGGCACCGGATCAGGAGCTCTGCGCCTGGTTCGCGTGCAAATGGAAGGAAAGCCGGTCATGGACGTTGCTGACTGGCAGAACGGCGCCCGAGTGACCCCTGAGGATCGGCTCGGCCAGTGAGCGACAAGAGCAGGAAGATGTCGGCCAGGAAGAAACCCAGGAACGACGACGTCACCGACCCGGCCCCCGAAGCCGCCACCCCGCGGGCGGTGGCGCTGGCGGTGTTGCACCGCATTGACCACAAGGGGGCCTTTGCCAACATTGCGCTGTCGGCCGCCTTGGACCGAACCGATTTCGCCACCCGCGACAAGGGCTTCGTGACCGAACTGGTCTACGGCACCACCCGAATGCGACGCGCCTGCGACTTTGCGGTGGACCGTTTCCTGCTCAGCGAGGTGGACGACCTCACCCGCACCATCCTGCGCCTCGGTGCATACCAGTTGGTGTTCATGCAGACGCCGCCGCATGCGGCGGTCGGTGAAACCGTGGAACTTGCGCCTCGCAAAGTTCGCGGACTCATCAACGCCGTCCTTCGACGAGTGGCCGATGAGCCGCCGGTATGGCCCGACGTATCCACCGAACTCAGCTACCCCGACTGGATGGTGCAAGCGGTTGAAGACGACCACGGCGTCGACGAGGCCCGGGCGGCGTTACGCATCATGAACACCGCGCCCACTGTTACCGAACGGGCCGACGGCTACGTACAGGACACCGCTTCCCAGTGGGTTGTGGATGCGGTGGATGGGCGGTCGGGAGAGTTGGTGCTTGATGTGTGCGCGGCGCCGGGCGGCAAGGCGACGGGCCTGGCAGCCACCGGGGCCACCGTCGTTGCCGCTGACCGCCGCAAGAGTCGCGTTGGGCTGATTGTCAACAACGTGGTGTCCACTTCAGCCCAGAACGTCCATCCGGTGGTGGCCGACGGTCTGGCCGGTCCGTTCGCCGATGCGACCTTCGACAAGGTCCTGGTTGACGCGCCGTGTTCTGGACTCGGTGTCCTGCGCCGCCGCGCCGATGCCCGTTGGCGGGTGGAGCCCGAAGCGCCGTTTCGCCTGGCGGAGCTGCAGCGGAGTCTGCTGGCCGAAGCCGCCCGGTCGGTTGTGGTGGGTGGCGTTCTCATCTACAGCGTCTGCACGATCACCAAGTTGGAGACCGTGGACGTGGCGGCCACCGTCCCTGCAGGATTCGAACCGATACCGCTGCCCGACGGGGGGCCATGGCGGCCATGGGGTCGTGATCAGGCCGCCGGCGGCCTGCTGTTGCCCCAGGACTGCGACACCGACGGAATGGCATTGTTCCGGTGGCGACGAATTGCAGGACGATAGATTCCGCATATGACCGATGCCGATACCAGTGCCCTGCACGCCAAGGTTCTCACCGTCTCTGACGGTGTCATTCACCAAACGCGTGAAGATCGTTCGGGCGTCGCCCTGGTTGAACAGTTGACCGAGGCCGGTTTCCTGGTGGTCGATCACCAGGTGGTCGCTGACGGTGTGGAGAACGTCAGGGACGCCCTCATCTCACTGTGTGAAGATTTTTCCGGCGTTGTCATCACCACCGGCGGCACCGGCTTTGGCCCGCGGGACCTGACCCCGGAGGGCACCCGAGCCGTGCTCGAACGAGAAGCCACCGGCATCGCCGAGGCCATGCGGTTGGTCAATCCGTTGGGCCGGTTGTCACGCAGCACCGCGGGCACGCGGGGACTGGCCCTGATCCTCAACGCCCCCGGTTCGCCCAAAGGCGCAGTGGAAACCGTGGGGGCGGTCCTTGACGTCGTACCGCACGCCATTCGGCTCATGGCGGCGGATCCGACCGACCACTGAGTCATGGCGACTCACCAGGCTACTGACGCCGACCTGATGGGTTTGGCCATCCAGGCCGCGGACCAATCGCGGCTCCTGGCTCCTCCCAACCCGTGGGTGGGCGCGGTTGTGGTGCAAGGCTCTCGGGTTGTTTCGGGAAGCACGGAGAAGCCGGGCGGCCGCCACGCAGAACGGGTGGCACTGGACCGTGCCGGCCGCGACGCCGCCGGGGCCACCTTGTATTCCACCCTTGAACCGTGCTGTTTCACCGGCCGCACCGGACCGTGCACTGATGCCATCATCGATGCCGGCGTATCCCGGGTGGTTGTCGGCTTGGAGGACCCCGATGTCAATGTTGCTGGAACAGGCGTGGAACAACTTCGGGCTGCAGGAATCACCGTGGACGTTGGCGTGGCCGCTGATGTGGTCACTGAGCAGCTTCTTCCGTACCTCCACCATCGCCGCACGGGGCGGCCATGGGTCGTGCTCAAGCTTGCATCGTCGCTTGATGGAGGGACTGCGGCCCCCGACGGTTCGAGCCAGTGGATTACCGGTCCCGAAGCGCGGCGCGATGTCCACCGGATTCGGGCCGAGAGTGACGCCATCCTGGTGGGCGCTGGCACCCTGCGAACCGACAATCCTCGATTGACGGTCCGAGACTGGGAGCCGCCGTCCCCGCTCACGGTTGAGGATGTGTCACCCCAACGCTTTGTGCTGGGGTCCGCGCCCGCTGAGGCCCACGCCCAACCAGTGACCGAGCTGACCGGAGAGCTCCCGGAGATCCTTGATCACATGGGTTCGTTTGGCATCCTGCAACTGATGGTCGAAGGAGGTGCTCAGGTGGCGTCGCAGTTCCACGGCGCCGGTCTGGTCAACGAATATGTGGTTTATCAGGCGCCTGCGTTCTTTGGGGGTGCTGATGCGGTCGGTTTGTTTCGGGGCAAAGGCGCCCCCACAATGGGAGACCTCTGGCGAGGTCAGATCGTTGACCATCTCCAGATGGGCGATGATCTGAGAATCAGGATTCGTCCGTTGACCGCGGCCCCCGGAGTTGGTGATGAATAAGAACGTTCACGTTGGTCACATTCGACGATTCGGCGACGACGGTTGGGGTTCGATCGACGGTCGGGCAGAAGTGATTGACTTTCATGCCACCGCCATCGCCGATGGTGCCCGCACGATCTCGGTGGGGACCCGGGTTCACTACCGCCGGCGGCCCGGCCTTTCCGGCCGATGGGAAGCGCTCGACGTTACGCCCATCTGAGGAGGCGAGGCGGGCACATCGGTCGGCCTAGGTTCCGGTGATGGACCACCATGCGGCTTCGTCGGTGCCGAAGAAGACCACTTCATCGCCGGATTCGGTGATCAGAGTCTCCTGCGGTATCGGCTGCGGCGTGGTCAGCCGAGTCAGCTGGAGTTGACGAGTTGATGGTTCCACGCCGTACACGCTTGCGCCGTTCAGGGAGACAAAGTTGGCCAGACGGTCCAGGGCTGCGGCCTGGTGAAAGACTTCGGCGGTGACCTCGAGGCCGTAGGGCGCATTGAAGATGCCCGCGGCGGCTTTGGGTTTGTACTTGGCGGTGGTGGGATGCGGGGCGGAATCGGTGCCCAGAAAGAACCGGGTGCTGGTGCTGGTGGCCGCGGCAATGAGTGCCTGTTGATCGTCGGCGGAGTTGATGATTGGTTTGCAGAACAGATCCGGTTCCATGCCGTGGGCCAGCAGGTCCGTGCGTTCACGCGCCAGGTGGTGAGGGGTGATCGAGGCCACCGTCTGGGGGTGGGCCTCCACAAACTCCACACCCGCCCGGGTGGAAATGTGTTCCACGGTTACGCCCAGGTCAGGGAGCTGGCTGCAGATCGGGGCCAGGTCGGTCTCAAGAAATGCCGCCTCCCGACTGAAGATGTCAATGGCCGGGTCAGTTGACTCGGCGTGCACCAGCAGCCGTATACCAAGATCGGCAATGCAGTCCAGCAACGCCATCATCGACCCGAGCGAACCTTTGGCCTGATCACTGTTGGTCGTTGCCCCCGGCGGGTAAAACTTGACGGCGGTGACAACCCCGTCCCGCACGCCGGCCCGAAGGTCCTCCAGATCGAGGTCTGCGGTGGCAAACAGCGTCATCCGCGGCTGGAAGTCGGTGAGGCCCAGACTCTGGGCGCGGGTCATGATGCGGTCCCGGTAGTCCCGGGCCATCGTCGTTGAGGTCACCGGCGGCCGAAGGTTGGGCATCACCATGGCGCAGCGATAGCGGCGAGCCGAGTATTCGACGACGGCCGACAGCATGTGGTCGTCGCGCAGATGTACGTGCCAATCGTCGGGAAAGGGGATGGTGACGCTGGCGTTTGTCATGGGCTATTCCGCGCCGGCCCCGGACCGGTCAACAAAGGCCACCTGGATCTGCGCCAATGCCTGGGACAAGGTTGCTTCGGCTTCGCCCAGACGACCTTTGGTTGCCTCCATCGTGCCGGTCATGGCATCGATCGCCAGCTTGGCGTCGGGCAGGTTTGGCGGCTCCTGGCTCAGGTGAATGGCCGCCAGCTCGTAGAAGCCCATCAGGTGATTGGCCACCACCACCTCGGCCGGAGCCGAGGCGATCTGCCGTTGGGTTTCGGCCATCTCCGCCACCATGGCTTCGGCCTGGGCCCGCTGTTCGGGACTGAGTTCATCAAGGTTGGGCAGGCCCAACATTTCGGCCATGGCGGCATCAGACATCCCGCCACCGGGACCATCCGCGGCGGCATCGGCGCCCGCGGCCGAAGCCGGAGGAGCAGCCGCGCCGGCCGGAGGGGTGGCCGCCGGTGCTGGTGATGGTTGTTCGCGGGGGACAGAATGCTCGCCGTCAGGCGTCCAAAGACTCATGGACGCAGGTTAGATGCCACCTGCCGGCAAGTGGCGGTCCCGACGCTGCCTAATCGAAACGGTGGCCATGGCGGCAAAGGGCAGCCAATCGGCTACCCTTACGGCGTTGCAGTCACAAAGTGGGCTGGCGTTTCGGAGATACAACCGCAGCGCATGTGCCCCACCCGTCCATATCTCGGTCCCATTGGAGAGAGTGAGACGAGGTCGACCGCCAGGTCACTCGTCGCTTCCGGCGGGTCCACCCGGCGTTGTCTCCTCGTTGCCACGCTCGCCACGTCCGGTCGATTTCGACGGGTTGAGCTGCAACAGCAATATTCGCCAAGAGGAGGAAATGTCACTTACGTGAGTGAGCAACAATAGCTGCGCAAGGTAACGAGCCGAGAGTCAACGACCGCATTCGAGCCCGCGAGGTACGCCTGGTGGGTTCCGACGGCGAGCAGTTGGGAATTCGGCCGCTCCCTGAGGCCCTTCGCATGGCCCGAGAAATGGACTACGACCTTGTCGAAGTCGCCGCCAACGCCAACCCCCCGGTTTGCAAGATCATGGACTGGGGCAAGGAGAAGTACGAGGCGGGCCAACGCCTGAAGCAAGCCAAGAAGAAGAGCACCCAGGTTCAAGTCAAGGAAATGAAGTACCGGCCAAAGATTGGCAAGGGCGACTTCAACACCAAGACCAACAAGGTGTACGGATTCCTGGAAGAAGGCAACCGAGTCAAAATCACGATCATGTTCCGGGGACGCGAAGTTCAGCACCCTGAACTCGGTCGCAAGATTCTTGATGAGATTGCTGACATTGCCGACGACGTTTCACGCATCGAGGCCTACCCCAAGCTCGACGGCCGTAACATGGTGATGGTCCTTGTCCCGGACAAGGAAAAGATCGCCATAAAGAACAAGGCCGCCGCCGAAGCTGAAGCCGCATTGGCGGCCGAAGCCGAGCCGGAAGCACCAGTGGCGCCAATCGCAGAAGCGCCGCCGGCCGAGACAGCACCAGACGAAGCCTTGGTGGATACCGAAGCTTTGGTGGATACCGAAGCCGTGGTGGATACCACGGTGGACGCGGCACCAAGCGAAGCCGCAGCAGCCGAATAACCAGCACCCGCTGGTGACAATCGATTGAGCTTTGACCGGTGTAGACACCGGTCCGGCTTGCCATGCGCGTTTGCGCACTCGAGCCTCATGAGGACCATGGGACCGCAAGGCCCACGGCTCAAGCGTGGCGGCTCGACTCTCAACCAATTCCCACACATCAGTCGCCGGCCCGCAGGTCGGAGAGAAGCGTCCGGAACCCCCGCTGGACATCAGGAGGAAACCATGCCGAAGATGAAGACTCATCGTGGCGCCGCCAAGCGGTTCAAGACGACCGGCACCGGCAAGATCAAGCGCCGGCAAGCCAACAAGGGCCACATCCTTGAGAAGAAGGCCCCCAAGCGCAAGCGTCAGCTGCGCGCCTCAGTGACCGTGTCGAAAGCTGACACTCCGACTGTCCGCAAGCAGCTGGGTATTTGAGACCGAAGGAGACTGAACAATGGCACGTGTCAAAAGAGGCGTTCACGCCAAAAAGAAGCGCAAGAAGGTCCTTGGCAAAGCCAAGGGGTACTACGGCAACAAGAGTCGTACCTTCCGCAGCGCCAACGAACAGGTCATGCACTCCGGTCAGTACGCGTTTCGCGACCGCCGGGCACGCAAAGGCGAGATGCGCCGCCTCTGGATTCAGCGCATCAACGCCGCATGTCGACTCAACGGCACCACCTACAGCCGGTTTATTCCTGGTCTGAAGGCGGCCGACATTCTGGTTGACCGCAAGGTCCTGGCCGACATTGCGGTCACCGATCCTGCAGCCTTCACCGCTCTTTGTGAGCAGGCCTCTTCGGCGCTTGCCGAGCAGGAAGCCCACGCTCCGGAGCCCGTCGCCGCTGACGCGTGAGGCGACTCTCGCTCAAAAATCCCCGGATAGCTGATCTTCGGTCTCTGGCGCGTCAACGGCGCGCCAGGGCCGAAAGTCACCGCTTTATCATCGAAGGGCCAAAGCTCATCGAAGAAGCGCTTCGAGTGGGCATTGTTCTGGACGCGGTGTATGTGGACGAAGCCGCCCTTCGCTCCACCGCCAGCCGTCGCGTCGAGGATGTGCTGGATCTGGTCACCACCACCGATGTGGAGGTGTGGTCCCTGGGCGAGGGCGCACTAAACAAGGTGTCGACCTCCAGCACCCCCCAGCCGATGCTGGCCGTTGCGCAGTCAACGCCCAAAGGCATCGAGTTTCTGGAAGATCTTCTACCAGCGCCCACCTTCGTCCTGGTGGCGGTGGACATCAACGACCCCGGCAACATGGGCACGGTGACGCGGACTGCGGTTGCGGCGGGAGCCGACGCCGTGGTCGTGCTCGGTCAGTCGGTTGATGTCTGGAGCCCAAAGGTGGTGCGGTCATCGGCCGGTTCGATCTTCCACGTCCGAATGATTGTCGAGCCCGACACCGAAACGGTTCTGGAGATGCTTGGCGATGCCGAGTTGCATCGGCTGGCGCTGGCGGGCACCAGTCCGACCCCGGTGCATCAGGCGGACCTCACCCAGCCCATTGCACTGATCGTGGGTAGCGAGGCGCATGGCCTGCCTGAAGGTCTGGACCGCATGGTCGACCAATGGGTGTCCATTCCCATGCACGGTCCGACCGAGTCGCTCAACGTGGCGATGGCGGCGACCATTGCCAGCTATGAAACTCTGCGGCAACGCATGCTCGCCTCTGAGACACTGGCGTCGTACCCATCCCTGAATGAATCGTGAACCCCGTGAGGCGTGAAGGAAATGGCTGAACTCCCCGATCTTGAGGCGTTGGGCGTCGAGCTGAGCGATGCACTCGATGGTGCGGCAACCCGCGCCGAACTCGATGAACTCAAGACCCGATTTCTGGGCAGGAAGTCCACCCTGACTTCGGCGAAGAAGCTTCTGGGTTCGCTTGACCCCGAAGCTCGAAAGGAAGCCGGTCAGGCCCTCAATGCGGCTCGAACCGCAGCCGAGGAACGGATTGCCGAGCGCCAACAGGTGTTGGACGCCGCCGCCCGCGCCGCACAGTTTGAGAGCGAACGTCTGGATCTCACCGAGGTCCGGCGTGGGCAGTCCCGCGGTCATCTGCACCTGATCACCCAGTCTCGTCAGCGTCTTGAAGACGTGTTCATCGGGATGGGCTACGAAGTTGCTGAAGGACCGGAGGTGGAGACCGCCTGGTACAACTTCGAAGCGCTCAACATTCCGGATTGGCACCCGGCGCGCGGCAGCTTCGACACCATCTTTGTCAACCTGGGGGAGCCCGAAGAGGTGATGCTTCGGTCGCATACCTCGCCGGTGCAGATCCGGACGATGGAAAACCAGGAGCCGCCCATCTACATCGTGGCGCCCGGCCGGACCTTCCGAACCGACACCGCCGACGCCACGCACCTGCCGGCGTTCAATCAGATTGAAGGCCTGGTGGTGGACAAGGGCATCACCATGGGTGACCTTGCAGGAACCATCGACAGTTTCGTCAAGGCGTTCTTCGGCAGCGAGGTCAAGACCCGATTACGGCCGTCCTATTTCCCGTTCACCGAGCCGTCCGCCGAGTTCGATATCTCACGAGCCGATGGTTCGTGGTTGGAGCTCGGCGGGTGCGGCATGGTTCATCCCAATGCCCTGCGCAACTGCGGAATCGATCCCGAAGAGTGGCAGGGCTTCGCGTTTGGCTTCGGTATCGACCGGCTGGCCGTCATGCGTTATCAACTCGACGACATTCGCGAACTGGTCAACTCTGACGTTCGCTTCCTGAGGCAGTTCTGATGAAGGTTCTTCTTTCGTGGTTGCAGGAGTTCGCTCCCGAGATCAGCGGCGACCCCATTGACCTTGGTGACCGTTTGACTGCGCTCGGTCTGGCCGTTGAAGACATGCACGTGGTGGGCGAAGGCGTCCCCGGTGTCGTGGTGGCCAAGGTCCTGGAACTCTCACCGCACCCTGATGCGGACAAGATCCAACTGGTGCAGGTCGACGCCGGTGACGGCAACGCGCTTCAGGTCTGCTGCGGCGCATTCAACATGAGCGTCGGCGATCTCATCCCGTTTGCCACCATTGGCACGGTTATGCCCAACGGCATGGAGATTGCTCAGCGTCCCATGCGCGGTCAGATGTCCAACGGCATGTGCTGCTCCGCCGCAGAACTGGGCGTGGGCGATGATCACGACGGCATTTGGATTTTGAACAACACCGTTGACGCATCCAGTCTTGGCGCCCCGTTGAACGAGGCGCTGGGCCAGACGCGCGACATTTTGTGGGATCTGGAAGTCAACGCCAACCGGCCTGATGCCATGAGTGTGGCCGGGGTGGCGCGTGATCTTGCCGCCGATCTGGGCGTTCCTTTTGCCTTCCCAACCTGGGAGCACCCCGAGACCTCCGAGTTGGTCACCGACCTGGCCAGGGTCGAGATCGTGGACCCCAGTCTTTGCGGGCGGTTCCTGGCCAAGGTCCTTCGGGACGTGACCGTCGGAACCTCACCGGCGTGGCTGGCCAATCGCATCACCGCGCTGGGCATGCGCCCCATCAACAGCGTGGTGGACATCTCCAACTACGTGATGCTGGAACTGGGTCAGCCCAACCACACCTATGACCTCGACCTGGTGCCCAACGGACACATCCGGGTTCGGCGAGCTGTAGCGGGGGAGAAGGTCAACACCCTCGACGGCGTCGAGCGCATCTTGATTGAATCTGATGGCGTGATTGCCAACGGCGCCGATGAGATCATTGGCATTGCGGGTGTGATGGGTGGCGCGAGTACGGAGATCTCTGATGCCACCACCAATGTCCTCCTCGAGATGGCCTGGTGGGATCCACCGAGCATTTCCCGGACGGTCAAGCGTTTGCAGCTGCCAAGCGAGGCCGCCACGCGGTATCGACGCGGCTGCGACTGGGGCGACAACATGGTGCGCGCCAGCCAGCGATTTGCGCAATTGATGGTTGAGTCCGGGGCTTCGGTTGCATCCGGTTTGATTGACGAGTCCGGCACGGTTCCGGACCAGAACCCAATCGTCGTGCGGCCGGCCACCGTGAACGGCCTGCTCGGTACCGCTCTCACTGCCGAGGCCATGACCGGCCATCTGGAAGCCATTGGGTTCGGCGTTGCTGCGCAGAGCGATGACCTGACGGTGACCGTTCCAACGTGGCGCTGGGACACCGCAACCGAAACCGACGTGGCCGAAGAAGTGGCGCGTATGTTCGGCTACGAGCAGATTGAAAAGACGGTGCCCAAAGGTCAACAGACGGGTCGGCTGACCCCGCACCAGGCGGCTCGACGCAACGTCATGTCGGTGCTTACCGGCGCCGGGTGTGACGAGATTCAACCCATGCCGTTTCTGGCGCCGGGAGATCTGGCCAACGCCGGTCTTGATGAAGACGGGGTCACGCTGACAAACCCGCTGGCTCATGAAGAATCGGTGCTGCGCACATCGCTGCTACCCGGTCACCTCAAGACGATCTCCTACAACCAATCTCACCGCCTGGGCGACCTTCGGCTGTTCGAAATCGGCACCGTCTTCCTTCCACCACGCGACGGTGATCTGCTGCCGGACGAGCGGGAGATGGTGGGTGTCTGTTTGAGTGGCGCCGAAGCGCCCGCGGCGGTTGCGGTTCTCGACCTTATTGACGACGCGCTGGCACTGCCAAACATGCAGCTCCGCGCGCAGACGCCGCCCGGGATGCACCCAACCCGTACCGCGGAGGTGGTCATCGCCGGCAAGGTTCGCGGCATGGTTGGCGAAGTTGACCCCACGGCGTGTGAGGCCTTTGGCGTCTCCGGCCGAGTCGCATGGCTGGAGCTGGATCTCGGAACGATCCTGGATGGTCCGTGGGGCAAGCGGTCCTACAAGCCGGTGAGCAAGTACCCCTCCAGTGACGTGGATCTCGCATTCGAAGTTCCCGAAGAGACTGCGGCGTCAACGGTGGCAGGTGCGCTCCGCAAAGGCGGCGGCAAGCTATTGAACTCGGTAGAACTCTTTGATACCTACCGGGGCCAGGGCGTGGCCGAAGGCTCCCGCAGCCTTGCATACCGCCTTCGCTTCCAAGCTCCGGACCGCACGCTCACTGACGACGAGGTCGGCGAAGCTCGGGCGGCGTGCATAGCGGCGGCAGCCAAGGCCGGCGCAGAGCTCCGCACCTGAAGCCATGCAACCCACGCTCGGACAAGGTTTGCGCCCATAGAAGCGCGGCACCTGACAACGAAGTACATTCCGTTTGATGCCACAAGTTGTCACTCGAGCCCAATTGGCGAGCCACATTGGTCAGCTTGCGATGCGTGGTCAGCGCTGTGTGCTGGTTATCGACGGCTATCCGGGCTCAGGCAAGACCACCCTCGCCATGGCGCTGGCTCGCCAACCCGGCGTGGCGTGGGCCCCGCTGGACGGGTACCGACTGGGCGAGTCGTTTGACTTCAAGAAGTTGAATCGTGATCTTCTCAAACCGTTTCGCAAGCGCGGGCGAGTCCGAGAAGTTCGCCCGGTGAATCCACTCAACCGAAGCGGCCCGATGCGGCTTGGCGATCGCCGACCGCACCCCGCCGCGGTGCTGGTGCTGGAAGGCATGCATGCCGCGCAGGCCTTTGACCTGCTGGGCGGGGACTTCCTGTGCTGGGTTGATTGTGAACGCGAGCAGCGAATTGCCCGCGTGGACGCCCGTGAGGTCGTTGGCGGCACGTTCGTGGAGCTTCGAGAGTGGATCGAGCAGGCCGAACGCACCGGCTTGAGAGAATTCGCCATGCCCATCGCCCAGTTCGTGCTGGACACCTCCCGCTGACCTCGAACTGGACGGCAACGAACCCCAGGTCCAAGCAACCTTGCGGAGCAACGCCAATCAGTTGGTTGTGAGCACGGCCGCTATCAGGCGTGCAACGGTTGTGGACCGCCGGATCGGTACCCCCGGGAAACAGGGTTGGATGGACATTCATTGCACTGTATATTCATGCAATGACCGTTTTGGGATTGTCCAAAGGAACCATCAACGTCGGGATCGTGGGGGCCTCCGGGTTCACGGGCGCGGAGCTGCTGCGCCTGATTGCGGATCATCGAGCTTTCCAGGTGGCGGTGGCCACCGCCGATTCCCAAGCCGGGAAGTCGGTGGCCGACCTGTATCCGAGCCTGGCCGCCGCATACCCGGACCTGATCCTCAGCGAGTTCAACCCGTCGGACTTCGATGGTTTGCAACTGGTGTTCACCGGGCTTCCGCATGCGGCGAGCCAGCAGGTGATCAGCGAGTTGGTCAACCGGGTGGAGCACGTGGTCGATCTGTCCGCCGACTTCCGGCTCAACGATCCGGCGATCTACGAGAAGTGGTACGCCACCCCCCACGATCACCCGGAGTTGCTGACGCAGTTCTCGTACGGCCTGCCGGAGCTGTTTCGCAACGAGATCAAAGCCGCACCCCATGTTGCGGTGCCGGGCTGTTATCCAACCGCGGCCTCGCTTGCCATTGCACCGTTGGCTCGCCGGGGCATGATCTCCATGGACCGGGTCATCGTGGACGCCGCCAGTGGCGTGTCCGGGGCCGGGCGCGCAGCCAAACCCCACACCACCTTCAACACGGTGGATGAGAACTTCACCGCATACGGGTTGGAAGGTCATCGACACGCGCCGGAGATCGAACAGAACACCGGAGCCAAAGTCCTGTTCGTCCCGCACCTGGCACCGATGAACCGCGGGATCCTGGCCACCTGCTATGCCACCGCCGTCGACGTCACTTCGTCGGCCGAGGTGCTGGCCGCAATGGCGGACTTCTACGCCGACGAGCCGTTCATCGTGGTGAATGAACGCAGTCCGTCCACCAAGTCCACCTTCGGATCGAATGCGGCACACCTGACGGCCCGCTTTGACCCCGAGACCAACACCGTGGTGGCCATCTGCGCCATCGACAACCTGGGCAAAGGGGCATCAGGTCAGGCCGTGCAGTGCGCCAACATCGTGTTGGGCATCCATGAGGACACCGGCCTGGCAACCGCCGGGGTCTACCCATGAGCGCGGGCTCGGCGCCGATCTCGCCGCTTGCCCCCGCATCGTTCCCCGAGCTGCCGCCGGTCGGCGGAGTCGAACTGTCCACCTTTGCCGGAGGTCTTCGCTATCAGGACCGGGACGACCTGATGTTGGCCAGCTTTCCCTTTGGCGCCACCGTGGCCGGCGTTTTCACCACCTCGCTGTGCACCTCGGCTCCCGTCGACTGGTGCAAGTCCCTGCTTTCTCGGGGAACGGCGGCGGCGGTCGTATGCAACGCCGGCAATGCCAATGCGTTTACGGGCGCGGCCGGTGATCGGTCGGCCGAACTCACGGCCCGCGTGGTGGGGCAGCTCTTGGGTGCATCTCACGACAACGTGTACCTGGCGTCCACCGGGGTGATTGGCGAGCCGATGCCCAACGATCTGCTTGACATTGCGCTGCCCCGGCTGGTGCTTGGCTCCGAACCATCAAATGAGACACGATGGGCGGCCGCGGCCAACGCCATTCGGACCACCGACACCTTTGCCAAAGGATCTTCGGCCGCGGTCGAAGGGCTGGACGCAAACGTGGTGGGCATCGCCAAAGGCAGCGGCATGATCGCTCCCAACATGGCGACCATGCTGGGCTTCGTCTTCACCGACGTTGGTGCATCGGCGGAGGTGCTGCAGCACTGCCTGGGACCGTCGGTTACCCGGAGCTACAACAGCATCACCGTGGACAGCGACACCTCGACCAGCGACACCGTTCTGCTGTTCGCCACCGGCGCGGCAGGGAACGAACTCATCACCAAGGTTGACGATCCCCGGGTTCCGGCTCTTGCCGCAGCTGTCCATAAGGTCAACGAGGACCTTGCCCGCCAGATTGTGCGCGACGGCGAGGGAGCCACCAAGTTTGTGGAGGTGACGGTGACCGGCGCGGCGTCCAACGACGCCGCCCGCACGATCGCCCTGGCAATCGGCAACTCGCCGCTGGTCAAGACCGCGCTTGCCGCATCTGACGCCAACTGGGGCCGGATTGTCATGGCGGTGGGCAAGGCAGGAGAGAAAGCCAGCCGGGATGATCTGATGATCTGGATCGGCCCCGAACAGGTCACCGCCAACGGCATGGTCAGTCCCACCTATGACGAAGACGCGGCCACCCGTCACCTGCAACAGGACGAGGTGGAGATCAAGGTTGACGTGGGGGTTGGCGACGGCCACGCCACAATCTGGGGCTGTGACCTGACCCACGGCTACATCGACATCAACGCCAGTTACCGGAGCTGATGATGACTGATTCCCCGGCGACTCCAAAGACGACCGCACAGGTCCTTACCCAGGCTCTGCCGTACATCCAACGCTTTGCCGGCGCCACGATCGTGGTCAAGTTCGGCGGCAACGCCATGACTGACCCCGAACTGTTTTCCACCTTTGCCGGCGACATCGTGCTCATGCACTCGGTTGGTTTCCGGCCGGTTGTGGTGCACGGCGGTGGCCCCCAAATCAAAGAGCACCTGGCTCGCGTGGGCAAAGAAACCGACTTCGTCAATGGGTTGCGGGTCACCGACGCGGAGACCTTGGACATCGTGCGCATGGTGCTGGTGGGCAAAGTCAATCGGGACATCGTCGGGGCCATCAACACGACCGGCGGCAAGGGGGTGGGCGTCTCCGGTGAAGACGGTCGGATGATCACCGCATCCCAACGTGATCCTGCATTGGGCTATGTGGGAGACATCGCCTCGGTTGATCCGTCGGTGGTTCACTCCATGCTCGGCGAAGGCATGATCCCGGTGGTGTCCACCATCGGTGCTGACCAACATGGGCAGGCCTACAACATCAACGCGGACACCGGTGCTGGTGAGCTGGCCGCCGCGCTTCAGGCCAGCAAACTGATCATGCTCACCGATGTGGAAGGCCTGCGCTCGGACCCTGATGATCCCGAAAGTCTGGTGCGCCGTCTTACCGCGTCTGAGCTTCGGGCCATGACCGGTACGCCTGCCATTGCCGGCGGAATGATTCCCAAAATCGACGCATGTCTCACTGCGCTGGATGCGGGGGTGGATCGAGCCCACATGCTCAACGGAACCATTCCGCATGTGCTCCTGCTCGAACTCTTCACCGATGAAGGCATTGGAACGATGATTACCAACGATGTGACCACCCCCTCAGACTCCGCGGGAGGAGCACAATGACCGCACCAGCCACACCAAAACCGACTACGGCGCACACCGAGGCCGTCGGCGCACCGGAGCGCATGCCGCACTGCCCCATCATGGCGACCTACGGGTCGCCCAAAGTCATGTTCGTCCGGGGGAGTGGCGCCACCCTCTGGGACAATGAGGACACCGAGTACGTGGACTTTCTTTCCGGCATTGCGGTCACCTCCATGGGGCACAGCAATCCCGTGGTGGCCGAAGCAATCGCCGCGCAGGCGCAACGGCTTCTGCACGTCAGCAATCTCTTTGCCACCGAGCACAACTGGAAGGTGGCCCAGATTCTTTCGGACCTGATTGGTCAACCGGGCCAGGTCTTCTTCTGCAACTCGGGCGCCGAAGCCAACGAAGCGGCCATCAAGCTCGCTCGGAAGTGGGGCGGCCGCGGTCGCCACGTTGTGGTGACGGCCATGCGGTCATTTCACGGCCGGACCCTTGCCACCCTGCACGCCACCGGCCAGCCCGAAAAGCACGAAGCGTTCCAGCCGTTGCCCGAAGGGTTCCGGCATGTGCCGTGGAACGATGTGGCCGAGCTGGAGAAGAGTTTGGATGAGACGGTGGCCGCGGTGTTCCTGGAACCGATACAGGGCGAGGGTGGAGTCAACGTGCCCGACGCCGACTACTTCGCTGAGGTGCGGCGGCTCTGCACCGAGCGCGGCATCCTCCTCATGTTTGATGAGGTCCAGACCGGCCTGGCCCGAACCGGCAAGTGGTTTGGGCATCAACACTTCGACGTCAAGCCGGACGTGGTCACCATGGCCAAGGCGCTGGGCAACGGCATGCCAATCGGCGCATGCTGGGCCACCACCGAAGCGGCCGCGGCGTTCAAGCCCGGTGACCACGCAACCACCTTTGGCGGCCAGCCGCTGGCCACCGCCGCGGCCAAAGCCACGTTGGAACTGATGCAGGAGGTGGATGCTCCTGCGTTGTCCACGGCCAAAGGCGCCATGTTGACCAGCCGGCTTGAGGAGCTGGACGGCATCGCCAGTGTTCGCGGCCTGGGCATGTTGTTGGCCGCCGAGATGACCGAGGAGGCGATGGCGGGCCGAACCGCCGGTGACATCGCCAGCGCCTGCCTGTCCGAAGGCCTGGTGCTGTACGCGATTGGTGACCGGGGCTTGCGGATGGCGCCCCCATTTGTGATCACCGATGACGAATTGGGTCGAGGCGTGGACATCATCAACCGGGTACTGAGCGCGGACCCAGTAGAGAGCAGCGCACCATGAGGCACCTGCTGGAGATTGATGACCTCAGTACCCAGGAGATCGAGGCGGTTCTCGCCCTTTCGGCCGCGGCTTCGCCACCCCAGGTTCTGGCCGGCAAAGGCGCGGCGCTGCTGTTTGAGAAGCCGTCCGCTCGCACCCGCAATTCCATGGAGATGGCGGTGGCGCAGCTGGGCGGCCACCCGGTCTATATCCGTCCTGAGGAAGTGGGCCTTGACGTTCGTGAAACCGTTGAGGATGTCACTCGAACAATGGCGTGTTTCCACGGCGTCCTTGCGGCCCGGGTCTTCGCCCACGCAACGGTGGAGCGGATGGCCGCGGTTGATGTGGTTCCGGTGATCAACATGCTCTCGGACCAGGCCCATCCCCTTCAGGCGCTTGCGGACCTGCTCACCATCAAACAGGAATTTGGCGGCTTCGATGGTGTGAGCGTGGCCTATGTGGGCGACTCCAACAACGTGACCCGCTCACTGGCGCTGGGTGCCGCCCGGGTTGGGGTTGAGGTGCGTGTTGCTTCGCCCGCGGGATTCGGATTTTCCGAGACCGATGCCGATCGGCTGGCGTTGGCCGGATGCGAACTCATCACCACCGACCGCCCGGCCGAGGCATGCGAGGGCGTGGATGTGGTCTACACCGACGTCTGGACCTCGATGGGTCAGGAAGAGGAGACCGCACAGCGGCTCAAGGCCTTTGAAGGTTTCACCGTTGACGACGATCTGATGGCCGCCACCTCGGACCGGTCGATCTTCCTGCACTGCCTGCCCGCCCACCGGGGCGAAGAAGTGTCGGCGTCGGTTATGGACAGCGCCCACCAACGGATCTGGAAGCAGGCCGAGAATCGGATGCATGCGGCCCGAGGATTGATGGCCTGGCTGCTGGGCCCGGCCGGTTCCCCCCAGATGATGTCGACATGACGACCAAAGCCCAACGACAGCATCGGATTGCTGAGCTGCTGGCCGCCGAGTCGGTGAACAGCCAGGACCAACTGGTTGAATTGCTGGCCGCCGATGGCATCTCCGCAACCCAGGCCACCGTGAGCCGTGACCTCGAAGACCTCGGGGCCGTGAAGGTCCGCGTGGGCGGGGGCGTCAGTGTCTACGCGGTTCCCGATCATCCGCACGATCAGGTCGTCCCCGACGATCACCTTCGCCGCGTCTTTGGCGAATGGGTGCTCGACGCTGAAGCGTCCGGCAATCTCATCGTGCTGCGCACGCCGCCCGGCAGCGCTCATGTGGTGGCGTCGGCGATAGATCGGTCGGGTCTCGATACCGTGCTCGGGTCCGTGGCGGGCGACGACACAATCATGGTCGTGGTGGCCGCAGGAATCAGCGCCCCCGACGTCGCAACATCGTTCAAAGAACTCGCCGGAATCGAATAGAGCCGGAGTCGATCAAAGGAAATCATGGCCAAGACCAACAAAGCAGACGTCAACAAAGTGGTGCTCGCCTACTCGGGAGGACTCGATACGTCGGTCATCCTCAAGTGGCTCGAAGTCGAATACGACTGCGAAGTCGTGACCTTCACCGCCGACCTCGGCCAGGGCGAGGAGCTGGAACCGGCCCGCACCAAGGCCGAAGCCATGGGGGTCACCGAGATCTACATCGATGACCTCAAAGAGGAGTTTGTCCGGGACTTCGTGTTCCCCATGTTCAGGGCCAACGCCATCTACGAAGGCGAATATCTGTTGGGCACCTCAATCGCTCGGCCGCTGATTGCCAAGCGGCTGATCGAGATCGCCCGCGAGACCGGCGCCGACGCCATCTCCCATGGTGCCACCGGCAAAGGCAACGATCAGGTTCGATTTGAGCTGGGGGCCTACGCGCTGGAACCGGAGATCACAGTGATTGCGCCGTGGCGCGAGTGGGACCTTGGCGGTCGCGAGACCCTGCTGGCCTACGCAGCCGAGCATGAGATTCCCATTGAGAAGACCCGCGGGGCCAAGTCGCCGTTCTCCATGGACGCCAACCTGCTGCACATTTCCTATGAAGGCGGTCCGCTGGAGAATCCGTGGCAGCAACCGCCCTCAGAGATGTGGCGATGGTCGGTGTCGCCGGAGATGGCGCCCAACGACGCCACCTACATCGACATCGGTTACGAAATGGGGGATCCGGTCACCCTCGACGGCAAAGCGCTGTCCCCGGCCACGATGCTGGCTGAGTTGAACCGTATTGGCGGAGCCAACGGCATTGGGCGATTGGACATCGTGGAGAACCGCTTCGTCGGAATGAAGTCCCGCGGTGCCTATGAGACGCCCGGCGGCACCATCATGATGAAGGGGCACCGCGCCATCGAGTCGATCTGTCTGGACCGCGCCGTTGCGCACCTCAAAGACGAACTGATGCCCAAGTACGCCGAGATGATCTACAACGGCTTCTGGTGGAGTCCAGAGCGGGAGATGTTGCAGTCGGCCATCGACTACTCGCAGCAGCGGGTGAATGGCACCGTGCGACTCAAGCTCTACAAGGGCTCGATCGAGGTTGCTGGTCGTCAGTCAAAGGACACCCTCTTCGACGAGAAGATCGCCACGTTCGAAGAGGACGGCGGCACCTATGACCAGTACGACGCCGAAGGCTTCATCAAGTTGAACGCTCTACGGCTTCGCAACTACGCCCGAAGGAACCTTCGCTGATGAGCGACCGACCGCCAACCTTCCCGCCGGCTCCGTCCAATCCCGCGGCCGGCACGCCGGTTCCGGTGTCCGCTGGTTCTGCTCCGTCCAATCCCGCGGCCGGCACGCCGGTTCCGGTGTCCACTGGTTCTGCTCCGTCCAATCCCGCGGCCGGCGCGCCGGTTCCGGTGTCCACTGGTTCTGCTCCGTCCAATCCCGCGGCCGGCACGCCGGCGGAGGGCACCCGCGCCAACAGCTTCCGGTTGCCTCCGGTGGACGAAAATGCTGCGAGCGAAGCGAGCAGAACCAACACTGCTGGGAGCGAAGCAAGCAGAACATTATGGCACGGTCGCTTTGCCGGTGGGCCGGCCGAAGCGTTGGAGACCTACACCTACAGCATTGGCTATGACACCCGGCTGGCGGCCGATGACATTGAAGGGTCGCGGGCCCACGTCCGCGGACTGGGGCGGGTTGGTCTGCTGACTGAGGGAGAGGTGAACGAGATCCTGGTCGCTCTGGATGTGGTCGAGAGTGAATTTGCCAACGGCTGGTTTCGGCTGGAGGCGGCGGATGAGGATATTCACACTGCGGTCGAACGCCGCGTCACTGAGATCACGCCGGCTGGCGCCAAGATGCACACGGGCCGAAGCCGAAACGACCAGATCTGCAACGATCAGCGCATGTACTGCCGTCGTGAGATGGGCCTGATCGCGCAGCAGGTCGTCGGTCTGCAACGGGTCCTGTTTGATGTCGCACTTGCGGCCGGCGATGCGTATCTGCCCGGCTACACCCATTTGCAGCGGGCCCAGCCGGTCCCGCTTGCGCATCACCTGTTGGCCCACGCGTGGACCTTTTCGCGGGACCTCACGCGGGTGCTCGCCGCACGGCAGGCCGCCAATATTTCGGTGCTCGGCGCAGGAGCGCTTGCGGGATCCAGCCTGCCTCTGGATCCGGGGTCGGTCGCCACCGATCTGGGCTTCCCCGATTTCTTTCACAACTCATTGGACGCGGTGAGCAACCGGGACTTCATTGCCGATGCGCTCTACGCGCTGTCGATGATTGGCACCCACCTCAGCCGCATCGGCGAGGAATGGGTGCTGTGGTCGAGCAGCGAGATGAACTTCATCACCCTCGACGACGGCTACTCCACGGGCAGTTCGATGATGCCGCAGAAGAAGAACCCCGATATTGCCGAGTTGTCCCGCGGCAAGTCCGGCCGGGTGCTTGGCAATCTGGTGGGCTTTCTGGCCACCCTCAAAAGTCTTCCCATCAGCTACAACCGCGACTTGCAGGAGGCGCAGGAGCCGCTGTACGACTCGATCGATCAGATCGCGGCGGGTCTCACCGCCGTCACCGGCATGATCGCCACCACCACGTTCAACACCAGCGTCATGGCCGCGGCCGCCGACGATCCGCTGGCTGGTGCGACCGACCTTGCGGAGCTCCTGGTCCTCAAAGGTATGCCGTTCCGAGATGCGCACGCGGTCGTTGGCGAAGTCGTACGCGAATGCCTCAGCACCGGTGCGCCATTTGAAGAGCTGGTGGCAGCCCATCGGCACTTCGGTCCCGTTGCCGCGGCGGCTCTCAAACCGGGGGCCGCAGTGCGCCGACGTATCACCCCCGGTGGGGCAGGCTTGAAGCCCCTGGAGCGTCAGATCAAAGATTTCCGCGTGCGACTCGCCGCCAACCAGCGACGGGTCGAGCACTACTGAGGTCCCCACGCATGTCCTGCCCACCGGGCGCAGCCGGGTCTGATTGATCGGGGGCTGAGCTACCTTTCTGGTGGATCACAAAGCAAGGTGACGTACCAGCCAGGAGAGCCATGAAGCGCCCCAACATCGTGTTCGTTCTCACTGACGATCACGCCGCCCATTCGATTGGGTGTTATGGCTCGGTGGTCAACGAGACCCCGCGTATTGACGAGATCGCCACCAACGGCTGGCGGCTCGACAATTGCTTTGTGACCAACTCGCTCTGCACCCCGTCCCGGGCGGCCATCCTGACCGGCGCCTACAGCCATGTGAACGGGGTGTATTCGTTGTACACGCCCATTGATGCCAGCCAGACCACGTTCCTCTCACTTCTGCGCAATGCCGGCTATCGCACCGCAATGATCGGCAAGTGGCACATGGGCCACGGTGAAGGTCATGACCCCGAAGGAGTGGATCACTGGGAGGTGTTGCCGGGCCAGGGTGACTACTGGAACCCCGAGTTCATCAATGCCAATGGGCGGCGTCGCATTGACGGCTATGCCACCGACATTGTCACCGACCTGTCCATCGAATGGGTTGAGTCACTTGAAGGCGATGATCCCTGGGCGATCATGATCTGGCACAAAGCCCCGCACCGCTCGTGGGAACCCAAACCGGAACATCGGGCGCTCTATGAGGACCCCCGACCGGTGCCCACCACGTTCTGGGACGACTACTCCACGCGGAGCGCATCGGTGCGTCGGGCCGCCATGCGGGTTGCCGATGACCTGTCCATCGACGACCTCAAAGAGAATCCGCCGGCCGGACTCACCTATGACGAGCAGGCGCTCTGGAAGTACCAGCGCTACATGCGCGACTACCTGGCCTGTGTGCATTCGGTGGATGAAAACGTGGGTCGGGTCACGGACTGGCTTCGGGATTGCGGCCAGTACGACGACACGATGATGATTTATTCGTCGGATCAGGGGTTCTTCCTGGGTGACCACGGGTGGTTCGACAAGCGGTTCATGTTCGAAGAGTCCCTGCGCATGCCGCTGCTGATCAGTTATCCCAACAAGGTGACGGCGGGAGGGTCTTTCGGTGGCATGGTGACCAACGTGGACATCGCGCAGACCATCCTGGATGCGGCCGGGGTGGACGCGGGCGAGCGGATGCAGGGACGAAGCTTCTGGTCTGACCTGATGGGCGAGCAGACCGAGGCCCCCGTCCAAGGCATCTACTACCGGTACTGGGAGAACGACGATGTCATCCATGACGCGCCGGCGCACTACGGCTATCGGACCGACAAGTACAAACTCATCTACTACTACAACGACGGTTTTGGGTTGCCGTTCACCGGGTTCTTCACCTATCCACCGGAGTGGGAACTCTATGACCTCACCGTCGACCCGGACGAAGTACGAAACGTCTACGATGACCCGGCCTATGCCGACATTCGGGAATCGCTGTGCGCCGCCATGTGGCGCGAGCAATCTCGCCTGGGCGACGCCCCCCATCGATCCCAACCGGTGCCCGCGGGATGCGAACAGGTCCCGGTGGCCGAGGCGCCCGATCTTCCCCAGTTCGCCTGGCTCAACCCGGGCGCCATGCACGGCTGAGACAAGAGATCCGGCCGGAGAAAAGGGTTTGCGGGAGACCGTGTCTCAGGTGAAGGCGAGGCCGGCGAAGTCGCCGTTGCTGCGCCACTCCTCGATGTAGTCAAAGAAGGCCGCCGCGCCGTCGGGGTAGCCGTAGCCGCCGATGAAGCTGTTGTCGTCCAAGGTCCGACCTTCGTTGTTGTAGTAGCCGGGCGTGCAGTCCGGGTTGCCACCGAAGCGTCGAGCGCCGCTGATGAGCAGATCCAACCACGCTGCTTCGGCATCGGCGGTGACCTCAACCTGCGAGGCGCCAATCGCCTGCGCGTGGGAGATTATGGCGGCCAGCGTCTGGGCGTGGTCGCTCAGATTGTGCGGCACATTGGAGATCAGGTTGGCCCCCTGGCTGGGGGAGACCACAAAGAGGTTGGGGAACCCATGCACGTGGAGTCCGTGCAGGCTCCGCATGCCATCGGCCCAGTAGCCGGACAAGGTCACGCCATTGCGCCCGGTCGCATCGAAACCGGACCGGCGTTGATATGACGTGCCCACTTCGAACCCGGATGCGTAGATCAGCAGGTCCAGCTCGTAGTGCGTGTCGTTGGCCCACACACCGGTCTGGTCAATGCGTTGCACTCCTTTGCCATCGGTGTCGATCAGGTGCGCGGCTGGTTGGTTGTACGCCTGCAGGTAGGTGTCGTGAAAGCAGGGCCGCTTGCACAACTGTCGATACCAGGGCTTGAGCGCTTCGGCGGTTTCGTTGTCCCGGACAACCTCCTCGACCCGCCGGCGGATCTCGGACATCTTCTCGTCGTCACTTTGCTCATAGGCCAGCAGTTGCGCGTCCGGTCCAATCCCGTGCTGGTCGGCATTGGCCACCACGCGGTCCCGAATGCGTTTGGACAGATCGGTCCAACCGTCCATCACCAGGTCTTCTTCTACGAAGCCACCGGTCTGGAGCGTGGTGAAGTTGGACAGCCATTCCTGTTGCCACCCCGGCTTCAAGGTGGCAAACCACTCCGGGTCGACGGGCCCGTTGTTGCGTACATCGATGGAGCTGGGGGTGCGTTGGAAGACGAACAGTTCGCCGCAGGCTCGGGCCAGATGCGGCACGCACTGCACCGAGGTGGCGCCGGTGCCAATGATGCCCACGCGCTTGTCCCCAAGTTTGGTCATGAGGTCGCCGGCTGGACTGCCACCGGTGATGGTGTAGTCCCACCGGCTGGTGTGGAAACTTTCCCGCTCGAAGGTGGTGATACCTTCAATACCGGGGAGCTTGGGTCGGTGAAGGGGACCGGTGCCCATCGCCACATATTTGGCGGTCATCCGATCGCCACGGTCGGTCTCGATAGTCCACCGCGATGCCGCGTCGTCCCAAGTGAGCGCGGTCACCTCGGTGGAGAAGCAGGCGTTCTCATAGAGGTCAAAGTGGCGGCCAATGCGTTGGCAGTGCGCCAGAATCTCAGGCGCGTGCGCGTACTTTTCGGTGGGCATGTGGCCGGTCTCTTCGAGCAGCGGCATGTACACAAACGAGGTGGTGTCGCACTGTGCGCCGGGATAACGGTTCCAATACCAGGTCCCGCCGAAGTCACCGCCCTTCTCAATGATGCGCACGTTGTCGATACCGGCCTGCTTGAGCGCGGCGCCGCAGGTGAGCCCGGCAAACCCGCCACCAATGAAGGCCACCGTCACGTCGTCAAAGAGAGGCTCTCGTTCAATGCGGGGCGTGTGAGGATCAGAGACGTATTCGGCGAAGACGCCGGTCACCTCCACGTATTGGTCGTTACCGTCGGTGCGAAGCCGTTTGTCCCGTTCGGTCCGGTACCTGGCGCGAAGCGCTTCGTCGGTTAGCGGCTCAGAGGAAGAAGTTTGGCGCATCGCTGGCCAAACTACCGGTCCTGGGCGGCCACAATCGCAACGCCAGCAGCCGCGGCACCGGTGGGTGAACCGTGGGCGAGGCCCGCCCGGTCAGCGACCTGGCGACCGGGGTGGGTCAGCCTTTGGCTTCGGTCAGGGCGTCGGAGTAGTTGGTTTCGAAGTCGCCGGTGTCAGCAATGGATTCCACACTGTCGAGGCCACCGACCAGCACGTCAGGAGACGTGAGGAACTCGCTCAGCTCTGCATCCAGTCCATCGATGGAGGCTTTGTTGGGCGTGCCGTAGTAGTTCCAGTTGGACAAGGCCGTACCCTGCTCGCCGTCCAGCAGCCAGTTGATGAAGGTGTGGGCGGTGCAGGGGTGCGGCGCATCGAAAGGCACCATCATGCTGTCGACCCAGCGGGTACCGCCCTCTTCGGGTACGAAGAATGCGTAGTCGTCGGGATTGTCGGTCTCCAGGAACTGGGTGAACGCATCACCGGAGTAGGCCTGCGCAATGACGCTCTCCCCACTGGTGAGCAGCTCATCGGCGGAGTCGGTGTTGAAAGCCAGCAGGTTGTCGCGGGTGCCCGCAATCAGGTCGCGGGCTTCGTCCAGCTCGCTCTGGTTGGTGGAGTTGAGCGAGTAGCCCAACGCCTTCAGCGCAGCGCCGATGGTTTCCCGAGGGTCGTTGAGCAGCGTGATCTGGCCGGCGTAGTCCGCCGCCTGATCACCGAAGACCAGGTCCCATGAGCGGGGGAAATCATCGCCGATGGCCGCGGTGTTGACGGCGAGACCGGTGTAACCCCACTGGTACGGAACCGAGTACTTCTGGTCCGGGTCATAGCTGGGGTTGGCGAAATCGGGCGAGATGTTGCTGAAGTTTGGCAATGCGTCGAAGTCGAGCGGCTTCACAAAGCCACCTTCGATGAGAATGCCCACCATGTAGTCCGATGGGACGATGACGTCGAAGCCAGAGTTGCCAGCCGAGACAATGGGCAACATCGCTTCATTTGACTCGTAGGTGGTCATGGTGGCCTCGATGCCGAATTCGGCGCCGAAAGCCTCAAGCTGCTCGGGGTCGATGTACTCGGCCCAGTTGAACAGCGCAAGGTCGCCGTCGAGCTGTCCAACTTCGCAGGACGCGGCGGCCGCGTCGCTGCCGCTGTCGCTTCCGTTGCTGCTGCCACACGCGCTGGCGAAGAGCGCGGTTGCCGCAACTATCGCAATCGCAGGCAAAATGCGTTGGGTGAGATGAGTTGATCTGATCATGGTTTCCCCTCCGTACCGATTGGCCGACAGTGTGGCACGAAACGCCCGCCCCGGGTTGACACCGGCCCCGGAACTGGTGCTCGGCTAGTCGGTGCTGCGGGCTCGTTGTATGAACAACGAGAGCGCGACCAGCAGGGTTGAGGCCACCAGCATCACGACCGATACTGCGTTGATGAGTGGGGTGACGCCTTTGCGAATCAGCCCAAACACAAACACCGGCAGGGTGTCCCAGCCCGGGCCGGTGACAAATTGGGTGATCACCACATCGTCCAGCGAGAGCGTGAAGGCCAGCAGCGCGCCACCCAGGATGCCGGGCATGATCAAGGGCAGCGTCACGTAACGAAACGCCTGCCACCGGCTGGCGTAGAGGTCCATGGCGGCTTCTTCCAGGCGTTCATCGCTGCCGGCCAATCGGGCCCGAACCACCACCGATACAAAGCTGATGTTGAACGCAATGTGACTGATGACGATGGTGCCGAACCCTTTGGTGAACTCAAACCATTGCGCCAGTTGCGCGAAGAAGAGCAGCATCATCACCGCCATGGTGACGTCGGGGATGATGATCGGCAGATACAGAAGGGCGTCAAACACCTTCCGGCCGCGGAAGGTGAAGCGTTCCAGGGCGAGCGCGGCCAATGTGCCCAGCACGACGGCCACCAGCGTGGAGACCACCGCGATCTGCAACGAGTTGGTCAGTGCGCCTTTGATTGGTTCGTTGTCGGCGAAGTCGCGGTACCAGTCGAAGGTCAGCCCGCCCCACACGCCCACGTTGCGATTGTCCGAGAACGAGAAGATGACAAGGATGACAATCGGGGCGTAGAAGAACACGAAGACGAGCCAGCTGTTGAGCCGCAACAGGTGACGGGTGATGCCTTTGGGTTCGGTGATGTTTCCGGGCGCGGCCATCAGAGTGTGCGGCCCCCTCGTCGGAAGTAGACCAGGGCGGCGGTGAGCATGATCACCATAAGAACGGTGGAGAGAGCGGCACCGAAGGGCATGTTCCGTGAGGACAGGAACTGGGTCACGATGTAGCTGCCCAGCAGCGTGGTCTTTGCGCCTCCAAGAACCTCCGGGGTCACGTAGGCCCCGAGGCTCGGGATGAATACCAGGATCGATCCGGCGACCACTCCGGGCATCGACAGTGGCAACAGGACATGGCGGAAGGATTGGAGGCCGCTGGCGTAGAGATCGCGGCTGGCTTCGAGCAGTCGTCCGTCGATCCGTTCGATGGCGGCGTACAGCGGCAGGATCATGAACGGCAGGAAGCCGTAGACAAGTCCGAGCACCACCGCGGTCTGGGTGAACAGGACCCGGGTGGCGCCGATCCCAACAAACTCGGTGATCCTGCTGAGAGGTCCGTCGGTTCCCAGAATCACGTACCAGGCGTAGTTGCGCACCAGGAAGTTGGTCCAGAACGGAATCATGACAAAGACCAGCATCAGGTTTCGGACCACCGGCTTGCGGGTGGACATGAAGTAGGCAAACGGATACGAGATGACCAGACACAGGGCGGTGGTGATCAGGGCCAGGATCAGTGATCGGACCAGAACCTGTCTCACCAGTTCGTTGCCGATCTGTTGGTAGGAATCCAGGTTCCAACCGCTGAGGTCCGTGCCGCCAAACCGGTTGCGGGTGGCGAATGAATAGACAACGACCACCAGCAACGGCAGCGCAAAGAACGTGACCAGATACGTATACGCCGGCAGCGCCATCAGCAGCCCGCGACGTTTGCGCTGCCGCAGATTGGCCGCCTCAAACTCCGGTGTGGCTTGCCGCGGGGGCTGCACGCCGGCGATGCGGGTCCTCATTGGGCGCCGGGGACAATCCACTCGGCGTCATGTTCCCACCAGACGGTGGCGGTGTCGCCCACCGCCAGCCGGTCATCGGGTGGGACCGCGTCGGCTCGAACGTCGACTTCGATGAAATCGATGGCGACCTTGTACATGATCGCCAACCCCAGGTAGGTGACTTCGGTGACCGTGCCGCTGAGGCGGGTGGCCCCATCGCCGGGAACGGCATCAGTGCTCCGACCGATCTGCATTGACTCCGGGCGAAGACTCAGCGCCACTGCGGTGCCGGCGGCCTCAGAGGTGGTGCCGGCCACGCGTGTGCCGTTGGCCAACGCAATGGTGGAGGAGTCGACCACCGTTGCATCGATCAGATTGGTGTGGCCAATGAAGTCGGCAACAAATCGGTTGGCGGGTCGCTCATAGAGGTCCTCGGCGGTGCCGACCTGCAGGAGTCTGCCTTCGTCCATCACCGCAATGCGGTCGCTCATGGTCAGCGCTTCTTCCTGGTCATGGGTGACAAAGACAAAGCTCACTCCCAGGTTGCGCTGCAGGCCTTTGAGTTCGGTTTGCATCTCCTGGCGCAACTTCAGGTCCAGGGCGCCAAGTGGTTCATCAAGCAACAGGACCTTCGGCTCGTTGACCAATGCTCGTGCCAGGGCAACGCGTTGTTGTTGTCCGCCGGAAAGCTGGGACGGCTTGCGCTTTTCCATCCCGCTCAGCTGGACCAGATCAATCAACTCTTCGGCTCGGCGGGCCGCTTCGGCCTTGTTCAATCCCTGCATGCGCAGGCCGAAGCTGACGTTGTCCCGGACGTTCAGGTGGGGGAACAGCGCGTAGTTCTGAAACACGGTGTTGACCGGACGTTTGTTGGGAGCCAGCGTGCCAACTTCGTCACCGAAAATCCTGAGGCTGCCCTGGGTGGGGAATTCCAGTCCGGCAATCATGCGCAACGTGGTGGTCTTGCCGCAGCCGGATGGGCCGAGCATGGCGAAGAACTCGCCGTCTGCGATGGTGAGATCGATGTTGTCGACCGCCACCACCTCATCAAAGCGTTTGGTGACGCCGCCAAGTTCGACCGCAGGAGTCATCGTGGTTTTCTACTGTCGGCCGTAGGGCTGAGTTTCGGCGCCCGCTTTGGCCGCCTGCACGCAGATGAAGTCATGGAGCAACGTGGCACCGGCGAGGGCGGTGATCTCGCTGACGTCGTAGATGGGTGCCACCTCCACCACGTCCATGCCCACGATGTTGAACTCACCCATGCCGCGGATGGCTTCCAACCCTTGCGCAGTACTCAAGCCTCCGGAGACCGGAGTGCCTGTCCCCGGAGCGAACGCGGGGTCCAGACAGTCGATGTCAAAGGTCAGGTAGGCGGTGTTGTCGCCAACGACGTCCCGCACGACATCAAGAACCGCGGGGATGCCCTCCCGATGAACCCACGGTGCGCCAAGGATGGTGAACCCGTAGGTCTCGGAGTTGTAGGTCCGCAGACCAATCTGCACCGACCGTTCAGGGACGATGATGCCTTCGCGCAGTGCTCGAAGAAACATGGAGCCGTGGTCGAGGCGTCCGGGATCGTCGTCCCAGGTGTCGCAATGCGCATCGAAGTGAATGAGCGACAACGGTCCAAACTTCTGGGCGTGGGCCCGGAGCAGGGGATAGGTGACGTAGTGGTCGCCGCCGATGCTCAGCATCATCGTGTCGGTGTCCAGGATTTCTTTGGCATGAGCCTCGATGCGGGCCGGAGCTTGTTCGGGGTGGCCGTAGTCGATGAAGCAGTCCCCATAGTCGGCAACCCCCACCGTTTCGAAGGGATCGAAGCCCCACGGATAGGCCAGCAACTCGGCCAGCCCCACGGACGCGGCGCGTACGCCGCGAGGTCCAAAGCGGGCGCCGGGTCGGTTGGATGTCGCCATGTCGAACGGGATTCCCGTGACCGCAATATCGGCCTGCGAGAGATCGCGGGTGTAGTTGCGGCGCAAAAACGAAACCGCACCCCCAAAGGTCATCTCCAGGTCGCGGCCGGCAAGCTGCGGGCTGCGAAACGCCTGGTCGCCTTCAATGTTGTCCGTCATTGGTCTCCGGTCCGGCTGGTGAGTTGGCGATAGGTGGGCGAGTGCCAGATGATAAGCGACCACCAGCCGTCGGTCCGGGGATCAGGGATGTAGTTCGCCAGGGCCGCGGGAGCTTCGAACCCGTTCTCCAGCTGGAAGGTCAGGGTCGGGTCATAGAGGTCGCCGCGGACCACGGCGGCAACGTAGTCGTCGGCCGACATGGCATGTTTGTGGTCAGCGAATCCGGGTATGGCACCGCCGGCCACAATGCCGCGCAGATTGAGTTGGCGGCATACGCCTTTGCGGAGTTCGTAGAGTTCATTGCCGATGCCGCGACGCCGGTAGCTGGGTCGCACGACAATGTCGGTGCCGTAGTACCAGGGTCCGTCCGGGTGATGCCCGGATCCGGTGGCGCTGTCTTCAAAAATGGCCTTGGCGTTGTGCTGGGGATGATCAAGATCGAAGTGCACGCGCACACCGAGCCCGCACGAAACCGGGTACTTCCTGGTGGGCCCGTCAAAGCCAACGAAGGTGCCTTCGGGAAATTCGACCGCCAACTGGCGCAGTTCCTGAGCGTTGTAGAGGAACTCCGGGTCCGCGGTCGGGAATGTTTCGAGCTCCAGCTCTTCCAGCGCGTCGGCCATCTGTTCGGTGATGCGGGTGTACTGAAGGCCGGACCGAACGCCCATGCCGATGACGTCACCGGGGGTACCCGCCGGAAGGTCAACGGTGATGCCGGCCACCGAGTTGGGTTCCATCAGCGTCCGTTCTGGGCTTCAGTGCTTGAGTGCGGTTGCCAGGGCGTCCACGCAGAGGTCCACGTCCTCGTCGCTGATGATGAGCGGGGGGCTGAAGGCAATGCTGTCGCCGATGGGCCGGGCGATGACGCCCAGGTCGAGCATCCGATCCCGAATGGCCGATGTTTCGGGATACTCGGTGCCAATCTTCGCGGCCCAGATGGCTCCGACACCGCGAACATCCTGAATGGCGCCATCGCCCCGGAGGGCAACAAGTCCGGCCGACATCCGTTCGCCAATGTGGTTGGCCCGCTCCACCAGGCCTTCACGTTCGATGACGTTGATATTGGCGATGGCGGCGGCCGCGGCCGCGGCGTGCCCGCTGTAGGTGTAGCCGTGGCGGAAGACATAGTCCGGGTCGCTCTCCAGAACGTCGGCCACTGCCCGTGACATGATGATGCCCCCCAGCGGTTGGTACCCGCTGGTCACGCCTTTGGCGAAGGTGATGATGTCGGGCATGACGTCGAAGGTCTGGCTGCCCCACCAGCTGCCAGTTCGGCCGAAGCCGCAGATGACCTCATCGTGAATCAGGAGCGCACCGTGTTTGGTGCAGAGTTCGCGCAGGCGTCGCAGGTAGTCATCGGTTGGCGGAAACACGCCGCCGGCGCCCTGAACCGGTTCGCTGATCACGGCCGCAATCCGGGAACCGGATTCGGCAAAGAGGCGAGCGGCCGATTCGATGTCATCCGGGTCGATCTCAGCGGTGTGAGGCAGCAAGTCACCCCAGCCGGACCGGTTGGCTTCAATGCCCTGGGCCGAGGTGCCACCGATGTTCACGCCGTGGTAGCCGCGGGTTCGCCGGACGATCATCTGCCGGTCGTGTTCGCCTTTCAGCTGGGCGACGCCTCGGGCGGTCTTGATGGCGGTATCCACCGACTCCGAGCCCGAGCAACACAGGAACACCCGCGGATCCTGAAACGGTGAGATACCGGCCACGCGGTCGGCGGCCTGTTCGGCAATCTCGCTGGTCCACGGCGGGAAGATGTTGTAGGTGTGGATGGCATCAAGCTGGGTCTTGATGGCATTGGTGACTTCCTGGTTGCCGTAGCCAATCTGGCACAACCAGAGGCTGCCAATGCCGTCGATGTACGCCTTGCCGTGGTCGTCATACACCCGAACACCTTCAGCGCGTGCAAGTCGACGCGACGTGCTGGCTGCGGGCTTGCCAAAGGGCTGCAGCAATGCAGTCATGACCGTCTCCTCCGTGAAATGTGCCTGTCAAGTGTGCATGAGTGTTGTGGCTGGCAGCGCTCACCGTGCCAGGTAACTTCTCGGCACTCTACTACTTTGGGTTTTGATGTTTGACTCTTTGGTCGTGGAACGATCGCTCTGGTTGGACCAGCTTGACGCGCAGAAAACCCGGCCGCAGCTGGCGGGCGATGTGGACGTCGATGTCGCCATCGTGGGTGGCGGTTTCAGCGGGCTGTGGACGGCCTGGTATCTGCTGGAGATCGACCCCAGTCTCAAGATTCAGATCGTTGAGAAGCATTTCTGCGGTTACGGAGCCTCCGGCCGAAATGGCGGTTGGGCCGTGGGGGAGCTGGCCGGTTCGTTTGAGGCGTATGCCAAGCGGTCCACCCACCAGGAAGCGATGCGCCTCGCTCGCGCGGTGTTCGATGCTGTGGATGAGATCGGGCGCGTTGCATCAGCCACCGACATCGAGTGCGGCTACACCAAGGGCGGGACCATCCGGGTGGCGCGCAACGCTCCGCAGGCCCGACGGCAACGAGAAGAGATTGCACGCGAACGTGAGCGGGGTTTCCGCAAGGACGAGATTCGACTGCTGGACGCCGACGAAGCCCGGGGTTTCCTGAACGCCACCCAGGTGGAGAGCGGCATCTACTTTGCGCCGACCGCCGCGCTCAACCCGGCGCAGCTGATTCATGGTTTGGCGGCTGCGGTTGCCGCCCGAGGCGTGGCAATTGCCGAAGGAACTGCGGCAACGGCCATCTCCAATGGGCGGGTCGAGACCGAGCATGGCACCGTGCGCGCCAACCGAATTGTCCGGGCAACCGAGGCCTACACCCGGGATATCACCGGCCACCGGCGGGAACTTCTGCCCGTCTACTCGCTGATGATCGCCACCGAGCCGCTGCCGGATGCGGTCTTTGATGAGATTGGGCTGGCTGACCGCCCAACGTTCTCCGACGACCGATTCATGGTCATCTACGGCCAGCGCACCGCCGACAACCGACTGGCCTTTGGTGGCCGTGGGGTGCCGTACCTCTTCGGGTCCAGGATCTCCCGCTCCGCCGAACTCCATGAGAGCTCCCACCATCTTATTCACCAGACATTGGTCGATCTGTTGCCAGCGGTCGCCAGTGCGCAGATCACCCACCGCTGGGGCGGGGTTCTTGCCATTCCTCGGGACTGGGTTCCTGGCTTGCGCTTTGATCCGGTCTCGGGAATCGGCGTGTTGGGTGGCTATGTGGGCGAAGGGGTTGCCGCCGCCAATCTTGCGGGTCGAACCATGGCCGATCTTGTTACCAACCGGGACACGTCCCGAACGTCGTTGCCGTGGGTTGGCGTGAAAGCTCGGTCATGGGAGCCCGAGCCGTTTCGGTGGTTGGGGGTGCGCAGCAGCAGACGCCTGATGGCGACCGCGGACCAGCGGGAGGATACGACCGGCAAAGACGCGGCCATTGCCTACCGAATCTCTCGGCTGCTCCGGGGGGCATGACCTGATAACCGCAGAATCTGGCCGGGTGGCCCTTGCAGGATCGAACCGTGTTCGGCCCTGTATAGGGGGGTCGCAGGTTCTAGCGTTGGGGTGTGACCCAGAAACCGGGACGGCCCCGAAAATTCACCGAGGAAGAACTTCACCAGCGCCTGGTCCAGGCCGGGATTGAAACTCTGACCCGGCACGGCCTGTCCGACGGTTTGGCTGCCGTGCGGCTCGACACGGCGATCGCCGATTCGGGAGTTCCCAGGCGGGCCGCCTATCAACATCTGGAGACCGACACCGACACGCTTCCGCAGGAAGAGCTCCGTCGACAGGTTCTGCTCGCCATCTTTCGGGACCACCCGCCGGGCTCAGGCGCCGAAGCAACACGGGCCTTCGCAGTGGAAGAGATTGCGAAGCACGAGGACGCGCTCACCAGCCGGGATCCCGAGCGGGTGGACGCGGCTCGGCACGAGATCTGCCGGCGGATGGCCAACTTCAATGCGGCCATGGACGCACCCCTCCCGTGGTGGGCAGTATTCAGCGCGGCGGCGGGGGCCAGTGCCACCCGTCGGGATCGCGACCCGGAGCTGGTTGCGGCAATGCAGGATTCGGTGGAGATGGTGATCGGCCAGTTTTCCGAGCTCTACGCGTACGTGGCGTCGGTCATTCATCTGGAGTTGCGTCCAGGCTGCACCCTGCGAGAGTTTGCGGTCGCCGCCCTTGCGTCCAGCGCCGGTCTGAATCAGATTGGGTCCATCGACAGGAACTCAAAAACGATCGACAGCGATGCGGGGGAGTGGTCGATTTTGGCGTTCACCATGGACGCGCTTGTGGGACGCTTCTTTCAGAGCACCCTCGACCAGGACGGGTAGCCAACCATCGTGAGTCAGCTGCCGCTCACGAATTTTTCGACAAACGGCACCTGGAGTTTGAGCGCTTCTTCCAACGCGTCGGCGATGCCGCGCTCGACGCGGTCCTGGAACATCATGCCGGCCCAACCGAGGTCGACGGTAATCGTGCCGTTGTAGGTGCGAGTTGCCGGCTGGCCGCGGGTCACAATCTCGCCGCCCGCTTCCAGGATGTGTCCGTAGTGGTCTGGCGCCACGTCGAAGGTGCCCGATCCGTCGTGTCGCAGCGTCGTGTACTCAACAAAGGTCAGCTTGTCCGCCTGGACGAACGCCTCGGCCGCGGCGGGCAAATCGACCTTGAGCTTGTAGCGCACGGCCAAATCGATCCCGTCGGCACCGTAGGAGAGGTCCAGAACTTCTGGGGTATCGCCAAAGTGGGCGCTGCGGAAGGTCGGGTACAGGCGGGCATCGGCGTAGGCCTCGGTCACCTGAAGGGCCGAAAGGCTGGTGAACGCCTGCGTCGCCGAAAACTTCATCCTCACGTTCTAGCAGCCGATCATTTCAGTCCCGCAGCCTGGTGACCACCGGAGTTAGCGTCAGTATCCATGAGCAAATCGATTCCCGAACAGATGGCTGGCGTCCAGCTGATTGGCCACGGGGGCTACGACCAGTTGGTCTACCGAACCGACATCCCAACGCCGCACCCGGCGGCCGGCGAAGTGTTGATGCGGGTTGGTGCATGTGGCGTGAACAACACCGATGTCAACACCCGCATTGGCTGGTATTCGAAGGAGGTCACCGATGGGACCAACAGCGGTGGCGAAGGCTTTGACCGGATAAACGCCGACGATGCCGCCTGGGGTGGTTGGCCGCTGGAGCTCCCTCGGATCCAGGGCGCCGATGGCGCAGGCCATATTGTTGCGGTTGGTGACGGCGTTGACGTTGGCCGGATTGGCCAGCGGGTTATGCGCCGGGCGATGGCGCCGATTCGGGACTCGGATGCACCGATGGCGTGCTTCACCTACGGGTCTGAGCGTGACGGTGCCTTTGCCCAATACGCAACTGCGGTCTCTGAAGATGCGCTGGTTGTGAACTCAAGCTGGACCGATGTCGAACTGGCCTCCATGCCGTGCGCAGCGTCCACGGCCGAGGGCATGCTCGACCGAGTATCGGTCGGTGCGGAACGAGTACTGATCACCGGCGCCTCCGGCGGGGTGGGCGCCGCGTGTGTGCAGCTGGCCAAGCGGCGCGGCGCGCACGTGATTGCCATCTCGGGCGCAGCCAAGGTCGACGCGGTCCGAGAGCTCGGTGCCGATGAGGTGTTTGACCGCGATGCTGATCTGATGGCCGAACTGGGAGCGAACTCGGTGGACGCGGCCCTCGACGTTGTGGCTGGGCCGGGCTTCGGCACGCTGCTGGATCTCCTTCGGCCGGGCGGCCGCTACGGAACGGTGGGAGCTATTGCCGCCCCGATTGTGGATCTGGACGTGCGGACCTTGTATCTCAAGGATCTCTCGATGTTCGGCAGCACGTTCCAGCGGGACGAGATCTTTGAAAACCTGATCCGGTACATCGAGGTCGACGACATCAAACCGACGGTCGCCATGACCTTTCCGCTCGAAGAAATCGTTGCGGCTCAGCAGGCGTTTCTGGAGAAGAAGCATGTGGGCAAGATCGTGCTGATCCCGCCCGTCTGAGATACTGCACGGATGCGCGCTGCTCTGTTTTCCAGCTCATCCGATGCCACAGGTTTCACCGTTGTCTCTGACATTGAAGTTGAATCCCTTCGACCGCACGAGGTGCAGGTCCGGGTTTCTCACTGCGGCATCTGCCACTCGGACATTTCCGTTATGGATCTGGGCGGCCAAGGTCCGATGATCCTTGGTCATGAGGCGGCGGGAGTCGTCGCCGACGTGGGCTCCGGCGTCACGACGGTGACGCCGGGGGACAAGGTCATGCTGGTTCCCATCTCCTACTGCGGTTCCTGCTATTGGTGCAGCCGCGGCGAAATGGTCTCGTGCGGCATGGCGCAGAGCCTGACAACCGGCTTCCGAGAGGACGGCACCACTCCGTTCTCGCGGGACGCCGAGCCGGTGGCTCGAGGACTCGGTGTGGCCGGGTTTGGCGAAGTGACCGTGGTGGAGGAAACCGCGGTCGTGCGCCTGGACGCGGACGTGCCGCTGGATGTGGTCTGCGTGATTGGTTGCTCGGTCCAGACCGGAGTCGGCGCCGCGCTCAACACCGCCAGAGTGCAGGCAGGGGACTCGGTGCTGGTGATCGGGGCTGGCGGCATTGGGGTCTCGGTCGTGCAGGGAGCCCGGATTGCGGGCGCGTCGAGGATTGTGGTTTCGGACCCGGACGAAGGCCGGCGAGAAGCTGCGCAACGGTTTGGCGCCACGCACACCGTCGACCCCACTCAGGATGACGCAGCGGGGTACACGCAGTCGCTGACCGATGGCCGGGGAGCCGACGTCGCATTCGAAGCATCGGGATTTCCCGGGCTCGTCACCGATGCTCTTGCGGCAGCACGCCGTGGCGGCACCGCAGTGATTGTTGGGGCCGATGCAACCTTGACGCCGGTCGAGATTCTGCCCATCGCGATGATGATGGAAGGAAAGACCCTTGTTGGCACGTTGCTTGGCGACTCGGTCGCCCACCGCGACATCCCGCGCTACCTCGACCTCTGGCGCGCTGGTCAGCTGGACCTCGAAGGCATGATCACGCATCGCTTCGACCTCGATGACATCAACGATGGCCTGGCCACCATGCGTGCAACCGAAGGCCTCCGCTCGGTCGTTTCGCTGGGCGGCAAATAGCTCAGCTCATGTGAGCGGTTTCTCGCCCATCGAACACACAAAACCGTGCGCGGGGTTGGCCCTACCTTCCAGCAGGTCCCGATAGGTGGCTTCGATACCGGCCGGACCAAGGCGATGTTCGACCGTGAGCCAATGGTCCGAGCCGGCAACCAGATTGCGGAACGCCTTGTCAATCCGCCCGTCCAGTTCCTGGGCGCCCCATTCCTCAACTCGCTTGGCGCGCTGACCGGGGGCGAAGAAGAACTCCGGGGTGGGCCCCGGTAGCGGTTCAGTGGCTGGAGCCGCATCCCAGTGGGTCATACCCACCGCGGTTGAGAATTTCAGCGATTCACCGAAGTGCGTGTGGATGGCGGACCTCACGGTGGCATTGCCCGCCATGTCGACCACGCCGGACGGCACCGATGGATCGAGTTGGTCGACCTCGTCATAGGTCATGACATGGTCATAGAGGTCAAGCCCTTCCACAAAGACCCGGTTGCGTTGGGAGGTGAGGCCCACCGATCGGTGACCGGGGCGCGCGGCCAGACACGACGCCAGCGAGATCGAGGTTTTGGACGACGCGCTGGTGACAAGGGTCTGAGCGGCGCCCGAGAAGTCGGTGTCGCCCAGCTTGTCGTCGACCAGAAACGACGTCATGAACATGCCCCAGAGCAGGAGGTATTCGTCAACGCGATGGGGATCAAAGGTGTGGTCGGCATCAACGTTTCTGAAGTCGGTGTAGGTCACCGCGTGGTTGGCTCGATGCGGACCGATATCGCGCAACGCGTCGGCGCCCCGGGCCTCAGCGGTCAGGATGTGTTGGGCGGCCATGGGGTAGAAACCGAAGTATCGACCACCGACGGCGATGTTGGGATTGGCCGATTCGATCACGGAGCCAAGTCCGATTCCCGGGATGCGCCCCCACGGTTGTTTGGTGGGGAAGAAGCCCCAGTAGTCGAGCATGTCGCCGGCCACGGCGTAGGTGATGTTGTTGGTGGTGAACGCAAACCGTTCGACCGCCATTCGTACCTGCCCAGCGGCCAGGTCGGTGAGCGGCAGGTCGGTCAGTTGGGTTTGGCGGAAGTCGGTTCGGTTCACTTCAAAGATCATGGGTGTCACCCTACTGCCCCACGTGATGTGCCAGTTGGAGAAGCATAAGTTCGCAAGGTCGGGCTGTCACTCCACCGGAGGGTGGCCGGTCGATGGATTCGACCCACACCACCCGCGACTTACTGCCATGCGGTTCTACTGGCAGCGTTTGGGCACGTCATTGCGTGGTGAAGACGGGTTCGATGCGACCAGTAACACCGGCGTCGATGGCCAGAAGGGCGCCGGGCGTCACGCCGTCACGGCCGGGTGCTGAGGGCACGGTTCCGCCGCTGCCAATGGTGGTGACAAAGAGCGTGTCAACGCGAGGTCCACCGAATGCGGGCATCGACGGCTTCTGGACCGGAAGTTCAATGCGTCGATCGAGGGTGCCGTCAGGAGTAAACCGCAGGACCGCCCAGCCGTACACCGCGGCGACCCAGTAGCAACCGTCCTCGTCAACGCAGGCGCCATCGGGCTTGCCGTCCATGTGTTGCAAATCCACAAAAGGCCGTCGGTTGTCCACCGTGCCGCGGTCGGGGTCATAGTCGAACACGGTCACGGTCTCGCTGGGCGTATCGGCGAAGTACATCCGGTTGCGTTCGGCATCGAAGGCAATGCCGTTCGCCACGCCAATGCCGTCGAACAGGGTGGTGGCGCTATTGCGGGTGGCGGCGTAGCAGGCGCCGGTGGTGTGGCCGGCCGCGGTGTCGGCCCACATCGAACCAACAACGAAACGGCCACGGGGGTCGACCCGACCGTCGTTCAGCCGGTTCTGGGTGGGCGCAGCTTCAAGATCGTGGAGGACCTCGGTCTCACCGGTTGGCCAATGGATCAACAGCAGCTGATGTTCGCTGGCCATCACCAGACGAGAGGGGTCGTCGGTTCGACCGATTGAGCCCGGACGTCGGTTGAGGTCGATGGACCTGTCAACACCGGTCGACGGGTCATAGCGGTGAAGCCGACGACCTTCGATATCGATCCACCACAGAACTTCGGCCACCGGGCACCACAAGGGGCACTCGCCGAGCAGGGCGGGTTCATTGACAACGGCATCGATCACAAGGCAACTTCCAAGCTGAGAGGACCTCAGTATTCATAGTCGCCGTATTCATAGTCGCCGATATTCATAGTCGCCGTATTCATAGTCGCCGTATTCACCGCCGCGTCTGCACCTGGTGTTGCCGGCCGGGGTAGGTTCGGAGCCGCACCCGACCGGCTTTGGAGTCTCATGTCGCAGTCCACTGTTCTCATTACCTCGGCCACCGGCCGCATCGGCAAGGAGTTGGTGGCCCGGCTGGCTGCCGATTCGGAGTTCGCGGTTCGGGCCTGTGTGTTCACTGAGAGCAAGGCTGATGCGCTGCGTGACGTTGGTGCCCATGAAGTGGTGCGTTTTGACCTGAACGACGACACCACCTGGGCGGCCGCACTTGACGGGGTCAGCGCGGTCTATTCAGCGTCGCTTGACCCGATGCTCGAAGGTCATTTGGCGTTCGCCCGGGAACTGGGCCGTCGACGCCACCAGATTGACCATGTGGTCCGCGTCAGTTGCATGGGCGCTGACACCAACACCGCCTCCTACGATCGGTCCAAGCACGCGTCCCGAGCCGGCGCGGAGATTCCCCTTATGCTCCAGCATTACTGGTGGGGCGAGAAGGCGCTCATTGATGAAGGCCTTGCGGTCACGGTTCTGCGCAACAACTTCTTCATGAATCACCTGCTCAAGACCGACTGCGAGACCATTGAGACCGAAGGCTGGTTTTCCAACCCGCTGGGGTCAGCCCGGAACTCGTTTGTGGCCACGCGTGACATTGCCGAGGCCGCCTCGGTGATCCTCGCCGAGGGGCCCGGCCGTCATGCCAACAAGTTCTATGACATCACCGGACCCGAACCCCAGTCCATGGATGAGATTGCCGCCGATCTTGGCCGGGCCATGGGGCGGGAACTGGAGTACCGGGCCCAGTCGATGACTGACTTCGAGAACGACTTCGGCGCAACCCGGGCCGAGTTCTTCGAGTACCTGTCCAACGGCTTCTACACCCGCTGCAGTCCGGACTTCTACAACCTGACCGGCCACAAGCCCACGTCCTACTTTGACTACCTCTCCACGCCGGGCCGCTCCGGTGAGACCGGGTTGGAGGAGCTGTGGCAGGGCAATCTCTGGAAGAAGGGCGAGGACGCCATGAAGGACGCCGCCGACGTCCAGGCCGACAGCTGAGCCGTACCATTGGATTGCCGCTGGGCATACGTTGAGCAGATGAGTGGGACCCACCAGCTGCAGGTGAGTGGTCCGGGTCGACGGGTGGCCCCCGGCGAAAGACTGCAGGCCCGTGGTCCCGACGCGGGGTCATCGCGGATCAGCCCAGCAATGACCAGAAGGCATTGACCAGCGGGTTTCGGAGGTGGCGTTGCAGGGTGAAGAGTCCCAGGTCGTACGGGGCCAGCGCGGGTTCCACATCGAGCACCCGTACCCGGGACGCGTGCGGGCTGTTGTCGAGCACGATCTTGGGCACCACGCCGACGCCGAGTCCCAGGCTGGTCATGCTGACAATGGCTTCGTTGCCGGCGACCTGGGCGTAGATCTGAGGAGCGACCCCAAGGGAACCGAACCACGCATCCACGCGCCGTCGGGCGATTCCCTCTGCGGCCAGGATCATGGGAATATCCTGCCAGTCCGACGTTTTTTCTGGCGCGAACTGGGCCGTGGGCGTCTCGGCGGATTCGATGGGCGCCACAAACACCAGCGGTGACTCGGCGATGGGCTTGAACAGCACCCCGGGCGGCAGGGTCCCGGGGTGAGCGGCGATGGCGAGTTCCTCTTCCAACGCCGCCACGCGTGCAATGCCATGTTCGGGGTCACCGGTTTGCAACATGATCTCGACCTCGGGGTGCGCGGGCCGAAAGCGGTTCAACAGGTCGACGAGAATGCTGTGGCTCGCCGTGACTGAGCAGTAGAGGCTGATCTCGCCGGACAGTTGTTCGGCTGGGTCGGTGAGGTCGTATTGGATCTGTTCCCACTGCTGCACCGCGTTGCGTGCATAGCGTTGGAACATGTGACCTTCGGGGGTGAGCGCCACTGTCCGGTTGTCGCGGTCGAACAGCACGGCATTCAGCTCGGTCTCCAGTTGTCGGATGTTTCGTGACAGCGCGGAGGTACTGATGTTGGCTCGAGCGCTGGCCCGCCGGAAGTGCAGCGTTTCGCTCAACAGGATGAAGTGTCTGAGCGTTTTGATGTCCACACGTGCAGTGTTGCAAAATGTGGGACGCAGCGTTGCAAATATCTCAATTTACGAAACGTGCGACCCGGGGTAACGTTTGGCCATGGCCAACTACTTCACGACCCTTCCGCTGCGTCTGCAACTCGCCGAGCTGGGCAAATGTCGCTTTATGCACCTGGACGAATTCACCGACGGGGTCGACGCCCTCAAGGGCAAAAAGATGGTCGTGATTGGTTGCGGCGCCCAAGGTCTGAACCAGGGTCTGAACCTCCGAGACAGCGGCCTTGATGTGTCCTACGCCCTGCGCGAAGGTGCCATCTCCGAACAGCGCCAGTCGTGGAAGAACGCCACCGAGAACGGGTTCACGGTTGGTACCTACGACGATCTGCTTCCCGACGCCGACGTGGTGCTGAACCTCACCCCGGACAAGCAGCACACCAACGTGGTTGAAACCATCATGCCGATGATGAAGCAGGGCGCATGTCTGTCGTACTCCCACGGCTTCAACATCGTGGAAGAGGGCATGCAGGTGCGTGACGACATCACCGTCATCATGGTCGCCCCGAAGTGCCCCGGCTCTGAGGTTCGCGCCGAGTACGTGCGTGGGTTTGGCGTGCCGACCCTCATTGCGGTGCACGAAGACAACGATCCCAACGGCGAAGGTCTGGCGCTGGCCAAGGCCTATGCGGTGGGTACCGGCGGTCACAAGGCCGGCGTGCTCATGTCCTCATTCATCGCCGAGGTCAAGTCCGATCTCATGGGCGAACAGACCATTCTTTGCGGCATGCTCCAGACCGGTTCGCTCCTGTGCTTCGACAAAATGATTGAAGAGGGTATCGATCCCGGTTACGCGTCGAAGCTCATCCAGTACGGCTGGGAGACGGTCACCGAAGCGCTCAAGTATGGCGGCGTGACCAACATGATGGACCGCCTGTCCAACCCGGCCAAGATCCGGGCCTTCGATCTTGCTGAAGAGATGAAGCAGATCATGAGTCCGCTCTACCAGAAGCACCAGGACGACATCATGACCGGGGCCTTCTCCTCCGGGATGATGGATGACTGGGCCAACGATGATGTCAAGCTGCTCGGCTGGCGGGCCGACACCGCCCAGACCGCCTTTGAGAAGACCGAGGCCGGCGACATGGAGATCTCCGAACAGGAGTACTTCGACAACGGCATTCTCATGGTCGCCATGGTCAAGGCTGGCGTCGAGTTGGCTTTCGAGACCATGACCGATGCCGGCATCATCGCGGACTCCGCGTACTACGAGTCGCTCCACGAGACGCCGCTGATTGCCAACACCATTGCGCGCAAGAAGCTGTACGAGATGAATGCCACCATTTCCGACACCGCCGAGTACGGCTGCTACCTGTACAACCATGCGTGTGTTCCGCTGTTGGCTGACTTTATGACCGGCATCAGCAGCGATGTCATCGGCAAGGGCCTGGAGCTCGACGACACCGGTGTCGACAACGCCCGCCTGATCGAAGTGAACGCGGCCATCCGGAGCCATCCGGTTGAACAGATCGGTGCCGAACTACGCGGCTACATGGCCGACATGAAGCGCATCATCTAGGTCATCTCCACGCAGGTAGCTCTATGAGCGACAGCATCATTCTGGAAGACCTGTGCGTCGACTTCGACGGTCGGTTTCAGCTCCGCAACGTCACCTGGAATCTCAATTTGGGAGAGGCTGGCAAGCCGCGGGAGCAGTGGTTCATAGCGGGAGCGAACGGCTCGGGCAAGTCAGCGTTGGCCGCGGTGCTCGCCGGCGAGGGTGAGCCGACATCAGGAACGCTGAGGGGTCTGCCGGACCGCGTGGCGCTGGTGTCCTATGAGCGTCAGGCCGAACTGATATCGGCCGAGCTGCGTAAAGATGACGCGGACATTCTCGATGTGATCTCCGAAGGCACCCCGGTTGCGGAGATCATCGCTGATGGCTGCGTAGAGGATGAGCTTGCGCAGACGCTGGTGGACACGCTGGGCCTTCGACCGCTGATGGGCCGGGCGTTTCGCAAGCTGTCGACGGGGGAGACCCGCAAGGTCATGCTCATTCGAGCGCTGACCAGCCGGCCCGAGCTGCTGGTTCTGGATGAGCCCTTTGATGGGCTGGACCACGACGCATTGCATTGGCTGCAGGGTCACCTCAGCACGCTGGCGGAAACCGTGCCCGTGGTGATGGTCCTCAACCGGTTCGACGAATGCCCTGACTTCATTACCCATGTTGCCTATGTCGACGACGGGCAGCTGTTGCATCAGGTGGACCGTGCCGATGAGCGTGGCTTTGCTGAGCTGTATCAGCTCCTCCACCTGAAGACGAGCGAGCTTGAGGTGCCCATGGCCGATCCGGCCATTGAACTCCCTCCGCTGGACCCAGCTGAACCTCTGGTCCAGCTGACTGGTGCAACCGTTCGCTACACCGACAACACCGTGTTCGAGAACCTGGACTGGACCATCGAAACGAACCAGCATTGGCAGGTGACCGGGCCCAACGGAAGCGGCAAGACATGCCTGCTTTCGTTGATCACTGGTGACCATCCGCAGTGCTACGTCAACGACATCAGAGTCTTCGGTTTCCGGCGTGGCAGTGGTGAGAGCATCTGGCAGATCAAGCAGTACATCGGCTACGTATCCACGGCGCTGCAGTGGGAGTATCGGGTTGGCACCAGTCTGCGGAACGTCATCATCTCGGGCTTCTACGACAGCATCGGGCTCTACACCAGGAGCACCGATACCCAGAAGGCGATTGCCGACGAGTGGTTGGCCGTGCTCGGGATGGTCGACCGGGCCGATGAGCCGTTCAACGGCATGTCGTTTGGCGAACAACGCCTGGCGTTGATTGCCCGGGCGATGGTGAAGCATCCACCGCTGTTGATCCTTGACGAACCGTGTCTGGGTCTGGACGACATGAACCGGCAGTTGGTCTTGGCGCTGATTGAACGCATCTGCGCGTCGAGCGAGACGACCGTGCTCTACGTGAATCACCGCACCGAAGATCGCATACTCGGAATCGACAACCACCTGGCCCTCACATAGGTCCGAGGAGACCCCTGCGCAGGTCTGAGTAGACAGGGCATGCAACTCACGCCAGCGACGACCGAGGCGGTCGACGATCTCGCCCCCACGGGGACGCTTCGAGCCGCGATCGATCCGAGCAATTTCCTTCTGGTGACCGGCGAGGACGGCGACCCCACACCGGTTGGGCGATCGTCCCGCGCGTTTGCCATGTGCTCGGTTCATTCTCTTTGAGACCGGCCGGTCCAGGTGGGTGGGAGTTCGTTGGGGGTTGCGGGTCGGGTGGTCCAGACTCGGGCCTGAGGCTTCCATTCGACAGTGAGTTGTTCCTGGTGAATGTATTGGTGGCAGGGCCCGCAGACCAGGACGAGTTGGTCGATGTCAGTGGTGCCCTGGTCGGGTGCGTGCCAAGGGATGCGGTGGTGGGCTTGGCAGAGGTGCGCGGCGGTTCCGCAGAGAACGCAGCCTTTGTCTCTGATGGTTAGTGCGAGGTGTTGGGCGGCGGTGGCGATTCGCCGTTTTCGACCGAGCCAGAGGGGTTGGCCTCGGGTGTTGAAGAGCAGACCCACCAGATCACCATGGGCGAGATACCGGGCCAGTACGGCGTCGGCGATAGGACCGGTCCCGGTCAGTTCGGCAAGTTCGCCGGGTGCGTTTCCGGTGAGTTTGTCCAGGCTCACGGTGACCACGACCGTCGGCCGAGCGCTGTTGGTGCGAGCCTGAGCCCGAGGTTTGGTGGCCGCGTCCGCGGCTGCGCCGGTATCGCCGATCCCCGTGACGGTCCAGTGGTTGGTGACGGCGTCGTAGAGGCGTTGGTGGTGCGTACGGGGGTGGGTGCTGTTGGGTGTGTCTCGGCCGCCGTCAGCCTTGTAGAGGTGGTCTGCGTCGGCGGTGATGTGGTTCCAGATGGTGTCGATGGTGGCGTCGTCGCCTTCGACGGTGATGGCGGCGAGGCCGTCTTTGGTGTCCCTGCGGCGCGCGGATCGCATCTTGCGTTGCCAGCGGTAGTGCTCTTCGATGCTGGTGCGGTCGTGACGGTCCTGAAGCCAGTTCCGGACGATCTGTTTGCCCTGATCCGGACCCGCCGTCCCAACCCGTTTGATGAGGTCATCGTCAAACAGCGCGTCGTCATCGGATTTGGAAGCAGCACCGGCAAGGAGGTCAAGTTCCTCGGTGGAGAGGGAGCCGTCCTGGAGGCGGTTGCGGAGTGCGGGGTTGGTGGAGACCGCTTTTGCTCGGGCCGCGCGTTTGCGGGTTTGGTGTTTGGAGGAGCCTCGCTGTCGGGCCATGCGGCGGGCTCGGCGGTCATCGCCATTGTCGGCGGTGATCACGGTGGCCAACAGGGCGGCCTCCACCGCGTCGAACCGCTGCTTGATCTGGGCGCACAACGCGAGTCCGACGGTGGGGGTGAGAGCTTCGACCTGATCAGCCAACCCGACAAGAGCGGTCAACAGCTCAGGCGCGGATGGCCCAGCGCTGGTCCCGCCGGCCGGGAATGTGAGCACCTCCGCAATTGCCATACTCACAACCTACGAACGGGGTCTGACAGTCTCGTTTGTGCTTGTGGGAATGGTCGTGGTCACATGCTCGGGCCGCAGTGGGCAGGTGGCGTCGAGATGGAACGGGAAGGTGGTCAGGTCGAGTCCTTCGACGCCGTCCTCGTCACGGTTCCGCTCGGGGTCCTCAAGGAGGGCAGCATCCACCCCTCAGCCTTTGCGTAGACAAAGTCGTCGGACCTTGCGCTGCTGTTTGTGGCGATGGTGCGGCTAAGCGCTGCCGGTGAGACTGCTGAACGCGAGAATTGCCTGGCTGCGCAACATGTTCTGGTCTTCCCCGGCCGCCATTCGCATGAGCAGTGCGTTGCATTGGATGTCGATCATCGTTGCGGCGACGGTGGTGGACACATCAGCGGAAACTTCGCCTCGCTGTTTGGCCATGTCGATCAGCTCGCCGTATTGCTGCCGGGCTGCTTCGCGTAGGGCGTTGACCCTGCTGGTCGCCAGCGGGCCGAGGTGGTCGGGTGCATGCTGCATTCGGGCAAGCAGGCAGCCGGCGGGACTGGTACGCGTTGTGTCGGTGAGCATGTCGACCATTGCTGACAGGACGTGTTTGAGTGGTGCGTTTGCGTCGATCTGGCCGGCCAGTGGCTCCAGGACTGTTGCTGCGTAGTGCTCGAGCGCCGCGTCCATGAGGCCGTCTTCGCCGCCGAACTCTCGGTACAGGCCGGGCTTTGAAACCGATGCGCGCCGGCACAGTTCGTTCAGCGAAATGGCGCCGGGGCCCTCGCTCCAATAGCCGTCCATCGCCGTGGCGATGATGCGCTCGCGGTCGAACGTGCGAGGTCTGCCAATCGATGGCGACTGGGGTTCGCTCATATTGAGGCCGTGCTCGTTTCGGAGGTGCTCGCTTGGGAGGTGCTCGTTTGGGAGGTGCTCGATTCGGGCCACTGATGAAGCTTCACCAGGCCAAGAATACTGTGCCAAGAATACTGCTCGGTACGAAACTTTCGACAGTGAGGTTTCCTTTCATACCAGTCGGTATTAATCTCATCCCTGTTCGACTTGCAGGAGAGTAAAGACCCGATGAAGAATTTCACGTTGTACGACCGTGTGAATGCCACGATCAATTGCTTGGCATCACCTGAATGGCCAAGAGTTCGGCGCGCCCGCAAGGCGGCAACCTCCTTCGAGACGCCTGAAGTGGCGATACCCACCCAGACTCGAACACTCGCTGGTCGACAGATCCGCATTGCCGAAGCGGGCCCGGAGGATGCGCCACTGGTGGTGCTGCTCAGTCCGTTCCCAGAGAGCATTCTCGCCTTCATGGGCTCATGGGAAGCGCTCACAGAGAAACTCCGTGTGGTCGCTATCGACCTGCCGGGCTTCGGTGCATCTGTTGGTGATCGCAACGATATGTCTCCCACGGCGTTGGGTGCTGTTCTCGCCCGGATCATCGAAGATCTCGATCTTCACGACATCCACCTCGTTGGACCCGATGTTGGCATGGGCGCCGCCCTGACCTACGCGCTCAACCCTGAACATCGGCTCGTCAGCCTTGCCGTCGGTCACGGGCCGGGTGCACCCGGAGAGTTCAAGCGCGGGTTCCTGATCAACATGCTCAGCCGTTTCGGCGTGATGCGCTCGATGACCGCCGCGTTCGGAGCCGGTCCGTTGATTGCCTACAGCAGCGCCATCGGCGCCATTCGTCACCGGCCGAACCCGATTCAGGTCGACGATTTCAAGCGCTCCTATGAGGGCCGGGCTGGCGAAGTCGTTCACTGGTTCACCAACTTCGCTGACAAGAACGCGGAGCTCGCAGCACGCGTCGGGGATATCGACCTGCCCACGCTCGTCTTCTGGGGTGAACTCGATGTGCTGTTCGACAAGAGCAATGCCGAGAACCTTCACGCCGCGCTGCCAAAGAGCGAACTGCGAATCCTGCCCGAGGCCGGTCATCACGCGTGGTCTGACCAGCCAGAACTCTTCGCAGAGATGATCATCGACTGGGCAACCGGCGGACACCAAAGCCTTCTTTCAGTCTGAGCGCATCTCGCCGAGACTCCCAGTGTTCTCCCAGGTTTGTCAGTTGGGTTGGTCAACGAGCATCGCGTCGACTGCGGTGTAGGCCGACTCGCTGGCGCCGTGGACCGCGACGGTCTTGCCGTTTGGGTTCATTGCTTCGCCGGCGAAGAACACCTTGTTTGCTATAGGATCGGCCAGAGTCTTCGCCGAGGCCTTTCGTTGTGAGTACGAGCCTTTGATGTAGGGCTCGCGGGTCCAGTCTTGGACGACGTGCTTGATGTAGTGCTGGGATGCTTGTCCGTCGAAGATCTCGTCGAGCTCCGAAAGCACATAGGCAAAGAGCTCGTCGTCCGTCTGGTGAGCGGTGTATCTCTCCGCTGAGGCTCCTTGCGTGAAGAACCCAAGGATGTGCTGTTTGCTCTGCTTGCCATATGCAGCGTCGTAGTACCCGCAGTTCGTGCGGCCGACGTTGGCGAGCAAGCCACCAACGTAGAGAACGTCGGGGTAGAACCGTTCGGCAAAATCGATGAAGACCTTCAGGCCGCCCGGAACCTCCTCGGCCATGATCTCGGCCGTCTTCTCGTCGGGAAGGGGAGGGTTGAACGTGATGGCTTGGCGCTGAAGCATCTTGAGCGGCACGGTCACGAGTACCTTGTCGGCTTCATGGCTGAAGCCACCCTCGGTGGCGACAGCGACGCTGGCGCCCGTGTAGTCGATGTTGGCTACGGGTGAGTTGAAGCTGGTTCGGTCGACAAGTTCTGGTGTCACGAGCGTGTCGAGCGCATCGAACCAGGTTGCATTGGAGAACTTCAGGTCGGGCGGTTTGGGTATGAAGCGAATCCAGTTCCGCTCGGTGAGCTTCCCGTCTTTCCAGATCGAATGAGTGGCTGGCTTGTCTTTGAAGGTGGGGAACCGGGCATCGTTTCCTGCCAGCAATGCTTCGAACACCGTTGGCTTGGCGCCGATCCACGTGTGGATCCATTCGGCGCCAAGGTCGATAGGGAAGTCGGCAAAGTCGTCGACCTTTCGTATACGGCCTCCGTAGGTAGAAGTGGCTTCGAGTATCTCGAAGTCGATTCCATGCTCATGGAGCAGGTGCCCGGCCGTGATGCCTGAGATGCCGGCTCCGATGATCAGTATTTTCATGTTGAGCTTACGACTATTTCGATGACGCGTTCGAGAAGTTCACGCTGACGTTTCGGCGGCCAAGCCGTTGGGTCGACGCTTGCCTCACCGCCAATCGCATCGACGGTGCTGACAACGATTGCAGCGTCAAGGCGATCGTGCGGGGTCGACGAGCCGCGCGTGGCGGTCAGCGCCTCGACCGCAGCGTCGAGCCAGGCATCACCAGATGCCCGGTATTGCGCTCGCAGTTCGTCCGAGCGAGAGGCTCTGTCGCTGAACACCCTCCACACACTCCAGTCTCGCCGGGACTCGGCATCATGAGGGAGTGCAGCGAGCAACGCATCGACGAGCGAGCTGTTCTTGGTGAGCGCGTTCTCGAACCGTACGTGTATCGACGCGTCCACCAACAACAGCGCCTCGAGCACCACCTCGTCCTTGTTGGCGAAGTAGTGGGTGACCGCACCCGTGGTGACATCAGCCCGTGATGCGATCCCTTTCATGGTGACGGCCTCGACGCCCTCGGCCGCTATCGCCTCCGCGGCGGCGGTAGCGATAGCGGTTCGGCGCTCGACGCGATCGACAATCTTCGGCATGGGTCCACCCTTTACACAATTACGGTTACGTAACAGTCATTATGTTATGGGTATTGAATGCAATTGCAGCGACCTCAGTCGATTCGGGTCACGAGAGTGTCGAGTGACTTGCGTACCTTGCCCATCGTTAACAGCCAGTCACCTGACGGATCGCGGTGTCCCAGTGGCAGAAGCACGACCGAGCGCAGCCCGAGCTCGGCGAGCCCGAGGATCTTGTCGGCCGAGGCTGGACCGAAGCCCTCCCGACGTTGACCCGCCAGCTGCGCGAGCTTGAACGTGATGGCCTCGTGACAAGAACGCAGTACAACGAGATACCGCCGCGAGTTGAGTACGACATTACCGACACCGCAAACACCCTCATCCCGGTCCTGGAACACATCGCTACGTGGACGACCTCACACGGTAAGACACTCAACGGCTAGCGATCTTCAGGAACTCCTCAGGTGACGCTGAGATCATCTTCAGGTCTCCTGACTTCGGCCGTGGCTCGACCACTCGCTCGGGCATACGAGATCGACACCGAATCATGGAGGACCGACGCGGCAGCAGAAATGGCTTCAGGGTTCTTCAACTTCCTGGTTCCCGTTCTTGTTTGGGGTCTGATCGGCTTGATGATCGCTGTCCTCACACGGAGCTCGGGCACCGCAATAGGCGTTGGGATCGGTTGGCTCCTCGTCGTGGAGAACCTCATTGGGATCAGCGCTCCCGACATCACGCATCTGCTGCCGGGCGGGACGTTGAGCGCCCTCGCCGCAGGCGGAACACCAGACCTCTCATGGGGGTCAGCGCTGGGGCTCACGCTCCTCTACGGAGCGGTCGCAGCCAGCATCTCGCTCTTCGCGTTCAGGAACCGGGACATCGTCAGTTGAGAGGGTCCGTTTCGGGCATCGCCATCAATCCCACCAGACTTGTCAGGTGACCGCTTCGGCAACTGCCTTCTCGGCGAGGTCCCCCAGTCCGACTTTGACAGCGACATCGAGAACGTCGGCCGTGTCGACCTTTGTAGCTCGAAGTAGCGCAATGACATCTCGCCACTGACGTTGGGATGTTTCCTCAGTTAACCGATACCACGAGAGCTTGCGAAGAATGATGTCCTCAGGTGAGGTCACCCAGAGGTCCCCGCCCTCCAGCGATATGCGTACCCGTCGTTCGATTTGACGCACATCGATGAGATCATCGCCAAGAACGAAGATGTCGATCTTTATGCCGGATTCGTTGTGCAACAAGTTGAACGAATCCTTGGCCGTAACCGCCTGTCGTGCCGCTTCGGTAGGCACGTAGAAATCGGCGTCCGCCCGGTCAATCAGGCGGAACAGTTCGTCGTCGCTCCCACGTAGGGCCAGGTCGATGTCGAGTGTGCTGCGGGGTTCGCCGAACAGTGAACTCGCAACTGAGCCACCAACGGCGTACTGGATACCCAAATCATCGAGCATCCGCCCAACTTTGATCGCAAGCCCAACAGGATTCACTGAAACTTTGGCGGCAGCGACTCGACGAAGCTGGCTCCGTAGCGTCGAATCATGAGATGCCGGCGCACTTCCGATGGCGTCGCTCCGGGGAATTCGCGACGAATTCCGGCGACGGCAAGTTCGGTGACCCCATCGCACAGCGCTGCGAGTAACTTGCCCCGGCCAGCCGGCGTCATCGCAAGAAGCTGCTGTTGTTGACGGCGAGCAACGTCCGCGGAAGTGTCGGTAGTAGTGGGCAACGCCATATATGCACGGTACTCGGGCCCGGTGACAGCGAGGGCGTCGATAGATCAGCTCGCCACGGTCGCGAGCGCTTGAGGTTGGGTAGTCTCGGTCCCAAACTTCACGGAGATATCAAGTGCAGAATTCACTACATGGACCGAGCGAGATCAACCAGAGGGCGCTTGTTGCGATTGCCTCGGGAAGGTGCTGGTGATGGCCGCTGAGGCACTCCTTGGCTTGCGCCGGGCGCTCTATGACTGGAGCGGCGAGGAGGTCCAGGCTGCGCTGCACGAGGTGTTCGCTCCAGACGCGGTGGTGCGGCTGGCCCATCCTTTTGAAGACCTCGACGGCCCAACCGGGCTCTGGGGCGATGCGCTGGCCCCGCTCGAATATGCGATGCCCGATATTGAACGCCGCGAAACGATTGTGATCTCGGGCGACGACGAGAACGGTGAACGGTGGGTTGGCTGCTGTGGCTACTACACCGGCGCGTGGGTGCGACCGTTTCTCGACATTCCCGGCACCGGGCATCAGGCGGTCATGCGGTTCCACGAGTTCTTCCATGTGGTCGACGGCCAGGTGGTCGAAATGCAGGCGCTGTGGGACCTCCCCGAGTTGATGATGCAGGCCGGCGTGTGGCCGATGGGTCCGAGCATCGGGCGCGAACTGCACGTGCCGGGCCCAGCCACCCAGGACGGGTTCGGGCCCCACGATGGCGCGATGTCGGCCCAGTCGCTCAGCGTCGTGCAATCGATGGGTACTGACATGGGCAAACACCCCACAGAGCCGGCTGAAGCCATGAACCTTGAGCGCTACTGGCACCCGAAGTTCTCGTGGTACGGGCCCAGCGGCATCGGCACCGCTCGGGGCATCCCCGGGTTTCGGCACAACCACCAGATTCCGTTCCTCAATGCACTGCCCGACCGCGTGGGCGGAAGCGGCCGGAGTCATTTCTTCGCCGAAGGCAACTACGTGGGCGTGACCGGTTGGCCCAACATGAGCATGACGGTGTCCGGCGACGGCTGGCTTGGCATTGCCCCGGCCAGCACACCCATCACCATGCGGAGTCTCGACTTTTGGCGGCTCGAAAATGGTCTGATTCGCGAGAACTGGGTCCTGGTTGATCTGTTGCACGTTTGGCACCAGCTCGGGGTCGATGTGTTGGCTCGCATGCGCGAGCTGGTGACGGGGCCCTCGTACTCCTTCTGACGAAGAACGGCTGGGCTCTGTCCATGAGAGCGAACGCGTCATGATCGAGTAGCGACACGTCCAACCCCAGGGCTCGAGCAGCCTTGGCCTCTTCGCGAAAGTGTTCATCCACCCGCCGGGGAGCAAGGGCGTCACACCGGAACAACGGCGACCTCGGCATGGGCCCCGTATTGCTGTCCTGGCGCCTGGGTCATCAGATCTATTCCATTCAGGAGGTCTGCCTTGAACAGTGAGTCGGTCCTCATATATCGTGGGAAATATGAGCCGACTCTCACATATTGCCCGAACCCTGACCATCGCAGTTTTGGGTGTGCTGCTCGCACAGCTGGCTCAGATTGCACCGGCGGGCGCCAGCCTGATTGGCCTATCTCCCAGTCCGGACTATCAGACCGAGTTCCTTGACGTTTACGACGCGGATATCTCCGTCAGCGAAGCCGCATTCGGCCAAAATCCAACAGCAGCGTTGGTCGACTCAGGTTCTGTGCTGCCGAACAGGCAGCTGACACTCTGGGCTCGCACCGTGGGCGACACCTGCGAGGACGACATCACCATCAGCGTCACGGCACCGGGCTTGGTTGGCCGGTCATCGATCGTTTCGCCTTTTGAGGGATGCACGGGCCCGGGCTTGCACACCCGCAAGATTGTGGTGCCCGGCTCTGCGGTGGGCCAATGGGAAGTGGCGTTCCAGTCCGCAGCCGATCAGGCCGGCGTCGACTACATCATTCCAGCCGTCCGCCTTGACGCAACCGACGCCCCGGTCGATTCGCTCGACGTTCCGCTGCAGGAAGAGTTCCTCGACGTGGCTGATGCCGATCGCCGCATTGACAACGTGGGATTTGATCAGAATCCATCCGCGATGCTCGATGACCCTGGCTCGGTGTTGCCGAACCGGCGAGTGACCATCTGGGCCCGCACCGTCGCCAGCGCGTGCGAGGAGCGGCTGATGGTGCGAATCACGGCCCCGCAGTCGACGGCTCCACCCGTTGTGTTTCAGCCCTTCGACGGTTGCGCCAACCAAGGCCTGTTCACCCACGCGGTGGTGGTGCCCGCCGGCGGCATGGGGAGCTGGGACGTTTCTTTTGATTCGCTTGAGGTTCAGGTAGGCGCCGACTACGAGATCCGTGCGGTCCGGCTTGACGCAACGGACGAGCCAGTGACCGAATTGCCTGACAGTCCACCGGCTTCGGTCGCAACGGTCGCGGTGGCAATGGGGGACAGCTTCATCAGCGGTGAGGGCCACGGGACCTATGACTGGAGCACGAGTGCCAATCCCTGGCACGGCTCCGTCGAGGATGAGAAATTCTGTGACCGGTCTCTCTTTGCCTCCATCCATGTGGCCGATCTTCCGGGGATCGATGAGTCACACAATGTTTCGTGTTCAGGGGCGACGCCGTCTGCGATCAGCGGTCGCTCAGGGGCCCGCCTTGGGGTGGCGCCGCAAACAACGCAGCTCCGCGAAATCGCAGCAGACCCGGGCAAGCGCGTGGAGCTCATCCAATTCTCCATTGGTGGCAACAACGAAGACTTCTTCTTTGGCAAGCTTGTGGCGGCATGCGTCGGCGGGTTCGTGCTCGACGGCTACACCCATACCGGGGCGGCGAGTGGTTTCCCGTTGGACGATTGGTACGGCTACCTCTACAACATGTCGTTGACGTCCAACGCCGACTTCGGTGACTATTCGATCAACCCGGGTGGCCCCGAGAAGACCTTTGGTCCGTGCACCTCGGGCAAGTACCCGACATTGCCGGAAGGGGCACAGCTGGCAACCATTGAGGACCTGATTGAAGCGGTTGCTGCTTTGGAATCGAGGCTGGTGGCGGCCGGGACCCATCCGGACGACAACAACCTGCGAGTGCTGTTGAGCAGCTACCGAATCGATCTGCAGGGCGCCTGGTTTGCGCCCCGGGCCGACCATATTCCAATGGCAAGTCTGCCGTATCCGCAAGATGTTGCGGATGCGATGAACGCCTGGATCTTGAACCACGGCTCCCGAGCAACGCGAATCGGAGATGCGGAGCAGACGCGGGCGCTTCGGTTGCTTCACGAGTGGGAGTATCTGCGCCAACGCACCATTTGGGAATCGCATCCTCGCCTTGGTGCCGACCTTGAGCCGATCGATTACGCGCTGACCGCATGGTGGAATCCGTACGCGAGCGGGCCGATCGAACAGCTCTTCCCTCCATCTTTTCGCGGTGAGTACATCTCGCGTGAAGAGTTCCAGGACATCATGTGGATTCCCCAAACCGGTATTCCGGACCCGCTGGTACTGCAGCAGGCTGATGGGGTGGCCAGGGAGTTGCAGGCGGTCATCAACACGATGGCGTCCATTAGCGACGTGGACGGTCAGCCGAAGTACCCGGACGGCAGCTATCGCATAGTTGTGCAGGACTACACATCCCCGATCACTACTGATGTGACGGACGAGTTGATGCGGGAGAACGGAAAGACCGACGCCAGCCACCGATTCAAGCGGTTGGTCCGAGAGCGGTACGCGGCTGGGTGTCCGTTTCACCGCGACACCGGTTTTTGGGCAGCCGAACAGGCTGACCTCCTTTCGGAAATGATCAGCCTCGCGTTTGGCACGGTCGCTGCGGCGCCCGAGAACGAAGGGGTGGACCTGGTTCGGCTGGACGTGCGTGATGCGCTCGACGGAGGTCGACTGTGCGATGGCACGTCGCCTTCCACGTTGCTGGTGGCTCCCGTCCGATTCGCCATGATGGGTCCGTCTGGCCAGCCAGACGTGCTGCATGAGATGACAGCGACGACAACTGCCGGGCTCCGGTCGGCGGACCAGTTTGATGAACGGTGCCTCTACTGGGCGTTCCAGTACTGCCAGACCTCGGCTCATCCCAACCGCAGGGGTAGTGCGGCGATTGGCGAGTGCCTCTCCGCAGCCTGGCTGTCGGTGGATGCAATGGTGGACTGTGATCGCGTGAACAACGTGATCGAAGCCGATGGCGTTGTCGTCACCGAGGTCATCATCGAGCCGCAAGTGAACTTCGATGCCGTCGCGCACACTCACGTACCCAATCAGCCATGCAGCACTGTCAGCTGGAGCCGCACCTTCAGCGCATCACTCAGCGATCCCGACGACGTGCTCGGTGGCGTCGGCCAGTGGGAAGCTGCAGTAACAATGGGCCCCTCGGGTACGACTGTCTCTGCGGGTAGTGCCAGCGGCACCTGGGTGGTCTCGGGCACTGCGCCATGCGCATTTGACCTGCTCCCGATCTCGGTCCGGGTCACCGCTGTTGGCCCTGATGGGTCCGCCGCCGGGGTGTTTCAGGACACTGTCGACATCACGCCACCGGGCGGAGGCTTCTAGCTTCAAGCTGCGCGAATCGGACCGGACGCGTAAGGACGATTTTCGAGCCGACCGGGATGGTCGCGTCAATAGCCTCGCCGCAGGCTTACGATCGGGGTCGTGGCAACGATGCGCAATCCGCCTACCCAGGAACGGTCCCGACAGACCCTTGACGCGATTATCAGTGCGGCGGACTCGCTCTTTGCGGCATGGGGTGTCGACGGCGCCACCAACACAGAGATCGCCAAGGAAGCTGGCTGCTCGATTGGATCGCTCTACCGTTTCTTCCCGAACAAGGAAGCGCTCGTGGCGGAATACATCGACCGCTACCTGATCGCGTTGGCGGCGAATCTACCGCCGATACCTGAAGAGCCAACGATTGAGCATTTGGCAGAGCTCGTCTCGGACCTTGTCGATCGAAGTGTTGACGCCAACACGCAGTTCACGGGATATAAGCGGGTTCGCCAGTGGCGCCATGAGGACGGCATGCTGGCGAGCCAGCCGGCTCACGACTCTGAGCGGGCTCTCGTGAGCTCATTGTTCGAGGCGAGTCCGTACGATCTTGATGCTGGTCTGATTCAACGGATGACCACGGTCATTGTGGACGGGACATGGCCACTTATCGCTGGTCTTGGCGAACTCAACAAGCGTGACCGAGCGGCGATGATTGACGAAATCAAGTTGTCGCTCACCAGCTACATACGCGCGCGCATCGGACCGCCTGCTGGCTGACGACTGGCGCTGCCGCCCTGCTGATGTGGGCGAGCGCACGCTGAGAGAGGCCGCGCCGCCACGGCGCTACCGGTTCCCCTTGGGGATGTGTGAGTGTGGCACTCGGGCACGTGCAACGTAACGGTGTGTCTGACAGCGCGCTTTTGTTGCCGACGTGGCGGCGGATGATGCTGGGCTTCATGCCCGCCACCGGGTCAGGGGAGGGATCGGTTCGGGTTGATCAGAACGAGCGGAGGCGCTCGATGCGGTCATCGCCGGGGCCAAGGTAGTGAGCGAGCACGCCGAGGACGGTCTCCACGTCGAGCGAGTCAGCTGCATGCATCTCTTCGAGGTCGGCCCAATCTTTGGTGCGGTTGAAGAATGCTTTGAACACGGCCAGATCTCGACAGGCCAGAAATGGAACACGTTCCCCGGCGAAGTCTTCAATGCGTGCACGGTTGGACGCGTCGCGATGGAAGTCGGTCGTGTTGAAGAAGATGTCGACGGGAGTCTGACCCCACCAGAGTCGGGTTTGGCCGTCAGCGCTGATGGCCGCCCGGTCTGAATCGGAGACGTGGATCGCTTTGGGCAGCGCTTGGTAGACCGCCTCGGCTCGGTCAATGTCGACGAACACGTTGAGATCGATGTCGATTGTTGCCCTCGCTCGTTCGGTGCACCACGCCAGCGCAAGCGCTCCGCCGAACGCATGGGCGATGTTGGCTGACCGGAGGTCTCGATGCAGGTGCGCGATCTGCTCGACGAGGTTCATGTCGCGCCGAAGACTGGCATGCGCAAGGTCTTGGCGTGACGAGCGGGGAAGGCCGCAGCGAGCTCGAGGACCGCAGCAAGTTCTGCCCCTCGAGACAGGTCGGGCGACCCGCGATGTCGTCGGCGGAGCTCCACATCGGCAGCGAAACCCGCCGCCCGAAGAATGCGGTCAAGTGTCGCAACGTTCGGCGACTTTCGACCGGCTTCGTATGCCGACAAGGTCGAGTGCGATGTTTCAGCGAGCTCGCCCAGTTCCCGCAAGGTCAGCCCGGCCTCCGCCCGAGCGGAGCGCAATATCATCGATGCGTCCATGGGCGTATGGTATCTGAACGGATACCAAAGACCCGTGGGGGCTCGTGTGCCGAAGCGTTGGACGCCGGTCGGGCCGGCCCAGGGGGGATTGGTGGTGGCTTTGAGCAGGAAGTAAGCGATGTCGGCTCGGGAGCGTCCTTCACGTGAGCGACGCCGGGAGTCGATTTGATATGGAAGGCGTCGGTATCGTTGAGGTAGTAGTATCTTCTACGGTACTAAAGGGAAGTTGAAAAACGTGGCGAATCACACATCTACCGCGGTAACCGTTGACACTCTTGCGCAGTTCACCGCAATGGTGGGAGGTCGCTGGAAGATCGGAATTTTGTACAGCCTTGGCTGCGATGGCAAGGCCCGTTTCAACGAGCTGGCCGAACGGATGAGCCCGGTGACCCCAACGACGCTGACCCGCCAGCTTCGCGAGCTTGAACGCGATGGTCTTGTAACTCGAACGCAGTACAACGAGATACCGCCGCGCGTTGAATACGACATCACTGACACCGCCCACACCCTCATCCCCGTCCTCGAACACATCGCCACCTGGACGACCTCACACGGACAGACTCTCACCACCTAGCCGACCGTCGACTCGGGTGACGAGAGTGTCGAGCGACTTGCGCACCTTTGGCATCGGCAGTAGCCAGTCGCCGGATGGATCGCGGTATCCCAATGGCAGAAGCACGACCGAGCGCAGCCCAAGCTCAGCGAGCCCGAGAATCTTGTCGACCGAGGCTGGATCGAAACCCTCCATTGGCGTGCTGTCGACTTCTTGTTCGGCCGCCGCGAGCATGGCAAACCCCAGGGCGATGTAGGCCTGGCGGGCGGCATGGGCATAGTTCTCCTCGGCATCACGAGGTACGTACAGTGCTTTGAGATTGTCGTAGTAGTCGTCGATCGCTGGGAGTTCGCCACGAGCATCTTTGTTCAACTGCGCAACTTCGTCGATGCGTTCGGTGGTGTAGTTGTCCCATGCGGCGAAGACCAGCAGATGTGAGCCGTCGGTGATGGGCGACTGGTCCATTGCGACCTTGCGAATCTCGCCGCGCACCTCAGGGTTGGTGATGACAAACAGTTCGAATGGTTGTGTTCCGCTCGAAGTCGGCGCCATGCGAGCGGCTTCGATGATTGCGTCGACCTTCTCTGTTGGAACGGCCTTGGTGGGGTCCATCTTCTTTGTTGCGTAGCGCCAGTTCATGTGGTCGCTGAGGGTCTTGTTCGTCATTGCGGTTCCTTGTCTATGAGTTCTTGTTGGTGTGTTCGAGCAGGGTCGTGGCTGCGAGTCGCCCGAAGGCGTTCGCCGCTTGGGGGCACCGGTGGGGGTGGCGATGTCGATCTCGAACCCGGCGTTGCGCAGGTGCAGCATCGGCACCAGCATTTCGACCGGATGGTTTCCGGTCGAGAATTTCTTCCCGTTGGCCATGGTCACGGCCTTCTCCTCGGTGCAGATCATCAGGATCTTCAAGCCGCCGGTATGGGCCTCGGGGTAGACATGGCCGTCGTAGTCGGTCTTCTTCTGCACGGCGAGTTTCATCGCCAGTGTCGACGGTCGGTAGGTGCCATCTTGTTCGGGCTGAGGCGAGATCGATGTTCTCATCAAAACTTCCTTCAGACGTGAGCGACTTCTTGCGGCGAAGTCGATTTCGAAAGAGGACAGTACCGTTGAGGTAGTAGTATCTTCCACGGTACTAAAGGGGAAAGTTGACAAACGTGACCGATCACACATCGACCGCTATACCTGTTGCAGATGGTCGAAGAGCTCCTGAGCTTCTACGTCGTTGAATGGAGCCCCGGATGGACCTCGAAACGAATCAGGCGAACAAGGACGAGGTGTGGAGGTTGTGGGAGGCCCTCGATCGCGGCACGAGCGACGAGGCAGCGACCCTGCTCGCCGACGCGTGCACCAACGATGTGGTGTTCCGCGGCCCCGCGCCAATCGGCGACATGCACGGTGTGAGCGAGTACATCACTCAGTATCTGGCGCCGCTGAAGCGGTCGTTCCCCGACCTTCGGCGAGACACCTTCATCTTCTTCGGAGGCCAGTCGAATGGCCGCCGCGACGGCGACGTGTCACTCGATGGGCGGGAGTGGGTAACCGGCACGGGCAACCTCGTGGGAACCTTTGCTGAAGACTTCCTCGGCATCCCGGCAACAGGTCAACAGGTGCAGATTCGCTGGGGTGACTTCACCCGTATGGAGAACGGCCAGGTGGCCGAGGTCTTCTTCCTCATTGACCTGGTGGACCTGCTCGAACAGGCCGGCGTCGATGTCTTGCCGCCCGCGCAAGGCAAACCCGGCATGTACCCGCCGCCTGCTGCCGATGACGGAGTGTTGCGCAGTCCGCAGACGGCCGACGTGAGTGCCCATTCTCTCGATCACATCAGACGGTTCATCTTCGATGGGCTGAACGCGTTTGACCAGGACGATCTCACCAGCATGGGAATGGCCGATTGGTTCCATCCTGGGGTGCGCTGGTACGGGCCGGGCGGCATTGGTGCGTGCGTCAGCTTCTCCGAGTTTGAAGACCTGCATCAGGCCCCGTGGCTGGTTGCCTATCCCGATCGTCAGGTGCAGGACCTTGACGCTCTCGTCGCCGAAGGAAAGTACAGCGGGGCACCCGGCTGGGCGGGGGTGAAAGCCACCCACACGGGGGAGTATCTCGGTGTTGCCGCCACCGGGAACGCGGTTGACTTCAATGGCCTCGACTGGTGGAAGCGCGACGGCGACCAGTATGTCGAGAACTGGGTGTTCGTCGACATGATCCACCTCTTCAATCAGCTTGGCGTCGAGCTCTTTCCGTTCACGACCCAGGCGTAGTCGACGGGCAGACGTGTCCTGGTTCTGTCGCCGCGGTGATTGTTGACCAGTGTCCTCTCAGCCGCCCGAGAGAGTGGTGACTACGATGCGTCCATGTCGAACTTTCTTCGCCGGGCGTACAACCTCGCTACTCAGGAGGAGACGGACGCGTACTATTCGGCGTGGGCCGCCAGCTATGACGACGAACTGATTGGGCAGGGCTACCGAACCCCCCAACGCTGTGCGATGGCGCTCGCCCAGTTCGTCGAACCGACCGCATCCATTCTCGATATTGGTTGTGGCACCGGACTCTCCGGTAAGGCGCTGGCTGCGGCGGGTTTCAGCAACATCACCGGTGCGGACGTCAACGAGGAGATGTTGGCGTTGGCTCGACACGCCAATGTGTACAGCGACGTTCAGCTCACCGACGTGAGCAACCCGTTCCCGTTCGAACCCGGCAAATATGAAGCGGTGGCGGCGGTTGGGGTGATCGGTGTCGGCGCGGCACCCGTTGGTCTCTTTTCTGAAGCACTCGACTCACTCGGTCCCGGTGGATACTTCGTCTTCAGTTTCAACGACCACGCCCTGAAGCTCCCCGAGTTTCCCGCCGCCGTGAGCGAGGCCGTCGAACGACGTATTGCGGACGAGCTGTTCAATGAAGAAGGTCCACATATCGAAGGCCTGGGAACAAGATCGCGGGTCTACGTACTACGTCGCCGTTAGAGCCCCTCCCGCGGCCGGCTTCGCTGGCTTGCGGACGACACGTCCGCGGACGCGTTTGGTCGACAGAACGTGACGAACTCTCACGGTGTGTGGTGCGCGCGGGTGGCCGAGCTGGCCGAGCCGTCGTGTGAGTACGGATTTCGGCACGGTAGCGAGGTTGTCGAAGGTGGCGACGCTGTCTGCTCGATTCCTTCGTCGACTCCCACCGGGTCGATAACCATTGCAGGCCCGATGGCACATCCCCGCGAGCGACCTGGGTCAAACAAGCTGAGGCGGGGGAGACGGTGCCAGTAAAGATGGCAATGGTCAGTCGAGGTTCAGTCGCTCGACTGGCTGGCGGGTGACCTCTGCGATCAGTTCGAAGTCCCTGTCGAGGTGGAGCACAGTGAGCTCGGCGAGCTCCGCTGTTGCGGCGATCAGCAGGTCGGGGATCGATGGTGCCCGGTGTTGGCCGCGGTCAGCGAGTGCCGACTGGATCTCGAGGGCACGGTCCTCGATTCTGGGAGTGAGGTACTCCACTGGCATGGATGCGACTGGTGGTTGGGAAACGAGGGTGCGGTGGTCTGCTGGAGAACGTGCTGAGTAGCCGACTTCCAGTAGCGTTACGGGGCAGATGCGCACAACGGCTCGCTCGATGCGTTCGGCCCACTCGGTCGCGTTCGTGGCGAGGTGGAGGCGCCCGATAGCGGACTTGTCGATGAGCCAGGTCGTCACGACCACGCGCCGGACATGACGGCGGGGTCGTCGAGGTCTTCGGCGAGTGCTGCGACCCTCCTGAGCTGATCGAGGCTGACGGGGCCAGCGTCGACGACGCGTTCGCGCGCTAGCGCTCGGCGGAGGTACTCGGTGCGTGAGAGGCCGACTCGCTTCGCCTTGGCATCGATTGCCGCGATCACTTCGTTGGGGACGTCTCGGATCAGAATGTCAGTCATGACGATCTCCTTTGATATCTAACGATATCATGCGGCGACGCGATCGTCACGCGCCGCTGGATCTGCGGAGCCCAGTCCTGGGGTCAGGTGTGGGTCTCCCCGACGACAAGTACGGCGAGGTCGTCGGCGCGTTGATCGGTCCCGTCGCGGGCGCGAGCATCGACGAAGCCGACCTGTTTGCCTACGCCCGGGAGCGGCTCGCCCCACACAAGACACCCAAGCACTGGATCGCCGTCGACGAGTTTCCCCTCACCGGCTCCGGCAAGATTCAGAAGTACGTCCTCCGCCAGGACTGGGAGCGGCAGGAGCGGTAGCTGGTCCTCGTTCCCGCCGACAAGGCCGGCTGCGTTACGTCCCGAACTGGTCGGCAAGCTGTGCGAGGACGTCGCCGTGGCAAAGCTTGGGTGCGCACCAACACCCGAGGCGGAGGCCACGAAGCTCGCCGAGCGAGGCCATCAGCTCGGACTGTTCAACAATCCACGCTCGGTATTCGGCGATGACGCGTTCGCGCTCCTCGTCGCTGTCGTCGGCGAGCACAATCGGGTTGCCCCATTTGCTGGCGTCGACCCCAGCCTCCGGTACGGCCCGGCCGATGTAAACGTCGTACTCGTCGTGCTGGTTGTGCACCACGGTGGTCTCGATGCCCAAAGGAACCTCTCGGATGTCACCGACGGTTGGCAACAACCGGACAGATACACCATGTTCGTTCATGAAATCCAGCTTCTCACGCTTAGCAGTTTCAACACGATCTTTGACGCCGTGATCGGTCTCGTGTGATCGTCCCATCTGGCGACCCGTTACATCGGTCTGAGGATCCAGCAGCTGCAGTGTTCCATTACCCTCAGTTCATGGTTAGTGAGCGCGACAAGGAGAAGATGCGACGGATCGGACGCGATCTCGCCACCGCGGAAACTCACAACCGCGGGACCGCCGCGCAGCGCGATGCAATCCTCGAGCGCATCAACGTGGACCGGGCAAAGCACGGCCTGCCCGGGCTTGTCGACCGTGCCCCGGAGGAAGGTTTGTATGAACGAGCGAGATCCCTCGGCATGGCTCGCATCGATCGCTGAGATCTTCGAGTCGCTTGAACTCGAATGGACACTTGTCGGGGCCCTCGCTGCGAATCGCTACCGCGCGACACCGCGTTTCACCACTGATGTTGACGCGATGGTGGAATTCGATCCTGATCTTGCGGGCCGATTCGAGGCCGCGGGCTACGAGGTAGCTGTTATCGCCGACGCCGGCGAGCCGGCGCACCTGATCCGGTGCCACCGCGGCGCCGAGGCAGTGGACATCCTGTTGCCCGTCGTCGAGTACCAGCGCCAGGCGCTCGCTCGTGCGGTCGATCACGTCCTCACCGTTGAGGACGTGATTGTTCACAAGCTGATTGCGTGGCGGCTGCGAGATCGGGATGACATCCGATCCATTCTCGAAGCCGGGGTGTCCTTGGACGACGTATACCTTGACCACTGGATTGCGCAATGGGATCTCGCCGAACGATGGGCCGAATTCAACGAGAGTTGAGTGGGTCGAACCTGCTGGCCGGACGCCGACCTCCACTCCATCACCTTCGCAGAAGTGGGGGACCGCGCCGACCAGCTGGCAGCTGCGCTGGCGCGGCTTGGCGTCGCCGAGGGCGACCGTGTGGGCACCTTCATGTGGAACAACCACCGCCACATGGAGGCGTATCTCGCCATCCCGTCGATGGGCGCGGTGCTGCATACGCTCAACATTCGGTTGTTCCCCGAACAGCTCGCCTACGTGGTGAACCACGCGGCCGACAAGGTGATCATCATCGACGCCTCGTTGGTGCCGCTGCTGGCGCGGGTGTATGACCAGCTGGAATCGGTGGAACACGTCATCGTGTGTCGCGAACCCGGCGACGCGAGCTCCATCGAGGGACTGGGCGACACGCTCGACTACGAGGAACTGCTGGCGGCCGAGCGGCCGGCTACTCGCACCGATCGACCTGGCTTCACTCGATGGAGGTGACTTCGTCGCAGGCGTTGCAGGTCAATGAGGCCGATCGCATCCTGCTCATCGTGCCGCAGTTCCACGCCAACGCCTGGGGTATGCCGTACGCCGCGTGGTGGGTTGGCTGTGACCTCGTGATGCCGCAGCAGTATCTGCAGGCCGCACCCGTACAGCCCAAGGCCTCGGCGAGAGCGACGTAGCACGAGTCATAGGGCGTCACGTTGTCGCGTAGGTCCCATCCGCGACGTAGCAGTGGTGCTGTGGCGTAAACCGTGAGGGGCAGGTCCCATCCGGACCGCCGTCGGCGATGGCTGGGGCGATCGCGGAAGCGTCGAATCTGCACGTTCGGCATGCATGCATGCTTCTGAAGCTCTTCCGAAAGGCCGTTTGTTTAGCAGTCGATGGCGGCTTGAATGGCGGCGCATGCTTCGGCGAGTCGTGCCGGCTGCAGCTCGCAGATCTGGTCGACCAGGTAAGCCTTGGACACGACTCTGAGATTGTCGAAGCTGGCGACGCAGTCGGTGGGCATACCGTCGTCGGCTCCGAGTCGTAGTTCGGTGGGGATGTCTCTGATCGTGCGGGTCACGGGTGCGGCGAGGACGCTATTCAGAACGGGGATCGCCGCGGAGCGGGTCATGATCAGGAACGGGCGCCGTCCGACGTCTTGGATTTCGCCCCACCAGATCTGGCCTCGATCAGGCGTTGTCACCATGGTTCGTCGAGTATTGCTTCGCGGAGGGATGCGAGCGCCGCGTGCTCTTCGGTTTCTGTTGGGGGTTGCCGTTTGTAGCCGTCGACAACGGCGCGGTCAGTCCGACGTTGGAGATCCAGTTTCATGATGGCTTCGATGCCGGCTCGAACCGCAGCGGCGCGGCTTTCGTAGGCTCCGCTTTTGACGAGTTCGTCGAGCTGGGAGAGAAGCGGCTTGGGAAGTCGCACGGCAATCTGTTCGGTGGCCATTGGGCCAGCATACCAACCCGGTATGCCACATGGTATGCAACGCTGGTGACACATTTTGCGGAGCGTGACGCTGGGTCGGGTACCTCGAAGCCGACCGTGTCGCGCTATGAAAACGGCCTGGTCGACCCAGGAACAGAGACGTTGAGCCAGCTGCTCCACGCATGCGGTCGCGAGCTGCGTGCTTAGGCCGTTGGATTGCCCTCTTCTGCCGACGAGGTGAGGTCGCGTTTCGAGGGGCGTAGCGGACCGAGCTCTGATGATGTGACTCGCACGCAAGACGGCCGAAGCCTTCGGACCGCCGCCGACCTTGAAGCGTTCGCTGCTGAACTCATTGCTTCGGCCAACCTCACGGCCCGGTGATGACGCGCGATCAGGGGGCGATGACCCCCGATGATGTCTTCGAGCTTGCGAGTGCGGCCAACCACGACGATGCTGAGGCAATCGTGTTGAGCTGCACGGACTTGCGCGCCGTTGAAGCAACGCAACGTATCGAAGCCGAGTTGCAAAGGCCTGTTGTGGCCGTCAACCAGGCAATGTTCACCGAGCTCGCCGAGCTGGCGGGCTAGCCAGTCCAACGAACTGACCGGTGTCGGGTCGAGACCCGGTCAGCTCAAACGGACTTCGTAGATTTCATAGGTCAACACCTTGGTCTCGTTGTTCAAGGAGCCGTCGCCGATGAACTGGATGGCGTTCATCCAGTTGTACTTCTCGTCGCCACATTGGAACAGCGGCGTGGACACGACTCGCCCGGTGGCGAGGTCGACGCGTCCCTTGTACTCGCAGTAGATGATCACGTCATCGTCGGTCTTCAAGGTGATCCGGACATCGAGCGTGCCATAGGTGCGGTCGGGTCCAACCGTGACCCAGTCCGCCGCTGACGTTCCCACCATCTGGGCGTTCACTCGTTCGCCAACGAGGGTGATGGACTCAACCTCAGCGATCACGCGCGTGCCCTGCGGTCCGTTGGGAACCATGAATTGTTCGCCCATGTGGGCGGTCATGGTTGCGGTGTGGATGAGTTCTGGTGCTGGCATGTTTCTCTCCCGGAAGCTGATCTGGGGATAAGGCTATGCCATTGACCGACACCAGCGCTGAGGCTGCCGGTCGCTATGGGGACGTCGACGTGGCACTCACGGCAGCGCGCGGCCCGGTCGTCGGTCGTCGGTGGTCGGGGTCAGGGTCGGCGCTTCCTTCTGCGAGTTGCGTTCGGCCGAAGCAATAGGCTCCCGATATGAATGCGCTGCTGAACGACCACGAGGCGATCGAGCGGATCTTCGACCACATCGACAACCGGACGACCGATCTGGGTGACACGGTGTGGCGGGAGCCGGTGGAGAGCTATCACTCGCACGAGCGGTTCGAGGCCGAGATCGCGCTGCTCCGTCGGCTGCCGGTGCCGTACTGCCCGTCCGCCGCCCTGCCCGAGCCCGGGAGCTTCATCGCCCGGACGGCTGCGGGCACGCCACTGGTCGTCGCTCGGGGAACCGACGGCACCGTGAGAGCGTTCATCAATGCGTGTCGGCATCGGGGCATGCAGGTGGTGAATGGAACGGGATGCGCAAAGGCGTTCACCTGCCCCTATCACGCGTGGACCTACAACCTCGAAGGTGCGCTCAAGGGAATCCCCGGCCGGTCCGGCTTTGCTGACCTGAATCCGGACGAGCATGGCCTGGCCGAAGTGAATGCGGCGGAGAGAGGCGGCATTGTCTATGTCGCCCAGGACGCTCCCATCGACCAGGAGTTCCTGGACGGCGCCCTTGACTTCTTCACCCCCGACCAGGAGCTCTTCCACCAGAGCGAGGACATGGTCGACGAGGCGAACTGGAAGCTGATCAATGAGACGGCCCAGGAGGGGTATCACATCAAGTCACTGCATCGAGATTCGTTCTTCCCCTACGGACTGGACAACACGACGCTGGTCGAAACGTTCGGTCCAAACTCGCGCATCATCTTTCCGTTCCGCCGCATCGAAAAGTTGCGGGACGTCAAGCCAGCGGATCGTCAGTTGGCGGGCGTGGCAACGTCGGTGTACCACCTCTTCCCCAACGTCAACATCGCTGTACTGTCCAAACATACGAGCTTCACCATCCTCGAGCCCATCAGTCCCACACAAACCAGGTGGGTCGTCTACCGGCTGATCAACCAACGGAGCGGCAAATCGCCAATCTCGGTCGAAGAGGCTGAACGCGACGCGGTGTTTGTCCAGGACTTCGGTTTGGAAGAGGACCGGGAAGCGGCGAGGGCGATTCAGGCATCAGCGACGACCCGAGCAAACACGCACTACACCTTCGGATACTTCGAGAAGGCCATCGTCAATTTCCATCAGCACCTGGCGTCGCATCTGGGGTGACGCTGACCGCGTGACCACCACGGAGAAACCATGCCACCCCGTGATTCCCGCATGCTCCGCCAGTGCGGCACCAAATATCGCCTGGGCAAACAGGAAGGCGCGGCGCGGCCGGCGCGGTTACCCGCGCCGGCCGCCATCAGGCTTCGCACTGCGTCATCGTTGGTGACTACGGCGTAAAGTCACTGCAGCCGAGCCCGCGAGCCAGCCGGATGTAGGTGTTCTGGTCGATGAGTCCCTTTTCCAGGTCAATCATCAGTCTGAGACAGCCTTTGGGTTCCGGGTTGGTTGGCTTTGGCGTCGGTGATGGGCATTCCGCGTTGTCAGCGGCCGACGTTACTTCGAGACCGCCGCTGATGGTGTAGTGGGCGTCATCGTCGTTGAATCCCCAGCCGAAGGCACGGTCGTCCATGACGGCAACCTCGAGGTTGATCTCTGCGGGCTCCTGGATCCGGATGCGGACCGTGGTGGGATTCCAGACGGGGACAGGAATCGTCACCGTCCGGTCGATGTCGAACAGCATCTCGGTTCCCACGTAGCCGCTGGCATCGTCGGCGATGTCACAGAAGAATTCGGACGCGGGGAAGCCCAGGAACATCGTCGCACCCACACCGATGATGTCGTCGAAGTCGAAATTCGGGATCACCCAGAAGCTCACGGCGCAGTCGATTGCCATCTGGGCTATCTGCCAATTGTTCGGCTCGAATGTCAGACTTTCGACCACGCCGCCCAACGGATCATCCTCGCCGGCAAGCGCCAGGACCGATGTGTTCTCGCCCGCAAACTGGTTCAGTGCCGTGGTGAGGCTCCTGTCGAGGGTCCGGCCAAGAATCCGGTAGGTGTTGTTCGAGCACGCGTCCGAGTCGAGCACGACGGTGATCGACCCGGTTATGTGTGCGCCGTCGGCGGGCACGGCCGGCAGCTCGAATCGGCCATCCTTGTCTCTGATGTGGGTGCCACCGCTCCTTCGAGCGTCTCTTCCAGAGAAGGTGCTGTGCCCGGCGTAGTCCACGCTGGCGGAGGATGCGTCGCCCAGCATGACCTGGTAGGTCCAGGTAAGAATTGTTGGCTCATCGGGGTTCGACGACCTGCCTGGTGTGTCGCTCTCCCGGCTGATGCTCAGGCGGTTGTAGTCAACCACCGCGGTGAAGGTGTCGGCGGTTTGGGCAGCTGCAGGGGCGGTGGCGCTGGCCAGTGCGGCCACCGTTGCCAAGAGGGTGGTTATCAGCATTGCGCAAAGCAGGCGGATGGGGCGGCCTCCGGATTCGATGGTTCGAACGTGAAACTTCATAGTTGACTCTTCTCCAAATGTTGTCTGGTATTGGCTCCGTTGCCCCGAAACACGAACCGAATTTCAGTAAAAAATGAAGTATAATTCAGGTTTATTTGAAGTCAAGGAGCCAAAGAGCACCTCCCAGGATGACGGAGAGCACCTCCCAGGATGACGGCGAGCACCTTTCAGGATGACGGCGAAAGGTCCGGCTCGGGTGTCGCTTGTAGTCGGGTCAGAGAGGTCTGAGCAGTTGCTCGCAACCGGACCCGCCAAGCACCGCGTCAACGCGTCTGCGGTCGTCATCACTCAGCGCGGCGTATGCCTCGCGCAGCCACGTGAGGCACTTGCCCTGGTAGCCGAACGGGGCCTGCCGATACTCGCGGCTCTGTCCATCAAGCCCGACGATCTGACACGAGACCTCGTCTGCCCCGGACATCAAGGCCTGAGCGTTGGCCACCAGGAAGGGTGCGTAGGTGCGGCCGATCTCACCCAGAAGATCGAGGATGGCGGGGTCGAGATCATCGATTGAGTCCCACCCACGGTCGTCCTCCACTGGCAGCCATGAGAGGTCGTCGGCCCGTTCAACCCAGCGGATGACCTTTGGGGCCTCGTCCACCGCGATCTGCATGGATGTGGGGTCAAACTGCACCAGCTGGGTGAGCTGGCCAAAGATGCCAAAGTCCCCGCGGCCGGGTCGGTCGCCCAGCAGGAAATCGCCGCGGGAGAACCGGGCCTGCATGGTGGCGAGCACCTGCCGGTACGAGTCCTCGATGAGCGGGGTGTTCCAGTCGGTGGAGCCCACAAGGGCCCGCCGGCTGATCTGGCGATGCGTGATGAAGTCATATCCCTTTTGCGCACCGTCGGAGTCGAGTTGCAGGTTGGAGCCGAGGGGGAGCAGCTTGCCGGCCTTGTCGATATCGGGTTCGTACGCCCAGCGATAGTGGTACATCATCTTGGTGACCCACTCGTCGCCGAAGTCCTCGATCAGCAGGTCGATGAACGCCAGCGCCGGGTCATGTGGCACCACGCTTCGCCCGTGGCGTTCGGTCTCCAGGCGCATGATCTGTGGAGAGGAATCGACAGTGACATCGCCGTAGCCATCCCCGTCATCATTGGGGTAGGCGATGACCGGGATGATGGGCACCGGGGGAGTGGGCAGGTCGTCCCAGATGGAATCGCGCAGCATCCAGGTGAAGGGGATCCGGCGGTAGCGAAGTACCGCTCGCATCTTTCGGGTGTAGGGCGACCAGTACTGGCCGGCCAGAACGATGGGCTGATCCTGGGTCATGCAGCTGCTCCGGTGCGATTGTGCGCTTCCAACTGGCATAACCGTAGTGGTTGGGGGCCACCAGAGTGACAACCGCTCAGTCAGCCCGCGGTGGCGGTCAGGCCAATCTCTCCGAGCAGGCCGATGCGGTCGAGGTTGTGACCGTTGCCGGGCAGATTCACGGTCAAACCGTCAATGCCGGTGTCCATCACGGCCTGAAGGCGCTCACCCACGGTGTCGGTGTCGCCATAGACAAGGATTCCCTTGGCCATCTCGATGATCTGATCGTTCCACCCTTTGACGGACGCGGTCTGGCGCAGTTCGGCTTCGGCTTCTTCCATGGTGGGTGCCACATGCACCATCTGGAGCGACGTCACTTTGATCTCGGAGCGATCCCTACCCAGGCGTTCGCAATGGGCGGCGAGGGCATCGAGCTTGCGCGGAATTTCCTCCACGGAGGCGCCGCCCAGATTTGATTCGTCGGCGTACTGCGCAACCATGCGCAGGGTCTTCTTCTCGCCACCGCCACCGATCATGATGGGGATGTTCGATATTGGCTTCGGTGAATTGACGGCGTCGGATACCTGGTAGTGCTCGCCATCCAGACTGACCGGCTCACCCGCCAGCATTGGCTTGATTATCTGCAGGGCCTCTTCGAGCTTTTCGAACCGGTCGGTGAAGGTGCCGAACTCGTAGCCCAGGGCATCGTGTTCAAGCTCAAACCAACCGGCACCGATGCCAAGCGTGGCTCGACCACCAGAGACGTGGTCGAGTGCCGTCACCGTCTTGGCCAGCAGTGTTGGATGGCGATAGGTATTGCCGGTCACCAACGATGACAGCCGCACGGTGCTTGTGTGTTGCGCCAGTGCGGAGAGGATCGTGTAGCACTCAAACATTGGTTCGTGCGGCGCTCCCAGACCCGGCAGCTGGTAGAAGTGATCCATGACCATGACCCGGTCGAAGCCGGCGGCCTCCGCCGCCTTGGCTTGGGCGACAACATTGTCGAAGACGTCCGCCGGGTCGATGCCGGGCAGTGTGAAGTTCGGGATCTGGTAGCCGAGTCGAGTCATGGCGGTCCTTGTGGTGAGCGATTGGCCGGAGCCGGGGCGGGCAACCTGACACTTCTAAGCCGCTATGTCAGAATCGCAACCTGACACATTCGGGTAGTTGTGTCAAGATGCGATCGTGCCAGAGACCCGAGGCGACGCTCGACGCTCCGCAATCCGTGATGCGGCTGTCACCACGTTCCTTGAACGCGGTTTCTCCGGAACATCGATGGCTCACATCGCCCATGCGGCTGGGGTTTCGCGCCCCGCGCTCTATCAGTACTTCAGCGACAAGGACGACATCTTTGCTGCGGCCTTCGCAGGGGTCTTTGAAGAGCATGTTGAGCGTTCGCTGGCTGCGTTGAACAAGGCGTCAGCGCCCAAGGATGCGCTGGCCAACATGTTGCAGCGGTTCGAAGGGGACCTCTGGGAGCTCACCTCCTCGTCTCCTCACCATCAGGAACTGCTGCAGGCCAAGAGTTCCGCAGTGGCTGCCGCAGTTGGCGTCGAGGTGGTGCGATTGTGGAACGCCGTCAGCGACTATCTGGCCAGCCAGGCGCCCGGGCGGGGAGTGGCCCGGATGGCTCGACGCGGTGAGTGGCTTGACGTGTTGCGGGGATCACCCGCGGGGCTGCGCTTCGACAGCCCAACGGTGGATGTCTTTCGTCAACGCCTGAACGCACTGGCCAGAGCCGTATCCGCCGACCTCACCGCCGAGGTCCGTTCTGCGCGCCGTCGATGATGACCTTGGAGAAGTCCAGCCCCAGCTCGCTGCATCGGCTCTGGTAGACCCCGAGAATCGACTGGGCGTTGGTGATGGTGAGGACGTTGCCGTTCTGGTCAACGTTGACGTTCGATCCGTAGATGGCAAACCAGACGTCGGTCACGTCGGGCCTCTTCTCCCAGCGTTATTTGCGGGATTACCGGTCGCCGGCACCAACCTTCCCTGTCACAGGCGCTCGGTAGTGTTGGGTCACTGGGTCACGTGCTCGGTGGGTGGATCGATGGCTCGTCCTCAGGAACTTCTTCAAGGTTCCAGCTGTCCGAACAAACGAAACCGGAACTGCCTGCCGACCTGGTGGGTTGTTCCGCCGATTGTGAGGATCAGCCATGCCCGTCCTGATGGATTCGCCGATTGTTGAAGAGCTTGCGATGCTCGGCCAGGAGCTCAACGCCAACCAGTACAAGGTCGTCCGGCTTGCCGCTCGATATGAGATGAGCCTTGAGTGGTTGCATGAAGGGTTCAAGAGCTCAGCGGCGGCGATCGCCCGGGCGCTCGATATTCATGACTCGACCGCACGCGAGTGGATACGGGTGGGTCACGTGCTCGATGAGTTACCGCTCGTTCACGACGCGTTTGCAACAAACCGTTTGTCGTACGCAAAGACGCGCATCGTGACGCGGTGGGCCGACGCGGGGAACGAGGCGGAGCTGTTGGAACTGGCGCACGACCGCACAGCCAACCGACTCACCACGGCGATTGCCAAACACCTGGCGGGTGATGAGACCGATGAGGAGCGTGACGTGCGGCATCACGACAATCGAGGCGTCACGGTCCACACCGACGCGGACGGCATGGTCATCATTCGCGCCGCGCTGGCGCCTGCCATCGGCAAGCGCGTTGCGGAGGCTCTCAATGTCATCATCCAGCAGGTCGCCGCGACCCCCGCCGACGTGCCCGTCGCCGCCGACTCCCCGTCACCCGAGCCGCCGTCACCGCTGCCAGTGGTGGAATCGACCGCTGCCCGTCAACGAGATGCGTCCGCGGACGCATCTGAACCGGGCACCATGGAACAGCAACTCCGCCAGCTGAAGCGACAGTGGCAACCGGTAGGACAGTGGCAACCGGTAGGACAGTGGCAACCGGTAGGAGGTGATGACTTCGGTATCCCGTCGCTGGCACAACAGCGAGCCGACGCGTTCGTTCTGCTGTTTCTGGGCCACGACATCGACCTGGTCACCGAGGTCGTAATCCATGTCCGCGGCGACGGCTCGACCTTCGACGACGGGACCCCGGTCACCAACAACGCGGTCTGCCAACGCCTCGATCAGTCCTTTGTTCGCATGATGATTCACGACAGCACGCGTCGACCGATCAACGCGTCGAATCGCCGGCGGCATCCCACCACTCGCCAGAAGCGAGTTGTGCTCGAAGCGCACAACCACGAGTGCGTCGACTGTCAGGAGACCGAACTCCTCGAACTCGACCACAATCCGCCGTACTTTCAGACCCACCGGACCGTCACCACCGAGCTTGAACCCCGCTGCGCCCCCTGCCATCGAGCCCGGCACCGGCGGACAGATTCCCGGGCTACTACCGCTCGCGTCGCTGGATGAGGAAGACCCAGAGGTTCGATTGTCCGATGGTCACGAGCGTTCAGCGATCGGGCCAGCGCCGTTCGAGTCCCTTCGAACCGACGACGTACAGATAGGGACCGGGTTTCGACGCTCTCTGGACGATCCGATTCAGATGCGTGTCGATTCGCTCCACCATCTGTGGGCCGGTGAGGTTTGCGTTGTTCAGGGCGAACACCCGTAGGCCGGTCTCTTTGAGAGTCTCGATGTGGTCCCGGACGATCGAGTAGTCCTTGGTCAGCGCAACCCAGCCTTCGGCGTCGGCTCGAAGGATCCAGTCATCGTCTGGGACTCTTTCGTCTTCCCCCCCGCCATAGACGTCGGCCATCGGAAGAGCCGTGTAGCCACGCTGTCGAATCGCGTCGGCGACGAGGAAACGTCCCAGCCCGCGGTCGAGAAAGAAAACCGGGGGAGGTGGCTTATTACGCTGCTTGCCGCGCCGGCCAGATGGCACCAAGTGCTTCCTCGATCTCATCGCTCGGTACGCCGTAGTCGCGCCCGATCGACTCCACAGGCTCGCCGGCTACAAATCGCGAGCGCACAGCAGAAAGCGGTGCACCGCCATGAATGAAGAGCGGATCCCCACTCTCAATCTGTGGAATGACTCGCAGGAGCGGCCGCTCGGTTACCGGGAGAATGAGTTCGCTTGCCCACCGGCCCTCGAATGAGATGCGCTCCAGGTACTGGCTAATGACGTCGTGAAACACTCGCTGGCCGGAGCTGACGATCGTCAGCAGGCTGAGTTGCTTGTCGTCGGCGTTGCGGGCGTAGTCGTAGAGCACCTCGGCTCCGTCGCTGTATAGCTGCCGACTTGCGAGGGCGTGTTCGAGCTCGCCCTGTTCAGTCAGTACTTCGAGTGCGCGGCGAATCCGTTGCATTGGAAGACCTGTTTGGCGGAAGGCCTGAACAACCGATGCCTCAACCAGCCCGATAAATGAGATGCTCCGGCGGTCGTCGTCGGTCCGGTCCATCGCGGTGATGACAGGACCTTTCTTGACGACTGGCCGACCTTCGGGGTGGCGCTGGTAGCCATGGGCCCAGGTGTGCAGTGTCGACGGGTACATGCCGACGAGCCTCGCTGCCTCGGCCACCGTGTAAAGCCGACGACTAAATCTTGCGTCTTTGGTCACGGCGGTCCCTCGCTCGTCAGTCTTGCGTCTGAGTTTAGGACTGACGTCTGACGGCTTCGTGTCATTTCAGAATGAAGAGAGAAATCGACTGGCCAGTGTGCCCCGCACCGGCGGGGTACGAACGTATTATGCCAGTTGGACCAGCACAAGATATGATGGCGGGATGGCGGACCACACAACCGACGATGGCGATCAAATCATCATCGCGGCGCAGCCCGACGCGGTCTGGGCGGTCCTCGCCGAGTTTGGACATATCAGCCGCTGGGCGCCGAACGTCGATCATTCGTGCCTGACCACCCCAACGGCAACCGGCGTGGATGCGGTACGCCGCGTGCAGGTGGGTCGCAATGCGCTCCTGGAGCGGGTGGTCGAATGGGAACCCGGTCTCCAGCTCTCCTATGCGATCGACGGTCTTCCGCCGGTGGTCACGTCCGTGACCAATACGTGGCGACTCGAACCGGTGGGGGTGTCAACCAGAGTAACGCTGAGGTCCACGGTCAGACCGAAGGGGCCTCGGCCACCGCAGCAGGTTGCTGCCCGGGTGCTTGGTCGGGTTTTGACCAAGGCGTCCAAACAGATGCTCGCTGGCCTGAAAGCCCGGGTTGAGGAGAAGAACCAATGACTCAGCCGGACGTCATCATCGTCATGACTGATCAGGAGCGGGCGGCGCCCCCGTATGAGTCAGCGAGCATTGCGGAGTGGCGTCGCAGCACCCTCACGGGCGCGCAATGGTTTGCCGATCACGGGGTCTCCTTCGGTCGCCACTACACCGGGTCGCTGGCCTGCGTGCCCAGCCGTCCCACCATCTTCACCGGCCAGTATCCCGATGTTCACGGCGTGACCCAGACCAACGGACTGGGCAAGAGGGAGGACGACGCCCGCATGCGGTGGCTGCGCCCCGGTGAGGTGCCAACGCTGGGTCACTGGTTCCGGGCTGGCGGCTACGACACCACCTATGTAGGCAAGTGGCACATCACCCACGCAGACCTCATGGACCCGTCGACCGGGAAATCACTCGCCACCCATAACGACGACGGCGTGGTCGATTCGGCGGCGGTGCAGGCCTACCTCGACGCGGATCCGCTGGATGATTTTGGGTTCTCAGGATGGGTCGGCCCGGAACCGCACGGCGCGTTGATTTCCCTGACGGGAACGGTGAGCGACCCCATCTACGCCGACCGCGCCGTTGCGTGGCTTAAAGACCGCTACGACCGTCGGCGCGCCGGCGAACCCGCCGCGCAGAAGCCCTTCCTGCTGGTTGTCAGTTTCGTCAACCCGCACGACATCGTGCTGGCCCCGGGGTGGCTTGGACCGATGGGGCAGAAGATGCCGATGGATCTGGGCGACAGTCTCAGCCCGCCGGACGTTCCGGCGTCGCCTACCGACAACGAAGATCTCGCCTCCAAGCCGGCGGCGCAGATTGCATTCCGGGCCTCCTACCCATCCACCTATGGGCCCCCGCCGGCCGTTGAGCGCACCTATCGCTCCCACGCGCAGGCGTACCGGAACCTGTACCACCGCCTGCATGCCCAAGTCGATGGTCCGTTGGATCGGGTTCGTCGGGCGGTGACCGACGGCGGCTCTGATGACGCGGTGCTGGTGCGGACTTCGGACCATGGGGAACTGCTGGGCGCTCACGGCGGTCTGCACCAGAAGTGGTTCAACCTGTACGACGAAGCCACTCGGGTCCCCTTTGTCATTGCCCGGGTTGGGTCGAAGGCCACGTCGTCGCGGGTTGTCGATGACGCCCCCACCTCTCACGTTGACCTGGTGCCAACGCTTCTTGGGGTGGCGGGCATGGATGAAGCCACCGTGGCCACCGAGTTGCGAGCCACTTTCTCGGAGGTTCACCCGCTTCCCGGCCGGGACCTGTCCGGCATTCTCGATGGCACCGCCCAACCGGACCGGGACCGCACGGTCTATGCCATCACCCGCGACAACATGCCCGAAGGTGACTCCGGGGCCAGCGGCCTGGCCCGGCGCCTGGGGCGGATTGAAAAACAGCCGCCCCCGCTTCGTATCCAGATCCCCGCTCATGTGGCTGCCAACTTCGAGAGCATTGTCAGCCGGGTGGCCGACACGGATGCACGGGGCGGCGCGGGGCATCTGTGGAAGATCGTCCGCAGCTTCGACGATCCCCGGACATGGACCGAACCAGGTGAGCGCCACCTGGCCAGCACCGGGCCCGCCGGTGACATGTATCGCTCGCAACCGCTGCCGGACCAGTGGGAGCTCTATGACCTGGACGTCGACCCCATAGAAGCGGTCAACCGCTGGGATGTCGCTGCGGCGGCCCCGGTCTTTGACCTGCTCCGGGTCCGGCTCGGTCACCACCAGGCCCAGGTCGTTCCGCAACGCAACCATCCGTGGCCCTATGCCACCCGAACTCCCATGGGAGGTCCCGCAATGAAGAAACCACCACCCCCCGCACGCGCGGTCCGCAAGCTGTTGCAAAAGGTGGGCATGCACACCGAAGACACCGAGACCATTGACGTGGACCTCACCGGCCGGAAGGCGCTGGTGATCGCCACCAATCATGGCGTGCTCGACATTGGCAAACCCACCGGCGTCTTCGCCAGCGAGATGACCGTGCCGTACTACGCGTTCCAGGACGCCGGCATGACCGTTGACATCGCCAGCCCCAACGGTGGCATCATTCCGGTGGAACCGCAGTCGCTCAAGGCGGCGGTCCGAACCGAAGCCTGTGACCGGTTCATGGCCGACGATGACGTCAAGCGCAAGGTCACCCAATCGCTGGCCGTCGGCGCACTGGACATGGCCGACTACGACATTGTCTTTCTGGCCGGGGGATGGGGTGCCGCCTTCGACCTTGGGTTCTCGGAGGACCTGGGGCGCCAGATCACCATCGCCAACGAGCATGATCGGGTCATCGGTGGCGTCTGTCACGGACCGCTGGGCCTGCTCAAAGCGAAGGCGCGGGATGGTTCGCCACTGGTGGACGGCCGCCGGGTGAGCGCGGTCACCGACAAGCAGGTTTCGGAGCTGGGCATCGACCTCACGCCGCATCACCCGCAGACCGAGCTGCGCAAGCTTGGGGCCCAGTTTGAGAGCGAGACCAAATTCCGGGATGCGCTGGCCAACCACTGGGTGGTGGATGGCAATCTGGTCACTGGCCAGAACCAGAATGCGGCGCCAATGGTCGCTCGGGAAATGTTGCAGCTGGTGGCCGAACGGGTTGGCGTTACAACCGGTTGATACGTTGTTCAGGCGATGACGGACCTGCAGGAGACAAGCCAACCAGTTGACGGGCGAGTGGCCCGACGCCAACGCAATGTTGACGCGGTCATTGACGTCGTCCTGGAGATGTTCGCCGAGGACGCAATGTTTCCAACCATCGAGCAGGCCGCAACTCGTTCGGGTCTGTCACTGCGGTCCTTGTACCGCTACTTTGCGGATCCCGCTGAGTTGCTGGAAGCGGCCATCAAGCGAAGCGAGGAGGTGGGAGCCGAGCTTGGGCAGCTGCATGCCATCGGCGAAGGTTCGCTCGAACAACGAATTGACGATTTCGCGGCGATGCGGCTGCGTCTTCACGACGGCATCGGACCCATGTTTCGCGCCACGCGGGCCAATGCCACCCGTCTCGCTCGCATCCAGGATGAAGTGACGAAAAATCGGCACGCCATGCGCAGGCAGTTTGAGCTGCAGTTTGCTCCGGAGCTGAAAGCCCGTAAGCCCGCCGAACGGGCGGCCGTGATCTCCGCGGGGGACGTGCTGACCCAGCTGGAGTCCATCGACTTCCTACGCCGCCACCGCAAACTGTCGGTGGCCAAGTGTCATGCGGTCCTCACCACCAGCCTGACGTCGCTGTTGGGCTAGTCAGAACCTTCTTGCGGGTCTTGCGGTTCTTGCGGGTCTTGCGGGGCGGTGTGACGTCCGACGAACTATTGCCAGTTAAACACGCACTAGGGTGGCGGGATGCCGCGCTATGGAGAAACCAACCGTGCCTGGTTCGCTTCGTTGTTTGAACGAGAAGAGCCGGGCGGACCGATGTGGGCGCTCAACCTGATGAAGTACCGGGAGCGGGCCGAGTACGCAGACGGTCGGGCCACCGAGCTGAGCGGTGCAGAAGCCGACGAGGTCTACGCCCCGCATGAGCATCTGGCTGCGGTGGGGTCTCGGATCATCCTGGTGGCGCCGGTTGTTCACCAGCTGGTGGGCGACGATTGGCAGTGGGACCGCATTGCCACTGCGCAGTACCGCAACCGGATGGCGATCGTTGAGATGAACTCGTCCAAAGGTTTCCAGGAGGACGAGAAGCACAAGGAAGCAGGGATGGACTTCACGATCGTGATGGCCACGTTCCCGGTGGAAGGTGATCCACCGCCGCCGCAGGAGTCCGGCGCCGACGCTGATCAGCTGCTCCTGCTCCAGGTGGTTGGGGACGCATCCCGCCCGGACCTGGCAGCCGATATCGAGTCGACGCGTCTCGGCCGATTCTGGATTGAGGATCAACTGATAGGCGATGAGCGCATCTTCACCGAAGCCCGCTACGACCTCATCTCGCCGGCGACCGCGGAGGAATTGGCAAGCCGCGCATATGTTCACGACGCAACCAGCTATGCGGTGATTGCCAACCCGACCCGGGACGACGTCGCTCGCTCTCTTACCGACACCACCCGGGTGTTGTTCTGATGGCCATCCCCCAGGCCTGCACCCAGGCCCTCATGAACTGGCTGGGAGCCGCACAATGACCTTCACCCTCTATGGCGCACCGGTGTCTCTGTACACCGGCAAAGCACGTTCGTATCTGCGGACGCAGGGCATCGACTTCGTGGAGGAGGCGCCCGGCAGCGATCGGTACCTGAACCATGTGGTGCCCACCGTTGGCCGATGGATCATCCCGTGTCTGGAAACGCCTGATGGTGAAATCATCCAGGACGGCGCCGACATCATTGACTGGTTCGATCGGGGTCCGGGCGTCGACCTCCGCCGCCACTCGGTGTATCCCGACTCACCGGTTCTGCTGGCCATCAGCCATGTCTTCGAGTTGTTTGGCGGCGAAGGTCTGCTCCGTCCGGCCATGCACTACCGCTGGAACTTCGACGACCAGAACCTCGCCTTTCTCAACAGCGAGTTTGCCTTGTTGGTACCGGGCGGAACCCATGACGAGAAGGCGTTCCTGCACAACAGCGGCCGTATGCGCAATGCGGCGGTCACCTTTGGGGTGACGCCGGAGAGCATCCCGGCCATCGAAGCGGCGTTCGAAGAATGGCTGGACTTGTTCTCGGCCCATCTGGTTCATCACCCCTACCTGGTGGGCGGTCGCCCGACGGTTGGCGACTATGGCCTGATCGCGGCTATGTGGGCGCATCTGTACCGAGACCCCGCGCCGTCGATGATCATCAAACAACGAGCACCGCGGGTGGGACGGTGGGTGGAACGGATGACCACCTGCGAGCCGCATCTTCACGAATACGACGGGCACGACGGATCACTGATTGACGACAACAACGTCCCCGAGACGCTTGTGGCCCTGATGCGCTTCGTGGCTGAGGAATACCTCCCGGAGATTTCCGCCCATGTGCATGTGGCCAATGAGTGGCTGGCCGAGAATCCGCAGATCGAAGCGGGCACCAACGGCCTGGAGAACCCGGGTGCCCGCGGACTCAAAGGTGGCCGGGGGCTGACCGGGCGGGGCGCGGCGACCTTCGAGTGGCGCGGCCAGCAACTCACCACCGGCGTCATGCCCTATCGGTTCTGGTTGATGCAGCGTCTGCATGACGATCTTGCATCGGCGTCTTCGGACCAGCAGTCCCGGGTCCGTGACGTCTTCGCTGCCGGCGAACTCGAACCATTGCTCGACCTGCGCACCCTACGCCGCGTTGAACGCACCGGACACCTCGAAGTGTGGGGCCCGGCATGAAGGCGAGGACACAATGAAGCAGCCGTGGACTGGCCGGTACCGGTGTGACCGGATGAACGGCTCCGCCGTTCAACCCGACTTTCGGCTGGCGCCGAAACGTCGCAATCTGAGGGAGAACCATGACTGACTTCAAAGGAACGATCGGCCGGACGCTGGCCGAATCCACCCCCCACTATGTGGAGCCGCCGCATCCGGGCGATGACGCGCCCAACGTGGTGATCGTGCTGATGGACGACACCGGGTTTGCCCAGTTCGGCTGTTACGGGTCCGACATCGACACGCCCAATGTGGATGCGCTGGCCGCCGGCGGTCTGCAGTTCACCAACTTCCACGTCACGCCGTTGTGCTCGCCGACGCGGGCGGCGTTGTTGACCGGTCGCTCCCAGCATGCGGTGGGTATGCGCGGCGTCTCCAACTGGCGCACCGGCTTCCCGCATCAGCTGGGGCACATCACCAACTCGGCGGCCACCATCGCTGAGGTTCTGAAGGCGGAAGGCTACGCAACCTTTTGCACCGGCAAGTGGCACCTGGCGCCCACCCAGGACATCTCCGCGGCCGGGCCCTTTGACCAATGGCCGTTGGCCCGCGGCTTTGATCGCTTCTACGGATTTCTGGAAGGCGAGACCGACCAGTTCCACCCCGAGCTGGTACGAGACAACAGCCACATCGACCAGCCGGCCACCCCCGAGGACGGCTACCACGTCTCTGAAGATCTCATTGATCAGATGCTGCAGATGATCAACGACAGCAAAGGCATTCGGCCGGACCGACCTTTCTTTGCCTACGTGCCCTTCGGCGCCACTCACGCCCCGCACCAGGCGCCTCAGGAGTACCTGGACAAGTACCGGGGTCGATACGACGAAGGCTGGGACGTCATCCGCCAGCGGTGGTACGAACGCCAGGTCGAGCTGGGGGTCATCGAGGCCTCAACGCCGCTGGCGCCGCGCAATCCCGGTGTGGATGCCTGGGACGATCTTCCGGAGAATCAGAAGCGGCTGGCGTGCCGGTTGCAGGAGGCCTTCGCCGCGTTCCTTGATCACACCGATGATCAAATTGGGCGCCTGGTTGACGGCCTGCGGCAGATGGGGGAGCTGGACAACACCATTGTTGTTGTGCTGGCGGACAACGGCGCATCACAGGAAGGCGGACCGTTTGGGGTTATGCACGAGATGAAGTTTTTCAACGGCATTCTCGAATCGCCTGACGAAGCGGTTGCGCGCATTGATGACATTGGTGGACCGCACAGTCACACCAACTATCCGTGGGGCTGGGCCCAGGCGGGCAACAGTCCGTTCCGTTGGTACAAGCAGAACACCCACGAGGGCGGCGTCCACGTGCCGATGATCATGCACTGGCCCGAAGGCGTGGGAGCGGACCAGGCGGGCACAAAGCGATCACAGTTCGTCAACGTCTCCGACATCACGCCCACCATCTATGAGTTGCTGGGCGTCACTGCGCCGAAGGTGTTTCGCGGCATTGACCAGATGCCGGTAACCGGTCACCCGTTCACCGCCGCCCTTGCGGACCCCAATGCACCAGCAACCAACACCCTGCAGTACTTCGAGAACGGCGGAAGTCGAGCGCTGGTTGCGGAGCTGGACGGTGCATGGTGGAAGGCGGTGACCAAGCACAATCCGGGCGATGACTTCGACACCGAGCCCTGGGAGCTGTACCAACTGAGCGCTGACCCTTCGGAGTGCAACGACCTTGCACACAGCCAGCCGAAGCGGCTGGAAGAACTGGTGGGCCTGTGGTGGTCCGAAGCGGAACGCCACGGTGTCCTGCCGCTGGATGATCGCGGTTTCGAACTGTTCGCCGCGCACCGAAGCGACCACTCGCCGCACCGGCTGGACCGCACCTACCGGTACCGGCCGCCAATGTCGCCCATTTCTTCGCAGCCGTCGGCGTCGATGGGTGGGTTCTCGTTTGATCTCACGGCTCGGGTCACCTACGCCGAAGGTGATGAAGGCGTCATCTGGGCCACCGGAAACGAGAACTCGGGCGGCTCCGTCTTTGTGCAGGACGGGCGGCTGGTCATTGACTACAACGCCTTCAACGACCACACGATTGTGGAGTCAGAGATCCCCGTCCCGATTGGCGACGTCAGCCTGAACGTGCACCTGGAGCGGGACAGTCGCACCACCGGATGGGTCGAAGTTTCCATTGACGGCCAGGCGTGCGGCCGGGCCGCCATTCCGTTTTACATGCGGATGGTCTCGTCGGTGGGTTCCAGCCTGGGCCGGGATCACGGTTCGGCGGTTTCGGCGCGCTACACCGCGCCGTTTGCCTTCACCGGGACCTTGCACGATGTCACCATCCGGGTGCCCAAGCGCCAGGATCCCGATGCCGCGCAGGCCGCCGCAGCCGCGGAGATGTCGAAGCAGTAGCCGCGACGGGCGCGCGAAAGTCGCCGGCGGCCGCGCAGCGGCGACTGCTACCTTCGCCGAATGGAGAAGCGAGCGACGTTGAGGCTGACCAGTTCGTCGCCCTACTTCTTGATGCAACGAATGGGTCGGTGGAAATGGCCCTGGCTGTTTGTGGGGTGGGCCGCATCGGCCCTCGGGATGGTGACGGCGATGATTGTCGGCATCGCCGGCCTTGGCATCTACGTGGTCAGCCAACCGGACTCTCCGCCCTTCGACGAAGTGATGGATTCGATCGATGACTCGGTTCCCACCGAGCCGCTGGCGCTCGTTGTTCAACTCGCAGTCCTGGGTTTGGTTTTGTGGGCCGGTGCAATTGCCGGAAGCTGGGCTCATGGGCGGCCCATGCGCACCCTGCTCGCTCCGGCCCGCCCCTTTCGGTGGGACATGGTTGGCAAAGTTCTGATCCTGGACGTAACCCTGCGGTTGGCGTTGATTGGATTGAGCATGGTGGTGCCGTCGAGTGTCGACACGAGCTTCACCGGCTTTCGTATTGACCATCTGTGGTGGCTGATTCCGGTGGTGCTGGCCACGCTGCTGCAGACCAGCGGCGAGGATGTCCTGTTCAAGAGTTTCCTGCTGCGTCAGCTGGGTGCAGTCACCAGAATCTTCTGGGTTGCCCCCACGCTGATCATTCTGGCGTTTGTGGCCGCGCACATCGGCAATCCCGACCTGGAACAGAACCTCTGGTTGATGCTCATCCTGTTCGTCGTGTCCGACGTGGTGATTGTGGTGCTCATTCTTCGAACTGGCGGGATGGAGGCGGCGCTGGTGTTGCATTGGACCAACAACATCATGATCTTCTTGCTTATTGCGGAGCAGGGAACCCAGGCCAACGATCTCACGCTTTTGGTGACCGAACAGTTGGACCAGGCCCCGGCTCTTGTCGCCGACCTGTGGGGTGCCGCCGCCTACCTCCTCTACCTGGCGCTGCTGCTGACGGGTTTGCTCTGGCCTGGATCGCCCTGCTGTCTCGGAACGCCGAACTGGCCCGCGTTGCTCGAAGAACGCGATGAGGGCCACCGCAGTCCGCCGCCTCCACCACCACTGAGCCCGCCACAGCCACCACCACCGAGCCCTCCGGCGTTCTCCGCAGTCTGACCCGGATGTGGCTCGGTCACGCTTCAGAGCGGGCCGGCCGCCAGATCGATGCCAAGGCGATTGATCGCCGGGCCGCCATCATTGGACCGGCACCCGATGTTCCGTTTGCCGGTCGGGGGACGCGCGCCATCCGGGTGCCGAAGCGCCAGGACCCCGATGCCGCGCCGGCCGCCGCAGCCGCGGAGATGTCCAAGCAGTAAAAGCTGGGTTCAGGTCTCAGAGCGAAAGCGCATTGCCCACTCTTTACTTGTGTCATCGGCGAGTTTTGCGACCGCTGGCTGAACACCATTGGCGGCTTCGGGTGCCAGCCCCAGGTGATCGAGCACGCGGCCGAGCGTCCAGGTTGGGTCCGAGCTGAGCGTCTCATAGGTGACGCGGAGTGGTGTGATTTCCTGGGCCCGGAACCAGCTCTCCCACTGGTGGTCGTAGCCGGTGAGTTCATTGACTCGGGCCCGGATCTGGTCCGGGTGAGGCCATGGGCCCGCTACGGGGAGGTCAAGGTGATAGCAGCCGAGAGGGGAAGGTCGTCGCTGGCCCGGCCCACCAGGATGGTGAAGTCGCCGGGGTCAACGGTCCATCCCGGTGATGGTTGGCCGGCGCCGCCACGCCAGATACCCCGGGCGTCGGTGCCGGTTCCTGTGCCATTGTCGAAGCCGTCCGCCAGACCCGGGTCCCAGTAGGCGAAGGATCGTCGGTCCAGCTCCAAAGTCACGGTGGTGGATTCGCCGGGATCCAACCAGACTTTCTGCCACGCCTTCAGCTCGTGCGGGGGACGGGCCAGCCGGGGCGCGGCTTCGGACATATAGAGCTGAATCACTTCGCTGCCGCGGCGATCCCCGGTGTTGGTTACCTCAACGCTCACCTCGAGCGTGTCGTCGTCGTTGAGAACCGTCGCTTCGGTTGGGGCTGAGATGTCGGACATTTCAAACTGGGTGTAGCTCAGGCCGTGGCCAAACGCGAACGCCGGCTGGGTTCCGCAGGCCAGATAGCCGCGGTAGCCCAGGAAGACGGATTCGCCGTAGCGCACTTCGCCGTTCTCGCCGGGATAGCTCATGTAGCTGGGCGGATCTTCGATGGCTGCGGGGTAGGTGGTGGGCAGTCGGCCCCCCGGCTCCGCGTTGCCAAACAGAATGTCCACCAGCGCGTTGCTCATCTCCTGGCCGCCAAACCAGGTGTTCACCACCGCCGGTGCCGCTATGGCCGAGGTCACGTCCACCACCGAACCGGTGTTGAGTACAACAACCGTCTTGGGGTTGGCGTTGATGACTGCGGTCACCAGTTCGTCCTGGTCGCCGGGAAGCGTCATGACCTGACGATCGTTGCCTTCGGTCTCCCAGTCCGGGTTGGTGCCAACGACCACCACCGCAACGTCGGCGTTGGCGGCGGCTTCGGCCGCTCGTTCAATCAGGTTGGATGGGACGGGCGGGGCACAACCGACAACCGCGGCATTGAGAATGGCCGCACCCCGGTCGGTATAGTCAATCCGAAGCGTTGCGGGGACGCCCGCTTCAAGGTCCCGAGTGACCAGGATCTCCTCGCTTCCCATGCCGAAGAACGCCTCACCCACGGGCAGAGGCGCGGGGCCTACGCCGTCGAGAATCAGCTCGTCGTTGAGCCAGACCTGAGCCTGCCCCACTTGAATCAGCGAGAACGTGTGCGCGCCGGAAACGTCAGGCGTATACGTTCCTTCGGCTCGCATAGAGAACGACTGCGGGTTCACGTCCCTGAGCGTGGTGCCAAAGAGCAGGAAGCGGGTCTCGGGGATTTGGCGAACGACCGCAGGCTCACCATCGAAGTCCTGGTTGTTCCAGAACGTGGCCGTCAGCCCCGGCTGGCCGGATGTACCGGTGAGTTGATGGGTGGGGATGGCGGGGACCGTCTTGGCGATGGTGCAGCCGGGTTCGGTGACCAGCGTGGTTTCGCCGCCCCGATGTTCACGCATGGCCTGCTCAACGTTGGTGTTGTAGTGGGCTCGCAACTGCGCGCTTCCTCCGCCCATGATCTGGGTGTCCACCGCGTTGGGGCCAATCAAGGCCACCGACCCAATTGACCGTGCGTCCAACGGCAACAACCCGTCGTTCTTCAGCAGGACGACGCTGGCGGCGGCTGCCTCACGGCACAAGGCCCGGTCTTCGGCCAGATTGATGCTCTGTTCTTCGCCGATGACCGGGTCATCAAACGCGCCGGTTCGGGCCGCCAACTCAAGAATGCGGCGAGCGTTTCTGGTCACCACTTCTTCAGACACCTCGCCCGCGGCCACCGCGTCGACCAACTTCTGGTCCAACCAGGCTGCCGGGCCCGGCATCTCCAGGTCGTTGCCGGCAATCACCGACGGGGCCGTGGACTTCATGCCAAACCAGTCGCTCACGACGAAGCCGTCGAAGCCCAACTCGCCGCGCAACACTGTTTCCAGCAGCCACTCGTGCTCAGAGCAGTGGGTGCCGTTCAGCCGGTTGTAGGCGGTCATCAGCCCCCAGGGGTTGGCTTCGGCGATGGCAACTTCAAACGGAACCAGCAGCAGCTCGCGCAGGGTTCGGTCATCAACCACGGTGTTGATGGTGTTGCGCTCAAACTCGCTGTCATTGCCCAGAAAGTGTTTTGGCGTTGTGGCCACACCTTGGGATTGGACGCCCCGAATGAACGCGCCCGCGGCCTTGCCCGACAGCAGCGGATCTTCGGAGTAGCACTCAAAGTTCCGCCCGCCCAGGGGGTGACGTTGCAGGTTGATGGTGGGCGCCAGGAGCACGTGGGCGCCTTTGGACCGGGATTCGCGGCCCAACATTTCGCCCAGGCGTTCGATCAGTTCGGGGTCCCAGGTGGCGCCCAACGCGGAGCCGCTGGGGATGCACACCGATGAGGAATCTCCGCTGCCCAGAACGGCGTCGCCGCGCGCTCCGTTTGGCCCGTCGGTGACTTTGATTGCCGGAATCCCCAGCCGCGCAATGGCATGGGTTCGCCAGGTGGAAGCCCCACCCAGCAGCAGTGCCTTTTCCTCCAACGTCATGGCGGCCAGAACAGAGTCAATATCGGTGTTCGCGGTCATTGAACGAAGTCTGCCATGGTGGGTCAGCCCCCGGAAAATTTGCCACGCAACGGGTCAACGGCGTTGGGCGGGCAGAATCATTGCATGGAATCCGCTTTGGTTGATCGTTATCTGCACCGCATTGGTTTGACCGCTCGCCCGTCGGTTGACCGGGCGGGATTGGCGGCGCTGCAGCTGGCGCACCTGCGGACGGTTCCCTTTGAGAATCTGAGCGTGGCGGCGGGGGTTTCTGTTTCCACCGACCCGGCTGAGTCGGTGGCGAAGGTGGTCGACTCCCATCGTGGCGGGTGGTGCTTCGAACTCAATGGAGCCTTTGCTGAGCTGCTGGAAGCGCTTGGGTTCTCGGTCCAGCGTCTGGGTGCGGCGGTGCTGCTGGACGGGCCCACCGACGTGATCGACCATGTGGCGTTGGAGGTCACCCTTGACCAGGCGTGGCTGGTGGACGTGGGTTTTGGCGAGAGCTTCACCCAACCGCTGCAGCTCAACAATCAGGAGCCGCAGCCGGGCGGGCCGGGGATTGCGGACTTTCAGATCATTCCCAGTTGGAAGGGTCACACCTTGGCCAAAATCGAAGATGGCGTCCCGGTGGCGCAGTATCGATTCAGTCGGCTGGCGCGGGAGATGGCGGATTTCACGCCGGCGTCGGAGCATCTGCAGAGCGACCCCAATCTTCACTGGTCCAACAAGCCGTTTGCCACCCGGATCATCGATGACGGTCCGGAGCGCGTCACGTTGTTGTCTGATCGGTTGAAGTTTCACGGCGGCCTTGATGCCGCCCGCCATCGGGAAGAGCCGGTCTCTGCCGACGCCTGGACCGAAACCCTTCACCGGTGGTTCGGTATCGAGATGGACCACCGGCCGGGCTCGGAGGTCAGCGATGCTGCATGGGCGGTGCACGATTCTTTGATCGAGACCACCGACCGGGAGGAGGCGGTGCGCCAGATCGCCGGGGTGTCTTCGGCCGTCGAATCCTCCCAGGACGCGGCCCGCATTCTTGAGCTGATTGATGAGCACGCCGACATTGCCCTGCGGACGTGTCGGCCCGGGCACCTGACCGGCTCCGCCATGGTGATCGATCCGGATTCAAAACAGATGTTGCTGCTGTTTCACACCAAGTTGCAGAAGTGGCTGCAACCCGGTGGCCACGCGGATGGCGATACCAACCTGGCCCGCGTGGCGTTGCGAGAAGCGCAGGAAGAGACCGGCATTGAGGACCTGCGGGTGGTGACCCCAGCCATCGACGTGGATATCCACCAGGTCGCTCCGCCGGCCGAAGATGCCCACCTTCATCTTGATGTTCGTTTCCTGGTTCTGGCTCCGGGTGGCGCGGTGGCCACGGGGAATCATGAGTCCGAAGCCATCGAGTGGATCAGCTTGGAGGATCTGGCTTCCCGGTCCAACGAGGCGGGAATCCAGCGGCTGGCCCGGCGAGCGTTTAGTGTTTGCCAGGAACTCGAAGAAAGCGGACTGCTGTGAAGATTGACAATGAATTCTCGGTTGGCGTTCCCATTGCCCGGGCGTGGGAGATTCTCAACGACATTCCGACCATTGCTCCCTGCATGCCGGGCGCGCAGCTCACCAGCTCCGATGGGGACATCCACGAAGGCAAAGTGAAGATCAAAGTTGGTCCCATCACCTCGGAGTACAAGGGCAAGGCCACCTTCATCGAACGCGACGAGGCGGCGGGAAAGATGGTCATCAAGGGCGAAGGCCGTGACACCCGCGGGGCGGGCAATGCCAACGCTGACATTCACCTGCAGATGACCGAGGCCGGCGACCGGACCAACATTTCGGTCAACACCGATCTCAAGATCACCGGCAAGGTTGCCCAGTTCGGGCGCGGCGTGATTGTGGACATTTCCGAGAAGCTGCTGGGTCAGTTTGTTGACTGCCTGGAACAGAAGATCATGACCCTTGAACAGGACGCGGCCAAGATCGCCGACGCCGGGGCTGACATGGGAGCCGCAGAAGGGTCCGTGGCGGGAGCGGCTGCGGCCACTGCCGGGGTTGCCGGCGCCGCGGGGGCCATGGGGATTGGTCGCAAAGTTGATGGTGAAGCTGGCGAGGCCGCGGGCGCAGACGCAAATCCCGAGTCCTACCGGACTGAGTGTTTCACCGGAACCGAAGGCGAAGCGGTTGCCGCCGACGCCGCCGCAGGCGCAGTTGCGGGGGACGCATCCGGAGCAGCTGCGTCGGTCAAAGATGCTGGCGGTTCGATGGTGGACAAAGCCGGAGACCTGGCCGGAGGCATTGGGGGCGGTGCCGTTGGGGGCGGTGCCGCTGCGGCGGTGGCCGGCGCTGGCGCGTTGGCGGCGGGCGGAATGGCCAGCGCCAAGGGCGCCATGGGCGGGGCCAAGGGAGCCATGGGCGGGGCCAAGGATGCGGTCAGCGGCGGAACCGAAGAGGTCGAAGCGCTTGACCTGATGGACCTTGCGGGAAGCGCACTGTGGAAGCGCTTCATCCCGTTGATCATTGTGGGCGTCATCGCTCTGATCGTGATCATCTGGTTGATCGCCCGATAGCTGATCGCCGGTGGGGCTGCGCCTGACACTTCGACATGAATGAAACCCCGCCCGGCTGGTACCCGGCGCCTGACGCTTCTGACCTGATGCGGTACTGGGACGGTGAGATGTGGACCGATCGGGCGCGGCCGGTCACCGGCAGTCGCGGCGGCGCGTCCATGGGTTTCACCGGTCGGCCCTCGTTGCATGTCCAGACCTCTGAGGTGGTGCAGGAGGCGCTTGAAGAAGACGAGCGCGTGGAGGCCGGATTCAATGGCCTTGCGCCGCGGCCCATGATGATGGTTGCCACAACGGCGCGGCTGCTGATCTTCGATCCCGAAGGTGCGCTCCGCAAGTACGAGGTGCGCGAGTACAGCTACGACGATGTTGAAGCCATCGGAACGTCACCGTGGACCGGCTTGAACATCACCGTCGGTGGCACAAAGTTCAAACTCAGCACGCTCGACACCAGCGCAATGTCGGACTTCATTGAGTACGTGCGGCAGCGGCTGCCACGGTCCGGTCAGATCGTGGTCAGTGATCTTCCTCCGCCCGGCCGGGAGCAGGTGGCAGACGTTGCACTGCAGGAGGCATCGGGCGAGGCGGCCGATGGCGGCGACCTGGTCCAACAGCTGGCCAAGCTTGGGGAGCTCCACACCCAGGGGTTGCTCACCGACGCCGAGTTCTCGGCTGCGAAGGCCAAGCTGCTGGAGTCGTAAGGCGGTTGGACGGTTTCGCGGCCTGCTCGTCCTGCCAGCGACTACGGTCGTGGCCAGCGGACAATGACAAAGGCGGAAGACATGCAAATGTGGCAAATTCAACGCGGTTCAGCCCGGGTTTCACGGGCGAAGACGGTCCGGGTGTTTGCGGTCCTGACCCTGGTGCTCAGCACGGTGATGGTGCTCACCACCAACCCGGCAACCGCGCAAGGTCCTGATGAAGAGACCCTGGCCACGTGCGCGCTCTACGGCAATCTGGTGGCGGGTGGCGGACCGAATGCGGTGAGCCTGGGGGAGGAGCTTCGCGACCTGGGCGCACCCAATCCCCCCGGCGTGGAGGACGCGCTCGATGTGTTGAGCGACTTCAACGACGAGGTTGGCGATACGCCGGACAACGACACGGTTGAGGCGGCGTTCGATGTTCTGGCCCAGTACTTCGACCCCATCTGTGCCGACATTGATGTCTGTCCGCTGATCGCCACCGTGGTGAACCGCGAGGGCGTGGAAGGTCAACGCAACGCCAGGTACGTGCGGGGCATCTTTGCTCCCAACCCACCGGGAATCGATTCCGCGCTGGCGGTGCTCAGTGGCGATGTCACCTTGGAGGAATCGGGCTTCTACACCACCAATGCCCAGGCGCGTAAGGCGCTCGTTGACTACTACAGCAGCTGCACGCTCGCTTTCACCGGCGCCACCACCGCTCCACTGCTGGCCGCCGGCACCGGACTCATCCTGGCTGGAGTCCTGGTCCTGAAGATCTCACGCCGAGCGAGCCAGTAGCAGGTCCCAGCCTCGGTTGAGGACGAGCTGGTTTGCGCTGAGGTCGGCAACAAGCGTGTCGTTCACGCTCGTCGCTCGTTCGTTGGCTTCGGCCGCGACACGGCGTGCCAGCGTGAGCCACTGCACATAGTTGGCGGTGAGCGGACTGGCACCGGCGGCCAGTTGGGACACATCGGCTGCGGCGGCAACGCCATAGGCGATGAGCTCAATCGATCTCATGCGCGCAGAATCAGCTCCCGTGTTCGCCGCGTTGGCAAACGATGCATCGTGTTCACTCCGCATCGCGCGGTATGCCCGGGACATCACGCTGATGGTGGCCACCGGCAACGTCATCGCTGGGGCGTGCCAGGTGTCGTAGCCCCGGGTGTAGGCGGTCACCGCAGCCTCGGCTCCGCCTTCGTGCAAGGTCAAGGCCGCCCAGCCTGGCAATGGCAGTCCAGCGGGCGTGATGACGTCGCTCAACAGGTGGGCAAATTCGGTCACAAGTGCGCTGGCGGTCGCTGCGAGCCCGTCGGATGGGACTCCAAGGCGATCGACGACTGTTACCGCTCCGGCTCCGTCGGTTCGCGTCATCGTCGAGCCGAGTATGTCCCAGGTACCCCATACCAGCCCAAGCAGTGGATCGTGCCCCGGTGTTAGTACTCGGTGGTTCTGCGGGGTGAAGCCTTCACCGATCGACTGATCAAACGGAACCTTGCTGAGCTTTGACAGCCAGTTGTCCGATGAGGTCGCCAAGCTGCGGAGCTGGGTGGTGACGGGGCTGAGGTTCGGTGTGCTGACGGCAAAGGCGTCGATCACCGCAGCGGTCAGACCAATAGCCACGCCCGCAATGACATCCCAGCGGTCAAGTTCGGAGTGGACGCGGAAGCTCACGGTGATGTCTGCTTCGATGGCTGCTCGCTCATCTGGTGGCAAAACGCCGACTGCATCGTGGTTGGAGAGAGCGGACTCCAAAGCGTCGAGCGTCGTGGCTGCCTGTCGGAGGTCGAGATTGACGCCACCATCGTCGTCACCGCAATGGCCGTCGACCCATCGCCCGGCGTCGTCGAGTGCCTGAGCTTTGCGTTCCAGATCTCGCAGAAGAGCTGAACCCGGATCGTTGAGGAGACGGGCGTCGGTGATCCGCTCTTCGAGGAGACCAAGTTGCTGCTTCAGTTCCTGGGCAATCTGGTGAGCGGCTGCGTCGTTGCGTTGGAGGTCGACCAGCACCAGCTTGGCGGCAACCTGCAGCTTGATGAGTTCAGCCTGGGTTTTTGCTGCGCCCAGCCCGTAGAGGGCCGAACCGCCCCCGCTCCCAATGGCACCCGCCACAGCTCCGGTTTGAGCGATGAGCCAAGTTCCGGCAGTGACCGAACTAGATCCCGTTATGCCGCCGATCAGGGCCAGACCATGCGACGTGGCGGCCGCTCCACTGAGACCGGCGGCGCCACCAAGCGTTGCGCCGATGATGGGTGCCGCCAAGAGACCCGCAGTGCCAACGATTGCTGCCCCGGCGGCTGAGTAGATCCCCACCCGAAGCAGTGAGATGTCCCGGTGAGCTCGGGCTGCGTCCGCAAACGTGCTGAGCACGCGGGATGCATCGTCCACCTGCAGGCCGATCAGTTCCGCGACCGCCGCAAGGCCAGAGTTGCGGTGAGCGTTCTCCCAAGAGAGCTGGTGTGGATGGAACGGGTCGATTCCAACCAGTTCAATGAGCAGCGTCGTCTTCTGGGCCGGTGTCCAACCCTCGCAGAGGTCAGCGAGCATGCCGACGGGGCCAAGCTTGTTCAGGTCCAGTGCGGTGCGCAGGTGAGTGAGCTTCGCGTCGATGACTCGGCGCATGCGCTCACGGCGCTCGTCGTCAGTGGTGAGGCGCCCAATGGTTCCGGCCACCAGGAGCGATCCAAGGACGATGGCGTCCGGGTCGATGGCCAGTCCGGGGAACCGGGTTGTCTGGTCGTCGAGTGGGTCCGCGTCGCGCAGCTTCGCTATGGCTGCCGGGTTGTCCGTGCCAGTGTGAGCGACGACCGTCTCCTCTGGAAGCAGCGGTTCGATCGCAGCGCTCTTGCCGAAGCGAGAAGCCAGCCGAGCCGAGGCCGTCGACACCGTCGCTTTACCCGCCTTCAGCCGCTCGTTTGCGCTCATCATGCAAGACTGTCACACCGCCGACAAAAGGTTTGCCTGTGACCGACCGACTTGATCCCGCGACGCCCATCTTTGCCGAATCCACCGTCGGTGGATTCTGGTCGTGGGGGTATTCCTCGCTGGCTGAGAACGCTACGCGAGGGGTTTTCGCGGAGTACCTCGTGGGCATGGCGCTCGGTGCGCTGGACGTGCCTCGGCAGGAGTGGGATGCATTTGACCTGCGGTACGGGGACGTAGCAGTCGAGGTCAAGTCGTCGGCCGATGACCAGGTCTGGGACCAGGCGGCGCCTTCTGTGATCCGATTTGGTGTTGGGCGCAAGCGATGGTGGAACGCCCGGACCATCGAGTGGTCATCCACACCCGAGCGCCCCGCTGACGTGTACGTGTTCTGCCACTTCACCGGGCCAGCGGAGAATACGGCCATCGTGAACGAAGCGCACTGGCACTTCTACGTGGTGCCCACACCGGTGCTGGACGAACAGCTTGGTGAGCAGAAGTCGCTGGGTTTAAATCGCCTGAAGGAGCTGACAGATCCCTGCTCGTGGCGCCTACTTCGATCGGCGGTCGACGCCGCGGTTCTCACACTTGATAGGTAGCCGGCTGTCGGAGTTCATCCGCCAGCGTTGCGACACTCGCATGGAGCGCCTCGATCGTCCCGCCCAGGTTCACTGACGTGACTCGCAATTCAATACCAGCGTTGCGCACAATGCTGCCGGCTGGCTCTGTTCCATTCAGGTCGGCATAGATCAGCCATCCGCGGCGAAGGCCGAGCCTCGTGCAGTACGCCAGCATTTGGTATGCATCAGCATTTGGATAGTCCTGATGGCTAGTGCGTTTGTACTTGGCGTCGGCAACGGCCACGCATTGGCCTGACCTCCACCAGGTGATGTCCGGCTTCATCTTGATCTTGTCTGCGAGGTCGAGCCCTGACTGGTGCTTTGGTTTTGTGTTCGCCCGTGACGTTGGACAGCGGAAGCAGATGAATGAACATCAGCTCGGCCATCAGCGATGTTGCTTCCTGGCTTGCTCCCTGCATCTGATCGGCCAGCTTCTCGTTAAAAGACCGGGAGCCTTCATCGGCTTGCTCGATGAATCGCCGGTGCAGTTCGTCGGCCGCAGCCTGTGTCCACGTCTGTAGCTGTGGATCGAATAGGGACTCGCCCGTGGCCATCGAGGTATCTCGCCAGCGCCTCGCCATGGCATAGACAGCGGCGTACTCCGGGTCGGCGCCTCTTCTGATCTTCATGGCGCCGGTATCCAGAGGATCCACGGGATGATCGCGATGTCGGCTTCGGGGTCGATCGTGAGGGTTTGCATTTCGATCCGTGACGAGGATGCGAGCCAGTCCGCCTCGATCTCCGCGGCGAT
>Ga0209187_1000117_pt1 | contig 176673 bp, 136 predicted proteins | sample BantaG_FD_187430 | JGI IMG/M metagenome (GOLD analysis project Ga0209187, IMG submission 187430) | Marine algal microbial communities from Bantry Bay, Ireland - BantryBay_4 metaG (SPAdes) (version 2) | ecosystem: Host-associated > Algae > Red algae > Unclassified | place: Bantry Bay, Ireland...
TAGAAATTTGATCAGCAGAATATTATCCATCTATCAAATTGACCATAAGTTGACTAAAATAACCAATGCTTATCGAAATCTACTTAACTTCGGTAAAATTGCAGCTTAATTCTTTACCGAACCATTGATTATACCATTTCTATTTTTAGATGACGGAAAAGGATTTAGAATTGTTCAAAATGGATCAAGGCAAAAAACGTAGGCGAACCCATAGGTTCGGCGAGGCTTTTTAACGAAGGAACATGAAGAACAGAATAAATAATTACCGTCATTCTAAACTAGAATTGGTATTAGTTGTTTATTTTATAGAACTGTTCTTTTACGCTAAGATCTTCGGAAATAATAAAGTAAGAACCAGCAGTTAATGGTTCTATGTTGATCGAGACAGAGTTACTTTTTTTCGTCCATATATCCCCTAATAATTTTTCTCCATTAGCAGTGTAGATATTTAGTTTACTAGGTATTTTTTCAGCGTCTTTAAACTGTAGGACTATATGGCTACTCGCTGGATTAGGAGCTAGTTGAACCTGTGTTACAGATTGTCCCTTTTCATGCGTACTGCTAATTATATTAGAGGTATAAGCATATAGTTCTTTACCAGAAGCTGGAGGACTAGCAAAGAAAAATAAATTCTCTCCTGAAGAAGTTATCTGGGAAGGAAAAGAATTTCCATTACCAGGTGCTAAATTAGATACCATTTCGGTATTGTTTTCTGTCCCATCAGATTGCCATAGTTCACTTCCATTGTCTGAGCGAGCACTGTAATATAATAAGTCATTATGTATTGTAAGATGACCCCCGTCAAGGTCATAGTTGAATCCTATCAAATTTCCATCTAAAGCTGGGTTAGCCTCCAGGCCTGTATTATCTATTTTGTACATGGCTTGGTTAGGAGAATAGAATCCAAGAAAAGCTTTAAAATATAACTCATTATTATATGAAGTAAAAAATTCTGGTTTAGATTCTTCACCTACAAATATCTCAATTTCAGTAAGATCTCCAGGAGATCCATCTGTTGAAAAAAGCTTACGATCATTATCCTTTTCGCCTTGGAAATAAAAACGACTATTAAAACCTATAAAGGCTCTGCGATCTATATAGTCAAAGAATGAAATATTATCGAAATCACCAGAAACTCTATTCGTTCCAGCCGTGGTTCCGTCGCTAGCATATAAAGCATAATCGAAGTCAGCATCACTAGAAAAGAAAAATAATTTCTCATCTGTTGCAGTCATATTATGATTTGAAGAAAAAGAACTTCCACTATTTAAAAAGAAAACTGAAGAATAGTCCGATCCCACTCCATCGGTTTTTATTAAATGATCACCATCATCTAGTCTAGCCAAAAGATAAATTTCATCTTTAAATACTTCTATATCTCTTATGCCAAAGAAATTAACTTCGAAAAGAAGATCAGTTTCTTCAGTAAGTGGATCGTAACGCTGGAGAGAGTTTTCGAAAGTATTTTCTTCTCCTTCGAAATATAATTTATTTTCGAAAGAGGTTAGATGATTAATACCTTCCCATCCGTCATGAATTGTTTCGGTGTTGCCTTCATCATCTATACTCAATAGTTGATATTCTTTAGTATCATTATCATATATAGATAGGTAGCATATTTCATGTAAGACTATATAATCTATGACTCTAAATCCATCGTCAGTAGGTTCTAATACAGGTGTAGTTGTATAAGATTTGCCATTTGTAAAATAAACGATTCCGTTTCCTCCAATATCATTACTATCTGTCCAAACGATACTATTTGCAATATTAGTAAGTATATTGCCATTGAAACTAATACCGTCATCAGGTCCAGCTTCTAATTCAGTAATTTGGATAATCTCCTGACTATTCAGAACACCGAAAATAAATGTTGCTAATAGAAATGTGTAATACTTTTTTTTCATATTTAGGTATTTGTAAATGAATTTTATTTAAAAGCCGTAAAATAGATTTTTTTACATTATTTTTCTAAATACCTTTAAGTTATGAGCGACTTAATAGAAGAATGGAAGAATAAAAAAAATCAAGTCAAACAGCAACGCGGTAGAATAACAGGAAGGCTAAAGCAAGCACCAGGAGAAAAACTCAGGCAACTTGCTGATGAAAAACACGAAGAAGTCTTTTCTGAAATAGATTGCCTAGACTGTGCAAATTGTTGTTCTAAGATTCCACCCATAGTAGATAAAACGGATGTCAATAGAATCGCTAAAACGCTAGGTATGAAGGTCTCTGATTTCCAGAAACAATACACAAGAAGAGATGCTGATGGAGATACCGTACTGAAAACAGTCCCTTGTACTTTTCTTATGGAGGATAACAAATGTTTTATATACGATATAAGACCTAAGGCTTGCAGGAATTATCCCCATACAGAAGGTTATGAGTTTATCGGAAATCTAGATTTACATACTAAGAATGCGCAATATTGTCCAGCTGCTTATCATATTATAAGTCGTATTCTGAAAGAGGTAAGATAAGTATAGGTAGAGGCAACTAGAGTTTCGATACCTCTGAGATAGGTAAAGCATCTATAAATAATGCGGACACTCGACTTCATCTTATTGTTATACCATTTCTATTTTTAGATGACGGAAAAGGATTTAGAATTGTTCAAAATGGATCAAGGTAAGAACGAACGAGTTCGACGTAGTCGAATAAAGTACGAAAGTGCTTTAAGTGAGAGAACCGCTAAGCGGGCGGGCTAGCAAAGAACCCATAGGTTCGGCGAGGCTTTTTAACGAAGGAACATGAAGAACAAAATAAATAATTACCGTCATTCTAAACTAGAATTGGTATTACAACTGATTACCAGACTTATGTGATATTAGTAGAGATTAGAAGATAGATTCTGGGTGTAGCGTAATATTTTTTTAGAAAACTTGCAACGCTTTAGCTTTTCGCATCTTTATACCTACATAAGCCATTAAATATGTTAAAAAATATTTACATAATTCTTTTTTCCTTCAGTGTGTTATGCAGTTGTCACAAAGACTACGATAACTCACAGACGATCTCAACGGGTGCTGAGCCGGAAATTAGAGTAGATACAGAAGTTACAGGAAAGATTACAGAAAGTGATGGAGAGACAGTAGAGAAACCTTACGATATAGTTGTCAATGGTGATAACATTTCTCTAGGGAATTATTTCTTCAGAGAGGAGGTAAAATTTGCCAGAAAATATGGGCAGTTGTTTACAGTATTGTCTGAAGGGGAAGAAAGAGCAAAAGTCTTTACAACACTTATAGAAAATGACATTAATTATCTAGATATACATCTTTTTCCTAGCTGGTCTGAAGCTGACCTGAATTCTAACAATGCTGTAAATGTCTCTTCTACCCGTTTAGAAATAGCTAATGTTGTAAATCAGACTGGGACTAGTGCAGGAAATTCTAGAATTATGTCTTACGGTTCTTTAGCAGAACGTAAATGGTTCCGACAGCTAGGCGCTCATGCATATAAAGATGTAAATACTTTATTATCTCTAGATGTCAAAGATGCGTTTTATTTTTCTGTAGATGATCAAAATGGTAATCAATTATTGCTAGATAAAAATGATCCTTCTAAGATAGTCCATAATCTGGGAGAAAATGATCTTGCTTTATTCCATCTTAACGAAGAAGCATCAAGATGGGAATACCTTACAGATTTTGATCCAAGCAACTCGGCCGATATTAGTCTTACGGGTTACTTCATTATAGCAGCTTATCAAGAAGGAATATATGCTTCTGGAGAACTGGTAAAAGATGACCAGCCTATATCTTATCAGTTACATAGATGGAGCTTTGGAAATTTTATGAAGGAATCTTTTACAAGTTTAGGGGGAAAGTGGCTAGGTATAATACCCCAGCAAGCAGACGTAGTATATGAAGTTACGGATCTATGTGATAATGAAATAGCAGTATTTTCTTTAGAGTCAGAGAACGTAAATTTAGAGAATATAAGGTTTGATATTACAACAGAAAGTGAGCACCTCTACAAATTACAAACTGTTGTAATCGACTGCGACGGAAATATTCAAGAAGAAGCTTCTGTAAAAATAATAGATCAAAACGGAGAGCTTGTTTTTGCTTTTGACAATAATGAGATCGATACATGGATAAGTGTATGTGAAGAAAATTTTTCTATCAGCGCTTACGGAATAGATAAACAAGTGCAAGGTCCATCCTTAGAATGGAATCTGGATATAGAGGAGCCTATCCGTTATTTGACAGACTGTCCAGAATATAGTGAGGGTTTCAGTTACCTTAAGATAAGAAATGATATAAAGTTATATGCGCCCTTTCAGTTTTCTAATGATGGGATACAATCGGCGTTAGAAGCGACAGGTGGTGAGGTTAAATTTATTTTTGATAACGGAGGGGTAGGGTCTTATGAGCAGCAAGAGATAAGGGTACGTATAGATGATGAGGAGAAGTGGCCTTCTGGTTACTTCGTTGCCTGTGAGAACTCATTAGACGGATGTGGTATTTCAGATTTTTATGTAACCCATTATGAGGTAGATAGTAATGGATGGATCAGAGTATCCTTTGCGGGTGTAATGTGGATGCAAACGATAAGTCCAGCGACAGCAGGTAATTTCCCTATAGAAGGAGTAATTCTATGCAAAGCAGGCTAAGATAATAAAATAGACATGGTTATAGCAACTCCTATTATTGTAACTGTCAGAGATTAAGCTTTAGAAAAACGATCGAAAAAGGAACTTGAAGGAAATAGATATCATAAAGGGATGTAAGAAAGGAAATCCACTAGCACAAAAAGCTTTTGTGGATACGTACTCTAGCTATTTGTTTGGTGTCTGTCGGAGATATATGAGAGATCCGGAACTTGCTAAAGATTGTCTGCAGGAATCACTGGTGCAGATTCTCATGAATATAAACAAGTACGAGGAAAAAGGAAAGTTTAGATCATGGGCAAGTAAGGTAGCCGCAATGAAATGCCTTGACATACTGAAAAAAGAAAAAAGGCATATCAGTGCAGAGATGGATAAGATAGCAGAACCGAGCAGGGATGAGGAAATATCATATAGATTAGAAAAAGAAGATGTGATGAAATTTCTAGATACCCTGCCTGAGCAATATAGGATCGCAATCAATATGTTCCTAGTAGAAGGCTACAAACATAAAGAGATAGCGGAAGTTCTGGGCGTGACGGAAGGAAGTTCTAGGTCATTAGTAGCCAGGGCAAGGAAAATGATTATCGCAGAGTTCGAGGAAGAAAAGATGCAAGTAGTTCATACAAAGTATAAAGTTGAAGATAATAATAAGTTAAAAATTATAGGGAACAAAACCTAGTAAGCTACAGATAGAATTATGTCAGATAAATTAAATAACAAAGAAGAAAAGTTCAAAAGCATACTGGAGGATATGTCTTTTGATCTAGATACCGATAGCCTATGGTCGCAGGTATCCACTCAGCTTCCTAAGAAGGAAAAGAAGAATAGAAAATTCTTATGGTTCTTCTTCGCCGGTACATTAATATTAGCATTTATAAGTGGTGCTTTGTGGAATCAGACCATAAATACTACAAAGTCTGAACTAGTAAAGAATATTGACAAATTACAAATAGATGAAATGATTACACCTCCAGGTGATCATAGCACCAAAGAGCCATCAGTAGAGAAGGTGACTCCAGAAATTCTTAGCAATACAGAGAATATTGTACAAGAGTCTGAGAAGCAGATAGAAAATGGATCTCTTAATAATCCTTCACAAAAATATAATCCAGAGAGAGAAGAAATATATAAAGAAAATCAGTCATTAGAATCTGATCTTAGACCAATTAGAAAAAATACTATAGATAGAAAAGAATCTCTCATAGTTATATCAGCATCTGAAAATGACAAGAAGGAAGATAGAAAGATACTCACAGGAAAAAATATAGTATCAGTATCAGAAGCGATCAGTATCTCTGATATCAGTGCTCTTGATCCTGGGGTTTCCCACAAGGAGAATGCGCTCATAGATTTTGATTTTCCATACGCTCCTGTAAGAACAATAAAACCCGTTAAGGATAGGCGCTGGAAAAGTTTTCTCCAACTCCAGTCAGGTATAAATAGTAATATTAGTACTTATACATCTGGAGATAAGCTCAGCGCAGAGATGCGTAATGAAAAAGATAGAGTAGGATATAGTGGTGAACTAAACTATGGAATGGAACATAATGCTGGGTGGAGGCTAAGTGCTGGTTTATATTACGGTAGCTTTTTTAGTTCCATAAGTAAAAATAATACAGAAACGGAGACAGGAACGGTAGATGGTATATCAGACATATATATAGACGCTCAGGGAGTAAGTAATCCACTGGCGGGGGAAGTGACTAGAACAACCTTGACAACTTATGACCTGCAGTGGCACCGTAGACATAAGAAATTAGACTTACAATTAGCGATAGGAAAAACAATTGTTAACTATAAGAGTATAGCGCTAGGCTTGGACGCAGGTGTGAGCTATAATCTATGGAATCAGAGTAGGGGATTTTATTATAATGAGGAATTAGAGTTTACTAAAACAGCTGATGGTGTCTCAAATCCTTATAAAGAGAAGTTAGGACTAGCTTATAAGACTTCTATATTTATAGAGTACCAACTAGGAGGTGCTTCTATTGGACTAGCTCCATATTTCAGGTATAATCCAGCGTCATTTACAGATAATGATCACAATTATGAACTAAAAAATAATCAGTTAGGAATCAATTGTAGTCTATTGTATAAGCTGTGAAATTAAAAATTAATTTATAAACCGACCTATCTATATAGAAAATTTAGAGGGTCTAATTATTGAATAAAAAATTAGAATTATGAAACGTATTTACAACTTTCTATTTATGCTGGGATTTACCTTAGCATCATCAGGTCTAGGAGCTCAGATAATCTGTGTAGAAAATCTTTCCTTTGGTCTGAGTCCATTTGGCGGTGATCTAATATTAGATCCTTCAGACTTTGTGCTGAATTCAGAAGATTACGATAGTATAGAACTTAGCCAAGAATCTATCAATTGTGATGATATACCATCGATAAATATCGAAGTTATTGCAACAGTTAATGGTATATCAGAAAATTGTTTAGTAAGCATTATGGTTATAGATAACGTACAACCTGTCGCTGTAGCTATTCAAGTATTAAAATTATCCCTAACACAAACCGGTCAGGCTACTCTTTTTCCAGAATTAATAGACGGAGGTAGTTATGATCATTGCTCGGATGTTACCTTATCCATAGAACCTAGTACTTTTGATTGTTCTGATATAGGTTCTAATATCGTTACCCTTACAGTGGAAGATGCAAGTGGAAATTATAGCTCAACATTCTCTGAGGTAATTGTAGAAGATAAAACAAGTTTTCCTTTAGCTTGTCATGGGACAACTACCTATGTAATAGATAATGGTATAGGTAAGACCTACTACCCTGGAGACTTTTTAGTAGGTTATGAGGGATGTATAGAAGCCTTAGAGTTAGTTATAGAGGATGCTAATGGAGAGGTTGTGGCTGATAACTTTGTGAATCCATCTCACCAAGGAATGACTTTTACAGCTACTGTTACATCTCCTGGTTCTGGAAATTCCTGCTGGGGAATTCTAATTGTAGAAGGTGGACCATGTGATTCAGAATTTGTTATCTGCGATACGGCCTGTCATTCTACCCCCGTAGGAGACTGTGCTTCGGGCCATACCTTAGAAGATAATGTTGAGTGGCCTTGTGATGTTGATATTTTCGTATTGGGAATAGAATCATATTCATTAAATCCTAATGCATTGATGGATAACTATGGTGTCAGTGCAATGGATGCTGAGCCTACTTTAACTAATATTGATCCTTGTTGGTTAGTAAGTATAGCATATGATGATAATATCTTTTATGAGAACGAATATGGGTTCAAGATTGTCAGAACATGGACTATCATCGAGTGGAACTCAACGGATACGTGGACTTATACTCAGACAATTAATAATCTTCCAGACACACAGTTGATTTGTGATACCTTATCTAGATCTACACCTGTGGCAGACTGTGCAAGTGGTCATACACTAGAGGATGATGTAGAATGGCCAGATGATATAGCTATAGAGGATCACAGGATTACTCCTAATGAGCTGGTGGCATATTCTTCTATAGATCCATTAGACGCAAGTCCTAGTTTCTATAATGAGCCAGATGAGTATAGCGCTACGTACACAGATCTTGTAGAAGAGTTAGGTACAGAAATGCTAATAATAAGAAGAGAGTGGTTAGTAGTAAGAACAGGGGCATCTAATATCTCATGGACCTATGCACAGTTCATAGAGGTTAATTTCAGTGAATTCCAAAACTTGATTGCCGTTAATACTTTTGCTGCAAGACCAGTGCCTAATGTGCAGCTTACAGAAGAAATTTTTACAAGTATAGAAGGTAAATCTAATGTGCCAGAGAACGAAAATGTTTTACCATGGTTGAGTGACGGTCCTAAAAATGGAGTTGATCTTTTAGATATAATCGCGATAAGAAAACATGTATTAGGAATAGAGAGTCTAAGTGATAAGCAAATATTAGCGGCTGATATTAGTGATGATGGTATCGTATCTACGCTAGATATAGTACTTATAGAAAAGATTATTCTAGGAAAGGACGTTACAACAAGCGCGCAATGGGAATTTTTTAATATCACAAATGAGACAACAGGAACAAAGCCTAGAGCGCACTATCTAGGTGTGAAGCCAGGTGATGTTAATGATTCGGCAGTTTTCGGAAGCTCGACTATAGGGGACAGGGAGTTGACTATATCATATGATGATAAATTGCTTAATGAAGGGGAAACTTATACAATACCATTTTATCTATCTGCAGACAAGATGGCTAGAGGTTTAGAACTGTCTATGCTTACTGATAACAGCGCCATAGAAGTTACGGACATAGCAAGTGACTTTTTCAATGGTGAGTTGAATTGGGCGCAGCACGCTAACGGAGAACTAAATATTCTTATGGCAGATAAAGAATCTGACGAATTAGCTGAACTTGCGACTAATGATGTATTATTTGAAATTACAATCTTAGCTAAGAGTAATTCTGTTCTTGGATGGTCCTTAGATGTACATGAAGAGAGAGCTTCTTACTTAGTAGATGAGTCATACGCTAAGATATTCATAGATGGTGAGATAGAGGGGGCTATTATTTCAGGGACGGATGACAAAGAACTTTTAGAAGGGGTAAGCGTATATCCTAATCCAGTAAATGGAGTATTTAATGTAGACATCGACGGTGTAAATATGAATGATGTGCTGGTTCAGATTTTTGATAATACAGGAAGATTAGTGAGAACGAGTAGAGCAGCTTCTCAGATAGACGTACATGATCTTCCAGGAGGAATATACATGTATCAGATACAGACGGAAGACAAAATAGCTTCAGGTAAGCTATTGTTTATCCACTAATAATTTATACCATTTCTATTTTTAGATGACGGAAAAGGATTTAGAATTGTTCAAAATGGATCAAGGTAAGAACGAACGAGTTCGACGTAGTCGAATAAAGTACGAAAGTGCTTTAAGTGAGAGAACCGCTAAGCGGGCGGGCTAGCAAAGAACCCATAGGTTCGGCGAGGCTTTTTACGAAGAAACATGAAGAACAAAATAAATAATTACCGTCATTCTAAACTAGAATTGGTATTAATTACTTTTTCCCATAGTCCATTAACCTCTAAAGGGCTCCTAGCCCTTTAGAGGTTTCTTATTAGATATACAAAAAGAGCCTCCTACTAGAATTTTCTAGTAGGAGGCTCTTTTTGTTTTTAAGCTGAATCCGAGAGCCTTATTTCCCCTCGTTATATCTATCGCTTACCGCTTTCCAGTTGATTACATTGAAGAAACTTTGTACATAATCAGGTCTTCTATTCTGGTAATGTAGGTAATAAGCATGTTCCCATACGTCTAATCCTAGGATAGGATGTCCACCGCATCCCACGCCCGGCATAAGCGGGTTATCTTGATTTGGACTAGAACATACTTCGACTTTTCCGCCTTTATGTACACATAACCATGCCCATCCAGAACCAAATCTTGATCCAGCAGCTTTAGCAAATTTTTCCTTGAATCCATCATAAGAACCATAAGCATCATTGATTGCATCAGCAAGATCACCGGTAGGTTCTCCACCACCATCTGGACTCATCACATTCCAGAATAAAGAATGGTTATAGAATCCTCCACCATTATTTCTGACCGCACTATTATCCATATCTAAATTTTGAAGTATATCTTCTATACTTTTCCCATCATGATCGGTTCCTTCTATAGCAGCATTTAGTTTTTTAGTATATCCAGCGTGGTGTTTTCCATGATGTATTTCCATCGTTTTCGCATCGATGTTAGGTTCTAGTGCATTATGTGCGTATGGTAATTCTGGTAGTGTAAAAGCCATTTTTAATTTATTTTGATTTGAATAATAGTATTTAATCTATAAACAGTTCTGTAAGTAAGAAGTTCGATCTCTATCGCATATAAAATTACATTAATTTTCGCTTATTTCATGAAAGTGTATCTCAGGATGATTTTCTTCTATCGTTTTTAGAGTCCATGCAGACTCAGCAAGGAAGACGTATTGCCCATCTATATCCTTGGCAATATTAGCTTTTCTTCTTTTGATAAACGCTTTCAGAGCCTCCTTCGTATCCCAGGTTATCCACAGGGCTTTATGCAGATTGATAGATTCATATTTGCAAGATGCGCCATATTCATGCTCTAGTCTGTACTGTATGACATCGAACTGCAGAGCTCCTACCGTACCCACAATTTTTCTGTTATTATCGACCTTGGTAAACATCTGCGCCACACCTTCTTCCATCAGTTGATTCAGTCCCTTATTCAGTTGCTTAGTCTTCAGTGGATTAGCATTTTCTACGTATCGGAACTGCTCAGGAGAAAACCTAGGAATACCCTTGAAGTTGAGAATTTCTCCTTCTGTAAGCGCATCTCCTATTTTGAAATTTCCAGAATCATAGAGTCCTATAATATCTCCTGGAAAAGCCTGTTCTACCACCGTCTTTTTAGATGCCATGAATGCTGTAGGATTAGAAAACTTAATTTTTCGATCCTGACGCACATGTAGGTAGTTTGTATTTCGCTCGAACTTCCCAGAGCAGATTCTCAAGAATGCAATTCTATCTCTATGTTTAGGATCCATGTTAGCATGGATCTTAAAAATAAATCCAGAAAACTTATCCTCCGTAGGGTAGACCACACGTTCCTCCGTTTCTCTACTCAGTGGAGAAGGTGCTATTTCTGTAAAACAATCTAGCAGTTCCTTAACCCCAAAATTATTAATAGCACTTCCAAAAAACACAGGACTCAGCTCACCAGCGAGATATTTTTCCTTATCGAAAGGAGGATAAACACCCTGAATGATTTCTACCTCTTCTCGCAACTCCGCCGCAAGTCTATCTCCTACAATTGTTTCTAGAACCTTATCATTAAGATCTTCTATCGTAATGATATCTTCTGTAGATTGTTTTCCATGAGGAGAAAATAAGACCAGCTTTTTCTCATATAGATTATATACCCCTTTGAACCGTGACCCCATACCGATAGGCCAGCTCAGCGGACATACGTTAAGACCAAGCTTTTCTTCTACTTCATCTAGTAACTCTACACCATCTTTTCCCTCTCTATCTAACTTGTTGATAAAGACGATCATCGGAGTGTCCCTCATTTTACATACACCCACAAGTTTTTCTGTTTGCTCCTCCACACCCTTGGCTACATCTATCACGACGATAGCACTATCTACAGCCGTAAGGGTCCGATAGGTATCTTCTGCAAAATCTTTGTGACCAGGGGTATCTAGGATGTTGATCTTTTTTCCGTTGTACTTAAACGCCATTACAGAGGTAGCTACAGAGATACCCCTCTGCCGTTCTATATCCATAAAATCTGAGGTCGCTGCCTTTTTTATCTTGTTAGATTTTACGGCTCCCGCCACTTGGATAGCCCCACCAAATAAAAGTAGCTTCTCCGTAAGCGTAGTTTTCCCAGCATCTGGATGGGAAACGATTCCAAAAGTCTTTCTTTTATTTATTTCTTCGATATTTGCCATAATAATTCTAATAGAGGGCACAAAAGTAAGAAATTCGAGATTTTAGGCCGCTTTACTGTTAAATAAAGATATTTGATCTTATATTATCTTTTACACACTGCTAGATAGCATAATTAATTTTAGTAACAAATAGGCTACAATAATACATTTATGACGGAATTGGCAAGCATAATAATACTAGGAATATTTGCTCAGTGGATAGCCTGGAGGATGAAGCTTCCTGCTATTCTCCCGCTTATACTTATAGGACTTGCAGTCGGTCCTTTGTCCACCTTATGGAACGATGGAGGAGAAAAATGGTTAGAACCTATATGGCTTATCGATAGGGGACTTTTTCCTGGTGACAGCCTTTTTCATTTTGTGGAACTAGCCATCGGGATCATATTGTTTGAGGGAGGACTTACCCTGAAGCAGGAAGAAATCAAAATCGTCGGACCTACAATATTTAACCTAGTATCCCTAGGTTCCTTTATTACCTTTGTGTGTGCGACCATACTGTCACATTTCATCGTGGACCTTCCGTGGCTCATTTCATTACTTTTTGCAGCGCTCATTATTGTGACCGGGCCCACAGTGATAGCACCCATCCTTAGGAATGTTCCGCTGAAACGTGATGTTGCTACGGTACTGAAGTGGGAAGGCATATTGATAGATCCTATCGGAGCCCTTGCCGCCGTACTTGTTTTTGAACTGATCATTTCACTCACAGAAGGAGGTGGAGGAGGTGCATTTACGCAGCATGCACTACTACAATTTATAAGGATAGCCTTAGTAGGTTCTGCTCTCGGATATTTTTCCGCTGTCGTGATGAAACAGTTGCTGACCAGAAAGTGGATTCCACATTATTTGATCAATGTTTTTACCCTAGCATTTGTCATGATGATGTTCGTTGCCTCAGGTATTATTGTGCACGACTCAGGACTACTTACCGTCGTCATTATGGGTCTAGTCCTAGGTAATATGGACGTCCCCCACCTGAAGGAAATACTATATTTTAAGGAATCCCTGAGTATTCTACTTATCTCCGTCCTCTTCATATTGTTATCTGCTAACATTAATATATCAGACCTCGAGTTACTGATGAATTGGAGATGTATAGCCCTTTTCTTAGCAATAATTTTAGTCGTCAGACCCCTTGGCGTTTTCCTTAGCACAAGAAAATCTACTCTGAGTTTAAATGAAAAATTATTTATAAGTTGGGTCGGACCTAGGGGAATTGTTGCTGCAGGAATTGCCTCACTGTTCGGGATTAAGCTAGTGAAGCAAGGACTAGACGGAGCGGAATATATTACGCCACTTGTGTTTATGGTTGTGCTAGGAACAGTATTGCTCAATGCTACTACAGCGAGATTTTTCGCTAAATTGCTAGGTGTCATGATCGATAAAAGTAACGGCACCCTGATCGTCGGTGCTAACCAATCCGCTAGGCTGCTCGCTAAGTATATCTCTGATAATGGACAAGAAGTTGCCCTCATAGATACTAATATATCTAACATAAAAAAAGCCACAAAAGAAGGCCTTAAGGGATTCAATATTGATATCTATCGAGACGATATTTTTGATAACCTAGAGCTGAATGAGATGGGCTACCTGATGGCACTGACTGGTAGTTCCGATGTCAATAAATTTGCACTCAATAAATTAAAGAAAAATTTTGGTGAGAACGGATCCTACAGATTGATCTCCCCAGAAGAGATGGAACAAGGAGAAGCAGATATGACGGACGGACTATTCTCCACAACTGATGATTACATTAACTTCAGTGAGGTCGCAAGAGATTATCCTAAGATGAATGAGATCGTCATACAGGATGCAGAGAATTACAAGTCGATCATTCAGGAGATGAGAGAGCAGAAAAACAGTATCCCGATTTTTATCAAAAATACGGTAGGCGAACTGAGAATTATTCCATCTACGAATGTAACGGACAAGCTTATAAAAGAAGGCGTAACACTGGTATACCTCGGAAAAACTTTAAATCTAGAATTGACCTAGGGCGTAACCCCTATCTGCCGAGCACAAGAAAAGGCTACCCGCTCGGTGTCGGAGTATTACAGACTCGCTTATTTCGCTCGGTCCTAAGGGACTAGTCTTGCGCTAGACACAAAGGTCAAACGCAAGCTAGCCTATCTTCCATGTTCCTTACGCAGCATCCCGCTCTGCCTAGCCATAAGTCCTTCATTAAGGTCTTTTTGAATCTCATAATTGATATAGCTTTGTCAAGGTCTGCAAAAAAAAGGGTAGCGAAAAAATATATCGATATGCTGCTATATCTTTCAGATGAGTAAGCAAATATTTACAATGTGGTGATAAGTTCGACTAATATTAAGTCTTGGTACTCCTCAGTTATTCTTATATTTGTCTTCACATTGACATAGATATGAGTTACGTTGTTTCAGCAAGAAAGTATAGACCGCAGACTTTTCAGGAAGTTGTAGGACAGGAGCATGTAGGGAAGACCCTTATGAACGCGCTGAAAAATGATCAGCTAGCTCAGGCCTTTCTTTTCTGTGGTCCTAGAGGAGTGGGGAAGACGACCTGTGCAAGGATACTGGCTAAGACGCTTAATTGCGAGAACAAAGAAGATAAGACGACACCCTGTGATGTGTGTAATGCATGCAAGAGTTTCTCAGAAAATGCATCATTCAATATTATAGAACTAGATGCCGCTTCTAATAATAGTGTAGAGCATATAAGAAGTCTTACAGATCAGGTGCGATTCCGACCACAGCAAGGGGATTATAAGATCTTTATCATAGATGAGGTACATATGCTTTCTACAGCAGCCTTTAATGCTTTTCTGAAGACACTAGAGGAGCCACCACCATATGCTGTTTTTATTCTGGCGACTACAGAAAAACATAAGATCATTCCTACAATTTTATCTAGATGTCAGATCTTTAATTTTAAGCGAATTGCTATCCCAGATATAGTAGTCAGACTGCAAGGTATAGCCAAGGAAGAAAATATAGAAATAGAAGAAGAGGGACTGCATGTTATCGCTCAGAAAGCAGATGGAGCTCTGAGAGATGCACTATCTATTTTTGACAAAATAGCCAGCTCAGCAGAAGGAAAAGTCTCATACCAAGATGTTATTGACAGTCTTAACATCCTAGATTATGACTACTATTTTAAGATAGTAGATCACTGTATAAAAGAGGATATGTCTTCTATCTTGATCTTGTTTAATGGTATTTTGAAGAATGGATTCGAGCCCGAGATTTTTATTCAGGGATTAAGCGATCATTTTAGAAATCTATTACTAGCTAAAAATGAAGCAACAAGAAAATTGTTGGAACTGAGCGATAAGCTACAAGAAAGATATGCTAATCAGGCAGCTCTACTATCTCAGTCCTATGTGTTCAATGCGCTGAACTTACTTAACGGTGCGGATCTCAGTCTACCGCGATCTAATCAGAAAAATCTACATGTAGAGATAGTGCTAGGCAAGATCGTATATCAGTCGAGACTGGTAAGTGATTCTGGTAATACCGTAAAAAAAAAGGGTAGGCCCAGTCCACTCTTAACTAGGTCGGGTACAATATCTAAGACTATAACTATTCCTCAGCCTGCTGTAGGGGCTGCTCAGCAAATAGCTGGCGAACAAAAATCTGCACCGAATACAGAAAAGGAAGTGCCTAAGTCGCCAGCAAAATTCTCCAAGGCGCCTACCATAAGCTCTAACGTATCAGACCTTATATCTAAGATAAAAAAAGAAGAGTCCATAAAATCAGCCAACAGAAAAGCACTAGAGATAGATGTTGTTAAAGAAATATGGGAAAATTATAAAAGTAGACTTCAGACCACTTCTATAAAAAGTGCTTTTAACCAGGCTATTCTGGAAGTAGAGAAGAACGCTATACAAATATATGTTCCTACAGGTGTCATAAAAGATATGATAAGCCAAGAAAAGATTCTTGTAGATGAGTTTAGGGAGAATATTGACAATAAGGAATTGATAATGAATGTCGTGGTAGACATCAATAAATTCCCTGATTACCAAACAATTGAACCTAAGAAGTTGTTAACAGAGAGGGAAATTTATACCCTGATGGTAGAAAAAAATCCAGTTGTAAAAACCTTGGTAGCAAAATTTAAGCTCAAACCAGACAAATAAACACTAAGAAAAAACCACACATGTCCGATCAGTCACTTTGGTTCCTAGAGAATATAGATGTTGGAGGTATCTTCTGTCCTAAGAAGATGAGTCATAAAATGAATGATGAGCACCAGCGTAAAGTAAAGAAGAACGAGTATATCTATCTCCCTGATCAGAGTAGTGATAAGATATATTTTATTACAAAAGGACGTATCAAAATAGGAACCTATAGTGATAATGGCAAAGAGATCACAAAAGCTATCCTAGATGAAGGTCAAGTTTTTGGGGAGTTAGCTATCATAGGGGAGGAAAAGAGAAGAGATTTTGCCATATGTATGCAAGATTCAGAGATCTGCGTGGTTTCTGTAGATGAGATGAAGGATCTTATAAAAGACCATAGCGGCCTGAGTCTATTTCTCATGAAGATAGTAGGATCTAGAGTACTGGAGGTAGAACAAAGATTAGAGTCTCTAGTCTTTAAAGATAGCAGAAGTAGAATCGTGGAGTATCTAGGAGACCTAGTAAAGAAAAAAGGACAGCGCATCGGTTACGAATGGGTAGTGAGAAACTTTATAACGCATCAGGAGATCGCTAATATAACAGCTACCTCTAGACAGACTGTGACAACGGTACTCAATGAACTAAGAACAGCTAATTTACTGACCTTTAATAGAAAACGTCTATTAGTAAGAGATCTCGATGCACTGAAAGCAGAAATTAAGGGCTAAGCAACTTCGGTATGTATAAACATTTTTTGAAACATCTCCTTTTTTTACTCAGCCCGGAGAAAGCGCATCATTCTACGGCAAGTACTTTTGGAGTACTCATGAGTATCCCGATCTTATCCTCCCTTATAAAAAATCTGTTCCGCTATGAACGAGATGATCTCGAAAAGAATATTTTTGGACTTCAGTTTAAGAATCCTGTAGGTCTCGCTGCAGGTTTTGACAAGGATGGAAAATATATTAATACTTTTTCCTCATTAGGATTTGGATTCTATGAAGTAGGAACGGTTACGCCGCTACCTCAGGCAGGTAATCCACAGCCACGACTTTTCAGACTCCCTAAGGACCAATCTCTTATTAATAGGATGGGCTTCAACAATGGAGGTGTAGACGTTCTAGTAGAAAGACTTAAGCAAGTAAAAAATAGAGAAAAACTTATCATAGGTGGGAACATCGGCAAGAACAAAGTGACACCTAATGACAAGGCTATAGAAGATTACCTGATTTGCTTTGAAAAGCTGTTTCCTTATGTGGATTATTTTGTTGTCAATGTTAGTTCACCTAACACGCCAGGTCTACGATCCTTGCAGGATAAAGAACCCCTTACTCAATTATTGCAAGCTGTAAAAAATGCTAATAATGAGAAATCTTATGCTAAGCCTGTCTTACTCAAGATAGCGCCAGACCTTACAGATGGACAGCTAGATGATATTATAGAGATTGTTCAGTCCATAGGTATAGATGGTATCATAGCCACAAATACCACGATAGATAGATCTGGTCTTACAACAGACGTACAAGAGGTAAGTGCGATAGGTAACGGGGGACTAAGCGGAAAAGCAGTCACAGACCGCTCCACACAAGTTATAGCGTATATACATAACAAGTCAGCAGGCAAGATACCTATCATAGGAGTAGGAGGTATACGTTCGGCAGCGACTGCGCAAGAGAAATTAGATGCAGGTGCCTGCTTAGTTCAGGTCTACTCCGGTCTAGTCTACGAGGGACCATTCCTTGTAAAAAACATTAAGAAAGGACTCCAGTAGTATCTCTAGACGGTTCCGCTAAAACATCTAACGGACTCCGAGCCTTTTAAGGCTTATGCACATCTATCTAAAGTTTTTGGGTATTTTTTAGATGTGATCAAACATTACATCTAACATATTATTTATATGATCTATATAAAAGAAGCTAACTACCAGGCAATAATAAGGGGTAAATAAATAGTATTAGAAAACTACTGTATTTTAAGTCTTAGAATGGGTGTAAATATCATATGTTATTTTTTTGCCATGGCATCATTTTCGCAAAGTGTTAAGTACAGTTAGACGAAGACTGTTTATATAACCAAACTCATATTCATAAACACCTAAACCCGAAAAGATAAAATGATACAAGGCAAAGACGACCGTATCTATTCAGATGGACGATTCTGGATTATACTTTTAAGTACATCGGCATTACTCAGTTTTTTAGTTATTACTTACCCCGGATAATCAAGAAATAGAAAGGTTGACATAATTTTTTTTTAAATCGGTTTTTAAAAATTTATGTTGGCCTTTTTTTAATTCCTACCTAAATTCTTATTCTTTTTAAATTACCTAAGGTAGAATATTTCTACAGCTTTAGGATTTAATACCATTTGTATTTTTAGATGACGGAAAAGGATTTAGAATTGTTCAAAATGGATCAAGGCAAAAAACGTAGGCGAACCCATAGGTTCGGCGAGGCTTTTTAACGACGAAACATGAAGAACAAAATAAATAATTACCGTCATTCTAAACTAGAATTGGTATAATAGTGACTTACTGGGCAATTACAACTGAGGTATATAAATGTCCATATTCAGATATTTTGCAATAGAAAAAGTAATGCTACACAGTCTCTTGCATTTATTTACTTTCTTTGCAGTAAAACTAAATAGATAGAAATACGAGAATGAAAAAACCACTTGTTTCCCCACTCGATCGCAATGCTAATCCTGAAATGGCTGAGATGGCTGGTTTCTACGAAGAAACGCTAGGATTTACACCTAATAGTTTGTTTACCATGATGCATAGACCTAGAATTGCAGAAGCATTTCTGGAGATGAATAAGGCTGTCATGGAGAACAAAGGAAGAGTGACAAGTGCGCTCAAGAGACTGATAGCATATCTTTCTAGTATGACTACAGGTTGCCGATATTGTGAGGCGCATGCCATCCGAGCAGCTGAACGATATGGAGGATCGGAAGATCAGTTACATAATATCTGGGAATACAAAACGCATTCGTCTTTTTCGGATGCAGAGCGAGCAGCTTTTGATCTTACTATTGCTGCTTCACAAGTACCCAATGCCGTAGATGATGCTATTTCTGAAAATATGAGAAAGCACTGGGAAGAAGGTGAAATTGTAGAGATCTTGGGGGTAGTAGCATTGTTTGGATATCTTAATAGATGGAATGATTCCATGGGAACTCAGCTAGAAGATCCAGCTGCTACGTCAGGCAGACAGTATCTAGGAAAAAAAGGATGGACCATAGGCAAGCATAATTATTAATGACTTGTTAACGATAGGGACACTCCCCCTTAATAAAAGTACTTTAAGTATATGAAAATATTCTCCTTCATAATTCTGAGCATCGCTATGTCAATTTGTACATCGGCTCAGAATAGAATAGAGACAGATAGGAATATAGGTTTTGACGTACTAGAGACTCAAGATCTTATAGTATTAGATGGTGTGCTCAACGAAAAAAGCTGGAAACGGGCGATGTCAGCTAGTGAGTTTTCCCAGTATTTCCCATACGATACTATTCTTGCACTTCATGCTACAGAAATTTATATGTGTTATGATGATGACTATCTCTATGTAGCTGCAAAATGTAAAGCTAAGACAAACGACTTCGTTGTTCCTTCTCTAAGGCGCGATTATGGATTTTCTGGAAGTGATAATATTAGCTTTCTTTTTGACACCTTTAATGATAAGACAAATGCCTTTTTATTTGGTATTAATCCCTACGGCGTTACAAGGGAAGCGCTGATTTCTAATGGAGGAAGAACAGGTGGATCTTTTGATGATTCCTGGGATAATACTTGGTCAGGAAATGCTAAGATCTATGACGATCATTGGATAGCTGAGATCGCTATTCCATTTAAGACTTTACGGTTCAAAGAAGGAGCCACATCCTGGAGATTTAATTCCTACAGATTTGATACCCAAGAGAACGAAATTACGAGTTGGATTAATATTCCTACTAATAGAATCTTGATGGATCTATCTTATATGGGAAATATGAAGTGGGAAAATCCGCTAAAGAAATCTGGAAAAAATGTTGCTATTATACCCTACACTATAGTAGGTGCTGCAAGAGATTTTGAAAACTTAGATGAGAACAAAACACAAACCAATTTTAATATAGGAGGAGATGCAAAAATTGCTATTAACTCTGGTCTAAATCTAGACCTTACCTTTAATCCTGATTTCTCTCAGGTAGAAGTAGATCAGCAAGTCACTAATCTGTCAAGATTCGAAATTTTCTTTCCAGAAAGGAGGCAATTTTTTCTTGAAAACGCGGACCTTTTTGGCAATTTTGGAAATGGAAGAATGAATCCATTTTTCTCTAGAAGGATAGGTATATCTCAGGATACGACTACTGGCAATAATGTACAGAATACAATATACTACGGCGCGAGATTGAGTGGTAAGCTGAATGATAAACTGAGAATAGGTCTTATTAATATGCAGACAGCAGCTCAAGAGGAAAATGATCTTCCAAGTTTTAACTATACAGCCTTGGCTGTGGAACAACAAGTTTTTGACAGAAGTAGCCTAGCTTTTATCCTAGTCAACAAAGAGGCATTTAATGCGGATGATTTCAGTGGAACCGTAGATCCTTACAACAGAGTGGGGGGATTGGAATATAGACTGGCAAGTTCTGATAATTCTTGGGTAGGTAAGTTTTCTTATTTCAGAGCATTAACACCGGAAGCGTTGGAAAAGAAGTATGCGCATTTTGGACAACTACAATTGATTAGGAGGCGCTATACTGCTGAGTGGGCACATATGATAATAGGAGAGGGGTTCGATGCACAAGTGGGGTTTGTTCCTAGGAAAGATATTCTTAGAGTGAGCCCTCGTCTAGGAATCAATTTTTATCCGAACGGATCGGTATTGACTAGACATACGATAAACTTTAATACGCGATGGTTTTACAAACTAGGGGATGACGATAATGAGGTATTAGAAGATTTTGATTTGTCAGAGAGAAATATTTCTATTAATTGGAGTTTAAGCTTTAAGGATAATTCGAGATTTAATCTAGAATTAGAAAATACGGATTTTATACTTCTAGGTGATTTTGATCCTACAAGAATACAAGAGGATAGTGTTTTTCTTCCAGCAGGTAGTCGGTATAATTTTACGGCACTTACAATGAACTATCGTTCTGATCGAAGTAAGAAACTATCCTTTAATTTGAGACCTACTATTGGTCAGTTTTTCAGTGGTTTTAGAGCTGGGGTATCTGGAAGTCTTAGTTACAGATACCAACCATACGGATCTATATCTCTTAACTATACCTACAATCATATTGATCTTGAAGGAGACTTCGAGAAAGCTGATTTATGGCTTGTAGGTCCTAGGTTAGATCTTACTTTTTCTAAGAAAACTTTTTTTACAAGTTTTGTACAGTATAATAATCAGTTAAATAATGTCAATATAAATACTCGTTTCCAATGGCGATTTAAGCCAGTATCTGATTTCTTTATTGTGTATTCAGATAATTATCTTACAAATAATTTTAGCCAGTTTGCATCTCGAAATCGTAGCATTGTTGTGAAGTTTACTTATTGGCTAAGCGTATAGAACTAAATTTTTTTAGATAATGAGATATGTTTTACTACTAACTATTTTTGTTATAATTGCTTGTAATTCTAATAATAACAAGATAACGCTACCCTCGGTAGAACAAGATGATACCTTATATCTTTTTGTAGGATCTTATACTCAGGACTTAGGCTTTGTAGATGGCAAGGGAGCGGGGATATCTGTTTTTACTTGTGATAAGAAAACTGGAAAATTAGAAATAGTCACAGCAGTAAAATCTGAAGAAAACCCAGCCTATCTTAGCTATGATAAGTTAAATAAAATATTGTACGCTGCGAATGAAAACGAAAAAGGATCTATTACTTCCTTTAGCTTTTCTTCAGAAAAACAACAACTAACTAAAATCAATACTGTAAGTACATTAGGGGGATCTCCATGCCATATTTCTTTGGACAGAAATCAAGAAAAACTCTATTCTGCTAATTACGTAAGCGGAAGTGTTAGTGCTCATACGATCAGTAAGAACGGTACTGTTTCTGCACCTTTTGATACGATAAGTCATAAGGGTAAAGGATCTTTTGCAATGCGTCAGGACGCTTCTCACATGCACATGATAAGTCCCTCTCCATATGATCATTACATGCATGGGATAGATCTAGGAACAGATAAAATATATCATTATGAAATATCGGATAATGAAATAAAACTAGATAAGTATACCACAGGTATTTTAGGAGCTGGGGCTAGACACATGGTTTTCCATCCATCTAATGGGAAGGTTTACATAGGATATGAATTTACAAATCAGATACAGGTGTTGGATGCTACAGTCATGCCGTTTCAAGAACAACAAATTGTTTCTGCTCTGACGGAAGCCTATGGTAAACATGCTATAACATCTTCAGCAATCAAGCTTCACCCAAATGGAGAATTTCTATACCTAGCAAATAGAAAAGGTGATGTAGATACAAAAAACTCTATATCTGTTTTCGCTGTGGACGGATTAAGTGGTAAACTAACGCTTAGAGAGAATATGTTGATCGATGAATCCATACCTAGAGATTTCAGTATAGATCCGACAGGTAGTTTTTTGTATGTTGCTGGACAAAATTCTGATAATATCGTGCAGTATAAAATAGATAGATCCGATGGAACTCTGGCAAAAACCAATTTAGGGGTTAAAATAAAAACACCTTCGGTTCTGATTTTTTCCTCTTAACAATTAGCCGTTCTTTTATTTATTATTTTCTAGAGGGATCTACTATGTTTTTTGTATTCCCTCTCGGGTTATTATTCCTATGCGGTATATTTTTAAAGAATGGGAATATAACGAAGGCTACAAGTAAGCCTAAGACTACAGTTTCTACTATAATAACCCCGTCTATCATAACTAACTGTGCAAATGATTCTGCAGCAAAATTATATTTCTGGATAGCGTATGATGGTTCTATAATAAATAAGATAGCATTACTAATACCTATTATAATACTACTGATAAAGGAAATAAACAAAGCACTACTTATATATTTTCCTACAAACTGCTCGTAGGGCCAGGTTTTTACCTTGTTAGTATAGAAGTAAAGAAGGCCTGCCACAAAAAATACATATTTTCCATACTTAAGTGCTGATCCTCCAAAATTACCGACAATTGCAAGGATTGCTAGATATACGGATGCTAAAATTCCTATTATTAATCCTATTTTTGTAGTGGCTTTCATATTTGTTCTTTTATTAATAAATTAATGACTTCAATGTTTATTTTAGAACATCATTATATATGTAACAACAGATGTGCAGGATTTTTGTTCGATGCGACCACAGTATAAATTGGAATCTGAAGTTTATAATCAGTCTATGGTTATTTAGTGCTGTCTTGATTTTTATTCTTGCTCATTTATAAGGGAGATAAATCTGATCAACTGATGCGAATATACTTTGTATGTTTTTTTATTTTATGTATTTTATCATATTGCCAAGCGCCCATGGACAGAGTAGAGACTGCTAAGAAAGAGAAAGAACATCTAGTGATTAGCAGCTTGTCGGAAAGTGAAGTAGACTACAATATGGTGGATATCTACCTAAGGGCATTTAAGGAGGAGAGAACTCTAGAAGTATGGATTAGGAATAAGCAGGATAGTATTTTTCAGTTTTGGAAAGAATATGAATTCTGTACTTTTTCGGGTACACTAGGTCCTAAAAGAAAAGAAGGTGATCGACAAATACCAGAAGGTATCTACCACATAGATCGATTCAATCCTAAAAGTAAATTCCATCTTTCACTAGGCATCAACTATCCTAATGACTCAGATAAGATATTAGCAGACCGCCAAGCACCAGGCAGCGATATATTCATTCATGGTAAGTGTAGTAGTATAGGGTGTATTGCGATCACTGATGAGAAGATAAAAGAACTTTATCTTCTAGCTCAACAAGCTCAGAAGAACGGTCAAGAATACATCAGAGTAGATATATATCCGTTTAACTTTAAACACAAAAAGATAAAAGAACTACTATCTGAGAAACCGAATTATAAAAGATTTTTTTCTTTCTGGAAAAACCTAGAGGATATAAATAAGCATTTTGAAAAAACGAAATCGCTGGGAAACGTATCGATAGACGATGGAGGATTATACCACTGGATAAACTAACGAAGTAAGATAAGTATAGCACCCAAGGCAGTAAGTAGTAATATGAGTTTTCTGAATATATTTTCTTTTATTTTACTTACAATTTGGATACCTACAAATAGTCCTATCCCTAAAATAGGAAGTAGTCTTAGATTCATGGCAATTGTTTCTAGACTCACCGTTTTCCATACCCAGATGTGGAAGGGAAGTTTAAATAAGTTGATAATAAAGAACAACCATGCGGCAGTTCCTATAAATTCATTTTTAGGTAATCTCATAGCTAAGAAAAAGATATTAGAGAATGCTCCTGCAAGATTTCCTATCATCGTAGTAAATCCTGCAGCAAGACCCATGGATCGAGCTAGCCATTTACTTTCTGGAATATCGGATGCTGACTGCTGATCCCACCAGTACATCATTACGACACTTAGAAATATGACGATACCCATCATTTTCTTAAATAATTCTTCAGGCATATCCTTACCGAGGAATACACCAAGTAGCACGCCGATTATCATCCACGGAAGAAACTGTAAGAGATATTTCCATTTACAATGTTTATTGTAATAGATCACCGCGAAGATATCCCCCACAATAAGCATAGGAATAATGATGCCAGTAGAAGACTTACTGCCAAATACTAGGGCTAACAAGGTAACACAGATAATGGAGATTCCTTTAATACCCGCTTTAGAAAAACCTAGTATAAGTATAGCCAGCCCAGCTAGTCCCCATTCTGTATAACTAAGTTCTAAGTATGAAGGCAGAGTAAATAGACTATCCATGAAATATATTTTTAACCTAAGGGCTAATTTTGTGCAAGGTAAGCAGCGATAATTAATATGAGGATAATGAGCTTTCCTATTTATAAAATTATAATTTTAGATGATGAAAGAATATGTACCGTTTATTTTTTTAGTCCTGGGCTTACTATTGATTATCGATATAGTACGAGCTACGCTGAAGCTGCTATTTAATTACAAATGGCAGTCAGAAGGAGGCAACTTTATGAATATTGTATCTATGTACAAATTATCGTTATTGAGTTTTCTGCTATTACTTTTGTTTGTGTTTTTCGTTCTTCCAGGGATCGAAGCTAGTTAGCTTTAGCGCGAAGTAAACAAGTGTGTACTATACAAATTTGATAAAATAGAACTAGCCCGTAAGTCTGAAAGAATAGAGGGAACCCCATGATCAAGTTTTCAGGAAGACTGATTAATGCTTAGAAGAATAAATTGGATTACAGAATCTACATAAGAACTTTACGAATCTTAGATTTTTATTTCCATTAAACATTATAAGCCCATAAAATAGTAATCGTATATATCTGTATCGCTCAACTATACGAGACCTAGCGCATCATTATGTAGAACTATTTCGAATATTTATATTTTTTGAAAAACAAGCAATAGAATCTAAATGCGATATTTCATACACATAGGATACGATGGTGGCAACTACCGGGGCTGGCAGAGACAGACGAATACGCATAACACAGTTCAAGAAATTATAGAGCAAAAACTATTTAAAATATTTAAGAAACACATTACTGTATATGGTTGTGGTCGAACGGATGCTGGAGTTCATGCTAGCCAATATATTCTACATATTAATCTTGATGAGGCACCTGCATTCGATTTTAAATTTATACTCAATAAAAATTTACCGGACAGCATCGCCGTTTTTGACATTATAGAGGTAGAGCGTGATCGGCATTGTCGGTATAATGCAATTGCCCGCACCTACGACTATTTTATTCATTGGAATAGAGATCCTGTGCTTAAGCGTTATAGTTCTTTCTACGAGGGGATAGAATTAGATTTTGAACTGATGAGAAAAGCATCAATCCTTATCCTAGGTACAAAAGATTTTAGAGCTCTCTGTAAATCCCCCGACCTATATAAAAGTACTATATGTCAAATAAGTAACTGCGAATTATTTGTCAATGAGGAGCAAGGGCGCTTGCGCTTTACGATTACAAGTAATCGTTTTCTAAGAGGTATGGTTCGTATATGTGTATTTGTATTACTAAAAATTGGGACTAAAGAAATGACCTTAGAAGAGTTAACGCAGATATTAAATCAAGAGAAGATATGGCTAAAAAAACAGCCTGCCCTTCCCAATGGACTTTTTCTCAGTAAGGTGGAGTATTCGTTTATTGAATTTAAAGCGTCGCATCAGATGATTAGGATGCTAAAACTCGGTTTAGAGTAGACTTTTTTAATTATTATGCTGACTATAGATTTATGTTAAGAATTCTTTATTTCTTTCCCGCAATTGCATAAGCACTTAATGAACCTATAATCAAAACAATTCCTACTATTGCTATCATAGACTGTGCTTCAGTAAAAAACAGCCAACCAACAATAATGGTAAATATAGCTTCAGAGTACTTAAAAGGAACAATCTTACTTGTCTCTTCAGATTGTAATCCTAAGGTCATATAGTATTGTCCAAAGTAGCCGAATATACCTAGGCCAAACAACAAGAACCATTGTGATCCTATGGGAGATTCCCAGGAAAATAGACAAGATGTAGCTCCTATGATAGTAGAGATAGACATAAAGTAAGTTACAATTCTTACAGGATGCTCCTTACCTGATAGTTTACGAATAAGGATATATACGAGCCCACTAAATAAGGCACAGGTCATGATGACCGAAAAGGCCTCTACAGAAATTCTATTGTCAAAACCCTTAATCAATACAACCCCTGCAAATGCTAATGAAAAATAGAACCACTGTATCCATCGCATCTTTTCTCGGAAAAAAAAGATAGCCATTATGGCCGCAAAAATAGGAGAGATATATCTTAATGATATGGCAGAGGCTATAGGCATGACCTGCAGTGATTTGAAAAATAAACTCATAGCGATCAGACCTATTACACTTCTTGCGATGAGTAACTTATTATGTTCCCCTATTATCGGAATCTTGTTTCTTGAAAGATAAGCCAGACCTATAGCAGCAGATCCTATAGATCGGAAAAACACAATCTGCATTGCAGGAAGATGATCAACAGACTTGATAAGCGAATTCATAATGGTAAATGCTATCGCAGAAACTACCATGTAGAGAATGGCCTTAGGATTTACCATAGCTATCTTAACTTTAAGTCATAAATCTAATATTTTCTAAGTTAACCGTATTCTTTGAAATACACCTTCTACGCTTATTAGTAATAACAGCATTCCATTTTAGCTTTGCAGCATTAAAAGAATAGCAATTAAATCATATGATTTACAAAAGTATGAGAAAGAGAAAACGGTAATGTAATATCTTCAGTAGAGTTGGAAATGATGACATGTTCTCTCTTCATTTTCTTATATTAGACTCAGAACAAAACTAATAATTGCTATTACTTACCCTCTAATAGTACATACAGAAAACAATGAAAAAACTAATATTAAGCTTTCTTATCTCGCTACAATTTGGATTATTGTCTAGCCAAGGGACACAACTGCTGAGGCAGCCTAGCATATCATCAACACATATTGTATTTGTCTACGCTAATGATTTATGGCAGGTGGAACGGAATGGTGGTAAGGCTATACGATTGACAACTAATGAAGGGTATGAATCTAATCCACATTATTCCGAGGATGGAAAATGGATCGCCTTTTCTGCACAGTATGATGGCAACACGGATGTGTATATAGTTTCATCTCAGGGTGGATCTCCAGAAAGACTTACCTGGCATCCAGGTCAGGATATCGTACAGGGTTGGTCACCAGATGGGGATGTGCTTTTTAGATCGTCACGTTATGCTCATCCGTCCAAGTCTAGTTCTTTTTATACGGTAAGCACAGCCGGGGGAATTCCGTCGGCATTGCCAGTCAAGCGATCTGCATACGGCGAATTATCATCAGATGGAAAATATCTGGCTTATGCGCCTATCATGGCTTGGGATCCGGAATGGAGAAACTACAGAGGAGGGCAGGCTATGCCGATATGGATACAGAATCTAGTGACAGGCGATCTTATACGCACACCGCAATTAGATAAGGAAAGGCATATGGATCCTATATGGGTAGGAGAGAAAGTATACTATTTATCGGAACGAGATTACGCTAGTAATGTCTGGTCCTTTGACATACAAACAAAAAAGGAGGCTCAGATAACTTTTCATAAGACTTTTGATGTGAAAAGTATAGATGCATTTGGGGAAGATATGGTGTATGAGCAAGGCGGATATTTGCATCTCTTAGAAAATGGAAGTACTAAAGCCTTGCAGTTAGATATTCTAATAGAGGGAGATATGAATTTTTCACGCCCTAGATGGGAAGAGGTCGGAGCAAATGATTTGTCTAATGCTAATGTTTCGCCTAATGGAAAGAGAGCTATTTTTGAGAGTAGAGGGGAGATTATTTCAGTTCCAAAGAAAGATGGAAATTATCGTAACCTGACGAAAAGTTCTGGGGCGGCAGATCGTACACCGATCTGGAGTCCGCAAGGAGATAGAGTAGCTTATTACAGTGATCGATCAGGGGAGTATCAGTTGATTCTAGCAGATCAAAATGGTAAGCTGCTGAAAAGTATTGACATGCCGGCAGGCACTTTTTTTTATAAGCCAGACTGGTCACCCGATGGTCTGCATCTCGCATTTACAGATACGGATTATAATATATGGATCACTAACTTGGCGACAGGATCAACTAAGAAAATAGACAGAGATGGATATGCTCATCCTAACAGAACATTGAACCCCGTATGGTCGCCTGATAGTAGATACATTGCCTATGTAAAACAGCAGGATAGTCACTTCAAATCTGTATTCATATACGATACAAAGCTTAGTAAGGCGCATCAGATAACAGAGGGGTTAGCAGATATTGTAACACCTGTTTTTGATCAGTCTGGTAAATATATTTACTATCTGGTAAGTACAAATTATGGACTCACTTCGGGCTGGCTAGATATGAGTTCTTATGATATATCCGTGACGCGTAGTCTGTATCTTACTGTTTTACATAAAAACAGTAGCTCTCCTCTTGCCCCTAAAAGTGATGAGGAAGAAAAAGCAGATACTAAGAAAGATGGAAAAGAAGAGAATAAAGTAAGGGATAAAAAAGAGGAGATGGCAGCAATCGATTTTGATAATATACAGCAAAGGACAGTAGCTATACCTAAGGTGCAGGGAGATTATATGGGCATAGAAAGAGGACCTAAAAATCAACTTATGATTATGGAAATTGCAGATGGCGGTGTAAGGGTACACAAGTATAATACCAAGGAAGATAAGCTAGAGGAATATTCTTCCGATGTTACAGAATGGTCTAGCTCATACAATGGGGATTACGCTTTATATAAGAAAGGAGGGGGCTGGTATATCTCTTCATTAAGTGGAGCGCCCAGTCCAGATGAGGATCGTCTATCCATTGACATAAAAATAAAAATAGACCCTAAGGAGGAGTATAAACAGATCTTCAAAGAAGGATGGAGGTTTATGAGAGATTATTTATATGTAAATAATGTGCATGGTGCGCCGTGGCAGCAGGTATGGGATTGGTATGCGCCGTGGATCGATCATGTACGACATAGAACAGACCTGAATTATGTGGTAGATATCATGAGTGGAGAAGTGGCGGTAGGTCATTCCTTCGTCAGAGGTGGAGATATGCCTGATATAGATAGGGTAGGTATAGGTTTGCTGGGAGCAGATTATGTAAAAGAAAACGGTAAATACAAAATTATTAAGATATACAATGGAGAGTCTTGGAATCCTGATGTGTATGCTCCATTATCTATGCCAGGACTGGATGTCCGAGAAGGGGATTTTATTATATCTGTCAATGGTAAAAAGATCGTACCGGAGGAAAATATATATTCATATTTTGAAGAGACAGCAGGAAATCAGGTCTTACTTTCCATAGGCAGAGGTACCTCTGGTAAGCGTCATGATATCATAGTGGTACCGGTATCTAGTGAAAATAGCTTAAGAAATCTAGACTGGATAGAAGGTAATAGAAGAAAGGTGGCAGAACTCTCTGGCAATAAGCTGGGCTATGTGTATGTTCCCAATACTGGAGGCGGGGGATTTACAAACTTTAATAGATATTATTTCTCTCAGCAAGATAAGAATGGCGTTATTATTGATGAGCGGAATAATGGTGGAGGCTCGGCAGCAGACTACATGATCGATGTGATGAATAGGGAATTGTTCGGTTACTTTAACAGTAGGATGGAAGGAAATCGCCCCTGGACAACGCCCATGTCAGGGATCTGGGGGCCTAAGGTAATGATCATCAATGAGCGCGCAGGATCGGGAGGAGACTTATTGCCTTATATGTTTAAGGCTGCGGGAATAGGTCCATTAGTAGGAACAAGAACCTGGGGAGGATTAGTAGGTACCTGGGATACGCCATTATTCATAGATGGTGGGCATATGGTAGCTCCTAGAGGTGGTTTTTTTGATGTCAATGGGGAATAGTCTGTGGAAGGAGAGGGCGTAAGTCCCGATATAGAGGTGATCCAAGATCCTAAAATAACGATGCAAGGAAGAGATCCTCAGCTAGAGGCAGCAGTAAAAGAAGCCTTAAGACTCTTAGAGCAGGACGAATTCCAGATGAAACCAGAACCAGCGCCACCAGTAAGATGGAAGCGACCCGAAGGGTGGAAAAACGGAAATAAATAATAAATAATCTTGACTACTTCAATAAAATATATAACTTTGCGCTGCTTTATAGCAAAAGGGTTCCATAGCTCAGCTGGTTAGAGCATCTGACTCATAATCAGAGGGTCCAAGGTTCGAGTCCTTGTGGAACCACGAAAAGTCTAGTTTAAAGCTAGACTTTTTCTTTTTTATAACTGATTTATCAATATTTTAAAAATTAAATATGAAAAATTTTATTCTATTAGCTTTACTTGGATGTCTATGTTTTTCTTGTGGTAGTCCTTGTGATGATCTTGATTGTGGGGCAAACGGAACCTGTGATGAGGTAACAGAGTCATGTATATGTGATGATTTCTACGAAGGAGCTTCTTGTCAAACAGAAACCAGAGCAAGATTTCTTGGTGAATGGTCTTCTACTTCTAATTGTACCTTAGGAAATACAGGTAATACTAATCCTGATATTACAATTTCTATAGGGGCAGAAATTAACAAAATTGTTTTACAATCTCCTGATATCTATTCTAATAGACTCATAGAAGTAGTTCTATCTTCAGAAAATTCGGGAGACATCGTTGAGTTCACGCCTGGTTCTACTGTTAATGGAACTGTAAGTTATATCAATGAAAGTAGTATGATTATGTCAATGACAATAGTTCAACAAAGTGGTAATGTTATTACTTGTACTTATACGATGACTAAATAAATAATAAAGTCTAAGGCTTTAAGAAAGAGTTTCTGTTTTTAGTAGCAGAAACTCTTTTTTTGTACCCGAAATAGATCTATTACTATATTTATAATTACATAATCCAATCATGCTTTTGGAATCTATCTTCTAGATCAAGTTTATTCCTACTTTTTTATATCATATTATCACTATCCATCATACTAAATAGATTGTGGCATAATTTCTGTTTTGAATAGGGTGTGATGAATATCGAAGAAATTAACCGAAAACATTTTATAGAGACAGACATGTATTATCGTGTAGGTTTCGGTCTGACCTCTAGACTATTAGACGAGAGCAATGGTGTGTTTACCATAGAAGTTGTGATCTCTAGGAAATGGAGTAAGAATTACAATGCAACCGCTCAAGAGCTTGCATACTGTTGGAAAAAAACACATAAAGAACTTTCTAACGCCCTAGCTTGTAAAGTCTATATCATAGATGCCAATAGATATAATTACAAGCAAGCACTGATCCATAGAGGTATAAAGCCCGGATTTGATGCGAAAAAAGGCGTGATCTTCAGAAAAAAATATCTTAATTAAGATATTTCACTGATCTATTTCGCTTTCTTTATGTTATACCAATTGAGTTTAGAGATGCTATCTAATAATAATATATAAGTAGTCATCCCAAACATAGAATGGTAATATACCAATGAATATAGTCCTAGAGACTGTAAATCTAACAGTGTGAGGTACATAGAGATCATATCAAATGCCTATTCAGGTTATGCTTCATATCTGTGGCATGAAATAACACATCCCACTTTCAAAAATTATTTTTACTGGCTGATTGCTGTATCTCTATTCTTTTTTCTGTTAGAAGTTTCTAGACCATGGAGAAAAGAGCAAGCTAGATTTAGAAAAGATTTCTGGCTGGACGTCTTTTACATGTTTTTCAATTTTTTCCTTTTTTCCCTGATCATATACAATGCTGCCTCCGATGTAGTGGTCCAATTATTTAATGATGGTATAAAATCGATAAGTAGTTTTGATTTACAAGCCAGTAATCCGCTCAATGGATTACCACTCTGGTCGGTATTATTAGTGGGCTTTTTTGTAAGAGATTTTGTTCAGTGGTGGACACATAGATTATTGCATCGCGTAGAATTTCTTTGGAATTTCCATAAGGTACATCACTCTGTAGAGCAGATGGGATTTGCTGCGCACCTAAGATATCACTGGATGGAGAATGTAGTGTACAGAACGCTAGAGTATATCCCTCTTGCTCTGTTAGGTATAGGTCTCTATGATTTTTTTATCATACATATTTTTACGCTCGCGGTAGGACACTATAATCATTCTAATATTTCTATTCCGGGACGTGTTACGGGAGGTATTATTGGTGGGGCTATAGCATTACTTATTGCTATTTCTGCATTCGATATACAGCTGCTAAATGAACCAACAATATTTTTACAAAGTCTAGTTTTAGGATCTGGCATAGCACTAGGGGCACTTGTACTAGGACCGTTTATGAAATATATTTTTAATAGTCCAGAAATGCATATCTGGCATCACGCATATGAATTACCAGAAGAAAGAAAATACGGTGTCAATTTTGGATTAACCCTAGCGGTATGGGACTATCTTTTTGGAACGGCACATGTGCCTTATGAGGGAAGAGATATTCGATTGGGATTTCCTGGAGTAGAGGTATTCCCAGAAACTTTTGCTAGACAGATTACGCATGGGGTGGTAGGCAAGTAGGTTTTTTTTGTCTGAACTATGCTTTCCATGATTATAGATTATCAGGATTTGTTTTGTGCATCTTAAAATTTTATTTGATGACTAGGACTTTGTCTGATTGCTGGGAATGCCTCTAATCCCAAGGGGCTTCCATAAACTAGCCGGGGTAACGCCCCTGAAATAATGTGCCAATTTTCTCTAGCTCTGAAAGAGCGAAATAGTTTCTAATACCATTTCTATTTTTAGATGACGGAAAAGGATTTAGAATTGTTCAAAATGGATCAAGGCAAAAAACGTAGGCGAACCCATAGGTTCGGCGAGGCTTTTTAACGAAGGAACATAAAGAACAAAATAAATAATTACCGTCATTCTAAACTAGAATTGGTATAAGACCATACGAAAAATATAAATTCAAAGCAACGACTCTTTAGATTTTGATAGGATAAGATTTCTCACGCCGTTCGAAAAGAAAAGTGTTTATGATTCCTCCTTTCATTTTATTCTGTCGGTAATGATAATTTTCACTTGTCTGAATTATGACTTTTAGGATTATGGGATTAGTAGGGTTTTTGTATATGATGTTATAGAATTTTTATCTGAACTATGATTATTTTTTTTAGAAACGAGACCAAAGTATCAATTACATAATCACTCAAACGCGCAACTAGCGAGCGCAATAACCTTATCTGTAACAAGATTATGTACCTTATAGTAAACAAGGTCTTCATGTAAGTCTGTAGATTCTATCGTGATATCATGCCCTAACAAACTTTCGCTTCGGTAAAAAATCTTAAACACTTTTGGTTTCTTATTTTCTAATATTTCTGGGGGTGTAGACATTAGAATTTGTCGATTGATGATATTATTATTGGTGTGATTATTCCAGTCGATATCTAGATAGTTTATTTTGTAATTGACTAGTTGAGTGTAAGGGAATTTATGTCTGATTTTTACATCAGGTTTTCCGAGTGGGGTGTTTATATCTTCGGGAATGAGGGATGCCATCCATTCGGGGATATGTTCCATCTTTCTCGTCTCGGTATTGATTAGTGTCCAGAGTGAGCGTGCTTTGGCGATAATTTTTCCCGCAGTATCGAAGACATAAAAATCTCTTGTGGCAAAAAGCTTATCATACTCTGATGGATAAGTATGCACTTCTATTTCTTCGTTGGCGTCAGCATGGCGAATAATTTCTAGTTCTTTCTTGAGGACTACCCAGGATAGTTTTTCTTTTTGCATATCCCAGAAGGAAGCCTTCAGCCCGATAGCATGTTTAAAAGAAGCTTCTTGCATGATCTCTATTAGGGCAGGTAGACTTAGTTTGTTGTCTGCACCAATTTCTCTAGCTCTTATTTTGAAAACCTCCTTATGTATATATCCTTTGATCATAGGCTGGCAAGATAAGATAAACTAATGATTCGATTATACCTATAAATAATAAACCGTTCTAAGTAGGCTTCGCCTACGGCATATGAATCTATAATGGAATAGATAGTTAAGAGACATGGAACCGTAGGCGGAGCCTACTACGAACGAGGGAATGATAAGAAATAAAAACGATCTGATAATTTGAGGAGTTGATAATTTGATAATTAAATAGGTCTCTTAACAGATTAACAAATTAACAAATTAACAGATTAACAGATTAACAGATCCACAAATCCATCCAGATCTGATAATTTGAGGAGTTGGTAAGTTGATAATGAAATAGGTCTCTTAACAGATATACAAATTCACAAATTCACAAATCCACAAATCCCTGAGACATGGAACCGTAGGCGCAGCCTACTACGAACGGTGACCGTGGAAGAGGTTAGAAATAAAAGGATTGATAATTTGAGGAGTTGGTAATTTGATAATTAAATAGGTCTCTTAACAGATTAACAAATTAACAGATTAACAGATTCACAAATCCACAAATTCACAAATCCCTGAGACATGGAACCGTAGGCACAGCCTACTACGAACGGTGACCGTGGAAGAGGTTAGAAATAAAAAGGATTGATAATTTGAGGAGTTGGTAATTTGATAATTAAATAGGTCTCTTAACAGATTAACAAATTAACAAATTAACAAATTAACAGATTCACAAATCCACAAATTCACAAATCCCTGAGACATGGAACCGTAGGCACAGCCTACTACGAACGAGGGAGGGGGAAGAGGTTAGAAATAAAAACGATCTGATAATTTGAGGAGTTGATAATTTGATAATATAGTTGGTCTCTTAACAGATCCACAAATTCACAAATCCACAAATTCACAAATCCACAAATTCACAAATCCACAGATTCACAAATCCCTCCAATCTCTGTTCTCAAATAAACTGTTCTACCGTTCTAAGTAGGCTGCGCCTACGGCATGTAAATCTATAATGGAATAGATAGTTAAGGGACATGGAACCGTAGGCGCAGCCTACTACGAACGAGGGAACGAGGAAGAGGTTAGAAATAAAAACGATCTGATAATTTGAGGAGTTGGTAAGTTGATAATTAAATAGGTCTCTTAACAGATTCACAGATTCACAAATCCATAGATTCACAAATCCACAGATCCACAAACCCCTGAGACATGAAACCGTAGGCACAGCCTACTACGAACGGTGAACGGGGAACAGGTTAGAAATAAAAACGATCTGATAATTTGAGGAGTTGATAAGTTGATAATATAGTTGGTCTCTTAACAGATCCACAAATTCACAAATCCACAAATTCACAAATCCACAAATTCACAAATCCACAGATTCACAAATCCATGAGACATGGAACCGTAGGCACAGCCTACTACGAACGGTGACCGTGGAAGAGGTTAGAAATAAAAGGTTTGATAATTTGAGGAGTTGATAAGTTGATAATATAGTTGGTCTCTTAACAGATCCACAAATTCACAAATTCACAAATTAACAAATTCACAGATTCACAAATTCACAAATCCATGAGACATGGAACCGTAGGCACAGCCTACTACGAACGGTGACCGTGGAAGAGGTTAGAAATAAAAAGGATTGATAATTTGAGGAGTTGGTAATTTGATAATTAAATAGGTCTCTTAACAGATTAACAAATTAACAGATTAACAGATTCACAAATCCACAAATTCACAAATCCCTGAGACATGGAACCGTAGGCACAGCCTACTACGAACGGTGACCGTGGAAGAGGTTAGAAATAAAAAGGATTGATAATTTGAGGAGTTGGTAAGTTGATAATGAAATAGGTCTCTTAACAGATTAACAAATTCACAAATTCACAGATTCACAGATTCACAAATCCACAAATCTCTTCCAGTCTCTGCACTCAAATAAACTGTTCTACCGTTCTAAGTAGGCTGCGCCTACGGCATGTGAATCAAAGAAACGCTTTACCAGTACCATCATTTTAAGGGTATAAAGCCATTATCTAGCTCATATTCTGCGCTTTATATGAATTCCGACCTATAGATTATTGGGAAAAAGCTAAAATTGCTGTATTTTCGCGCCGTTTTACGGTAATCAATAAACAAAGCGCTGAGTAAGTATTTCTAGGTTTTCGATGATAAGATTCTGAAATATAGAGACTTATATCTTACTCAAAACTTAATACATAATCAACAAAAGTTAATAAACATGGGACAAAATTTAATGTATGCCATACCATTCTTTGGGATCGTGGCATTGCTTTTTACTTTTTGGAAATCCGCTTGGGTAACTAAACAAGAAGTAGGGAATGAGAAAATGGCTAGAATAGCGAAAAATATATCTGACGGTGCGATGGCATTCTTGAAGGCTGAATATAAGGTACTATCTATTTTTGTAGTAGTGGTAGCAGCATTGATGGCATGGAGTGGTATGAATGAAGGTTCTTCTCCTCTTGTAGCCTTATCGTTTGTCTTGGGTGCAATTTGTTCTGCGCTTGCAGGTCTTATAGGTATGAAAGTAGCTACTAAAGCGAATGTAAGAACAACAAATGCAGCGAGAACGGGACTAGGAAAAGCCTTAGAAGTTGCCTTCGGAGGTGGCGCAGTAATGGGAATGGGTGTGGTAGGACTAGGTGTGCTGGGACTAGGAACTTTATTCGTTGTATATGCAGGTATGTTCGGTATGGATACGCAGGCTGATGTTACTAAAGTCATCACGGTACTAACGGGATTTTCTTTTGGAGCTTCTTCTATCGCACTTTTTGCGAGAGTAGGTGGTGGTATATATACTAAGGCGGCAGATGTAGGAGCTGACCTTGTAGGTAAAGTGGAGGCAGGTATTCCTGAAGATCACCCACTGAACCCAGCGACTATTGCGGATAATGTAGGAGATAATGTAGGAGATGTTGCAGGTATGGGTGCCGATCTTTTTGAGTCTTATGTAGGTTCTATTATCGGTACGATGGTACTAGGAGCAGTATTTATAGGTAGTGCGACAGTTGGTGGTGGAACTTGGACGGATGACTTCGGTGGATTATCTGCTGTGATGTTGCCACTCGTTCTAGCGGCTGTGGGAATCATTACTTCTATTATCGGTACTTTCTTTGTGAGAGTAGGCGAGGGTGGTGATCCACAAAAAGCACTGAACAGAGGTGAGTTTATCGCAGGAGGAATTATGATCGCTTTGACTTACCTTATCGCGACTTGGATGTTGCCTGCGTCATGGACATTTAATGGTGAGACGTATACACCGCTTGGGATTTTCGGAGCAGTGATCATTGGACTAGTTGCCGGTGTACTGATCGGTATGGTTACTGAGTATTATACAGGTACAGGGACGAAGCCAGTTATGTCTATCGTTAAGCAATCACTAACAGGTGCTGCGACTAACATTATTGCGGGACTAGGTGTGGGAATGATCTCTACAGCGATTCCGATTCTGATATTGGCTTCAGCAATTATCGGTGCACACTACTGTGGTGGATTGTACGGTATAGCGATAGCCGCTGTAGGTATGTTATCTAACACGGGAATACAGTTAGCTGTAGATGCATACGGACCGATTGCGGATAACGCTGGGGGTATCGCTGAGATGGCGGAACTAGAAAAAGAGGTAAGACAAAAAACGGATAAACTGGATGCAGTAGGAAATACAACTGCAGCGATCGGAAAAGGATTTGCTATAGGATCTGCGGCACTGACTGCTCTAGCATTATTTGCGGCATTTATGGCAACAGCGGGGATCACCTCTATCGATATTGCTCAGCCAAAAGTAATGGCTGGATTACTACTAGGAGGTATGCTACCTTTCTTATTCTCAGCGCTTTCTATGAATGCAGTGGGAAGAGCTGCCATGGATATGATCAACGAAGTAAGAAGACAGTTCAAGGATATTCCAGAACTGAAAGCTGCACTAGCGGTGATGAAAAGAAATGATGGTAAAGACAAGAGCGATTGGTCAGCAAAAGATGTTGCTATTTTCGATGCAGCAGATGGGAAAGCAGAGTACGATAAGTGTGTAGATATTTCTACCAAGGCATCTATCAGAGAGATGGTATTGCCAGGACTGATTGCAGTAACTTCTCCAGTGATCATCGGTTTCGGTGGTGGTGCGGAGATGTTAGGAGGACTGCTAGCTGGTGTGACGGTATGTGGAGTATTAATGGCGATTTTCCAGTCCAATGCTGGCGGTGCCTGGGATAATGCTAAGAAGATGTTCGAAGAAGGTGTAGAGATAGAAGGTAAGATGCATTACAAAGGATCGGATGCGCACAAGGCAACGGTTGTAGGAGATACGGTAGGAGATCCATTTAAGGATACGTCAGGACCGTCGCTCAATATATTATTGAAATTAATGTCAGTGGTAGCGCTAGTAATCGCTCCATTTTTGTAGATATTAGAAGATATACAAGATTCTAAAAACAGTAATTTTCTTATAGCCTTTGCCTCCCAGCAAGGGCTATTTTTTTTTCATAATGCGAGGAGTGGCAAAGAGAGTAATACCATTTCTATTTTTAGATGACGGAAAAGGATTTAGAATTGTTCAAAATGGATCAAGGCAAGAACGAATGAGTTCGACGTAGTCGAATAAAGTACGAAAGTGCTTTAAAGGAGAGAACCGCGAAAGCGGGCGGGCTAGCAAAGAACCCATAGGTTCGGCGAGGCTTTTTAACGAAGGAACATGAAGAACAAAATAAATAATTACCGTCATTCTAAACTAGAATTGGTATAATATCGGGGTAGAGTAACAGGATAAGTAGAAGGACTTGGGCGTAACCCTTCTTAGGCAATGACTCAAAGCTCCGCGCTCAGGGTCGGATTATTACAGGCTCGCAAGTCTGCTCGGTCCTACGGACTATTCACTACGTTCCTACCTTCCATGTTCCTTACGCGATAAGAACGAATGGTCCGCAGAATCCTAGGTCCTAAACGGGCCTTTAAAATTAGAGAATCGACTCATCAGAGGCGGAAGGGAGGCCATCACCTCTACATAAGTTGCGTATAGACAAAAAAAAGCGGAAGACAAAAGTCTATCCGCTGGTAATGCTGTAATGTTAAAAGGGTGTCAAACTGAGGGTGTTAAATGCTCAATCAAGGGTGTTTCAAAAATTCGATGTTCTATTATGGAATTGATGTATTCCAAGACAAGCGCATCGTAAAGGGTGTTAAATGCTCAATCAAAGGGTGTCAATAAAGTATTTAAAAACTCAATATTCAAAAGGGTGTTAAAAATGTAATTGCAAAGTATCTCAATGAAAAGGGTGTTAAATTGTTTGCTTCCGCAATTACACTTTTAAGACGGCGTAAAGCGGTGGAGTCACCATTATTGAATCACTTCTATCGCTTATGACAAAAGATATACAGAGGCTTCGTAATATTGATGTAGCATAGGGGTATCTTTTGCCTTACACTCTATCTTTTCGGCTATGTTTTCTTGCATCTATCGACGTAAGAATGATATGCAATTTCTATCTATTTTAATGTGGGGTTATTTTCACCAAGGTTTGATTCTATGTCCATTCGTTTATGTAGTATCCTATCTATGAATATTACTTTGTTAACAACCTTGTAAATTATTATGTGCGAAAGAACATTAACTTTTCGATGTTGGCTTTTTATGTGTGCTATTGATCTTCCAATCTCCGGATTTTTGCAGATAGTCTCAATCTGAGTAAATAGTTCCTTGTAGTATTTGTCAGCCTGTACGGATGACCAATTGATAGCTGTGTAGTTCCAAATACGCTCAAGATCAGCCTAGGCTAATTCACTAATTTCAAAGCTCAAACTCATTTAACGAATCTCTTGTTTAATGATTCTAAATGTTTTACCGGATCAAATTTTTTGACATATCCACTACTTTCCCCAGCAGTTATCGCTTCTCGCAGTAGTCTTAATTTTTGTTCCTCTTCATCAACTAACCTTAAGCCAGCCCGAATTACTTCACTAGCCGAAGAATATCTACCAGATTGAATACTTTCTTCGATTATTCGTTCAAAGTGATTCCCCAATGTTACAGATGTGTTTTTTGACATATTTAAAGTTTTGACAAATATACCAATATTTGGTATCAGGTGCAAATATTGAAACTCTACAGTGTGTAAAACATATTGCACGAATGGTCCATACATATAGATTAAATGATGTTTGAATATATCGATAATTTAGTTGGTAAATCTATTGGTACAACTAAACAAAAAAAAAGCGCAAGACAAAAGTCAATCCGCGCCGTAATATTGATGTAGCATAGGAGCTATCCGTTCTTTTTGGTTTAGATATGTTTTGATTTTGTAGTCCTTCATGTTGGTTGGGGATGCTTACTACACTACGAGCAAAAAAAATGGGAGCAATTCGCTCCCATTTTTTCATTCATTATTATATAATGTCTATTCCTCTACCTTGACTTTTACCTCAATGATTCCATCTCTTAGTTCACCCCAAAGTCCTTCATACCCATATTGCGCCCAATGATAAATATTACATTCGTACTCGATTTCAAAGTAGTAGTAAATTCCATCTATCTCTTTTGTTTTTTTAACTTTTCTGAATCTTAAAAAACTATCTTTTTGTGCACCAAATATTGATGTAATTGAAAATACACTTCCTAAGGTTTCAGTTTTATAATCTTTAGAGCTTAGTTCTACATGAAATTTATTCAGATATCCTCCAGAAGATTTTAATAAACCTTCTTCAACAAGACTTAGCCCATCTGGAATAATTATATCTTCTGCTCCTATAATATCATGGTATTCAATATTAGTCAGCGAGTCTAAGTATTCGTATACATTTCTATCCAGTTCGAAATCAGGAAATTGAATATTGAAATATTCTTCACGATTTATTGAACTATCTCCTAGTTTTAAAGACATACCTTTTCTTGAATTTGATGGGACGTCTCCAGTGTTTATACTAGGAGAGGTAGTCGTAAATTTATTCGAAACCCAAAGTCTAAAGTCATATTTGGAGATATCTTCATATCGGCAAAATTCAACACCATTAATCTTGACAGAAATGAAATGATCTGATATACCTTCTTCACAATTAATATCTATCTCTTCTAGTATCTGTGGATAGACCTCTGCAAAGTAAGGATCGATTCTATCTTCTTTTTTACAAGCCAGTAAAGAAAATATAACAAAGGCTGTGATCGTAAGAAATTTTTTAAATCTCATAGATTATTGTATTAGAGTTGTTGCAGAAATGGATTCTGTTTCATTTGAACAGTTATTTGTCGCAGTTACGCTCGTAACTAAATCAATATTTGCGTTGTTGACTTGAATATTAACAAAATTATCATTTGCAGTTCCTCCTGAAACAATAGGATGTGGATTATTTACTGACCAAGAAAATGTGATCGCGTCGCTTGTAGGGATATTTATAATTTTGTCAACCCGTTATAAAATCTAATTCTGGAATTCAAATTCTTCTAATATATTTCCAATTTAGGCATATTATATTTAAGATTTTGACTTTTGTAACGAACGGTCGCTCTGATGTAACGAACGGTCACTTTATTGAAACGAACGGTGATTAGAGAAGTCAAATTTCTAAGTATTTTAATTAATGATTAGAGAACACATAATACTCAGGCCTTAGGAAAGTCAAAAATTATTAAAATGTCAAAGAGATGTGTTGATAAGAAAAAGTAACTTTTTCCCATAATATCGTCTATATTGTATATTAATTAATACAATCTACATTAATGGAGGCAATTCGTCTAAAATTTTAGGGGAGTTGCCTTTTTTTTACTTTATGGAAACATAATAAACGTTATTGTATCGTTAAAGCTAAAATAGATGCCGTTTTTAGAAAACTTTTTCCATTCAAAACGCATATATTTATATGGAATGTTTTTTGAAACACCATACAGTGAATAAGAGAACTCAATCTTTATCTATAATACACAGGAAAATATGAATTTAAGATCATTTATAATTGTCGGATTACTTTTAGGAACACTAGCTTATGGCATATTTTCTCCAGAGCAAGATCCCAAAGAGAAAGAAGGTCTCATATTACATGCCGTACTGAATTATTTAGACGCCTTACACTTTGAACCTGTAACCTTAGATAATGCTTTTGCCGAAAAAACTTTCGACGGGTATCTAGAGTCTATGGATCCGGGAAGAAGATTCCTAATGCAGTCAGAGGTAGATAAGTTGGCCTTATACAAGACGGATATAGATGATCAGGTAAGACTAAGAACATTTGAGTTCTTTGATTATTCTGTAGGAGTGATAGAAGAGAGTTATGTCAGAGCAGAGAGGATTTACACAGAGATGATCGACCAGCCGTTCGATTTTGACCAAAATGAAGAGATAGAGTTATCACCAGAAAAACGAAAATTTGCATCTAGCGAAGCGGAGTTGAAAGATTTCTGGAGAAAGTATCTTAAATATGAGACGCTCATAAGACTAGAGAAAAAGATAAACGATCAGGAGAAAGCAGAGGAAGAGGAAAAAGATATATCTGAAGATGATGGTAAAGACAAGGAGATAAAAGAAATAAAAACAATAAAGGAACTAGAGATAGAAGCAAGAGAAGAAGTCAAAGAAACTTTTGACGAATGGTTCGTTAGACTAAAGAAGGTGAAAAGATCTGACCGTTTCGAATCCTATATCAATGCTATAACACACATTTTCGATCCACACACGGATTATCTGAACTTTAAAGAGAAGCAAGATTTTGATATCAGGATGGGAGGTAAGCTAGAAGGGATAGGTGCAAGACTCTCTCCTGAAGGAGAATTTATCAAGATCGTATCTATCGTTGCAGGAGGGCCTGCATGGAAAGGAAAAGAACTACAAGTAAACGATGTGATCACTGTTGTTACAGAAGAAGGAAAGGAACCCCTAGATATTAAGGGTATGACTTTACCCGATGTTGTTGTACATATCAGAGGGGATAAAGGGACTAATGTTACCCTAACTGTAAAAAAGGCAGACGGAAGTATTAAGGATATAACGATAGAAAGAGATGAGGTAATTATAGACGAGGGATTTGCTAGATCTGCAATCCTTAACAAAGAAGGGGAAAATGATAAAATAGGATACATAAAACTTCCAAGATTCTATTCTAGCTTCGAGGGTAACAAAGGACATTCTTGTTCTGCTGATGTCAAGAAAGAGCTAGAAAAACTAATAGCACAGAACGTGGATGGTGTCGTACTAGATCTAAGGAATAACGGAGGAGGATCTCTCAGAGATGTGATCTCTATGTCAGGTCTATTCATAAAGGATGGTCCTATCGTACAAGTAAAACCAAAAGAAAAGAAGCCGAGCATATATAGAGATACGGATAATGGCGTTGTATACGACGGTCCACTTATCGTGATGGTTAATAATTTTTCTGCTTCTGCTTCTGAGATACTAGCAGCTGCTTTACAAGATTACGGAAGAGCCGTAGTTGTAGGATCTAACTCTACTTTTGGAAAAGGAACGGTCCAACGATTTTTTAATCTAGATGATGCCTACAAAGACAAAGGCGATGATGCGTATAGTCAGCTAGGAGAAATCAAAGTAACAATGCAAAAGTTCTATAGAGTTAATGGAGGATCTACACAGCTTAATGGTGTGACACCAGATGTAATACTACCAGACAATTACCACTATCTGGACCTAGGAGAAAAGGAATACGATTATGCTATGGACTGGTCTGTAATCGATCCTGTAGAATACGGTCAAGATGTATTCAAGGTAGAGAACAAAGATGACCTGATAAGAAACAGTGCTGAGAGATTAGCAAGTAATGATGAGTTTAAGCTGATTCTAGAAAATGCAAAACGACTAAAGAAAAATAGAGATATCTCTACAGCTCCTCTAGGACTTGAGTCATATATATCTTACCTGGACGAAAGAGAGAAAGAAGCTAAGAAATTTGAGAACATCATGGATGAGGCCATCGGAGGTTTACTTATATCTAACCTTCCAGATGATGTAGAATATATCAATTCTGACGAATCTAGAGTTGCTAGAAATGATGACTGGATTTCTTCTATTGGCAAGGATATCTATATAGATGAGACATTAAAAATATTGTCCGAGATCAATAAGAAAGATCTGGTAGAGAGACCTTAAACAATGGATATTTGACAATGTATTACTGACATTGGATTATTGTCTGTGAAACAATTTGTTAGAGATTAAAAAAAAGGGAAGTACTAATCGTACTATCCTTTTTTCATGTTCCTTCGTTAAAAAGCCTCGCCGAACCTATGGGTTCTTTGCTAGCCCGCCCGCTTCGTGCTGTGCCTGCCGTATGAAAGGAGGCAGGGTTCTCTAATTTAAAGCACTTTCGTACTTTATTCGACTACGTCGAACTCATTCGTTCTTATCTTGATCCATTTTGAACAATTCTAAATCCTTTTCCGTCATCTAAAAACAGAATTGGTATTAGATATACCAGACCTGATACAATAAGAAGCATGCGAAACCTATAAGGCCTGCGCCACTGATCTTACTGATCCACTCTACATGCTTATCTTCTAAACTGTTTCTGATCAGCTTAGCCAAAATAATTTTTATAGAATCCGAAATAATAATCACTGCCAAGATGGTAAACAATAATATAGAAAGCTCTTCTGTAGAAACTAGCTTGCCGATTTTATAGGTAGACATGGTCCCTAGCCAAAATATAAAAGTGAAAGGATTGAGTGTGTTGATCAAAAATCCTTTGAACCAATAGTTTACAAAATTAGACATAGATATCAGATCCTGATTATTAGCAATTTTGGGTTTTTTCATAATTAGGACAATACCAAATATACTTAGCACAACCACACCAGCTACACCCATCCAAAACTGAAAGACATCACCGTTGACCACCTCACTTATTTCCTTGATCATGAGTAAGCTGATGATGACAATAATAATATCACTTACCCATACTCCAAAACCGACAGCAAACCCAGCAGTGGCGCCCTTCTCTAGACTAGCTTGTGTGAGGGCTACAAAAATAGGCCCCATAGAAACAGCTAGGACAAGTCCTAGAAATATACCTTCTATAATAAACTGCATTAAGTATACAGACTTGCCACTAGAGTTCTACCTCTAGCATGGTTTCTAAATTCACATAAGTATATCCCTTGCCAAGTACCGAGCATCAATCTACCGTCTTGTATAGGTATAGAGATAGACGATCCTACCATACTTGCTTTGACATGTGCGGGCATATCATCGGGGCCTTCCATCGTATGTTTCAGGAAAGGCATATGCTCAGGTGCAATATGGTTATAGAAGGACTCGAAATCATGGAGTACATCTGGATCTGCATTTTCGTTGATGGTAATTCCTGCAGAGGTATGCTGAATAAAAAGATGTAAAATGCCTGTTGCAGGTAGCTTACCTATCGCATGAAGGACCTCCATGGTAACAATATGGAAGCCTCTAGGATACGAATCTAAAGAAAAAGAAATATGTTGAATCATCTATTTGTAAAATACGTCTCATGTAAAGATAAAAGAAATGATTACTTCAAAAAGCCTAGCAGGCCTTTATACCAATTCTAATTTAGAATGACGGTAATTATTTACTTTGTTCTTCATGTTCCTTCGTTAAAAAGCCTCGCCGAACCTATGGGTTCGCCTACGTTTTTTGCCTTGATCCATTTTGAACAATTCTAAATCCTTTTCCGTCATCTAAAAATACAAATGGTATTATAAGTTATGGAACAATATTTCCAGAGACAAAAAAACCTATAGGACTCGAAGCTCTATATGGGTTAGTTATAAATCTTATTGCGTGAGTGATGGTAGCTGGTGCGACGGAGTCGCAGACCGTAATGTAATGAAGGGCCGAACGAATAGTGAGCTAGCGGACGTAACGACCCGGAGGAACGATGGGACACGCCCAGAAAAAAATCCTAAAACTTAGATATTTTAGGGCATTCTAGCTGGCCGAAATATTTCATGAGACCGATGCCGATAAAGTGGTAAGTATCTCTTGTATTACTATCTCCTCGCTGCTTTCCTTCTGTAGCGAATCCTTCTATTCCAGAGCGGTCTGACAGTGCTGCAGCGATAGGTCCACGAGAGCCCTCCAGTTGAGCACTAAGAGGATACTGTGTACTCACATCATCTAGATAATCGGTGCGCGTAAGCCTAGATCCTAAGAATACATTGAAACTGAGATCTTCGGTTATATCCCATTTGTACCCTATGCCTACATTTAGTGCCATATTGATAGAGCCGTATTCTTCGCCTAGAAACTGACCTTCGGTTCCGTAATCCCTTAGGCTATATACGTTGTTATCCAACTTGGTTTTTGGATTATAATTAAATACTGAAAATCCACCAAAAATATATGGCGTGTACCACTCGTCATTACTGCCGTGTACGTAGTTAAAAAAATTGAACTCCATGGCTACTCCCAGATCGAATACATCTGAGTAAAAGGAAAGATTTCTTTGTTGCTCAAAGTTGTTTTTAGAATCACTGTCGGAGGCTCTTATTCTGCCATAGTTAAGGGAGAAAGTCGCAGAGACCCTCGTATTAAAGTTATTTCTACCTACAATACCTCCTGCTAGTCCAGGCTTGCTGAGTCTATAATCCGTGTTCAGATCGCCGAAATAATAGCTAGCACCTAGCCAGCCACCAGCTTCCCAGCCTTTCTGACTGAATCCGTTCATGTACATACACGAACATATAAGTAATAATATACTTGTCCTTTTCATGGGTAGGAATAAAACGTATGATTTCCTAATTAAGTACCTTTTTCAATTAAGATTGCAAAAATAAGAAATTTATAGGTATGATATCTTATAATCCAGCTTTGGCACTTATCTCTAGCATCCTATCTATGCATGCTCTTCCTTTTTCTATCACCCAGTCTTCTAACTGTATTTCAGGTAGTCCATACTTCATAGAGAGGTATAGTTTCTCCATGTTATTACGCTTCATATGCGGGCACTCATTGCATGCACAGGTATTATTAGGCGGTGCGGGCATAAAAATTTTTTCAGGAGATTTTTTCTGCATTTGGTGCATAATCCCTGCCTCTGTTGCTACGATAAACTCTGTAGCATCAGATTCTACAGTATACCTGATAAGTCCGCTGGTAGACCCTATAAAATCTGCTTTTTCTAATATATGGGGCTCACATTCTGGATGGGCAATAAACTTAGCATCGGGATGCATAAGTTGTAGCTTTGTAATTTTTTCGTTAGAAAAAATTTCATGCACCATACACGTACCATTCCATAATACTAGATCCCTTCCAGTTTTCTTTTTGAGGTACATACCTAGATTTCTATCTGGAGCAAAGATGATGCCCTTGTCTGCGGGAATACTATCTATCACATGCACAGAATTAGTCGAGGTACAACATATATCCGTAAGGGTCTTAAGTTCTGCTGTACAATTTATGTAACTGACAACGACATGGTCAGGGTATTTTTCTTTGAACTTCTCAAAGAGGGGCGCAGGACAAGAATCTGCTAGAGAACAACCTGCCTTCAGATCAGGAAGGACTACCTTCTTAGAAGGATTCAGCATCTTAGCCGTTTCTGCCATAAAGTGAACACCAGCGAAGACAATCATATCAGCCTCTGTTTTCTCCGCTTGTTGCGCTAGTCCTAAGCTATCTCCTACATAGTCCGCTATATCTTGTATATCTCCTTCTACATAATAGTGAGCTAGGATGATAGCATTTTTTTCTTTCTTCAGTTTGTTTATTTCTGCTTCTAGATCTAGCGTGGGGTCTACTTCTATGTCTAAGTAACCATTTTGGTGCAATTTTTCCTTGGCGGCGGTAAGTACAGCTTCTGACATTCGTTTTTATTTTTAGTAAGTGATAATCTGTAAACAGTATGAGAGCTAATTTCATTCCAAAAAAACAAAATTATCTGTAATTCTTCTGCATCTATCCAAGTAGGAAAACGGTATTTAGCTTACCTATCTTTAAATTTTCTTTCTTCCACTCTGATATAGTCTTGGTCTTGATGCATTCTTGCGCAGCATTTATCTCAGAAGCTATACATAACTTGAGCTGTGGGGATAGATGCTTCATCATGATCTGTACAAGGCGATCATTACGATAAGGTGTCTCTATAAATATCTGTGTCTGTCCTGACCGGTGGATTTTTTTTTCTACTTTTTTTAGTTCGTCGATAAGCGGTTTATCTTTAATAGGGAGATAACCATTGAAGGCAAAATTTTGTCCATTTAATCCTGATCCCATTAGAGCAAGAAGGATAGAAGAAGGCCCTGATAGCGGACTAACCGTGTATCCGTGCTTATGAGCTTCGGCGGTATAGAGTGCTCCTGGATCTGCTATGCCAGGGCTACCAGATTCTGACATGATACCGACATCGTGACCGTCCTGCAGCAACTGTCTCATAAGGCTGAGATGTACGCCTGGATTATTTTTGTCCATCTCGTAGATCTTTAAGGAATCTATGGTGTATGGTGGTGCAGTAGATTTGATAAATCTTCTGGCGGTACGAGCGCGCTCGACGATGAAGTGTGTGGTATGGTGTATAATGTCAATTGTACTGCCACCTAGTGCAGAAGGATCGTTTTCTACAATAGAAATAGGGATCATATACAACTTTGACATAGTATTAACTTCAATGATTAAAAAGTGAAATTAAGAAAACTGGTGATAAAATAATTAGTAATTATGTGTTCATTTTGCTATGAGAATCAGGAAGAACCTATTTGCTAGGCGCTATGTTATAGTTATTGTTAAAAAAAGGAGTACATATTACAAATGTTTTCCGTCAAAATATAGTTGTATAACTGGAGTGTATTATTTTTGTTCTTGTTGATGTCAATGCCACATACTAACTAGGACTTATTAAAATCTATAAATGGATATTCTTTGTATCAATAGACAAATATTACAAACAGAGCAGAAAGCGCTAGAGATAAATCTTAATAGTAAGATCTACGGCACTTTCTCAGAAATCGGGGCAGGACAGGAAGTAGCCAGAAATTTCTTCCAAGCGGGAGGAGCCGCAGGTACTATTGCCAAGACCATGTCCGCATATGATAAGACCTATTCTGATGCGATCTACGGTATAGAGGAGAGCAAGCGATATGTTTGTGAAAGTCGACTATATAAAATGCTCGACCATGAATACGGTCTCATGGAGGAGCGATTGTTAGAAGCTCGCCCAGATACTAAGTTTTTTGTATTTGCGGATACGGTATCTGCCATTAATTATCAGAAAACAATAAAGGGGCAAGGTTGGTTAGGTGTTCGGTTTCAGCTATCTCCAGATGGACCAACTAATGATCTGGTCCTTCATACGAATATGAAGGATAATGACAATAGATTGCAGCAAGAAGCTATAGGCGTGCTGGGAGTTAATATGATCTATGCTTGTTACTTTTATAACAAAGATCCTAAGTCTTTTATAGATTCCTTGTTAGACGGAATTAGGGGAAGGGTAGAGATAGATATGATTAGTCTGACGGGACCAGATTTTGATTATTTAGATAATCGATTATTATCTCTTTATCTAGTTCAGTACGGTCTTACAGAAGTAGCTATCTTTAATGCAAAGGGAAATAATATCCATGGTTCCGAATTTCTGTATAAGAAAAATCTAATGGTCGTGAGGGGTCACTTTAGACCTCCTACATTGGTAACGATGGATGTTGTGAAATCGGGTTTTGATCAGTTTGTAAAAGAGAAAGATGTAGACGAAGATCGCGCTTGCATTGTAACGGAAGTAACACTAGATAATCTCAATGTAGATGGGGAAATAGATGAAGATGATTTTATAAGTCGTGTAAAATTACTAAGTGCTCTAGACCAGACCGTAGTAGTTTCTAACTGCAGTAATCATCAAGGACTCATCAATTATCTATCTGACTTTAAGATTAAGAACTTAGGATTAGTAATAGGGGTGAATGAGCTCAAGGAGATCGTCAAAAGTAAATATGAGAATAACCTAGATGGTAGATTACTTGTGGCGTTCGGAGAATTGTTTAACAGGAATATAAATGTATATGTGTACCCTGCTGTAGATGAAAACAAGAATATAGTTACAGCTAGTACGATGCCAGTGCCAGATGGGATAAAGTTTCTTTACAAGCATCTAATCGATAGTAAGCAGATAATAGAGATTACCGATTATAATAAAGAAAACTTGACTATATTTCCATATCACATATATGACCTAATCGCTACAGATGAAAATAACTGGGAAAATGCGCTACCGGCAGAAGTCGCTTCACTTATCAAAAAGGAAGGCTTACTGGGATATAAAAAGAAAATACTGGAACAAGCTGAATAATGTATTATACATAGCTGTACTCTGTATCATAGTATCATGTAAGCATTCTGCTCAACCATCCACTCAGGTGGAGAGCCTTGTTGTAGAAAATATAACGGAGAAAAAAGTAATGAAAAACGATCATCCTTATATCGATTTAGCTTATGTCATGGGTAAATTTGATCCAGCTAAGCATAGCAACTTTGCACTTGTAGATCAGAAGTATGCTGATAGGGACGGTCTCTATTTGCACAAGGAGGCCTATGATGCATTCGTCAAAATGCAGGTAGCGGCTGAGCAATCTGGTATACAATTACAGATCAGATCGGCCACTAGAAATTTTGATTATCAGAAAGGAATATGGGAGCGGAAGTGGAACGGTGTTACTAAGCTGGAAGGAACTATAAACGCACAAACGCATTATCAGAAAGGTGAAGAAAGAGCACTCGCTATTCTAAGGTATAGTTCTATGCCAGGAACCTCTAGACATCACTGGGGAACCGATATAGATATCAATGCATTTACGAATAGTTATTTTGAGACAGGGAAAGGAAAAGCGGAATACGCATGGCTTAGAGATCATGCAGCGCGCTATGGTTTCTGTCAGCCCTATACTGCAAAAGGGGCGTCCCGTCCGCATGGATATGAAGAAGAAAAGTGGCACTGGTCCTATCTCCCTGTAGCGAATGTATGTACAAAAGTAGCTCAGGAAAAAATGGAGGATATTTATGTTAAAGGATTTTTAGGATCTGAACATGCTAGCCAGATATCTGTTGTAAAAAAATATGTATTGGGAATTAACACTTCCTGTTTACCCTAATTAAAAAATAATAATATATGTCACTTGTAGAATCTAATATGATGGATCTAGGCATTAAAGGACCGGAGTTTTCATTACCAGATGTCGTTTCAGGAAAAGTTCTTTCCCTTACAGAACTTAAAGGAACTCATGGTACGCTTATCATGTTCATATGTAACCACTGTCCATTTGTTTTACATGTCAATGAGGCTTTAATAAAATTAGCTAATGACTATAAGGAGAAGGGTATTGCTTTTGTAGCCATTTCTTCTAATGATGTGGAAAACTATCCTCAAGATAGTCCCGACAAAATGAAAATACACGCGAAAAAATTGGGCTATCCATTTCCTTATTTATACGATGAGAGCCAAGCTGTTGCTAAATCATATGATGCAGCCTGTACACCTGATTTCTATCTTCTCGATAAAGATGCCATCCTAGTATATAGAGGCAGAATGGATGCTTCCAGACCGGGTAACGGGATAGAAAATGATGGTAAGGACATAAGGCAGGTTCTGGACAATATCTTGGAAGGGAAAGAAGTATCAGATAAGCAGTATCCCAGCGCGGGATGTAATATCAAGTGGAAAAGATAGAATTTCCTAATCCATATTTTTTATACCATTTCTATTTTTAGATGACGGAAAAGGATTTAGAATTGTTCAAAATGGATCAAGGCAAAAAACGTAGGCGAACCCATAGGTTCGGCGAGGCTTTTTAACGAAGAAACATAAAGAACAAAATAAATAATTACCGTCATTCTAAACTAGAATTGGTATTAGATAAATTAGCTTGCATTTGTAAGAAATTATACAAAGACTCAAGTTTTAACTTTTTGTATAGGTGACTACCTATGACTTTGGTGTCTTAAGGATGTAATTATTGATGAGAATTACAATAGCTAATATGCTAGATCTTGTTTATAGCTCTAGTATAGAAGTTTTATATTTGAATGAAACCATTTGTAACTAACTTGAGAAACTAGTTACAGAAGTAAAGCCACTTTAGAGTGGCTTTTTTAGTCTACGCTGTGTTTTGTAATCACGCGTTATTATTTTTTTCTTGAGCCAGTCTTCTTAGGGCTCTAATTTCTTTAATCTTCTCATCTATTTCTATAGCTGGAGAGCCGAAATAAATTTTACCCATTTTCAGATTGTTATTCACCCCAGACTGAGCGTATATAATAACATTGTCCTCTATGACCAGATTTTGGGTTATCCCTACCTGCCCATATATTTTTACTTGATCTCCTATAATAGTTTTTCCAGATATACCTACTTGAGCAGCGATAAGACAATGCTTTCCGATCTGTACACCATGTCCTATATGTACATGGCAATCTATCTTCGTACCTTTTCCTATGATCGTGCTGTTAGACACCCCTTTGTTTATGGTACATAAGGAAGCTATATCTACATCATCTTCTATGACTACATTTCCACAGGCATACCATTTCATCATAGTGCCGTTAGGTTTAGTATGATAATAGAAAGCATCAGAACCTATCTGAGATCCAGATTGTATTTTTACATTTCGACCTATAGTTACATCATTATGGATCGTCACCCCACTTTCTATTATCGAGTGGGGACCTATTTTTACATTATTACCTATATGGACATTTTCTGCAATCCTAGCGCGCGAGGATATATGATTTGACTTGCTTAATATTTGATACTGATCTTGCGCTATCTGATTATATATCTGAAATGGATTGTTACTTATAAGGAGCACTTTGTTCTTGGGACAATCTATTTTTTTATTGATTATAATATAGGTGGCTTTAGACTTGAGCACTTTCTTATAATACTTCTCGTGATCCACAAAGCAGATATCACCTTCAGATACTCTGTGTATTTCATTGATACCCATAGCGACGAAGGGTTCTTGTTTCTCGCTAAATATTTCACAATTATACTGGCTAGCAATAATGTTTATATCTATAGGGTATCTAAATTTCATAGTATATTAATTCTAGTGTGCTTCTAACCAGTTTTCTCCTGTACCTACGCTGACTAATATAGGAACTTTTAAAGTAGGCATAGCATTTTTCATCTCGTAAGTAACAATTTCTGTTACCGTATCTAATTCTGTTCTCAGTACGTCGAACACCAGTTCATCATGCACCTGAAGAATCATTTTTGATTTTATTTTTTCTTTGGCAAATCTATTTTGGATATTAATCATGGCAAGTTTGATCATATCAGCAGCGGTGCCTTGGATGGGTGTATTGATGGCCATCCTCTCGGCATTACTTCGGGTCAGTCCGTTTCTAGAGTTGATATCTCTGAGGGTTCTTTTTCTTCCTAGTAGGGTAGTGACATATCCTTTCTCCTTAGCTTCTTGTACCACATCGTGCATGTAATTTTGTAGCCCTCTATACTGTGCAAAATAATTATCTATGAGCTCCGTAGCCTCTTTTCTAGTGATGCCCAGCTGTCGAGAAAGATTGGTAGCACCTGCGCCATAAGTTATACTGAAATTTACGGTCTTGGCATTTCTTCTTTGTTCATCTGTCACTTCATCATAAGGTACGTCATACACTTTTGCAGCAGTGGCTCTATGGAAATCATTTCCAGCTATGAAGGCTTCCATCATGGCTTCGTCATTGCTAATTTCTGCTATCAGTCTCAGTTCTATCTGAGAATAATCTGCAGCTAATAATATATGATCCTTATCTCTAGGCTGGAAGGCTTTTCTTATTTCTCTTCCAGCTTCATCCTTGATCGGGATGTTCTGTAAGTTAGGATTGTCAGAACTTAATCTTCCTGTCGCCGCTCTTGCTTGATTAAAATTGCTGTGTACTCTGCCTGTCCTAGGATTGACCATCAGAGGAAGTGCATCTACATAAGTGGTTTTTAGTTTTGCATATTTTCTATAATTAAGGATATCACGTACAATATCATATTTGACAGAAAGTTCGTCTAGTTTTACAGCATCAGTAGAGTACTGACCGCTGCTTGTTTTTCTCCATCGGTAAGGAATTTCTAATTTGTCAAATAACACCTGGCCTACTTGCTTAGGACTAGCGATATTAAATTCTACATCGGCTTTTTTGTAGATTTCTTTTTCCTTTTGTTGTATCAGTTCTCCTAGCTTAACAGAATAATCTTCTAGGAACTTACTGTTGACTCTTACGCCTTCATACTCTATACTTGCTAGGACGTCTATAAGTGGCTCTTCTATCTTATAATAGATTTCTTCTACCTCTGCTTCTTTTATTTTTTCTTGTAGAATTTCTTTTACTTGTAATGTTATATCTGCATCTTCTCCAGCGTATTCCGCTACCTTGTCTTCTAGGATGTCTCTCATACTTAGCTGATTTTTTCCTTTCTTTCCTATGAGGGATTCTATAGGTACCATCTTATAGTTAAGATAAGATTCAGATAAGAAATCTAGTTTGTGTCTAAGGTCTGGTTCCAGCAGATAATGACAGATCATGGTATCAAAGTAAAGGCCTGCAAAGTGTACGCCATACCACTTCATCATCAGAATATCATATTTTATATTCTGTCCTATTTTGATGATATTTTCATCCTCTAATATTTTCTTGAAGGGGGCAACGATTCTTCTCGCTTCACTTTCGTCTGCAGATACAGGAACGTAATAGGCTTTGTTTTTCTCGAATGAATATACCATTCCCACTAACTCTGCTGTTGTTGCATCGATACCTGTAGTTTCTGTATCGAAGCTTATCGCTTTCTGTCCTTCTAATAGGCTGACTAGCTCAGCTATCTCCTGATCGGTCTTTACAATTTTATAATTATGTTCTGTATTCTCTATGTTCTTGTCAGCTACCTTGTAGGTACTCGGAGCTGATGCGTTAGCCTGAGTAGAATAAGCAACTGCTTTACTGCCACCGAATAGATCTTGTTGTACAGATGTCCCAGGTGTACTACTTGTCTGGAGAGATGATACAGACTGTCCTAGGATATGATCTGCTAGCGTACGAAATTCTAGTTCTTTGAATAGCTTAGATAATTCTTCTCTATCGTATTCTTCTAAGACTAGAGAAGCTTCATCGAAGGCGATAGGTACATCTAGGTCTATAGTTGCTAGTCTTTTAGACATAAGTCCTTGCTCAGCAAAATTTATTACATTCTCTTTCTGTTTGCCTTTTAGCTTATCCGTGTTAGCAATAAGGTTTTCTACACTACCGTAGAGAGCGAGTAGTTTAGAAGCTGTCTTAGCACCTATACCAGGAATACCAGGAATATTATCTACACTATCTCCCTGGAGACCCAGCACATCTATGACTTGTTCCACCTTATCTATATTCCATTTTTCTAAGACCTCCTTAGGTCCTATTATATCTACACCATTACCCTGTCTGGAGGGCTTGTACATATAGATCTTATCGGATACGAGCTGAGCAAAATCCTTATCAGGTGTCACCATATATACGGTAAAGCCAGCTTTCTCTGCTTTCTTAGCTAGCGTGCCTATCACATCATCCGCCTCATAATTAGTCACTGTGACAATGGGTATATTAAAGGCTTTCACGATGTTTTTTATGTATGGGAAAGCAGTAGTAATATCTTCTGGTGTGGCATCTCTATTGGCCTTATATGCCGGAAATTCATCGTGTCTAAACACATTTCCATCAGGATCAAAGGCTACAGCTATATGTGTTGGTATCTGGTTTTTTATAAGTTCCCATAAGGTCCTTACGAAGCCGGTAATGGCAGAAGTATTGATGCCTTGGGAATTGATCAAGGGTCTGTTGATAAAAGCATAATGTGCTCTATATACAAGGGCATGACCATCTAGAAGGAATAGTTTTTTCTCGCTCATAATCAGGTTCTGTGTAGAAGAGCAAGATAAGAAAAGCCCATCAACTAGATAGCTGATGGGCTTCACAAATTATTTTTAGTTTGGTTTTATCTTATAAAGTATATGATAATCCAACGCTATATCTTGACTGTGTATCAGCAAATTCTGATTTAGCAGTTCTTAGTCCGTAAGTAATACCTACACCGATACCTCTCCATACACTGAAAGCAAATGTGTTCGTCCACTCATACCATGAAGCAGATGGTCTTGGATTACCAGTAAGCTCATTGATTCCAGCACTTCCGTAAGCGTAGAAACCTTCTAGGTTAGAAACCCAGGCCACTCCTTTAATTATTTCTCTAGCATAACCAGCTTTGATCTTTGCACCTGCAGCAGAAGCAAAATCCGCGTTATCACCAAACTTAAAGTGGTAGTTTAATGGGTGAACCATTAAATAAAAATCATTTATTGGTGTCCATGTTGCACCTATTCCTATATCTAAATCTCCAGGATTGTTAAAAATCTTACTTCCACTTACGGCGTTTGTTCCTAAAATACCAGTATTATAGGCAATTCCAGCAGAAAGTGCAAGGGTACTTGTCAGTTTGTAACCGTATAAGGAAGAAAGATTTAACTTGTTAGGTAAAGTAGATGTAATACCATCTTCATCATCCGTCGTGTCGTTATCAGTACTCAATCTTCCTACGCTTAAGATTGCATCATTGTATAAGAAATGCTTATCTCCATTGTAACGAACTGAACCGAATAAGTCAAATACAAATGACTGAGCTGATGAATTTGTATTTGCGTTTGCTGCCCAGTTAGAAAAGCCAGAAAAGTTTCCACCTAACGTTCCTAATAATTTAGTCGACCATCCTGGGAATTCGTCGATTTGTTTCTGTAGTGCATCGATTTCAAGTTTAAGAGCATCTATAGACGCTTTCTTCTCTGTTTGCATTGACTTAAGTTCTTCCATGCTTTGAGCGTTCATGATTCCGAAGCTTATAAAGCTAAATACGAATAATAGTAATAAATTTCTCATTATGAATTTAATTGTTAGTTTTAAAATAGTTTTTACAATAATTTATGAATGAATTTCTAAACTTTCCTTTGTTAATTTACTCAGAGGAACAACGATCCTACTACCATCAGTTTTTATCACAACGGAGGATCTATCCATTTCTATGATCTCTCCTTTTCTGCCATCTACGGTGATTGTATCTCCTATAGTAAATCTACCTTTCGAGTAGACTGAGCCCAAAAAGTTAGATACAATATCCTTAGATGCTAATCCATATCCTATAGCAAAAGCAAGTATAACACCTGCTATAACTAATGATATGTTTTGTGATAGGAAGCTGGTATCAATTTTTGCTTGTGACAAGGCGCTTATAATTACATTAATCAGTAAAAAATAAAATAATGCGGTTGCGATAAGCCTAGCTGATGGAATGCCTAATGATGTCAATGCTGTCTGTACCACATTCTTAAGTGCCTCTGCTATCAGGAGTCCTAGGACTAGCCATATAAGAGCGACAATAAGATTAGGTATAAACGTTATCAGGTCAGAAACCATATTAGACAACGCTGGCATTCCTAGAACATCCGTCGCTGCCACAGAGAATAATAGTAACAAGATATAGTATACTATTTTACTTAAAACAGAAGAAATCTTAATTCTTACATTAGATTTTTCTACTAATTCTATTTCATTAAGCTTGTCTCCTAATTTATCGATCTTAATTTTTTCGAGAGCTGTCTTTACAACTCTAGATACTATTCTAGAGATGAATAAACCTACTATGATTAGTACTAGGGCCATAATAAAATTAGGCACTCCAGTAATAAAGGACTTCAGAAGGTCTCTTAATGATCCTGATAGTAATTCAGAAAATAATACTGAATTCATGTTTTTCTGGGTTTATATTGTTGAATTTGGTTATAAAAATCTACTTTCCATTTGGATATTTGCGCTGTCTATTAATAGTCTTTTCTGAGTCATTACTTATTCCCGTTCCAGGACTACCACCACTCATGCTGACAAACATGCCTAAAACCTTAGAGAAATATAACTCTACTATTTCACCGAAAAATTGAAAAACGTTTACATTACTATGTATGCTGTTACTTATCTTCTCAGTTTTTTGCTCATACTTACTAGCTTGCTCTCTCTCTAGCTCTTTAAAATTGTTAATTCTCATTTTAATATTTGTTAAGTGTTCTTAGTTCTTGCCATATATTTCTAAGTGTATTTTCTTAAACTTCTGTTTAGCTCTCTTAATCTTCATCTTCACGGCGCTTTCTGATTTTTCCAGAATTGCTCCGATTTCCTTGATAGACATCTCATCCTGATACTTCATCAGTAATATGGTCTTATCACCTGCCGGTACCTCTTCTAGAATTACCTTCAGTCGCTTAACATTAGTTTCCATAAGAAACCGATCCTCTATGTCGTCGTCAGCTGTGTCATGCTCCATCGACATATCGTCTACTAATACACTTTTATCCTTCTTCCTCCTTCGTATTGTATCTATACAAAAATTGTAAGTAATAGAATACAACCACGTTGAAAACTTTGATTTCCCACTAAATTTTGAAAGATTCAATAGAATCTTCATAAATATATCCTGTGTGGCATCTTCAGCCGCACTCTCACTTTTCAGTATAGAGATACATTTTCCAAATACTTTTCCTGAATACCTCTTATAAAGTATGTCAAAATAAGCAACATTGTTTGTAGCTAGGTATTCCTTCACTACATCTTCGTCACTAATTTTAGAAGAAATATCCTTAGTCAGTAAGGGATATAGTAAATTAATCAATGCTTCAAAGTTTTACGGGGTAAGAATGTTTTCATAATATATGACGCAAAAGAATACGAAAGTTACTTTTTTCTCCGAATATATTTTATAAAAACTTTAAGTATGGATAGTAACTTACTTTTGATTAGTACAGTATGAAACTAAGTTTAGTTCATTTACACACCTTAAATGATAAAACTAAAGTGTAGCTTTTTCTATATTCTTCGCTAAGGAATTCATATTTTTCCGCTATGAAAATTAAGTTTTTACACATTACTGGTATTTTTTTCATTTTTGCAACGGCACTTCTATATACAAATCCTCTAGAGGGGCAATCAGAAAAAGATGCATTGTATGTCAAAGAAATTTATGACTTCACCCTAGCCGATGGGTCTTGCTATAAATGGTTAGAATATCTGACGACAGAGATAGGAGGTAGACTAGCCGGATCGGATAATTCTATGAAGGCAGTAGATTATACGCACCAGTTAATGGATTCTTTAGGTCTAGATACGGTATATAGACAAAGCTGTATGGTGCCTAAGTGGACCAGGGGAAAGAAAGAAGTAGTAAAAATCACAAATGCACCTAACGGTGAATTACCCCTTAATGCTCTTGCACTAGGGAATTCGATAGGTACAGGAGATAAAGGCGTTACTGCAGAGGTAATAGAGGTATTCTCTATAGATACGCTTAAGCTGCTAGGAGAAAAATACCTAAAAGATAAAATTGTGTTTTTTAATAGACCCATGGACCCTACTCAGCTTAGGACTTTTAACGCCTACGGAGGGGCAGTAGATCAGCGTGTCTTCGGAGCTACTACGGCAGCTCCTTTTGGTGCAAAAGCTGTATTAGTAAGATCACTTACTACATTGACAGATGATAACCCCCACACAGGGGTAAATGTATATAGAGATGAAAATCCTACAATACCTGCTCTCGCGATCAGTACGATAGCTGCGGACTTACTCAGTGAGTTACTTAAGGAACAGAAAGTAGAAATTTACATAGAAAATCATAGTAAGAATCATGATCCAGTACTTTCTTATAATGTAATAGGAGAAATCAGAGGTTCAGAATTTCCTGATGAGATCATTCTTGTAGGCGGACATCTGGATTCCTGGGATGTAGGCGGCGGAGCACATGATGATGGTGCGGGTTGTGTACACTCCATGCAGGTATTCGAAACATTAAGAGCTATGGACTATAAGCCTAAGCATACTTTAAGGTGTGTCATGTTTATGAATGAGGAAAACGGTCTAGGTGGAGGATTGGAATACGCTAGGGCATCTAACGAAAAATCAGAGTATCATCTGGCCGCTATAGAATCTGATGCAGGCGGGTTTACGCCCAGAGGTTTTAGTTGTGATGCGGAGGCAGAAATATTTGCTACTTTTTATAAAGGGCTAAATAATTTTCTCCCTATTCTAGAAAGGTATGATCTCAGTCTTGTGAAGGGGGGCGGTGGAGCTGATATTAATCCCTTAAAGTCTCAGAAAGGATTACTTATCGGATTCAGACCTGATTCCCAAAGATATTTTGATTACCACCATACAGCAACAGATGTAATAGGTGCAGTGAATGAGCGAGAACTGAAATTAGGCGCAGCAGCCATAACTAGTTTAGTATATTTGATAGATACTTATGGACTCAACAGATAGAAAAGAGATAGAAATAAAAGGATTTACTTTCGAAACCTACATTCCGGAGGATGAGATCTATACCATTGTTGCCGATATGGCGGCAGAGATACAACGTGATTACAAAGAAAAGAATCCACTTTTCATAATTGTGTTAAGTGGTGCCTTTGTTTTTGCGGCGGATCTGCTCAGAAATATTGACATAGATAATGATATAAGCTTTGTAAAGCTAAAAACCTACGACGGATTCAATTCTACAAAGAAACTTAATATGATGCTTGCCTCTACAGAAAGACTAGAAGGTAGACACGTAATTATAATTGAAGATATTGTAGATACGGGTTACACCTTAGATAAGTTCTTAGAAGTCTGTAGAGAGGAAAAGCCTAGCTCCTTAGAAATAGCGAGTCTCCTAGTCAAAAGGGATGCGCTAATACATCCTTTAGATATCAAATATTCTGGTAAGAATATTCCCAATGATTTTGTTATAGGATATGGTCTTGACTACAATGGAAAAGGGAGAAATCTAAGACATATCTATAAGGTCAAGGATAAGCAAGAGCATTCTCAGGAACAGTAGGGAAATCAAGTACTATCTTAATAAAGTTATATTACCTGAAAAGCTAAGAGACTGATCGCCTAGCACTCTTACAACTAAGTGGTAGGTATAGACACCTTCTGAAGCCTGCTGTGTCTTATACTTCCCATTCCATCCTTCATAACTATCTAAGGTGCCCTCATGATTACCATCATAGACTAAATTGCCCCATCGATCATATATGGAAAGAGATTCTATACCTATGACAGCCAGCGTCGCACCAAGAGAAAAGTTATCATTATTACCATCATTATTAGGGGTAAAAACATTAGGGATGTAGATATCGACATTTCTATCTACTCGCAATTCTATGGAATCTATAGCTGGGCATCCATTATTATCTACACCAGAAAGTAATAGTGTTTCTGTAAAAAGTGCTTGATAGGCTTCTAAGATTCTATCTGTGGACAACAATACTCCACTAGTGGTGGTCCATTCGTAACTTATTATTTCAGGATCTGTAAAATCAGGTTCTACACTTACAGACGCTCCCAATTCTATCTCTATAAATGGGCTGAGAGTGATACCTTCATTTGCAGGCACTACATCTAAAAGTATAGTTATGGTGCTATCACAACCAGCAGCACTAGTCGTCTGTGCTTGGTAGGATCCTGCTTCTGATGCCGTTACATCTAATAAGGAAAAAAATTCTCCATCACATATACTTCTTTCTATAGTCTCGCTGGTATTTTCTATTATGCTAAGGTCTATAAATATCGTGCTATCACAACCAGCAGCATTAATTGTAGAAGCTTCGTAAATGCCAGGTTCCGTAGCGATGACATCTAGAAATATTAAAGAATCTGCCTCACAAATACTGATCGGCAGATTAGAACTTGTATTTTCTAAGAAACTTAGCGTAAGAAAAACGGTACTATCGCACCCATCCGCTGCAACGAAGTCTTCTTCATATTCGCCTACTTCCGTGACATTTTGTGTCCCGAAAGGATAGACATCACCCTCGCATATCGCAGCCGAAATAACTGAACTGTAAGAGGGTATAGTCAAGATATAATCTTGTGAATCAAAGCAACCTTCGTCATCTGTTATTACAGCTGAATATATACCTTCTACTTCAGGAGATTCCACTAGCGTGAGAAATGCTTCTGTCTCATTAGGTATAGCAATACCATTAAAATACCACTGATAGGAGGAACCTAGGTCTCCTTCTATTACTAGCGTAAGATCATCTTCACATATGCTACCTGTTATCTCAGCGAAGGGTACTCCAAATTTGTTTTTTTCCTCTAACGTAAGTCTATCCATAAAGAAGTAGGGATCTTGGCTAAAGATAGGATGGGGCGCACAGGCAGGACCTAATACTATAGCAGCGTAAGGCTGGTCGGCTGTAAATTCATAGACCACATTGACCCATTCGTTGTTTCCTGATACAAGTATTTCTCCTAATTGCGTCCAGCCAGGTCCATTCATCGGGCAGCCGAAATTCTGATCATTATTTCCAAAAGGTAGATTGTTGCAATTAGTTGTTACAAAGACTCCCATATTCAATTCTCTACTCGCAAAGTGACTTGCAAACCCTACAAAAAAATCTAGTTTATATTCTAAATCTATTTCCATCGCTTCAGTTAAGCATGCTCCAGCATATTCTTTAAAATTTGCATTTCCAGGTTTACCATCTCTAAAACCTATTCCACCTTCTCCATCTGGAAAGGGCTGCGGAGCATTTATGCCCAAGTATGTATTTCCTAAGGTCCCGCAGGTATGCACATAATCTGTAGTAGGACGTGAAGCCTGAATCCAACTTACGGCACAATTTAGTTCTTCTTCAGTATTAGGGCAACAGGTCATATCCTCAAAGGATGGATTAGGAATAAGTCCTGAGGGTATAAGCACTGGACAGGCACAGTCATCATCGTTCAGATCCACCAGGCCGTCTCCATCATCATCTATACCATTATCACATATCTCCTGTCCTGTAAGGGAACTAGAAGTCATTATGCTAATGCATATAAATAATAAAAATGTAAAATATTCTTTTGACATAATAGATTTTATAACAGATCATAGATACATAAGTACCTGATCATAATAGGGAAGAGTTCATACACTGTTCATAAAGAACTTATTTTTTAACATTAAGTAAAAGGAAAATAAGATTTAATTACTATTCGATCAGGACATAAAAGTTCAATAAGTTGTTTGATTTTAATAAATAACTAAGCGGCAGAGACTATTGATGATAATATTGCATTATTCTAAGGTAATACCCTATTTTAGAGGAAAACGTTGCATTATTAAGATTTTTATTTTTATACTGGGTATCTCTTTAGTTGGGTTTTTGGCTTGTAACGAGGATAATAGGATGGACAAACAGACTGTTCATAAAGACTATTACGCGCAAGCAAAATTCGTAAGTTTATTTCCTGCAAGGGAAAAAGTAGAGGCTGCGCTTATAAGCCATGACTTTAAGCTTGTAGAAAAAGAAATAGATACAGCTTTGTCTATAGCAGAAATAACATCAGAACAAGCTTTATTTCTAAGGTTACAAAGAGGCGTATTTCTGGACACAAAGATGGCAAATGATGATGTGAATAATATTCTTTCTGAAGCGCGTGCTAACATGGAAAACATAGGTAGCAACGCTGCATTAGAGCTACAGGCCTTGTATAATATCTATCAAGCTAAAAACAATACGGGACTCATTCAAGAAGAGATAGACTCACTTATAGAAGTAGGCCTAGAACAGTTAGAGGTTTGCTATGATAAAAAAGATGGGCGATTAGAGCCCTACCTTTCTGATATAAGTAAGTTTTATATTTTCAATAAGGAAGAATTTGAGAAAGCGGAGCATCTATTAGCGAAGAGGAAGTCATGTATTCCAGTTTCAGATTTCAATCTATGGCTGGATTATTATTATGATATTGGTTTTACGCTTCTTTCAAAAGGGAAAATGAAAGAATGTATGGTGCAGCTAAGCCTTGGCAATGAAATCATACAAGAACAGCCTGATATAAATTTTAATTCTGCTGTAGAAATTCATGAGCTAAGCGCTCTAGCTTATGCAAATATCGAGGATGAAGAGAATATGGAAAACCATTTCCAGCTAGCAAAAAAATTATGTCAGAGTAAGGAGATAATAAGAGAGACGGAAATCTTATTTTATACTAATTATGCACTTAGACTTTGCTATTTGACAGCAGAAGTAGGCCCTTCTATTGCCTTGGTAGATTCAGTTCTTACAAGCTGTTCTGCGCACGATCTAGCTGATCTAGGCTTTCTTAATAGAACTAAAGGATATATCTACAGCAGTATGGAGATGGATACCGAGGCAGTAATTGTTTTTAAAAAATCTATAAAAGCATTTAACAGTCTAGAGGAATTGTCATCTGCTATGAAATCCGCCCTTGTGGATGCGCAATACGGATTAGCGGAATCTTATTTCTATCTAGGAAACATAGATCTAGCGAGCGAAGAAATCGAAAAAGCTTTCGTCCAGAGTCTAGATAGAACGCTCGATGAAGTTTTAGCGATTAAAGATCCAGTATACCTGAAGCAAGAATTTGAAATTTTAGATTATTTGAGATTGTATAGACAAACATTAATGAAAAAAACCATGCTAGATGCTGAATCGAGCTCTATCTCAAAAATCAATAAAATATTTCAACTAGAGAAGGATATAGTAGAAGTAAATAAACAGGATTTTATATCTGAAGATTTAAAGTATATTTTACCAAGCTACCACAGCTTCTACGGGGACTATTTAAATTTTCTTAGTTCTACTCCTTTAGAAAATAGTGCTGATATGATATTCGAAGCACTAGAAAATTCCAGAGCTCACATTATTTACGCTAAGAACAGAGGATATAAATTAGCTGAGCAATATAATGTGCCAGATAAGTATATTACTGAATTAAAATCTACACTTTCCAAAGAGGAAAAACTATATACCCATCTTTATAAAAAAGGAATAGAGCCAGCGGAATCAAAACTTGTAGAGCGGCGAATTGCAGCAAATGATATTGTAAAAAATAACTTGTTTTCAAACCTAGAAAAAGCTTATCCTAACTATTTTAGAAATTTTCTAAATCCAGAGAAGTTTTCCCTGAAAGAGGTTCAGAAAAATATGCCTATCGACAAATGTTTTGTGGAATACCAGTTTAACAATAATACATTGTTCTCATTCTATATCGATAAGGATACCACGATTTTTAATCAGCGAGAATTGAGCGATCATTTTTCCAGGTCTCTTTCACGCTTTTTAGATTTGATTTCTAAGAAACCTGGCGATAACAATAATATAGAGGAGATAGATACACTAACTGATATTTTATATGAGCATCTAATAGCTGATTTTAGCCAGGTAATATTAGGGAAGAAAGAAATCATAATTTCGCCAGATGGAGATCTCCAGTTTTTACCTTTTGACCTACTGAAAGAAGAAAAATCTGAACAGTATCTTATAGAAAAGATAGATATTAGTTATGCCTGTTCAGTAAGTAATTATTTTAATTCTCAGAGAAAAGTGCAGAGTAAGAAAATTAAAAAAGTAACAGCATTTTCTTACAGCGATCTAGAAACTTTAGAAAATAATAATAATGATGCCGGCTTCTCCGAATTGCCGGGTGCTTATGCTGAAGTCATGGCAATACAGAAAATTTTCGGGAAGCAAATTGCAAGTTGTTATCTTGGTCCTAATCATACTGCTGAAAATTTTCGTGAGGTACTCAGTCAAGAAGGAATACTGCATCTAGCTACACATGCTAAGGCTGATACTAACGGTAATGCTGATGAGTTCATTGTGTTCAGAGATATACCTCAGAAATTATATCTAACAGAACTCATAGGAAAAGATATCAATGCTCATACTGCTGTATTATCAGCCTGCGAAACGGCTAAAGGTGATGCAATAGCGGGAGAAGGGGTATTTCATATTGCCAGAATTTTTCTTCTAGCGGGTGTCAGAAATGTGGTGATGACACAATGGGTAGTAGATGATGTTTCTGGAAAAAGTATTATAAAAAATCTATATGAAAATCTTTCTGAAGGAAAAGAATTTGCATCAGCACTATCAGCTTCTAAACGAAATTATCTAGCCTCTTCAAAAAATAGACACCCTTACTATTGGGCGGGGTATTGCCTTATGCATTAGTGTCACTATCAGCTTTCTAACAAAAGGAAGAATACACATTTACAAATATTGCCTACACCATAATATGATGATGTAGTATTTCTGGATAATTATGAACGTAGCTGGTATAAGGTACAGCAGCATTCTCACTATATGGGATATATAATTACCTTATTACCATTAGGATCAGTGTGCTCCACTGGTTGGCCTTGTGAGAATCCTGAAGTAATCTGAGACTGGTAGACATTACCATTTTCAGAAAGAACAGAATACCTAAGTTGATTATGTCCTATTATTTTTCCTTTTTTTCTGTTTAACATTTTTCTGGGGATTAATTGCTAAAAAAATATTGGATTATTTATACACTTGCTATTCCTTTACTTGATTTTTCTAAATCATTACATTATAGTAAATGAAAAGTCTCTGATATATAGTTTATGAGTAGGGTAATCAATTGTAACCCCCCTTGTCAAAGATTTTTTTACATTCTTTTTCCATGTTTAAGATCTATTCTATTTCTTATCCAAAAGTTGATTGCATTTAAGGTACTAAATGCATACTTTTGTGCTCCTAATCAAGAAAATATGATATCAGCACACGATATTTCTCTGCAATATGGGAAGCGAGTTCTATTCGATGAAGTTAATGTTACCTTTAAGGACGGCAATTGTTATGGCATTATTGGCGCCAATGGAGCAGGTAAATCTACCTTCCTGAAAATCTTATCTGGAGAAATAGATCCGAATAAAGGATCAGTGAGTATAGAACCAGGGAAAAGAATGGCTGTGCTGAAGCAAGATCATTTTCAGTATGATGAGGTATCCGTAATTAATACCGTTCTCAGAGGCCATGATAAACTGTGGAGTATTATGCAGGCAAAAGATGCTATCTATGCTAAGCCAGACTTCTCTGATGCGGACGGGATAAAAGCTTCAGAGCTGGAAACGGAATTTGCCGAAATGGATGGATGGAATGCTGAACCAGAAGCTGCCTCCCTCCTGAGTGGAATAGGAATCGTAGAAGCTGATCACCATAAGCTAGTAAAATCACTAAATGGAAATCAGAAAGTAAGAGTATTATTAGCCCAAGCATTATTTGGTAATCCAGATATTCTCATTCTAGATGAACCTACCAATGATCTAGATATCCAGACGGCTGTCTGGTTAGAAGATTTCTTACTTAATTTTAAAAATACGGTTATAGTAGTGTCTCACGATAGGCACTTTCTAGATACGGTATGTACACATACAGTAGATATAGATTTCGGTAAGGTAAACATGTATACTGGAAATTATACCTTCTGGTACGAGAGTAGTCAGCTTGCTTTGCGTCAGAAATTAAACGCTAATAAAAAGGCGGCAGATAAGAGGACCGAACTACAAGCCTTCATTGATCGGTTTAGTGCTAATGCATCTAAATCTAAGCAGGCAACAGCTAGAAAAAAATTGCTGGAAAAAATAACGGTAGAAGAGATAAAACCTTCGAGTAGAAAATATCCGGGTATTGTTTTTAAACAATCTAGATCCGTAGGAGATCAGATTCTAAACGTGAAAAATCTTAGTAGCGTCCTGGATGGCGAGCCATTATTTAGCAACTTAGATTTTACAGTAAACAAGAATGAAAAGATTACGTTCTTATCAAAAAATAGTCTAGCTACTGCAGCCCTGTTTCAGATTCTAGCAAAGGAAAAAGAACCTACAACTGGCAGTGTAGAGTATGGACAAACTATCACTACTGCCTACCTTCCTAATGAGAACGAAGAATTCTTTAATGGAGATGAAACACTCATAGATTGGCTTAGACAATTTTCTAAAGAAAAAGATGAGATCTATATAAGAGGATTCTTAGGAAAAATGCTTTTCTCGGGAGAAGAAACGCTAAAAAAATCTAATGTCCTTTCTGGAGGGGAAAAGGTGCGTTGTATGTTATCTAGGATGATGATGAGAGAGGCGAATGTTTTGCTTTTAGATGAACCTACTAATCACTTAGATCTAGAAACAATCACAACCTTAAATAATTCTCTCAAGAATTTTGAAGGAAATGTTCTATTTGCATCCCATGATCACACATTTACACAAACTATAGCTAATAGAATTATAGAAATAGGTCCAGGTGGTTATATCGATAAGCTATGTACTTATGACGAATATGTTGCAGACGAAAAAGTAATGGCGCAAAGAGCAAAATTATACGACTTACAAGCGGTGTAGAGCTCTGTGGGTAACTCTTATAGCAGGTTTTTCCTATAGAGTTGAAAAAATAAGCCATCTTTGCAGGATGAAATTTGAAGATTTCGGATTTAATCCAGATTTGCTAGAAGCCCTGTCCTACATGGGCTTTGAAAAAGCAACACCGATCCAAGAAAAAGCAATACCTGAAATTCTTGCAGGAAAGGATCTTATAGCCTGTGCTCAGACAGGTACAGGCAAGACGGCAGCTTTTATTTTACCTATAATTAATAAGCTGTGTGAAAAGCCAGAAAATTTTACGAGCACACTTGTGGTTTGCCCCACGCGGGAACTAGCCATACAGATAGATCAGCAGATACAAGGTTTTGCTTATTTTGCGCCAGTAGCCTCATTTCCCGTGTATGGTGGAGGATCTGGACAGGACTGGGAGAGTCAGAAAAAAGCACTTAAACAACATTCTGATATAATAATCGCTACGCCAGGAAAGCTTATTTCACACCTCAATATGGGTTATGTGAAATTTGACCAACTGCAATATCTTATACTCGATGAGGCTGATAGGATGCTCGATATGGGATTCTATGATGATATCCAGAAAATAATTTCTTATCTACCTAAGGATAGACAGACGCTATTTTTCAGTGCGACGATGCCTCCTAAGATTAGAAAGTTAGCGGCATCATCACTAAATAATCCGGCGCAGATAAGTATATCCATTTCTAAGCCAGCAGCAGGTGTTTTACAAGCTACTTATCTATGTCATAATAGTCAGAAAATCGGCCTTATTAATAGTCTGATCAGAGATAAACCAAAGTTCAAAAGTATATTGATTTTTTCTTCTACTAAGCGAGAAGTTTCTGAGATCGTACGCGGACTTAGCGGCAAAGGATATAGAGTTGCAGGCGTCTCATCAGATTTTGTACAGAAAGAGCGAGAGAAAGTGGTATCTGAGTTCAGAGCTAAAGAAATACGTGTATTAGTTGCTACCGATGTACTAGCCAGAGGAGTCGATATCAAAAACATAAACCTAGTCATAAACTTTGATGTACCTAAGAGTGCGGAGGACTATGTCCACAGAATAGGAAGAACGGCAAGAGCAGATACAACAGGTGTTGCTATAACCCTCATCAATGAGGATGATATGTATAAGTTTGTCCAAATCGAAAGACTTATAGAATCTGAAATCATTAAACTCGATGTGCCCGAAGAATTAGGAAAAAGTCCAGTATGGAATCCAAAGCCCGATAGAAGGGGAGGAGGAAGAAAATTTAAATCAAAGGGAGGCAATAAAAAGGGAAAAGGAAGAGGAAATAATAAGTACAAAAAGAAGAGGTAAGCCTGTGGAGCATCGTATTTATAGTATAACTCGTTTGGTTAATAGTATAAATCATTTTTTTTAGCATGAAATTAGAAGTAATATTACCATTTAGATTTAGCCTTTTCCTTCTAGCTTTGGTGTGTTTTGTGGCCTGTGATATAGAAAAGGAAGAAGAACTAGAAGAAGATTTTTCTGCCTTCGTCGGCAATTGGATTTCCAAGGACTTTTGCGGTAATACATCAGAGGCTACTATAATAGTGAGCCTGTCGAGTAGGCCGGAGTATGATCTGGATGTGTCTGATCCCAATAGGCCACTCACGATATTAGGAGCCACTGCAGAGAATAATCAATTCGAGATACCCAGTCAAATCTATCTTAATTCGTTCGGAGAAGAAGTTACCTTTGAAGGATCTGGAACCTTGGACGGCGAGATCCTACAATTTACTTTAACGGCGTCCTTATTAGAAATCCCATCTTCCTGTTCTGGAACGTACTCAAAACTATAAGTTTAATATAATCTCTAGAGTTTTTAACTAGAATTCCTCGTTTCTTATCGTTTAATATATTAACTGCCATATGTCTATAAAAATATTTTCTTTAAGGACATACCACAATTCCGTAAGCTCTAATGCATTAGAGAAGTAATACCAATTCTAGTTTAGAATGACGGTAATTATTTATTTTGTTCTTCATGTTTCTTCGTTAAAAAGCCTCGCCGAACCTATGGGTTCGCCTACGTTTTTTGCCTTGATCCATTTTGAACAATTCTAAATCCTTTTCCGTCATCTAAAAATACAAATGGTATAATTACATATCACTGTTCGAGTTTGTTTATTCAGTTTATGTTACTTACTGGTTAATCCTTAATTTTTTGCTCCTTTATTATCAAGAAAAAAGTAGAAGAGACGAAGCTTATAGGGTGTTAGATTTTCTAGATTATATTATACCAATTCTAGTTTAGAATGACGGTAATTATTTATTTTGTTCTTCATGTTTCTTCGTTAAAAAGCCTCGCCGAACCTATGGGTTCGCCTACGTTTTTTGCCTTGATCCATTTTGAACAATTCTAAATCCTTTTCCGTCATCTAAAAATACAAATGGTATTAATCCTGAAATTAATCAGCTAAAGACTTTCTATTTCGAAGGGAACGTTAAACTTGCAAATACTGAACAGATCTATTAAGTCTTTGGATCAGCTCAAGCCGCATTAATTTTTCACAAATATTTTCATAAGAGGTTACCTTTTCTTCTTTAAAGGCATTAATACAAATGAATACGGACATGGGTAAATAAGTTATTTCGTATTCTAGACTGATTTCTGTGATGACATTGTTTATAGAATACTTCCGATATGAAACGATATGTTGTAAATGCAGAATAGACAGGAACAAATGTATAAGAGACTTTGTGTAGTAATTTTAGTGGTGGCGATATTTTTTGGGTTATTGGCTTATTTTAGGGATTCACTGAGTAATATAGGATTACTATTAGCCGTATTCTTCGGAGCTGTTCTGGGAATACTTATTCAGTTCTATGTCAAAGACGAATAAGTAGTATAATACCATTTACACGTGAAGATGCCGTATAAGATTTTATAAAGAATTTGACAAATCCAAGACGAGAAACGGAGAAATAACCTAGCTGAGGTGAGTATTTTCAGCGTAGAGATTGGTATATTTCTGCTGAAATATACGGCGTAACTTAATACGAATTATGTGGTAATCTCAGGTTTAAAGGTAACGATATAAATTATTGGTATGCTATGATTCGCTCCTTTTACATCGATACATTATAATTTTACATCTTTTATCTAGTTAAAAGCATGATTATAAAAGGGATAAAATTAATTTTGTCCTTTGAATCACTTTATAAATCCAGATAAATGATTTCTTTCTTCAGTTCTTCTACTGATAAGATCTTTCTTGTACAATCTCATAATGAAATTTCGCAATTAGATAAAGAAAAGCTCCAGTGGCTTTTTGGAGATGCAAAACCACAAGAAATTACCTCCCTAGAAACATCCTATATAGGTCCAAGGGCTAATATGGTAACCCCCTGGAGTACGAACGCAGTAGAGATTACTCAGAATATGGGAATTGCTGGAATACAGCGAATAGAAAAATTTTCTAGCATATCTGATGATGCATCATTTGACTACATGTTATTTCAGAAATATGATAGCATAGATCAGTCTGTATTTACTGTAGATATAAAGCCAGCACCTATTTTACAGATAGAAGATATTACAAGCTTCAATCAGGAGGAAGGACTTGCGCTCAATAAAGAAGAAATTAATTACCTAGAGCAGTTATCCGAGCGGCTAGGTAGACCATTGACAGATTCAGAAGTATTCGGATTTTCTCAGGTCAATAGTGAGCATTGTAGACATAAGATTTTCAACGGTACCTTTGTAATAGATGGAGAGGAGAAAGAAAGTTCTCTATTCCAGATGATCAAAAAGACATCTAAAGAAAATCCTAATTCTATTGTATCAGCGTACAAAGATAATGTTGCATTTGTAGGTGGTCCAGTAATAGAACAATTTGCTCCAGAGCACGCAGATAGGCCGAGTCTATACAAAACAAAAAATATAAATTCTGTTATCTCTATCAAAGCCGAGACGCATAATTTTCCTACAACGGTAGAACCATTTAATGGTGCAGCGACAGGATCAGGGGGAGAAATACGAGACAGACTTGCAGGAGGGCAAGGATCTATTCCCTTGTCGGGATCAGCTGTATACATGACCTCTTACTCGAGAATGAAGGAGAATCGACCCTGGGAAAAAGCTATGCCTGCAAGGCCATGGTTATATCAGACCCCACTGGACATTCTGATCAAAGCTTCTAACGGTGCATCTGATTTTGGTAATAAGTTTGGTCAACCACTGATTAACGGATCTCTGCTTACTTTTGAGCATATAGAAGATGCTAGGAAGCTGGGTTTTGACAAGGTTATCATGCTAGCTGGAGGTGTAGGTTATGCTAAGAAAGAACAGGCTATAAAACAGCTGCCAAAGAAAGATGATCAGATCATAGTAATGGGTGGTGACAACTATAGAATAGGAATGGGCGGAGCGGCAGTTTCTTCTGCCGATACCGGAGCCTTAGGATCAGGTATAGAGCTAAATGCCGTGCAACGTTCTAATCCCGAAATGCAAAAAAGAGTTGCTAATGCCATTAGAGGCTTAGTAGAAAGTGAGATGAATCCTATAGTCTCTATTCATGACCATGGAGCGGGAGGACACCTGAATTGTTTGTCTGAACTGGTAGAAGAAACAGGTGGAAAGATCCATATGGATAAACTTCCTGTAGGAGATTCCACCCTTAGTGCTAAAGAAATTATAGGGAACGAATCTCAAGAAAGAATGGGACTTGTTATAGGAAGTGAAAATGTAGATTTTCTGAAACGTGTAGCATCTAGAGAACGTGCACCCTTATATGAGGTAGGTCTTGTCACTGGAGACAAGCAATTTTCATTTACATCAGAAAAGACTGATCAGAAACCTATAGATCTCTCTATAGATGATATGCTAGGATCTCCACCTAAAACACTTATGCAAGATACGTCTCTCATAAGAAATTACAAGAAACTAGAATATACACAGGAAAAAATAGCTCAGTACCTAGAGCAAGTTTTAAGTCTCGAGGCAGTAGCTTGCAAAGACTGGCTTACTAATAAGGTGGATAGATGTGTAGGTGGTAGGGTAGCTAAGCAACAGTGCTGCGGTTCATTACAACTCCCACTCAACAATTGTGGTGTTATGGCGCTGGACTTTGATAACAAAAATGGTATTGCAAACGCTGTCGGACATGCACCCGTAGGTGGACTGATAAATGCTGCAGCAGGAGCGAGAAATGCTATAGCAGAATCGCTCACCAATATTATATGGGCACCTATGCAGGAGGGCTTACAGTCGGTGTCTTTGTCAGCTAACTGGATGTGGCCTTGTAAGAATGAGGGAGAAGATGCGAGATTGTATGAAGCAGTAGAGGCAACATCAGAAATGGCTATCGAGATGGGAATAAATATTCCCACAGGAAAAGATTCGCTATCTATGGCTCAGAAATACAAGAACGAAACGATCCTTGCTCCAGGAACAGTCATCGTTTCCGCGGCTGGTCATTGTTCTGATATTACAAATGTTGTAGAACCTGTTTTCCAAGTAGGCAAAGGAAGTATTTATTATCTAAACTTATCAAGCGATAAACTGAAACTAGGAGGTTCTTCTTTTGCTCAGACTCAGAACAGAATAGGTTCAGAAGCACCAGATGTAAAAGATGCTACTTACTTTAAGAAGGCCTTCAACACGATCCAGAAAGCGATTAAGCAAAATCTGATTACTGCAGGACATGATATTTCTGCTGGAGGCATGATCACAACTTTACTGGAGCTATGTTTTTCTTCAGTAGGCATAGCTGCGGATCTTAATCTTTCTGGAATAGAAGAGGATGTTATCAAATTATTTTTTGCTGAGAATAGCGGAATTATAATTCAGGCTCATGCTGATATCGAGGCATTACTTACCGGCAATAATCTCAGCTATCATAAGCTAGGAGAAGTTACTAGTGGAGATATAGTGACGATACAACATGAGTCTGGAGCAAGGAACTATAACGTGGCTAGTCTGAGAGATGTGTGGTACGAGCCATCTTACTTGTTAGACATACATCAGACAGGAGATACACTAGCTAAAGCTAGGTATAGAAATTACAAAGAACAACCGCTAACGTATAAATTTCCTGAACAATTTACTGGGAAATTTAATATCATACATGCTAATAAAAAACCGAAGGCAGCCATCCTGAGAGAGAAAGGGAGTAACTCAGAAAGAGAAATGGCTAACGCGATGTACAGAGCTGGTTTTGATGTTCTAGATGTGCACATGACCGATCTTATTGAAGGAAGAGAAGATCTTTCTTCCATTCATTTTCTAGGAGCTGTAGGTGGATTTTCTAACAGTGACGTACTAGGATCAGCTAAAGGCTGGGCAGGTGCTATTAAGTATAATGAAAATGCAGCAAAGGCTATACAGAACTTTTTTGCTAGAGAAGACACGCTCTCTGTTGGAATCTGTAATGGATGTCAATTGTTCCTAGAATTAGATCTCATAAATCCTAGTCATGAGCAGGGTGCGCGTATGACTTTTAATGATTCTTATAAGCATGAATCAGCATTTACCTCTGTGTTGATAGAGGAAAATAATTCTGTAATGTTATCAGGACTAGAAGGTGCTAAGCTAGGCGTTTGGATTTCTCATGGAGAAGGTAAGTTTAGCTTTCCTTACGGAGAAGATGATTACAATATAGTAGCTAAATATGGCTATGAAAATTATCCGTCTAACCCTAATGGAAGTGATTTTAATACTGCCATGATTTGTAGTGATGATGGTAGACATCTGGTCACAATGCCTCATATAGAAAGGTCTACTTATCCGTGGAACTGGGCATATTATCCAGAGGATAGAAATGATAAATATAGTCCATGGTTAGAGGCATTTGTCAATGCTAAAAAATGGTGTGATAAGATAAGTAAATAGAGAAGTATTGTATGGTGAGATAAGTATTTACACATTTTAGAACTGTTTACAGAAACAAACAAATTAGTTAAAATTAGAAGAAAATATTGATTCTTGTATATCTTTGTATATTATCTTAATTAAAATAAAAATCATGAATAAATTTAGCTTTCTATTAGTACTTTTCACCCTACTTATAACGGCATGTGCTGACCCTTGTAAAGATGTAGTTTGTGGAGATAACGGAACCTGTGACGAGGGATTATGTGCCTGTGATATAGGGGTGTTTGGTGATAATTGTGAAAATCTTTATCGAGACGATTTTGTAGGAGACTGGTCTATGATATCACATGAATGTAGCAATGGATCTTCAGGGAGTTTTATTTACAGTTTTAGTGTTGGAGAAAAGGTAAATGAAGTGGAAATACGTAGTTCGGTGACACCTAATCTATTGCTTATCGGAGAGGTAGATGGAAATATAGTTACTATTCCTTCACAAGTACTTTTTTTTGGCGTAGATGTTACAATATCAGGTAGTGGGACATTGGTCAATGAAAATTCTATGGAGTTGGAACTCATATCTGCTGCTGATGGTCAAGAAGATCTTGTATGCAACTCTGTTTTGTTTAAACCTTAAGAGGGTGTTCTTTAAAAGCTAGTGAAAGCAGTATCGTCTGTTAAAAACTATTCTATAGGGTATACTGTTAAGTAATATTGGAATATTAAGATCATGTTTTTTGAAATGTCATTGACATAAAAAATCTGAACTCTTCAATAATGAAAAATGAAAATATTACTAACAGGAGCAACAGGTTATATTGGGAAGAGACTTCTCCCTGCTTTAGTTGAGCAAGGGCATAGAGTGGTCTGTTGTGTAAGAGACCCTAGGAGATTTAACCCCCCTGTTTCTATGAAGGATAAGATAGATATTATCCAAATAGATTTATTAGATACAAATTCTTTAGATAAGATTCCTGTAGATATAGATGGAGCATATTACTTAGTACATAGTATGTCATCTTCAGGAGACTATAAAGAAATAGAACAACAGGCAGCAATCAATTTTAGAAATGCTTTAGAAAAAACGAATGTAAATCATATTATCTACCTGAGTGGTATTATAAATGAGATTGAACTTTCAGAGCACTTAGCTTCTAGAAAAAATGTAGAAGTAGAACTAGGAAAGGGTAGTTATAACTTCACAACACTGAGAGCAGGTATTATTATTGGATCGGGAAGTGCTTCCTTCGAAATTATACGTGATCTAGTAGAAAAGCTTCCTGTGATGATCGCTCCGAAGTGGCTTAAGACAAAATGCCAATCTATAGGAATTTCAGACGTCATAGCATTTCTATCAAAAACGCTATTTAATAAAAGCACATTCAATAGAAACTTCGATATAGGAGGGAAAGATATCCTGACCTATAAGGATATGCTACTAGAGTTTGCAAGGATGCGGAATCTAAAGCGTCAGATTTACATCATCCCTGTTATGACACCTAAGCTATCATCCTATTGGCTATACTTTGTTACTTCTACTTCGTATAGGCTTGCGATCAATCTTGTAGATAGTATGAAAATAGAAGTTGTTTGTCGAGATAATGAGTTAGATCAGATATTAGGTATAGACACTATAGGCTATCAAGAATCGCTAAAAAAAGCATTTAAGAAAATAGAAAATAATGAAATTGTTTCTAGTTGGAAAGACGCCAATGTAAGTAGTGGGTTTAATTTAATGATTTCTGATTTTATCCAGGTGCCTACTTTCGGATGTTTTAAAGATAGAAGAGAAATGCGATATGCTGATCGTAGCAAATGTCTGAACAAGATATGGAGTATCGGAGGTAAGACGGGATGGTATTATGGAAATTGGTTATGGCAGATCCGAGGGTACTTAGATAAGCTAGTAGGAGGAGTAGGACTAAGGAGAGGAAGGACGAATATGAATGAAATTAATGCTGGTGACGCTTTAGATTTTTGGAGAGTGCTTTATGCCAATAAAGAGGAAGGTAGACTGCTACTTTATGCAGAGATGAAATTACCAGGAGAAGCATGGTTGGAATTTAAGATAAAAGAAGATACTTTAATTCAAACCGCAACTTTCAGGCCGCTTGGAATTCTAGGGAGATTGTACTGGTATTCTGTAGTGCCTCTTCACGGTTTTATTTTCAAGGGTATGTTACGAAAACTTACTGAATCCTAGAAGGTAAGATGGTGTCTATTTTTTTGTTATGCGTCTGAAATAATATATTTTCAGTTAAGAATTTATAATCAGTTTGTAACCAACACCTCTTACATTCATGATTTTCACATTGGAATCAGGCTCAAGTTTCTTACGTAATTTGGAGATGAAAACATCTAATGTTCTTCCTACATAATCTCCATCATCACCCCATACGTTTTTGAGAATCACTTCTCTTTCCACAACAGAGTTAGCGTTGGAGTAGAGCTGAGATAGTAACTCAGTTTCTTTATGAGATAATTGAGATACTTTTTCTCCATATAGCAGACTCATATTTTTTATGTCAAATTTTGTGGAACCTATAATACCAATTCTAGTTTAGAATGACGGTAATTATTTACTTTGTTCTTCATGTTCCTTCGTTAAAAAGCCTCGCCGAACCTATGGGTTCTTTGCTAGCCCGCCCGCTTAGCGGTTCTCTCACTTAAAGCACTTTCGTACTTTATTCGACTACGTCGAACTCGTTCGTTCTTACCTTGATCCATTTTGAACAATTCTAAATCCTTTTCCGTCATCTAAAAATAGAAATGGTATAAGAAGGAAATTTGTATCCTCTAACTTTTGTTGCTTTTTTCTTTGGCTGAATAAATAATAAAAAGAGAATAAGATTCCTAAAGTAAAGATGCAAAGTCCTACACAAGAAAATGAGTTTTTCTGAAAAGTAGATTTTTCATGTATAATTCTGGAGAAATGTCATCTAATGAAGTAAAATATATATCGTAACAATCCTTTGGCAATATTCTCTCTCCGCAGGGAATGAGATCCATACTAATGGACTTACTGATTTCATAAGAGTGGACTACTTCATCGGTAGAACAATGTTTAATTTCGACTATATAACGTTCTGCAAGTTTTCTTTCTTTTGCTATTTTTCCTATGATCGAGAAAATATCCTAAGGTATTATTTCTAGCTGATTCTCGAAGGATATTTTATAAGTCATATCCTTCTTTTGTATGGGTAAGATACGTGAACTTACATCAGCAGTGCAGGAAGCAATCTGATGCCCGATCATCCTTAGGGAGGCAATATTCCGCTTTTCTTTTATAATCTGATTTAATGGTTTACCAGCTCCGAGTAAAACCAAGGAAGCAAGAAAAATGAAAAAAACCGAAAGTTTCTTTATGTATATAAGTTTTAAAAACATTTTGCAAATTTAGAGGTTTATTGATCGTTATTAACTCCTTTGTGGTAATTTTACAAGGGTTTACATTATTTTACATTGAATTATGTTTTTTAAATACTCATCTAGTCTACCTTTATATCTTTTGAGCGTCTTTGATGTTTGGTAGTTTTTTAAAAAGCTTAAATTTATAAAATGAATGCATTTAGAAATAGCTTTTTTATTTTATTAAGTATTGCTTTTGCTTTACCTGAGATTAGTTTTGCTCAGGAGAAAAGTGAACGCCTGCTAGACTATGGAATATCGGTCAACTATCCTCCGCTTTCCATACCTAGAAAAGTGCTAGAAGACGGAGAATCAGTATCTGATCTTAATGAGCATTATAAGACTTCATGGATAAAATCTTTCATGGGGATGACAGTTTCTACACTACACGAAGGCATAGAAAAGCTAGCTAAAAGTAAGGATGATAAAATAACGAAGCAACAAAAAGATAATATGCTAACTTCAGATAAGGGGAGCGCAGTAACAATAAGTGTTAAGTATATGCCGGATAATACACTTAAGCACAATGATATTCAAGAGTACAAATACTCCTTTAGTATAGATCCCGATATGGAGGCAGAATTTCCAGGAGGAAAAGATCTAATGAATCAATACTTAGTAGAAAATTTGATACCAAAAATACCTAATGATGTATTCGGAAAATATCAGCTGGCGGCTGTTAAGTTTACAATAGATGGGACAGGCCATGTAGTAGATCCTTATCTTCACTGGACGTCAGAAAATGAAGAGGTAGACATATTACTACTAGAGATTGTTTGTAAAATGCCGACTTGGAAACCAGCCGAGTATAACGATGGGACTAAGGTAAAACAAGAATTTGTCCTCACCGTGGGAGATAACAATAGTTGTGTTATGCCTACGTTAAATCTCCGACTTAAAAACCTTTAAAGAGCTCCAAGCCCATTAGAGGTTAGGTCACTCTATCCAGACTTCATCGAAATCTTTATGAAGATGTTTTTCTTTATGGAATTTTATGAAGGCTTCTAAATCGCCAAACCATTCTATTATAAATTGTCGGTCTAAGAAGGTTTTAGTTTCACGAACTAATTCATGATAGCTATGCCAAGGATCGGATAAGAAATCCTTCACACCACCATGCTTTCTACGATTATGATGAATGTAATAAATAAGATAGGTAAATTTAGTTTCATAATTTATAACAGATCTTTTAAAAGGAGTATGAAATAGGTTTCCTTTTCTGTTGTATTTTTTGTTAATGGCCTGAGTGTAACTATTAAATACCCTAGACCACTGAGTAGCTATAAGCTTATGAAGATCTCTGGAACCAGACGCTACTTCAAGAAAAGTAGTTTCTGTTTTTTTACGATTTTTAATTGGGATAGATTTGATTTGACGAATAATTTCTTCTTCTGAACAAATAGAGATTGCAAAATGGAAATGATTTTCTAATAATGCGTAAGCATAAAAGTTAATGTATCCTCCTAGCTTCAATTTTATAAGTGATAAAAATAGTGTTTGTTCTCATCTTTTGGAAATAGATTTTCTTGATTATTGGTTCGATTAAATACATGATAGAATCGACCATATTCAAAACTTGCTAATGTGTTTTTCATATTACTAAAATAATGATTTTAGTTACTTGTTTCAAAATAAACCTTTAAATTGTTTTGAAAACCTCTAAAGGGCTCCAAGCCCTTTAGAGGTTTTTCTTAGAAGGATTTTTATTCTTTTATCGACTAAGCTATTATATTTGCAACTCGATAAAAAATAAAATAATGAAGATTTCAGTAATAGGTATTACATCTCTTTTCTTGGTACTACAACTCGGCTTTTTACAAGCTCAAGATTTCTATGATATCAATACTTTAGAAAGTATAGAAATAACCTTTGAGGAGAGTAATTGGGATCAGCTATTAGATGAGGCATATGCTAGTACTGGAGATTATATTCTAGCAAAAGCAGTTACTATAAATGGTATTACCTTTTATAGCGTTGGTGTTAAATATAAGGGCAACAGCACTTACAGACCTAATCAGACAAAAAATCCTTTTCACTTAGAATTGGATACTTATAAGGAGCAAGAATATGAAGGCTATACAGATATTAAACTTAGTAATGTTGCAAAAGATCCTTCCTTTCTAAGAGAGGTGTTATCCTACCAAATTATAAGAAAGTATATGGATGCACCACTTTCTAATTATGCCAACGTATTTGTAAATGGAAATCTAATAGGACTTTATAGCAATTCTGAGTCTATCTCTAGGAAATTTGTGAACAATCGTTTTAATTCTAAGAATAATACTTTTGTAAAATGTAACCCTCCTGCAGGTGCTGGACCAGGTTCTAACGATTTCCCTAATCTAGTCTACATAGGTGAAGATAGTACAAGCTATTATGATGCGTATGAGTTAAAATCCGAATCGGGCTGGGCAGAATTAATAGATCTATGTGACACGCTATCGAATCATACAGATGTTATCGACGAAATACTAGATGTAGACAGAGCTCTATGGATGCTGGCCCTAAATAACGTGCTTGTAAATTTAGATAGTTATATTGGTGGCTTTGCTCAGAATTATTATTTATACAGAGATGATAATGGAAGGTTTGTTCCAGTGATCTGGGATCTTAATGAATCTTTTGGAAGATTTACGATGACAGGGTCAGGTAATGTGAACAGCACAGCCGCAAAGCAGCAGATGAGCCATCTATTGCATGAAAATGATTCGGGCTTCCCCTTAATAATGAAGCTTCTAGGTATACCATTATATAAGCGTATGTATTTAGCACATTACAAAACAATACTATTAGAAAACTTCGAAGATGGAAGTTATTTTGCAACAGGACAATTATATCAGGATCTTATAGATGAGTCTGTACAACTGGACAATAATAAATTTTTTACGTACAATAACTTTGTCTCTAATCTGACTACTGACGTCGCTGGAGGTGGAGGTGGTCCAGGAGGAGGATCTACTGTTGGTATAACTAATTTGATGGAAGGAAGAACAGATTTTATACTTGGACTGACTGACTTCTTGCAAGTACAGCCTTCGATTGACGATATAGAATTTTCTACATCTACGCCGATTATGAATGAGATGATTACGATTGTTGCTAAAGTATTAGATGAGGAAGAGGTTTATCTAGGATATAGAAGTGATGAGTATGGTGTCTTCGAAAGAATCCAGATGTTTGATGATGGCATGCATAATGATGGTGAGGCTGATGATAATATATATGGAGTGGAGATCTTATTAGAAAGAGCTGTGACTCAATTTTACATATATGCAGATAATAAAAACATTGGGAAGTTTTCACCAGAACGTGCGGAACACGAGTATCATAATATCATTGCATCATCTATAAATTCTGGAACTGGGGATATTGTTATCAACGAGTTTATGGCTTCTAATGATATTACAGAAGCTGATCAAGATGAGGAGTTCGATGACTGGATAGAATTTTATAATACGGGATCATCAAATTTGGATCTGGAAGGGTATTTCCTTTCGGACGATTTTGAGGATCTTATGAAATGGTCCTTTCCTGCTGGGGCAATTGTAGAAGCAGATGATTATCTAGTTGTGTGGGCGGATGACGATGAGGAACAAGAGGGGTATCATACAAACTTTAAGTTATCAGCCAGTGGAGAATCTATTTTCTTAGTGGATGCTACAGGTGCAATTGTAGACGAAGTAAGTTACATCGACCAAACTGCAGATATTTCTTATGGAAGATTTCCAAATGGTACAGGAGATTTCCAGACGATGAATCCTACCTTCGGTGCGATGAATTCTGATCTTACAAGTACGAATGAAAATACTGAACTAATCTTATTCAATATTTTTCCTAATCCTACTTCAGACAAAATACATTGTATAGCTTCAGAAAAAATAACCTCACTTTCTATATACGATGCCTCTGGTCTAAATGTTTTTACAAGTTATCCGGAAAGTATGGAAGTAGAATTAGATATGGAAAACCTTGCAGTAGGAATGTATATTATAAGTGCTGTTACAGAAGAGACTACTAGCTTGTCACAGATTGTTATTAAGCAATAGTAATTGAAGTGATCGTGAGTAATATTGAAAATCTATTTAGATTTTATGATCTTATTAGTTCTTTCTTTTCATAACGGGTCAAGTATAAATTATTATGAGTTATAAATGTAATTGGGCGGTGGATTCTCGGAATGGTTGGAGACAAATAAAAACGATTTTATTTTTAGCTGCCTTGTCAATGACTGGCTTATTTTCTTGTTCTCAAAAGTTTGTTAGAAATGTAGAAGCCTGGGAAGACGAAGAAGAATATAAAAGAGCGATTACTGGACAGCAGAAGATAACTCAAAAAATAAAAGTAAATACAGAAACTGATCCTGTTGTTGTAACTAATGTTACTGACGATTCCGCTGACGATCCTGCTATCTGGTATAATGAGCAAGATCCGTCAAAAAGCGTAGTATACGGATCTAATAAACTGAGAGGGATTCATTCTTATAATCTTAAGGGTAAACAAATTCAATACGTACCATGCGGAAAAATCAATAACATCGATGTGAGAAAAGGTATAAGCCTAGGTGGGAAGCTAGTAGATATCTTAGCAGGTAGTAATAGAACAGATAATTCTATCGTTTTTTTTATCATAGGAATAGATGGATCGATAGCAGCAGAACCTAATTTTTCTGTAGCCTTGCGAGATTTTAGTCCTTATGGATTTTGTCTATATAAGGCTAGGGATAATCAGTTGTATGCTTTTGTAAATAGTAAAATTGGATTGTTAAAGCAGTTTCATATAGATCTAGAAAAGGATGGAAATCTGACGGTATCGATAGCGAGACAACTGCAATTACCTACACAAATAGAGGGTATGGTAGTCGATGATCTTAAGCATACTTTATATGTAGGAGAAGAACAGGCAGGGATACATATTTTTTCTGCACTAGCTGACGGATCTACGGAAGGTGTACTACTAGAAGGAAGCACAGATAAGAATCCTAATATCAGATATGATGTGGAAGGATTAGCATTGTTAGCACCTCATTATCTTGTCGCCTCTAGTCAGGGTAATTTTTCTTTTGCAATTTTTGATCTTGAGTTACAGAAATATATAGGTTCATTTGTACTGGAAGAAGGCGCAGTAGATGGGGTAGAAGAGACGGATGGAATAGAAATATTATCTATGGATCTGGGAGATGGATTTTCTGAAGGAATAATGATTGCTCAGGATGGATTTAATCTTGATGACGAAAAAAAAGTAGCTCAAAATTTCAAGTATGTGAATTTGGAGCAGTTACTAAAATTGATAAGGGGTTAGGGATTATTTATCTCTGTTACAGTCGGAAATGATCTAGACTTGAGGGACAAATAAATTCACCTCACCGAGATGTAGATCAGTTACTTCATTAAATACCCTAAGGTTACGACATATACGTTTATTTTTATATTGGGATCGAAGCTGAGAATTACTTCTCGTCTGAATACTGCGTTAAGAATCCAAGCATCATTTATAGACCATTTGAGACCAGGCTCATATCTGATTCTTTGTACTTCATTGAAGCCATTCAGTCTGAAGAAACTTACTATAGCAATAAATGGATCGATTCTCTTTTTTAGGTTTGGACCTACCTGAAAGTTCCAACGGAGAAAATCTGCATCTTTTCTATCATTGATATCTAAGGCGTAGTGTACTCTGAATTTATTTTTCACTTTTATAAGATCGGAGGAATAAGAGTGTGTAATATTAGCCCATAAGAACTGTCTTACTTTTTCATTAGGGATAAACCATGTTCTTGCTAATCCGCCGAAAGACCAGCCGTTTTTCATTTTTGTTTGGAAGGAAAGATCTATAGAGCTGTTTTGGTGATCTTTTAGATTGTTGAACCTTCTATCTGTAGGCTTTATCTGGATATGTGTATTCTTAGATATTTTTTTCCGTAGGCTGAACGATGTCCAAGATTGATTATCTATCTGTGCTACTATGGTGTCGCTAATTAGAAATATAAAGATACACAAACTGACTACTGATATTGTTTTCTTCACTTAACTAATTAATTAAGTAACAAATTACTAAATAATTCTATCACTTTTCAAGAAAAAATTCCTACTATGGTAATCTAAAATAGAACCAATAAATTATGCATCCAATTATCAGAAATGTTCTTGCAGTTATAGGAGGAATTTTTATAGGTGGCGTTGTCAATTATGCCTTAGTTGTAATAGGGCCCTCTATTATCCCTCTTCCTGCCGGTGTAGATCCTAGTGATATGGAAAGTATGAATAGTAATATGCATCTCTACGAAGCGAGGCACTTTATTATTCCTATTGTGGCACATGCGCTAGGTACCTTGGTGGGTGCATTTATTGCTGCGAAGATTGCCGCTAGTTATAATCTCTATATTGGATTAGGGATAGCTGTATTTTTCTTATTGGGCGGCATTGTTGCGGTGAGTATGTTGGATGCGCCTATTTGGGTTAACGTTACAGATCTCTTATTGGCGTATATTCCTATGGGTTGGTTAGGATGGAAATTGGCAGGTGCTAAAAGATAAGATTAAGTAAAAGGTAACTCAGGTAAATTCATGGAAATACAAATATTAGAATGAGCTATTTTTCTTGTGACCACTTGAATAGATTAAAATACATTCCCTACCTACGGCACGACATAAGATAGGTAGATATTTGTTATTAGATAGGTACGGAATATGAAAACCTTAACTAGCATAGCATTTGTAATAAGTAAAAACTATTTAATGAGTCTCTGGCACGTGAAAATACTATCTCTGTTGCTGTGGTCACTTAAACATAATAACTAAGTAAGAGGTTTTCCAATAACTAACCCACTCATTCGCGGATCAGTTATTTTGGGCTTATGCTAATATGGGTATAAAGCATTTATGGCTATACTTTATAAAATGATTCCAATTAAAGTTGTGTAGCTAACTCCTATAGTAACGATTATCAAAAAGCTTAATCTTCCGTAATGATCCCAAGTTTTTTCGATAGTTGAATTTTTCATAATTTTAGTTTTATATTTTAGTTGAATGATATGTCTGTAATATCAGGGGATTTGACATGCGAATCAAATTTCTAAGACTAGTGCTTGGTAAAATAAGATTTTCCAAGCAGATTCTCGACGAACGTTATTTATAGATCTATAATTGGAAAAATTGGGTCGTATGATTATGAATGGTATACTGACCAACACAGTATTTTCTGGAGTTTTAGGGTAATATCAGGCTGATATGGTGTTTGGTGTAAATGCTTATTGTTTGTTTATAATGAGGGCTGGCAGTCGGAGTAGGAGTAAGTATAAAAGAAAAGAGAGCTGTCATCTGTATGATAGCTCTCTTCTTAACACCCTTAAAATATTGAGAATAATTTCTTAATTATTACATAACAAATATACGACAGCATTAATTGCTAGTCAACAAAGGGAGGTCTACGGATAGACTTGTTCTTACTACATATTAACTACAACTGATATATAATTAACATAATAGGCGTCATTATTAATCTATTGGTAGAGAGATAGCTTACTTATCGATAGGATTTATTCAAACCTATATCGTTTAGTTAAGGCAATAATAGTATCTATTCTAGGGGTGTTATAACCCTCTATGATTAAACCTACTTTACTTTTTACTGGATAAAACTTGCATCTGTTAGAATTTAGTTATAGTTTTAGTGTACTATTATACTAATACACTAAAACAATATATATGATAAGCGTTAGCAAGGTAGATTTTGCATATCCTAAAAAACCAAGTATATTCAGTCAACTCGACCTAGAACTTAAGGCTGGAAAGATATATGGTCTTCTAGGCAAAAATGGCATGGGGAAGTCTACACTAATGCGTTTACTCGCGGGCCTTCATCATCCAGTTTCTGGATCGATAGATCATGATGATATATCCGTAGGTCAAAGAAAGGTATCTTCTATAAAAGACATATTCTTTCTGAGTGAGGAAACCTTTGTTTCTTCTCTATCAGTCTATCAGTACATCAACACATATAAGAAACTATATACTGAGTTGGACGAGGAATCTTTTTATAAAAACCTAGCTTATCTAGAAATAGATGAGTCAAGTATACTTACTCAACTTTCTCTAGGTCAGAAAAAGAAATTCTTGCTCTCGTTTGGTTTGTCCTGTGGAGCGAAGTATCTTTTTCTAGACGAGCCTACTAGTCATCTTGATATACCTTCCAAGCAAAAATTTCGAAAGCTTGTTGCCGATAATTTCAGTCCATTACAAACGATCATAATTTCTACACATCATATAGAGGAGATCTCTTCCTTATTAGATAATATAATTATTTTAGATAAGGGTGTCATAAGTTTAGATGTGGCAATAACTGAGATAGAAAAGAAATTAGCTTGCATATCAAATTCTAACGAAGATTATGAGATGGCAATACATACGGAGTTTCAACTCGGTAAGTATTTACATCTTATAGAAAATACCGAAAATATCGATAGTGAAATTCCGCTTTCATTATTATTCAATGCGGTTACTGAAAACCCACAAGTTATTTCATCGATATTTAAAAATTAGTATTATGGAGTTTAATATGTCACGATTTTTTGCATTGATAAGACGAGACTGGATGTTACATAGAAAATTATTTTTCACAGGGTTAGTTGGGTTATTCATTTTCGTATTCTTAGTATCCAGATTTATACAATTCTATCTCCTACCAGATTCGTCTACAGAAGAGCTCGTATCTGCAAATGACTTTACTGGAGAAGTGTTTTCTATTTTGATGATTCCTTTTGTTGGAATCTTATTTATAATTGGAGGATTAATTACAAGTAGTAATTTGGGAGATCTTAGAACTAGAGCAAGAAGAATAGACTACATTACTCTTCCGGCGAGTATATTAGAAAAAGTAATGAGTAAGTGGTTATATACTCTTCCTTTATTCGTTGTAGTCCTTATCTTAATGTATTTATTTTTCTATCAGTTATCTATTGCGATGAATAGAGATTTTCTAACACCAGATATGTTAGAAAGAGGATATACAATTAGTATGATAGGGCTTAAATTTCTGCAGGTTTATTTCGTATTCCATGGTATAGCATTTTTCTTTTCTTTTTATTTTGACAGATTTGCAGCTATTAAGGGAGGACTTGTAAGTTTTGCTTTTTTTCTTATCCTAGCTTTGATTCTAAACCTAACTGTGGATTTTGAAATGGGTGATTCGCTAGATGTTACGATATTTTATATGTTAGTTTTTATTCAAGAACATACTTATATCCTCATGGCAATTACTCCGATCCTATGGGTAGCCACTTATTTTGTTTTTAAAAGAAAATCTGCTTAATGGAATTCAAGAAAAAAAGTACCATCTATCAGCAGATCGTAGACTTCGTCGCTGAGCAAATTCTTACAGGAGTATTTCCAGTAGAATCAAAGATAGCGTCCGTCAGAGAAATGGCGGCAAAGATGGGTGTGAATCCGAACACCATAATGCGGAGTTATACGCAGATGCAAGAGGAAGGAATTATTTATAATAAGAGAGGGGTAGGTTTTTTTGTAAGTACAGACGCTCCTATTTTTATCAAGAGAAAGTTAAGAGATGATTTTATAAAGGATGAATTACCAGAGATGATAAAAAAAATGAAATTACTAGAAATAGATTTTGATGAGTTTGAAAAAATGTATGAGAGATAACAATGAGATGAACTTTACTATATTTCCTTATTTTCTGTTCTACTAGAATCTTTTGATGATCTGGTCCCATTTCTCCGCTTACCGATGTATTCACTAGAACACCTCATATTAGGTAAGGGATTACTTGTTCTATCTGTCTATAAGGAAATACCATTTTTGCAAAAATTTCTAATTACACCTCAAGTTTAAATGATATTTTTCTTAGTGTATACAAAACCTTATGGAGTCTTTTTTTATTTAAACCTTGATCATGGATTCACAATAGCCATATTAAGATTATAATAATACTTACTTATGACTTTTACATATAGAATAATATTCTCTGTTTTCTTATCTACGCTTAATATCACATTAATGGCGCAAGACAATTCTCCTATCGGGCATCAAGAAATCATCTATAAAACCGTAGATAATGATGATCTCTTACTGCACGTCTTTTCTCCTAAGTCCTTGTCATCTCCAGCTCCTTTAACCGTTTTCTTACACCCTGGGGGATGGATTATGGGCAGCCCAGCATCTTTTTTTGATGATTGCAAGAAGTATGCTTTGCTAGGTCATGTTTCGGTTTCGGTAGAATATAAGTTAGCTAATTTTACGTCTAGATCTCCTATGGATTGTCTAGATGATGTTATTGTCGCCTTAAAGTTTTTACATGAACATTCAGAGGAATTAAAAGCTGATATGAGTAAGCTATCTATAGTAGGTTATTCTGCTGGTGCACACCTTGCTCTGATGAGTCAGTTAGTTTCTGATCTAGATGTTCCAATAGCGCATAGACTAATTTTATACTCCACGCCAGTGGATCTAAGAGATGATAAGCTAGCGCCACAATTAATAAAGCGAGATGAAACGCTCGCAAGTATCTCGCCCATTACCTATCTTAGAAAAATACCTTCGGAGATCTATATGTTTCATGGTGGAAAAGATTTTATGGTTTCTGTGGATCATGCTAAGGTGTTCGCTGAACGATCTGAAAAAATAGGAAACAGTATTTTATTAGATATTAGTGAAGATGCTAATCATTTTTTACTTACAGGTGATGCAAAGGATAATATACATATGAGAACGATGGAAATACTTTTCCCTAACAGAATTAAATAATAACAAGACCTGTTTCTCGGAGTAATTCCATTTCTTCTTTATGCCAGAAAATTAGAAAATCGTCCAGCCCATGATCTACATATTTTTGTTGAAAGGTTTTATAATTTGTTACTCGTTTTTGTTTAGGTGTAATGCTAGGTATAATCTCACATAGCCAATTCCCATGATCGGAAGGAAACTTAATTTCGAGGTGATCTTTCTTAGTTACAATATGTAATAAATTAGAATCCTCGGCGTATCGAACCTCCCCGCCTAACCAAACAACTCGTTGAGAAGATTTAATAACTCGAAAAGGTGTTGCTTCTAGATAAGACGCTATAAGAACAGGTGAATGAGTAGTCTCTGGAACTGGATGATCAAACCAGTTCTGCAAAGGATGATCTAGACAGACACCATGCATATAGTTATACAAGGATTTTTCTAACCCTACTTTGTAGAGCTCATGATCACATCCAGTGGGATCTTCGTGCTCAAGATCATTATTGGCAAAACTTCCTACACCTTCATCTAGTTTCTGGACTTGGAATGCTGATGGATTTATGCCGACAGGACTATGAGCAGTCATAGCAAATCTATGCCAGAAAGCAGATTGCATGATCCCTGTCTCGAACATCTGTCTGACTACTTCTAGTGAGTCTATCGTTTCTTGTTCTGTCTGTGTAGGAAAGCCATACATAAGATAGGCATGTACCATGATTCCCGCGCTATTAAAATGATCATTTACATGAGCTACCTGCTCTATGGTGACACCTTTTGCGATGAGGGAAAGCAATCTGTCAGAGGCAACTTCCAGACCTCCAGATACTGCAATACATCCAGATGCCGCGAGCAATCTGCATAGATCATAAGTGAAGCTTTTTTCGAATCGAATATTTGTCCACCAGTTAACGGTAAGTTGCCGCTTTAAGATTTCTAGAGCAACAGCTTTCATTAGTGCAGGAGGAGCAGCTTCATCTACAAAGTGGAAACCACTATTACCAGTTTCTTCGATAAGCTTCTCCATTCTATCTACAATAACTGATGCAGAAGATGCCTCATAATTGGCTATGTAATCTAGCGAGATATCACAAAAAGTACATTTGCCCCAGTAGCAACCGTGCGCCATCGTAAGTTTGTTCCACCGACCATCACTCCATAACCTGTGCATAGGATTTGTAAGTTGTATAACCGATAAGTATTTTCTTAGAGGTAGTCCTTTGTAATTTGGAGTACCTACAACTTCTTGTTTGACGTCAGGAAAAATACTCCCATTATGATAGACTACCTTGCCATCCACCAAACTGAAGGTTCGCTTCATCATAGAGATATCAGTGTCTCCATCTAGGTAAGAGAATAATTGCATAAGCGGCATCTCTCCATCATCCAGCGTGATGTAGTCTACAAACTCAAAAACTCGTGCATCACTTAAGGATCGCAATTCAGTATTAGGATATCCTCCACCCATGACAATAGTACATTTTGGATAATTTGATTTCATCCATTTACCACAGTGAAGCGCAGCAAAAAGATTTCCAGGAAAAGGAACAGATATACATACTACGTTGGGCGTATTTTTTTTACATAGAAGCTCTAATTCTTCTAACATCATATTTCCTATAAGACTGATAGGGGTTTGTATGGCATCATACAATTCATCGAAAGAATTTGCAGACATACCTAGCCGTTCTGCATACCTACTGAAACCAAAAAACGGATCTATTACGTCCACAATAAAATCAGAAATATCTTCTAAAAAAAGTGTAGCTAAGTATCTTGCCTGATCGCGAATCCCCATAGTGCCAAACGCCCACTCCACATCTTCCAGGGCATCAAATCTAGATGCCTCAGGTAGCAAATGACCCTGACATATCAGATGTGCAACAGTCGGATCATCATCCTGTAAAAAACGAATTACCGTATCTATGGTCTCTATATAATCATTACGTAAATCAAAGATACGATGTATGTTTTCATCGTACTTGTACTCAAGTTTTTCTACAGAGCCAAACATCTTTTGTAGACCTTGCTTAGAAAACAAACGAAGTATGGTTGCTATACCCAGGTCTGCCTGAGCTGCATCAATATTCTTTGTTTCTAGAAATCCTTTGATATATGCCGTAGCGGGGTAGGGCGTATTCAGTTGGGTAAACGGCGGCGTGAGTAATAATATCTTCTTTTCCAAAATAACTATTCTAGAATAAATATAAGCTATCTTTTATGGTATTACAGGCTTATTGTTGTTATTTGGACGCTCCGATTTTGCTCCACTTCTGCAGGCTCTACTACATCGGCGGACTATCCGCTACTACAGATTAGCTACTAGATATCATGAAGCATAGTTGTGCTTAGTCTTCCTGCGTCAGCCTTCATCACGCCTTGCGTCATAGATATCTATCAGCTATAGAGAAGCAAAAGCGAAATACAACTGAACAGTAGTTGCAAGATTAAAATAAATTATTTAGCTTCAATTCAGATGAGTAAATACAACAAAGTATTATTGAAGTTGTTAAATAAAAGTTCAACAATTTCCTATCAAGAGATAAAATATTTGCCTGGAAAACTTGGATATAAAGGAACTCAAAAGGGTAAAACTTCAGGGTCAAGAGTTGCATTTATTACGAAGATAAGCACATTATAAGATTACATAAACCGCATTCAGAAAACGAGTTAAAAGACTATGTAAAAAGAGAAATCATTTCAGAATTAAAAGATAAAAAGTTGATATGACTGATAAATTATTATACAAAAAATTCATAGGAACAGTTCACTATTCAACCACAGATTTATTTTATATACGTTTTTCAGCAAATCTCACAAAAGAATATTGGTAAAACGGCAATGCAGACACTTATTTACTTTTTCTCCCGCTAATTATTGATCATACCTGTCTTATGGAGAATGGTCAACTGAGGACCGTAAGTTTTAGCCATATTTTCTTTTGTAAAAATATCTTCGGTGTCGCCGACAGCAATGAGTCGCTGGTTAAGCAAAATGACTTTGTCAAAATACTGATCTACCGTTGCGAGATCATGATGCACAACAAGTAGGGTCTTACCATCAGCAGCTTCTTTTTTCAGGATCTGGATTATCTTTTCTTCTGTGGTCATATCCACTCCGACGAATGGTTCGTCGAGGAACATAACCGTAGCCTCCTGACAAAGTGCTCTCGCGATGAATACACGCTGTTGTTGTCCGCCAGAGAGCGCACCGATTTGTCTATTTTTAAGATCTAGAATACCCATTTTTTCTAGAGATTCTAGCGCTATTGTTTTATCCTTCTTAGATAGACGTTGTAGTAATTTCTTATGAGGGTATCTTCCCATCAGTACGATGTCTAGCACCGTTGCGGGAAAGTCCCAGTCTACCTCGTCCCGTTGTGGCACATAGGCTACCTGCTTCCGTACATCTTCTATAGGTCTGTCTAATACTTTTATATCGCCAGTATTATATTCTATGAGTCCGAGTATAGATTTGAATAGCGTAGATTTACCAGCTCCATTAGGACCTATTACCCCGTATACGTTTCCAGGTTCTATATCTAAATGTATATTAGTGAGTACCCTCTTAGTTGCATAAGAAACAGAAAGACTTTTTACGGTGATACTATGTGAGCTACTCATATAATTACTTGTTATTCATCTTGTACAATACGATTAGAAATCCTGCAAGTAGAGCCACAGAAACAGACAAGTAGGTAATCCATGGGCTACTCTTCGTATGGTCATCATCATGTTTAGATCTTGTGTTAACCTTATCCCTTAGTGCTGAGACGATTACATCTGTATTGTGTTTCAGCATTTTGACATAAGTACTACCTTCTGAGTTTTTATCCCCTAGAGAGTCTGCATATAATTCTCCGCCTATTGCTACATCGTTATCTTGCGCTATTTGTTTTAGCATTTTAGGATTGATGGTAGATTCTATAAATATAGCAGGAACTTTGTACGTCTCTATGGCTTTGATAACCCGAGCGATATCTGAAGTCTGCGCTTCGGCTTCCGTAGATATTCCCATGATCGCTTCTAGCTTCAGACCATAGGTGCTTCCATAATACTTGAATGCATCATGAGAGGTGATAAGGACTCGTTGCGCTGGCGGTATTTTCTGTATTTCAGTTTTCATATAACGGTGGAGCTGTTTCAGCTCCTCTGCGTATTTTTCCTTATTAGATGCGTAAAAATCAGCATTGGCTGGATCTGTCTTCATGAGCGCATTCTTGATGTTTTCGATATAGCTAAGTCCGTTCTCTGCTGACATCCATGCATGTGGATCATAAGAGTTTTTGTAATCACTACTAGCGATGGGTGTTATGCCTTCTGTAATAGTTATCACCTCTGCTTTTGTTCCTGAGTTTTCTATGAGTTCTATAATCCATCCCTCGAAGTGAAGCCCGTTGATAAGAATAAGATCAGCCTTGTTGACAATATCTGCATCACGAGGTGTTGGCTCATAGAGGTGAGGATCTCCTCCTATAGGTACGAGCGTTTTTAGTTCTATTTTATCTCCTGCAATATGGGTCGTCATGTCGGTGAACATAGATGCAGAACTTACCACCTTCAGTTTTCCCTGCGCCATTAGTGTATTGAGTAATAGGAAACACGTACAGCTAAGTATAGACGATATTAAATATTTATTTTTTCTTGACATATAGATTTCTAGTTATAGTTCTTTGGAAAATCAATTCTTGCTTGTTATCTATGAGTACCTTTATGGATCTATCAAATTCTATTTTTTTCAGTAATTTAAATTCCGTACCTAGCTTGATATGTAGGTCGTTCAGGAAATTCAGGAAAGCCGTTTCATGATTTTTTACACCCACAAGTATGCCTGTTTCTCCCTCATTGAGCACATCTAATGCGTACTGGTTTCTGAGTGTAAATTTTCCCTGAGCGTTAGGTATCGGATCACCATGCGGATCGAACTTAGGGTAGTCCAGGTACTTGTCTAGTTTTTCTATCAGTATATCAGACTTGATATGTTCCATCTGCTCTGCTATCTCATGGACTTCTTCCCAGCTAAAAGCTAGCTTTTCTACCAGAAATACTTCCCATAATCTGTGTTTCCGGATGAGATCTGTTGAGATTTTATTACCAGAAGGAGATAGAGAAACACCTTTGTACTTCTGATAATTTACAAGTTCCTTACCCGCTAGTCGCTTGATCATATCCGTAACGGAGGCAGGCGAAGTAGATAATATGCTTGCAATCGAATTGGTATTTGCAGATTTTCTATCTTTTTCTGTTACTTTGAATATAGCTTTAAGGTAATTTTCTTCAGCTTGCGTTAACATAGAAAACAATTTTACATAAATTTATATATTTTTAGACTAACTTAAAAATATTATTAGAATATTATAAAAATGAATATTGCACAAGTCATAGATGCACTTATAAAAGTAAGGAGATCCCATTTTCCTGCCAGTTATACTGGAGAGCCTATAGAAAAGGAATCTATTTTACAAATTCTCGAAAATGCTAAATGGGCGCCTACACATAAGAAAACAGAGCCATGGAGATTTCAGGTGTTTACAGGAGCAGGCTTAGAGTCTCTTTCTGAATTTCTGGCAGAAGCGTACAAGGCAACAGCAGGAGAGAAATTCTCTGAACTAAAATACAACAAGACGAAGAAAAAGCCTCTACAATGTAGTCATGTGATCGCGATTATTATGAAGAGAGATCCAGAAGAGCGTATACCAGAGTGGGAAGAGATAGCAGCGGTTTCTTGCGCTGTACAAAATATCTGGCTCAGCTGCACCTCTAGGGGTATAGGCTGCTACTGGAGTTCACCAGCTAGTATAATCGCAGATAGAACATTCCTAGGGTTAGAGGAAGGACAGCGATGTCTAGGTTTATTATACATGGGAAAGATAGATCCTGAGAATATCGTGGAATCTCAGAGAACTGATATGGCGGATAAGATACTATGGAGAGAACAATAGTTGGTATCTGTCAATATTTTGCGTGGTAGTAGATTTTAGGTTATCTAGTAAATGATTAACTTTGTTTTCATATGGCGACACCGCATACAGTAGCATTCCACACACTAGGATGTAAACTCAATTATTCTGAGACATCGAGTATTAAGCGTAGCTTCGAGCAGAAGGGTTACACGGCTATTCCGTTTGAAGATGCTGCAGATATTTATGTTATCAACACTTGCTCTGTTACAGATTTTGCCGATAAGAAATGTCGGGCTATGGTAAGGAAGGCGCTGAAAAATTCGCCAGATGCAAAAGTCGTAGTAGTAGGTTGTTATGCTCAACTTAAGCCGCAGGAGATTGCAGATATACCTGGTGTAGATTTAGTGCTAGGAGCTGCAGAAAAGTTTAATATACTTAACTATATAGACGAGCTATCTTCTGGAGCTGAGAAAGGCTTAGTGAAATCTACGGAGATCCATCATGTCAATAGTTTTGTAGATGCATTCTCTTATGGAGATAGGACAAGATCTTTTCTCAAAGTGCAGGATGGTTGTGATTACAAATGTAGCTTCTGTACCATACCGCAAGCAAGAGGCCTGAGCAGATCTGATGTGATAGAAAATGTAATTTCTAATGCTGAGAAAATTGCTAATGAAGGTGTCAAAGAAATAGTGCTGACTGGTGTCAATATAGGAGATTTCGATGAACCAGAAACAGGAAAGAAATTTATAGACCTCATACAACAGCTCGATAAGGTAAGTGGAATAGAACGGTTTAGAATTTCTTCTATAGAGCCTAACTTATGTGCTGATCGTATTATAGAATTTGTGGCGAGTTCAGAAAAATTTACACCACATTTCCATATGCCATTACAAAGTGGTTCCGACAGAATGCTTTCTTTGATGAGAAGAAGATATAAAAAAAGTATATACAAAGAACGTGTGGAACTTATCAAAACACTTATGCCGCATTGTTGTATCGGAGTAGATGTCATCGTAGGTTTTCCTGGAGAGACAGAGGAGGATTTTATGGAGACCTATAATTTCCTGAATGACTTAGATATATCATATCTACATGTCTTTACTTTTTCTGAGCGGAATAATACACCTGCTGCGCAGATGGAGAATCAGGTGCCTATGAACATAAGGAGAGAGCGAAATGAGAAACTGCGGATACTATCAGAAAAAAAGAAGAGATATTTCTATCAGCAACATATCGGTACGGAACGTATCACATTATTTGAGAAGAGTAAGTCGCCAGGTCTGATGACAGGATTTACAGATAACTATATAAAGATCAGTCTTCCGCTACAAGAAGAATTACTAAACGCTAGCATGCCAGTCTTGCTAGAAGAGATAGATATCGAACAACTTATAGTTACCGCTACAATGACAAAAGTAGAACACTAGAAGAAGAAACCTACATTGAAACTAATGACATGTACCTTAGAGCCTTCTACGTCTAGGAGTCCGTCCGTAAGCCCTAGATCATAACTTAGATCCATTGTAAATGCTAGAAGCTCTGCACCTATACCAAACAACACACCCCCTCCGATTTCATTAATATCTGTAAAGTTGCCGGGTAATGATGATCGCTGATAATCTAAAACCCGTGTACCTACTAATAATACTTTGGCACGTATTTGTATAGCGGATGTAAGCTTTATAATGTGAGCTTGCATGCCTACTCTCATTTTTAGAAATTGCATTTTATTGTCTATGCTGAAGTAATTCTTATCAGAGCTAGCAGTCAGATTCAAGTTATGAAAACAGAGACCTGCAACAAAATAAAGATCTCCTGGATTGAGCCGGGCATCTAGGCCGATATGGTAACCACGGTGAGCAGTCCCTTCTGGTGTCATGATATCATTAGAAAATCGGAGAGCGCTAATGCCTCCATATACGTGGGCCCCTGGCTGAGCATAGGTGATTGCTGGCAATACAAGCAGTAGAAAGAATATATACTTTTTCATAGTCTTAGATTGGTTTAGCATTACGATCTGATGAATAGAACGATGAGGAGTTCTAACATCTGGGTTAATATTTTATTGGGGGATGGTTAGTATATGACAAAATACCTAGATATAACCATCGACCTGGGCTATTTATTAACAGATCATCTGTCAAAGATGTTGTGTTGCATTAATTTATTTATGTTTATCATGATTGTGGATGGGTTTTTGGGTGGTTAATTTTAAAGATAACTACATTGTTTTTCTTCATATTTTATTTAAAGTTGGTTTGGTTTCTGCAAACATGAATCCTAAAACAAGACCAAACACAGGGTCCGATTCATTAGTGAACTTAGAATAATTGATACCTCCAACTAAGTTAAATTTCGTCCCTAATTTAAAATCTAATCCTGCAATATAACCTAGTTTTCCATTAGCTCGTGCTAAAGATATAGATGGTACTATTCTGCTGTTTCCATTAGAGCCATTTCCGAATATAGTAATCGCTATACCAAAATCCGTCCCTCCCTGAATTCTTGATGCCAAAAATGAGCCTTTTATATTCACATAGCTCCCTGTATTAAGAAAACCAGCAAGATGACCTATAAATCCTAAATTATTAGAAACTCCTCTGAATCCCCTTGTTTTTTGTTGATATGCACCAATGCCTATCTCAAAAATTCGTTTCGAGGTATAACTATAATTGAGTGATTTTAAATTTTTAGAAGAGGAGAAATAAAATGCAGCTCCGGATTGGTTATTAGCTAAAATTTCTCCTTGACCAGTAGCGAAATAGATATTAGAAATTAAAAATAGAATAGAAAAAGAAAATTTGGATAAGTATTGCATAATTTAAGTTAAATGATTTTCTGTGATGGAGTAACAAGTGCAATTTAAAAATACTTTAATGTCAAGAAAAATGTAAATATGAGATCGTTTTTAATCTGATTATACTTGAAAAGTAAATAAAAGACCACTTATTTATACAATCCAATGATTAATTGATCATAATGATTTATCAATTGGCTAGTTTTCCTATTTTTGATGCTTAAATAAGAAGCGTATGTATCCAGATTTGTCCTATGTTTTTCATGATTTACTAGGTACTTCAGTTGACAATTGGTTAGCTGCGTTTAAGACCTTTGGTGTATTCCTAGGTCTAGCGTTCTTATCTGCAGCTTATATTTTCAGATTAGAACTGAAGCGAAAAGAGCAACAGGGACTGCTACCATTCCAAGAGTCTATTGTAACGTATAACCAAAGTAAACTGACTAAAGAAGCGATCATTAATGCGCTGATAGGATTCTTTTTTTTATTTAAGATTCCATATGTACTGAGTAATTTTGCTGACTTTAAGGTAGACCCCGCATCCCTAATATTTTCTAAGCATGGAAATATTTTAGTAGGTCTACTAGGTGCTATTGTATTTGGAGGCTTCCATTATTTTATGGGAAAGAAGGACAAAGATTTTGGCAAGACAGTAAGGTATAAACAATATCCATCTAATAGAGTAATGGATATAACGATGATAGCGGCATTATCAGGTGTAGGAGGTGCTAGGTTATTCTCTATTTTTGAGAATATGGATAGCTTTATCAAAGATCCTATAGGTACAATTTTTTCAGGTAGTGGACTGACCGTATACGGGGGGCTTATCGTGGGATTTGCAGTATGTTACTGGTATGTCAAAAAAATGGGAGCTAAACCCATACATGTAATGGATGCTTTTGCGCCATCTTTTGTAATAGGATATACCGTCGGTAGAATGGGCTGTCAGTTCTCAGGTGATGGAGACTGGGGTATTGTCAACAGTGCGGTGAAGCCAGACTGGTTTATTTTTCCAGACTGGGCATGGTCATATGGTTATCCTAGGAATGTACTCGGCAGAGGGCAGCAAATCCAGGATTGCGTAGGCGCTTATTGTAGCGAGATGATACCAGGTGTATATCCTACACCCGTCTATGAAATATTTATGTCTCTAGTCATTTTCGGAATTCTGTGGTTTCTTAGAAAAAGAATCAATATTCCTGGAATGATATTCTTTGTCTTCCTGATATTAAATGGTCTTGAAAGATTCTTAATAGAAAAAATCCGAGTTAATGATCGGTACGATGTCTTGGGTTTTGAATGGTCGCTATCTCAAGCGATAGCAGTAGGTCTATCTCTTATAGGAATTATAGGAGCAGTGATTCTCTGGCGCAAAGCTGGCAAGGAAGTAAGTGAGGCATAGCATGTCAAATAATACCATTCCTGTTTATATGTTTACTTAAATATACCGAGTAACGAGACAAGAGCTATACTATAAATTCGAGCAGAATTGGTATAAATTGGTAGAGTAGTAGCGGTATTCTTGTATGAGTCTTTCCGAGAAACCTTGACTAATAAGCATGTATTAGGGTATACTTTGAGACAAAAACTGCACTAAAAAGGGTATACTTTGAGACAAAATTTATGATAAAAAGGGTGTACTTTGAGACAAATTATTATATTTGATGTTCAAAACAATAATTTAAGCGATTGATTGACAGAGAATTATATTTATTTCTTGAAAACTGGAAAGTTTCGTCCATTAGGAAACCACTCATCTTAAGAGGAGCGAGACAGGTAGGAAAGACGACATTAGTAAAACTTTTTGGCAAATCGTATGATCAGTATTTGTACTTCAATCTTGAAAAAAGAAAAGATCTCAGTCTTTTCAAGAACATTGAAGACTTAGATGCGACGATACAATTGTTATTTCTGGACAAGGGTGCAATCTTAAGTAGCAATAGGTCTACCCTGATATTTATTGATGAAGTTCAAGAAAAACCAGAGGTGATAGAACAACTACGATATTTCTATGAAGAATATCCTTTTTTACACATCATTGTTACTGGGTCATTGTTAGATTTTGCTCTAGATAACATCGATAAAGTACCAGTCGGTAGGGTAGAGTTTGCAGAGCTTCACCCAATAAATTTCAGAGAGTTTTTACTCGCCAAAGGCAATATTCAAATGGTCGATTTGTTGGATGGTGTCGGAATCGACGAACACTTATTAAAACCGCTATTTGATCGATTTCATGAATATGCACTTATTGGTGGAATGCCAGAAATAGTAAGCTCATATCTGTCACATAGAAATATAACTAAAGTAAATAGACTCTTTTCAGGCCTGGTTGAGGCGTACAAGTTGGATGTAGAAAAATACAGCAATAAGGATTCTATGAAACGCGTTATCAACCACATAATGAAGACAGCTCCTTTTGAAATTGATAATCGAATTGTACTAGGAGAATTTGGAAATTCTAGTTATAAATCAAGGGAGGTAAAAGAGGCTTTTGAGTTATTGCACAAGGCCAGGATTATGCATCTATCTTATCCTACAACAGAGACTTCTCCTCCTGTGATAAGAGATACAGGTAAGAGACCTAGACTTCATTTTCTAGATGTAGGCTTAATCAATTATCAGCTGGGTATACAGAAAGAACTATTAACCATTGATGACCTTAATCAATCGACGAAGGGTAAATTATGTCAGCAAATAGTAAGTCAAGAGATACTTTCCAAGCAGCATTTGTTCTCAGAATTCAATACGTTTTGGGTAAGAGAAGAAAAAGGGAAAAGTGCTGAAGTAGATGTGGTGTATCAATTTAGAAAATTTCTGATCCCTGTAGAAATCAAATCTGGAGCATCAGGTAGGCTAAGATCACTACATGAATTTATCGATAGATGTGATCATACTTATGCCATAAGACTTTATAGAGGACCGATACAAATTGATGAATTGGAATCTAGGAATAATAAAAAGTACAAGTTGTTAAATCTACCTTATTTTCTTGCTGGTTCGCTGGATCAATATTTAGATTGGTTTATAGACTGATATATTATACGAATTATGATATGAAATGCAGCTCAGGATTCTATAATTAGATTACGATATTAAGCCACAGCACTTTTTACTTTTTACACAATCCAGAAAGAATCTTATACGTCTTATCCGCACTATTATCCCAACTGAAATCCTGCAATCGTTGATTACCTTTCTCGATCAGATTTTCTCTAAGCTTTTTATCTTTCGATATTTGTAACATGCCTTCTGCGATGGAGCTTACATCCATAGGGTTCACAAGTAGAGCTGCATCTCTAGCGACTTCAGGCATAGAGCTTACACTAGATGTGATAACAGGTACACCTGCAGAAAATCCCTCTAAGATAGGAATACCGAATCCCTCGAATACAGAGCAGTACAACAAGGCTTCTGAGCTAGCCACGATTTTATACACGATATCCCTGGTGTAATCCTTTATAATAATATCATTTCTGCAAGGACTGTTTTCTATCTGAGTTTTGACCTGGCTAGTTTTCCATGCCCATCTACCTATGAGTAATAATTTGTAATTAGAATTTGTTTTTTCTTTGAAGACTTCAAAAGCTTCAATTATTCTGGCAACATTTTTTCTAGGATGGATGGATCCTAAATAAACGAAGAAAGGATTATCCTCTGCATGCTCTTCTTGTATGGTTTTTTTATCAGTAGCATTTACATGCACGAAGTTGTCAGGACAGGCATTATATACCACACTGATATCCTCTTTGTTGATATTATAATGCTTGGCAATATCTTGTCTCGAAAATTCTGAAACTGTGATAATCTTACTGGCTTGCTTGTGATTTTGAGGAAAGTATTTTTTGTAATAACGTAACACAGGATCTGGAATCTGATCCGGGTAATGACAGTAAGCTAGATCGTGTGTAACGATAGCAGTAGGAACTTTAGTTCTTCTAGACATATAACTTTCACCAGTGTAGAATACGTCTATTTTCTTTTTCTTTAATACGCTAGGGAGTATATACTGAAACCAGATATTCCACAATATAGGATGTCTAGTAGGAGGGGGAATAACAAGAGGCACGATATTCTTACTTGTAATAAAGGAAGGGTGATATCTTCTGTCAAATAAATAGTAGAAAGTATCCTCTGGATGTGCTGCTGCCATCCTAGAACTTATCTCGTAGATGTACCGAGCTATACCCTCCATTTTGTTATGGAGCAATAATCTGGTATTTATGGCAATATTCACTATTGCAAATATGGACAATGCACAGCGCAATACAAATTCTAAGGACCTGAAAAACACCGCTCAAGCTAAATCTAATGTCAGTAGTTTATCAAAATATTAAGTAATTACTAATAGGCCTATAACTATCTATCCCCTATTGCGCCTAGCTCTATTCCTTCTGAGTAAGCCATTTTAACACCACTTTTACCTAGCGCTTTTTTTATCGATAGGGTAGCATTGTAATATACGTTCCAGTAATCTTCAGGTTTTACATATACAAAAACCCCTAATTTTATATTGTGTGAATCAAATTCATGGATCCCCACAACAGGTGCAGGTTCTGATAATATATTAGGAATACTTTCTAGCTCCTGCAATATTGCTTGCTGTACCTTCTCGAACTGCTCTTCATACGGCATGGCGAAAAAAGTATCTACTCTTATATGACCGTTACTACTATGATTGATGACCTTATCTGCAGTTGCTAGACTATTTGGAATAATTACGCGCTGATTGGTTACTGTTTTGAGTATCGTATTGAAAATCTGAATTTCTTCTACCCAGCCCTTAGTATCTGATACCTCTATAAGATCTCCCGTTTTATAAGGCTTGAATAATAGAACCATAACTCCAGCGGCAAAGTTTCCTAAGCTTCCTTGCAAAGCCATTCCTACAGCAAATCCCGCTGCTGCTAATAATGCTACAAAGGAAGTTGTCTGGATACCTACTTGTTGCGCTACCGTAAAAACCAATAATACTTTAAGTACCACAGCAATGAGTGAACTGAGAAATGAAGCTAAGTCCTTGTCGACACCATTGCCGTCCATCATATTGTTTAGTAAGCGTATTATCCGCTTTATGATCCACCAGCCTATAACTAATATGAGTAATGCTTTTACGATATTAGGGGCATAGCCTAGTGCGGTTTCGACATATTTATCTATTGGTAATTCCATGGTTTTTTAATGAGTGGTTAATGTTTAGTTTCGGAATATTAAGTTGTCAAAATCTATGATTCGTTTATCTATATCTTTTAGTGGTAAAGATAGGGAACTGTTTTTATATTTTTAGTGAACCTTAGTTAGAACTCTAGCTCTATGCTAAATAGAATGGGTAAATTAATTTGAGTTTTGGGCATATGATATAGATCATAATGATAAAGTTAGGCTTCCAACTTAGGGATAGAGCATATCACTAATTATAGCCTAATACAGACGACTTCTGACTGTTGCTTTAATGGAAAAATGTACATCGCTATTTTCAATTAATCTGGTATGGCGTTTTAATAACTAAAAGTGGCAATTATTTATGTGCGTCTGATACCAATCTTCTAAACAGCTATGGTTTTTTTTATCCTTGAAATACTATAGAGTGCTGATGTAGTATTCCCCAATGAGGAATATTAATTTCCTGCATCGCACCAAAGAAAGGAAATCTAGAATCTATAGATAAAAGCTTATGCGTAGAAAAAGAACTAACCCAACAATAAGTGCAGGTTCTATGGCTGACATAGCATTCCTCCTACTTATATTTTTTCTGGTATCTACAACGATTTTGCAGGACAAAGGTATTTCTGTTATTCTGCCACCCTATGATAAAAATGAGATAATAGGACAGGCTCCTGATCGTAATGTATTAGATATAAAAGTAAATGGTAATAACAAATTACTCGTAGAAAATGAATTGATAGATATCGAAAATCTCGCTGACATTGTAATAGAATTTATTTCTAATCCTTCTAAAGAAAAGCTTAAGCCTAGGTCCCCTGACAAAGCTATTATTTCCATCCAGCATGATGCAGATACGGATTATGAAACATATATACAGGTGTATGCAAGAATTAAAAGAGGCATAGATAGTCTGAGAGATACGTATGCAACAGAAAATTTTGGTACTAACTACACAGTTCTGACAAGAAAGCAAAAGGGTGTAGTTGCAGGTATATATCCGTTCAAAGTTTCTGAATCAGAGTTCTCTAAATAAAATATCAATTTATGTTTGTCAAAAAGAAATCTAATCAGTCTACTCCATCGATAAGTACTGCTTCATTACCAGATATTGTATTTATGCTATTATTCTTTTTTATGGTTGTTACAGTGCTGAAAAGTCATACAATTAGGATGGAGACAAGATTGCCCGAAACTACAGATAGAACGAAGCTGAGCAATAAGAATAAGGTAAACTATATCTACATAGGCAAGACTTATAATGATCAGAAAGATAAACTACAGTTCAATGATACAGTACTAAAATTAGATCAGTTAAAGCATGCAATTCTAAAGAATAGAGTATTGAATGGAACAAAAGAATTATCTACTGTCATCAAGATAGATAAGGGAGTAAAAATGAGTCTAGTTAATAAGGTAAAACTAGAATTAAGAAAGGCAGATGCTCGAAAAATACATTATATCACGGATCAAGAAAAAACATAAGTAGTGAGTGCTTAGAATTCTGTATTTTTAGCACCTTATATATAAATAATGAGCAAGAAAAAGAAATTACATAAGCACAAAAAGAAAATATCTAAGTCAGCGATATCAAGCGCTACACCTAGAACCAAAGATTACAGCTGGTGGGGAATGCTAGCCTTACTTGTCTGGACAATCCTTCTATTCTCTCCTTCTTTTTCTGCAGATTTTGTTAATTGGGATGACCCGACCTATGTTAAAGATAATAGTTTTATTTCTGATTTATCTTGGGCTAATATAAAGGCGATGTTTCTTTCTGGAATTTCTAGTAATTACCCAGAAGGTATAGCGTATAACTATCATCCATTAACCATACTAAGCCTTGCGCTAAACTATAAATTATCAGGACTTGAAGCAGGATCTTATCATGTGTTTAATCTATTTTTACACCTTTGTAATATTGCTCTGGTATTTATTTTTTCTAGAAAATTTATTCCTTCTTACCCTTATGTGCTGCACCTTATGATAGCTGCAGTATTTGCAATACATCCTCTGCATGTGGAATCTGTCGCTTGGATTTCCGAACGAAAAGATGTATTGTTTACCTTGTTTTATTTACTAGGACTTATAAGTTATCTGAAGTATATAGGAACAAATATTAGAAAGTACTTACTCTATACAGGTCTTGCTTTTCTGGCATCTTTATTATCTAAACCAGCGGCTGTAACCTTTCCTATTGTCTTGCTTTTAATAGATTATACAAAGGATAGAAAATTTGATTTTAAGGCCATATTGGAGAAAATACCATTTTTTGTATTATCGATTATTTTTGGATTGATTACTCTAGGTATACAAGGAGATGTTGCTGTAGGAGATATAGAAAAATATAGTATTCTTCAGAGAATGAGTTATGCAGCTTATGGATTTATATTTTACATTTATAGTTTCTTTATACCATTTAAGCCTGTAACTTTTTATCCTTATCCTGATGTAAATAATGTACCGCTTATAGTTTCTATTGCTCCTATATTAGCTTTAGGAATAATAGGATTGCTTATCTATTTTTTCAAAAAAAATAAACTCGTAGTATTTGGCTTTTTATTCTTCTTAGTGAACGTACTGTTAACCTTGCAATTTGTGCAAGTAGGAAGTGCTATTGTTTCTGATCGTTATAGTTACTTGCCTTATGTCGGACTATCGTTTATAATAGCCTATTTTTGTAATGTATTTATGTCAAAACGGTCATCGCAGTCCTTTAATCCATTGATCATTCTTGCAGGTATCTATTTAGTATATTTTTCCTACATGACTTTTACACAAGCTAAAGTCTGGAAGAATAGCGAGACGCTGTGGACGAATGTCCTAGAGCGATTTCCTAATACGTCTACTGCCCTGAACAATAGAGGTAACTATTACGATAGTATAGGAAAATCAGAAAAAGCTGCAGCGGACTTAGCGAAAGCTTTTGAAATAAATCCAAACTCTCTGGATGTCATTATTTCTCGTAGTAATGCATTGAGAAACCAAAAGAAATATACAGAGGCCCTAGAGGTAATCAATCGTGGAATCCAGAAGAGTCCTAGTAACGTAGATTTGCTGAACACAAGGGCCAACGCTTACTTCGAGATGAAAAATTATAAATCGGCTATTAGTGACTACGAAGCGGCTCTTGCAATAGATCCCAACTACCCGAAATCTTATAGTAACTTAGGTTCAGCCTATTTTAAGCTAAAAAAGTATGATGAAGCAATAGTAAAATATAATAGAGCAATAGAACTGAAGCCCGATTACACAGACGCCATGATCAACAAAGGAGCGGCACTTATCTCTGTCCAACGATATGGGGAAGCAGTAGAGGTATTAACTAACTTCATAAAGTATGACAGTAAAAATCCTAATGCATATAACTATAGAGCTGTTGCCTATGAGAGAGGAAAAAAATATACTGAAGCTTTAGCAGATTATACTGAAGCAATAAAACTGAGTCCGCAGAATAAAGCCTACTACAAATCTAGAGCGCAGGTGCATAAAGCGATGGGCAATACAGAGGCGATGAATGCAGATCTGCAAAGAGGATAAAGACTTAGAAAATTTTTATCTCCAGAGAAAAAAAATAGCCTAGCTTTTTTACAAGCTAGGCTATTCTACTTTTTAAGTGATCGGAATTTTTATAAATGCATTACTAATACCATTTCTATTTTTAGATGACGGAAAAGGATTTAGAATTGTTCAAAATGGATCAAGGCAAAAAACGTAGGCGAACCCATAGGTTCGGCGAGGCTTTTTAACGAAGGAACATGAAGAACAAAATAAATAATTACCGTCATTCTAAACTAGAATTGGTATAATACCATTTACGTACGTAGTTGATTTAGTATACTGCTATCATGCTATTGCTCCGAACGCTTGATTTAGATCTGCTTTTAGATCATCTACATGCTCTATACCGATACAGAGTCTTATAAGATCATTCGTGACACCAGCTTGTTCTTGTTCTTCCTCAGTTAACTGGCGATGTGTTGTACTTGCTGGATGGCATGCTAGTGATTTTGCGTCTCCTATATTTACTAAGCGTTTAAATAATTCTAATGCATCATAGAATTTCACCGCATTTTCATAACCACCTTTTATCCCAAAAGTCATTAAGGATGACGGTCTTCCATTACAATATTTCTGAGCTAAGTCATAATAAGGACTGCTTTTTAGACCTCCATATTGTACCCATTCTACGTGATCATTACCTTCTAAAAATTCTGCTATAGCCATTGCATTTTCACAGTGGCGCTCCATACGCAGTGGCAAGGTTTCTAGCCCTTGTAGGATTTGGAACGCGGCTAAGGCAGATAAACATGAGCCAGTATTTCTCAAGGCAACAGTACGTGCTCTTGCGATAAAGGCAGCCTCTCCCATAGCCTCAGTATAAACAACTCCATGGTAACTAGGTTCTGGTTCAGAAAACTGTGGAAATTTGGACTTATGCTTTGACCAGTCAAATTTCCCACTGTCTATAATTACACCGCCTATGGTAGTTCCATGTCCTCCTACATATTTTGTAACAGAATGGACAACAATATCTACGCCGTGTTCTATCGGTCTTATAAGGACTGGGCTGGCAACTGTATTATCACAGACTACTGGTACGCCTTTAGAATGGGCAGCCTTAGCAATTGCTTCTAGGTCACATATATTACCAGCAGGGTTCCCTATACTTTCACAATAGACAGCCTTCGTCTTATCATCGATCAGAGCTAGCAAGTCTTCTGCACGATCACTTTTTGCAAACCTTACTTCTATTCCCATCTTAGGAAGCATGTGCGCAAATAGTGTGTAGGTTCCTCCATACAGTTGTGGTGTAGAAACAATGTTGTCTCCTACTTCTGCTAGATTAATGATAGCATAGTGTACGGCTGCACTACCTGCGCTCACCCCTAGTCCAGCTATACCACCTTCTAACGCCGCCATTCTTTTTTCTAGGACATCTACTGTCGGATTCATGATCCTACTGTAGATATTGCCTGGTACAGTAAGGTTAAATAAGTCAGCTCCGTGTTGCGCATTGTCAAATTCGTACGCAACAGTCTGATATATAGGCACAGCTACAGATTTTGTTGTAGGCTCCGAACTATATCCTGCATGAATTGCTAAAGTTTCTTTTTTCATATTTTTCTTTTTTAAAGTACATTTCAAAGATTTAACGAATATCTGGAATTAGTAATTATTATTAATATTGTTGGATTAAGAATATTAATATCCCATCCTGTAATTTTTTTTTACTTTTTGATAAGGAAGTCCCAGACTTACAGAAAACGTTAATGTGTATAATTATAACTTTATTTACACAAGCGTCTAAGATAAATTAAAGAGACATAGAGTATTCCCTACATCTAAGGTCAACAAGATTAATCCATGTATCGAATAAAAGTATCACTTTTCATTCAGGTATTAAAGTAAATAGGCAGAAGTATTTTCGATCGTATAATAAAAAATACAATAAAGATAAATATTGTAAATGGATCAGTACGCATATACATGTGGTGGCTATTACAGCAAAGCATCTAGTCAGTTATTTGATCTCTGTACAACCATATCAACTCTGGTGTTCCAGATTATCACCTAAATTGATAATTGAATACAAAAGATAATTGACATTTTCAGCAAGCTTTACTTATAAAATATTAAGTTATACAAGTGTAAAAAACACTAGGTCCTTACTACCGATTACCCTCCACAACAAGTTGCTCTATCTGATTACCTTCTCCTGCAACGTCGACTCTCAGAAAGTAGATGCCACTGGAGATATTGCTTATATCGAGAATGTGCTTACCCGCTGGATAGTCTTTCTGCCTATATACAATACGTCCCTGGGAATCAATTAGTGCAATATAGTTAGAGGTAAATTTTAAATTAATATGAATAGCATCTTGAACCGGATTCATTAACAGATCGAATGCATTTATAGCTGTTTCTGAGAATTCTTCTGTATCTACAAGCTGGTAATCAGAACAAGAAGTATCTGATATACAGCCGTTAAAATCTGTTTTCAATATCCAGGCATAGTTGTATGTAGGAACTGCTGGGTAATACGTATTATGACCGCTGAAGATATAACCGTCCTCAGTTTCCGTCCATCCCTTTAGTTCTGTATCCAGCAGAATATTGTCTACACTTTCTAGATATTGTCTAGCCCATACAAGATCGCCACTATTTGTAGCTTTTATAATATAGCCATTGAAACCATATAAATCAGAAACCCTATTAGCTGAGCCTTGGACGATAATATCTTTATTACTATCGATAGATATCTTACTGATAGAAAGACGATCTGATTCATACGCTTCAAATGTATTGTCGATAGCTAATTCCCAATTAACGTTACCTTCCAGATCTAAACTTAGCAGAGCAGAATAAGGGAATCTTTGATTAACTATGATTTGTTCATTTACAATTTCTATATCATGAGCACTATTGCTAGAGATTCTTATGTCGGTAAGCCTAGAGTTAAGCTTATTGAGTTCAAGATCATATATATCTAAGCGTAAGAAAAAATCAATAATATCGGTTTGTTCTAGTGCTGCAACTACTATGGTCGAATCATTAAGCCATTCTGCATCATGAAGTTTACTTCTTATCATGGTAGGAGGTATTGCTTCGTAATTTATTTTCGAAAGATCTGATTTATCTACTCTCAGAATGAAAGCATCCTCCTTAGCACCTGTAATATTTTTGCGTTCATAACCAAATAGGAAAATATATTGTGAGCTGCTTATCATCTTAGACAGAACAGCATTTTCATCTATATCGGGTAGGCCGTGAGATACTAATGGTTGTAGATTATTGAAAAATTTATCAAACTCATAAATACGTACCGTAGAATCGATAGCACTTGCAATGTAGAGTTTCTCACCTTCCGTAAGTACTGTAGGGTCTCCGATATTTCCAGTGCCGATATTTTTTATGAAACTTACGGAGCCATCGACTTCTATTTTTGATATTACAATACAGTTTTCAAATGTAGCTTCAAAATATTGATATCCTAAATTGTAATGTCTATCATTAAATTCAAAATTAGAAATGAGTCTGCTCCTATTTTCTTTATAGGTAAGTGTAGAAAAATAGTTTTGCGCGGAAAGGGATATACTAAGACCTAAACTCAGTATTGCTAAAATGGAAATATGTCTCATCTGATTTTTTTTATACATCTATAAAAAGTATTTGCTAATAGCGCTTTATAAGATAGCTGTATCTTACTATGCACAACATTACTAATATAAGAAATTATTACCAAACGGTTATTTTATATATAATCGTATTTTTCTACATTACTTTATGCCTTATATTCTGTCTTTATTAATCCTCCAGAAACAATGATTTGCATTGCTTCTTTAGCTTTTCCATCTATCGTCTTTATCTTATGTTTTGAAACAAGAAAAAGATCTCCAGAAAGGCTGAAGGACAACGGAAAATAAACTGCGTATAATTCTTCCTCTTTTTGAGGGTCTTGTATTTTTAGATCTCTTATATTCTTATTCGTTACGAACCCTATCTTGAAAATGTCTTCATGAAATTGAACAAGTACTGCTTCTGAAAATTTATTTTCGGTACCTACAAAGGCTAGTGTCACATCTTTAGCTGATTTGTAAACGATTCCTAGAATAGGGGTTTTGATAAATATAGACTCAAGCCCTGAGAATAGCCTGCCTCCTATATAAGAACTAGCAATAAATCCTATAACAATAAGACCTATAAGTACAATGAATATACCTACACCTGCATACTTGACATCAGAATAACCTGCTACGATTGTGTAGAAATAATATAATAACCATGCAGTAAGCGCTAGTGGTAAGACTAGAGCTATCCCTCCTAAGAAATATCCTATGATGCGTTTGATCATATCTCTTTTTCACAAGATAGCTGTTTAACATTTATTTTTTTGACATAAAGAAAGACCATCTCTAGGACAGCCTTCATGTATTCTTTTATGCTTACGTTTGTCGCCATTCGTAGTTTATTATTCACTAAATATAAAACAACAACTCATTTTGCCACTTCCTCAATTTTGTTATCCTTCCAAATCGTCAGAATCACGTATTTAGCTGATTAGAGGATTAAACAGGATTTTTAACAAATCCTCAAATCCTCAAATCCTCAAATCTTTCCAATCATTAATCTTTCCAATCTCTAAATATGCAACGCCCGATCTCCAGTAGCACTCAGTGCCGCTTCTTTTACAGCCTCCGAATAGGTAGGGTGGGGGTGACAGATCCTTGCCATATCCTCAGCCGAAGCTCTAAATTCCATAAGAGCAACAGCTTCCATAATCATATCTGCAACTCTAGCACCTACCATGTGTACACCTAGTAATTCGTCTGTTTCCGCATCTGCTAAGACCTTTATCATTCCTTGTGTATCCATAGATGCCCTGGCTCTTCCTAGTGCTTTATAAGGGAACTTCCCAGACTTATATTTTATTCCAGCTTCCTTGAGCTGCTCTTCTGTTTTTCCTACGCTAGATACCTCAGGCCAGGTGTATACTACACCGGGAATTAGGTTGTAATCGATATGTGGTTTTTCTCCTGCAAGATACTCCGCGACAAAGACCCCTTCTTCTTCTGCCTTGTGTGCTAGCATGGCGCCTTGGATTACATCACCTATGGCAAAGATGCCAGGAACGCTTGTCTCTAGATGGTTGTTGACCTTTACTCTTCCTTTGTCATCTTTTTCTATACCTACATTTTCTAGACCTAAGCTATCGGTATATGCATATCTTCCTATAGCGATCAGGCAGTAGTCTGCATCTAGATCAAAGGTCTCTTCACTATCTCTTTTCTGTACACTTACTTTTACTTTCTTAGCAGTGGAACTAACTGTTTGTACCATGTGCTTCAGATGGAATTTCATACCTATCTTTTTCAGAGAGCGCATAAGTTCTTTGCTACAGTCTTTATCCATGCCTGCAAGGATTCTATCCATATATTCTACAACGGTAACTTCTGTACCTAGTCTTGCAAACACAGACCCTAGCTCGAGACCGATAACACCTGCACCGATGATCACCATCTTCTTAGGAAGTACATCGATGTTGAGCGCTTCGGTAGAACTGATGACTCTTTTTTTATCGTAATTGAATGCAGGGGGAGTTATAGGCTTAGAGCCTGTAGCGATAATAACCTTATCTCCTGTTATCGTTTTTTCATTACCATCACTTGCGGTAATTTTGATCGTATTCTTATCTACAAAACTTCCATGACCGGTATGAATATCTATTTTATTTTTTTTCATCAGAAATTCTACCCCAGCACAGGTCTGTGCTACCACTTCTGATTTACGTTTGATCATCTGCTTCATGTCCGTTTTCAGTCCGGTGATTTTTACACCATGTTCTGCAAAAGTATGGGCAGCATTATGATAATGCTCTGATGAGTCTAGCAAAGCCTTAGAAGGAATACATCCTACATTTAAGCAAGTACCTCCCAGGGTTGCATATTTTTCTATAATCGCTACTTTAGAACCCAGTTGCGCTGCTCTGATGGCTGCTACATATCCGCCAGGTCCTGATCCTATGACTATGATATTATAATCCATAATTTTTATTAATCCTTCTTGTTAGTATTATTTTTATTTGGTTTGTTACCAGATGGCTTATTATTAGACGGCTTATTTCCGCTACTGTTTTTATTCTGATTATTTTTCTTTTTATACCTATTTCTATTGCCAGATTTTTTAGGTCTATCACCCGCGGTTTTTTGATCAGTTTTGCTTTTCGCAGGTTTACCTTGACCTTGGCTACTCTCTCCAGTTTTGCCTTTGTTCTGATTGTTTTTATTAGCAGGTTTTCCGCCTTGTCTGTTCCTTGGATTCGGTCCTCCTTTTTGACCTCTAGGTTTTCTTTTTCCTTTGTAATTTGATCTTCTTTTCTTTCTGATACTAGGCAATTCTATCTCACCTGTTACATCAGCAAATTGTATTTCCTCTTCCTGTTCAGGAAGATCATAGCGCTTTGTATTAGAATCTATCAGTGATTCTGGTTTTTCACCATTTTTATTCATGTTTTTTATCTCCCATACTCGGTCTTTATCTATAGCGACGATCGGTCCTCTGCTTCTTTCTGTATTGATGGCAAAATACATTAGCCCCTTAAATATATCTGTCTTGATAAGTATCGCCTTGCCAGACTTTGTTTGTAGGGAATCCAGATTTTTTGGAAACTTACTGAGCGCTTCCATGTACATATCTAGCTCGTAGTTTAGACAGCACTTTAGTCTACCGCATTGGCCTGATAACTTTGTCTGGTTGATACTTATATTCTGATACCTCGCCGCTACGGTTGTAACTGAATTAAAATTTGACAACCAGGTAGAACAACATAGTTCTCTTCCACAAGATCCGATACCTCCTATTCTTGCGGATTCCTGTCTAGAACCGATTTGACGCATCTCTATTTTTACATGAAACTCCTTAGCAAACGAACGTACTAGTTCACGGAAATCTACTCTTCCTTCTGCTGTATAATAAAAAGTTGCCTTACGCTTGTCTCCCTGAAATTCTACATCTCCTATTTTCATATCTAGGCCTAGCGTTCTAGATATAACTCTAGCACGCACCAGCGCTTTGTGTTCTATGTTTCTCGCTTCCTCTAGCTTTTCTAGATCTCTATGATTCGCGATCCTTATGACAGAATGTATGAGTTTCTCTTCTTGGTAATTTTTCTTTTTCATCTGTAACCTCACCAGTTCGCCAGATAAGGTAATTCTACCTAGGTCGTATCCACTCTGAGCTTCCACAACGACCATATCTCCCGTTACAGAATTACTATGTGCAGGGTTGAGGAAGAAATTTTTCCTAGCTCCTTTTTTGAAACTTACTTCTACCACATTGTATTCACTAGGATCTTCCATATCTAGTGTATGCAACCAGTCAAAAGTATTCATCTTATTACAGCTGCCACTAGAGCAATGTCCCTTATCGCCACAACCTGTGGGGGTACCTCCTGAACTTACTGAGCATGTCGAACAACCCATATATTTATTTTTTAGAAAACCATTCATCTAAACTTACAATGCATCTTGTCTTTTACAAAATGACATCATAACGATGCTTAGTTTATATTGATTAATGTTTCTTTCATTATCTGCTCTAGGCCTATGGTCATTTCCATAAAAAGGATTTTGGCATTGGCATTTCTATCCAGATAATTTAAGTTTATATTGATAATAGAAATTATATGTTCTGCTTTTTCAAGGTCTATTATTTTAGACATCTTGATAACCGTATCTTTTTCCTTTGGTGTTAATCTTATATTATCTACACTTCCATAATGCAGCGCCTTCATGTATTCTCTCATGAAGAACAGGCCGTACATTAGGAAATTTTTCTGTTGCTGTTTTCCCGTTGCTGCCATGGCGTTTACCCAGCTGAGCACTTCCTCACCCTTGCACTGATAAGCTTTCCGGAACCAGTCCAGTAGCTGTTCTGATAGATGCATATCTTGGCTGTCAAGCAGGGTCAGTGCTTGCTGCATGTTACCTTCTGATAGATGCACAATTTCTAGTAAGCTTTCCTTATCTTTCTGCTGATCACTTAGCGTCGTCATCATCTCATCATCCGTAAATGGGGGGACATGAATATGCTGACATCTAGAACTTATAGTATTAAGAACTTGGTCCGCATTTTCTGCTAAGATAAGGATCAGTGTTTTCTCTGGCGGTTCCTCTATAAGTTTCAGTAATCTATTGCCTTCCTTACCGAGCGACTCTGCATTCCATATGATAAGAATTTTGTATTCCGACTCAAAACTCTGTAAGCCCATCTTCCGACTTAGCTCGGAGCACTCCTTGGTATTGATATTAGGTTTCGTATTTCCGGCCTCTATGTATTTACTCCAGCTTGTTAAGTCACCATATGGATTAGCGGCGATATATGTTCTCCACTGTATCATGAAATCTGCACTGATGGTATCTGCTCTTCTTTTTTTTCCTTTTGTAACTACAGGAAAAACATAGTGGATATCTGGATGTATATATTTGAACGTTTTTTTGCAGGACTTACATTCGCCACAAGGGTCTTCACTTCTGTTTTCGCAAAGTAAGTAATGGGTAAGCGAGATGGCCAAGGCTGTTTTAGCGGTACCTTTAGCACCGGTAAATAGCAAAGCATGAGGCACCCGATCTTGCTTAACAAAACCACGTAGCACATCCTTGATTTTTTCCTGTCCTGCTATATCAGAAAAACGCATTTCTCCCTTTGTGAGCTACACCTAAGTTTTTATATCTATACTTATGTCTAGCCAGTTAAGGATTTTTTCATCTAGAGGTGAGGTAGAAGAAGGATAGAAAGCAGCCAAGTTGCCAGATTCGTCTACAAGAAATTTACAAAAATTCCATCCGATTTCAGCATCCATTTTTCCATTCTGATCTTTATTGCATAACCATTGTATCAGGGGATGTGGATCTTGTTTTATCTGCACTTTCTGCGTAATAGGAAAAGTGACTCCATAACGAGTTTCACAGAAATTCCTTATAGTTGCTTCATCACCAGATTCCTGTTTGCCGAAGTCATTGCAAGGCATCGCAATCACAACTAATTTTCCATCACAGGCCTCATACAACTCTTGCAACTGTTTATACTGCGGTGTATAACCACAAGCGGAAGCCACATTGACGAGCATGATTTTTTTGCCCTCCATTGCAGCTATATCTAAATTTTTACCTTCTAAATCCTCTATTTCTAAATCAAAAAATCTCAAAAATCTATTGTTTAGCTTATTATATATTAAGAAAACAGCCTTTTTTACTATACTAAGCAAAAACTGACCTATTTCTCACATTCCAAAGTTACATAATTTAAGCCGAATTATACCATCCGCTGTACCATAGACCGTCGAAAACCTTTTTATTACAGAGTTTGTTAATTTTACAGTTTAATAAAAAAACAACATGAGAATATCCATATACAGAAGAGCACATTTTAATGCCGCCCACAGATTACACAATCCACGGTGGTCGGACGAGAAGAATATTGAGGTTTTTGGTCTCTGTAATAGTCCCAATTTTCATGGACATAACTATGATCTAGAGATCAGATTGACGGGTGAGATCGATCCAGATACAGGCTATCTTTTTGATCTCGGCGTATTGGCTAAGATTATTAAGCAGCATATAGAAAATAGATTTGACCACAAAAATCTGAATGTCGATATACCAGAATTTAAGGATAAGAACCCTACGACAGAATATTTTGCCCACCTGATCTGGACGATCTTACGCGAGCATATAGAAGAGAAATACGAGATCGGTGTCAAGCTATGGGAAACGCCTCGTAACTATGTCGAGTTCCCCGCTAGGTAGTATTTTTTAGTAAGTGATAATGTAATAGAAATTTGGGCGTGACCCAGCTATGCTCAGGTCCTAAGCACAGGGTCGTAGTATTCCAGACTCACCATTCGGTTCGGTCCTATCGGACGAGTATTGCGCAACCCCGCTATTGCTATACACTTGCCATACTCCCTTACATGTTACTCACGCGGCATTGCTCGGATTGCGATAACCTGCAGTTTTGATATTTGATTCTATTCTGTAACGAAATATATATAATTGTTCTAAACTTAATAATGAACTGAAGAAAAAACATCTGGATTTACATCTAAATGTATATGCTCAATCGACTCGATTACACGTTACCTTAATTACGTGAGTATTTCTTAAGATATTATAATCTAAGGATCATTTTCAAAGTATAAATCTTTTAAAAAATGATGAAGAATGAACTAATATCACATCTATTATCTAAGTAAATTTAGCGACCTTTGCCTTATACATGAGAAAGACTTTTTACAATAGCATACTAATCATTCTCTTAATTACCATTTCTATGACTTGTGATAGTCAAGAAGAGGTCGTACTTGATTTACAAGAACAATTCCAATATCATATACTTCCCACAGAAGAAAAGCTTAGTATAGATGGTAAGCTAGAAGAAGCCACATGGCAATCAACGGAAAAAGGTGGTAATTTTTGGCAAAAATCACCTTACTTTAAAGAAAACGCTGATCCTAAAACAGAGATCAGATTATCCTATGACGATAAATTTCTCTATGTAGGGGCAATCTGTTATCAGAAAGAACCCATCACGATATTTTCTCTAAAGAGAGATGAGTATTGGGATAACGATGGTATCGCTATCGTCTTAGATCCACTCAACACGAAGATTAATTCTGTTCTTTTTGGTACATCAGCAGTAGGTGTACAGTGGGATGCAACTAGAACGCCTTCGTCGGACATATCCTCGGACTGGAGTAATAAGTGGTATGTAGAAACCCATATTACAGAGACCTATTGGTCCGCAGAATTTGCTATCCCTTTTAGTATTCTCAGATATAATCAGACTTTAGAAAAGTGGGGAATGAATTTTGTCAGAAATATTAGACATGCTAACGAATATCATAATTGGACTGCAGTTCCAGAGGGTTTTTGGCCGCCTGATGCGGCTTTCACTGGTGCGCTAGTGTGGGATGTACCCCCTGCTAAGCAAAGGGGTAATTATAATCTTATACCTTATGTTACTTCAGGAGTATCTTCCACAAATACGACAGCGACCAGTGTAGATTATGATTTGGGATTAGATGCTAAGTTAGCGGTTACATCTACCCTTAATCTAGATCTTGCTTTTAATCCAGATTTCTCTCAGATAGAATCTGACGAACTCGTAACGAACCTGACAAGATTTAATATCTCACTCCCAGAGCAACGAACTTTCTTTTTAGAAAATGCTGATGTTTTTGCAGATTTTGGAACCGGCGGTATCAGACCTTTCTTCTCACGACGCATAGGACTAAATCGTAATTTACAAGCAGTACCTATATTATATGGAGCAAGGGTCACCGGAAATATTAACAAAGATATAAGAGTAGGTCTTATGAATGTTCACAGTAGATCTTCTGATAATTCTTTAGGACAGAACCAATCTGCGGTATCCGTAAAAAAACAATTTGGACGCTCCTTTATCCAAGGTCTTTTTCTAAATAGACAAGCTTTTTCTGGAATAGAATCAGTAGAGAATGACTATGGAAGAAACCTAAGTGTAGAAGGAGCCTATCAGTCTGATGATGGACAGCTACAAATATGGGGTGCAGCACATGCTTCTTTCAAGGCTGGATATACAGATAGGAATATGGTCTACAATACGGGGGCAAAATTTAGAAATTCTAATTGGACCTTCGTAGCTGATGCAACGATGTTCCAAGAAAACTATTTTGCTGATATGGGTTTTACGGCAAGAATCAATAATTACGATGCAGCTAGAGACACAATTATAAGAGTGGGTTTTAATTCTAGTTATGCTTATGTAGAATATCAGTTTCGCCCTAGAACTGGATACTTTAATCGACATCAGTTCAGTGCAGAAAATGTTTCTCTTGTAAACGATGACTGGAGTTTTAATGAGTCCAATACTGTTCTACGATATAATCTATCTACAATAAATACAGAATCCATAAATCTTCGCTTCATCCATAATGAAACAGATTTGTTATTCCCCTTTAGCTTTACTGGAGAGGAACCTCTTCCAGCAACGCGTTACAAGACAAACGCTGTTAGGCTTTCTATGGAATCTGACGAAAGGAAGGCTCTTTCTATAGATGCATCCGCTCAGACAGGAGGATTTTATAATGGTAGATTAACGACACTAAGTGCTGGAGCAAACTTCAGAGTGCAACCCTGGGGTAATTTTTCTGTAGGTTATCAGTGGAATGATCTTTCCTTTCCAGGCGAATATGGACAATCACAGATCGCGGCCCTAGTCTCTAAGGTAGAAATTGGTTTCAATAGAAATCTATTATGGACGACCTTATTCCAGTATGTAGACCAATCAGATTTTATCGGAATAAATAGTCGACTCCAGTGGCGATTCGCTCCCATGTCAGATATCTTTCTAATCTATGTAGATAATTACGATATAGACTATCTCACCCCAGATCGCAGATCTCTAATTTCTAATAATCGTGCCCTAGTCCTGAAGCTTAGTTACTGGTATTAATTCCCTGATCCCAAAAATCCTAAATCAGGCACTTAAAAACAACCAAGCCCTACGGGCTTTTACAGCCCAACAAATGGCAATACCTCTTGAATAGATCTCTTATACCAATTCTAGTTTAGAATGACGGTAATTATTTATTTTGTTCTTCATGTTTCTTCGTTAAAAAGCCTCGCCGAACCTATGGGTTCTTTGCTAGCCCGCCCGCTTTCGCGGTTCTCTCCTTTAAAGCACTTTCGTACTTTATTCGACTACGTCGAACTCATTCGTTCTTGCCTTGATCCATTTTGAACAATTCTAATACCAATTCTAGTTTAGAATGACGGTAATTATTTATTTTGTTCTTCATGTTCCTTCGTTAAAAAGCCTCGCCGAACCTATGGGTTCGCCTACGTTTTTTGCCTTGATCCATTTTGAACAATTCTAAATCCTTTTCCGTCATCTAAAAATAAAAATGGTATAAATCCTTTTCCGTCATCTAAAAATAGAATTGGTATAAATGCTTAGTCGGAGACGTTTATGGAAAAGGAAAAGAAATATTACCTCAGGTGTTGTCTCCTTGAGGTTCTTTTTAGGAAAAAGAGAAGATTGACATTCAGTAAAACTGAGCTATAGACAAAGCTTATTCTTAACGATATGCATCAGAAATAATCAGAAGACAATTTTGAGGATTTTCTACATCCACTTCCTACGACTCTTCTCTACCTTGTATGTCATATAATCAAATATCTTTTCTGCCATAGTAAGAGATATATAAGGTATCGTCATACTACCTGATGCGGTATATATTTTGAGACTTGCAAGATCTCTTTTTCTCTGATACATATTCTGATCTAGAGAAATACTTTGTATCTTATAGAGATGCATTAGGTTGTGTCCTACTCCGAAAGTGCCACCATTTATTTTAAGCACATAGTTGTTATAGGTAAATGTCTTTTTCTTGTAGCTAAGATAGAAGCTGAGTAGTAGGAAAAAATAGAGAATAACGAGAGCAGTCAATTGATTATACTTCCCGAAATAATAAAATCCGGTAGCTAATAGTATGGTTATAAGTGTCAAGTAGAGTGCACTTCTATAAAAATAATGAATACTTATTTTGTGTGATGTATCCAGAACGAGTTCCTGCTTTTTGAAGAGATACCCTTTGACAGCCTCCACTTGTTCTAGATAACTTCCAGGCACCTTTATAGATTTTTTTGCGGATACTTCTATGCTGCTCGCTTGCTTGAGTTTTATCTCATACAACTGTAATCCTTTCTGCAGTAGATTCTGTGACCACTGTAAGATCTGTATCTTATTATCTAGGGCAGCAACCTCTCTTCTGTTGAGCAGTCCGGCAATGAGCTTGAAGCCTTTACTAGTTCTGAGGAAACTGAGATTATAATAATTGAGTACCGTTCTTATAAGTGAGATGGCAAAGGATAAGATGGTGAAAAATAAGATCAGCGATACCACATATACAATACCCTGTACAAGGACAGATTCCGCATCTATATATTTTTCTATATCTTCTGTTCCCAGATTCATATCTTCTAGCGTTTCTAATATCCAAAATCCGAAAAGTAGAATCAGTCCAAAAGACCGTATATGGTTTTCTGTTATACCGACTTTTAATAAATCTAGCACACCGAGCGACAATATTTTCTCTGTAACTTCTGGTTCATCATAAGGTATTTTTTCTTCAGTAAGATCTCCTGCATAAGATTTAGATCTGGAACGTTTTTTAGAAAAAATGAGCTCCCTAAGTGCCTCTGCTTTTTCTTTGGATATAGCATCAAATTTGAATTCGTTGCCACTACTTCCTGCTGTATCTATTTTAAGGGCAACGACAGAAAACATCTGATGAAGTATGTTCTGTTCAAAGTCGATAGTCTGTATCCGCTCAAAAGGGATATTGGTTTTTTTCTTCTGGAAAACACCGCTCTGTATAACCAGTTCATCTTCTTCTAGATGGAAATAATATTTAAAAAAAGCAACGATACCGTATACCGTCCCCAGTAGGGCAGCGGCTATAATAAAGTAGGTAATCTTTTCTGTCTTATCGCTCATCTTTCCTCCGATAAGAAATATCGCGATAAAGGGAAGTAACTGTCTGAACAAGGATCTATACAACTTGTATATGATCATCAGGATAGCGACATAAGACTGACGTGTAGGTATGTCAAAATTTATATCACTCCTCTTCATATAGGCCCGTCTTTCTGACAATGAAATCTTTAAGATCTTGCGCCATCTGAGGATTAAGCCCAGGTATGGTGAGGTCGCTAGAGCTACCGCCTGCCGTGTAGAGTTTCAGGGACGACAGTCCAAACATTCTATCTATAGGCCCATTATTTATCTCACAATGTTGTACTCTGTTAAAGGGTATAACGATTCTAGATCGCCAGATATACCCTGACTTATAGATGATATCATTCTGGCGTAGGGCGTAGGCCTTCATAAAATATCCTTTGTAACTCAAGAACAAAAGTAATCCTGCTATAAGTAAATAGACTGCCACGATAATGTAGATAAATATCTGAGGCTTGCCTTCATCATGAATAGTATAGATGGCAAATCCCGCTGCCGCTAAAAAAACAAGAGAGAACAAACTAGCAAGTATCATACTTACCTTAAGATAGGATCGCTCTAGATCCTGAAAAACGAGATGCTCTACCTGAGGAATAGCTTCTGGCAAAACTTGTTCGTTGGTATATGAGTCTTCTATCATAGATCTGATAATATCTTTTCTAATTGCACTCTGGCAGCTTTGAGATCTTTTACGTTTTCTTTTATTAAGATAAGATGATTTTTCGTCTGTTTCATAGTTATTCCCATAGATGGTCCTTTAGAGGAGACATACTGTAGTATTTTCTGGAAAACTTTACTTTCGTAATAGCTGGATTGGGCATTTTTTATGAAGTAACATCTTAGCTTTCTCTTCTTAAGGGATAATCTTTCGAAACCCATTTTTTTACATATCCATCTTACACGTAGGCCATTAAATAATTGGTTGACTGCCCTAGGTAGCGGACCGAATCTATCGACTATCTTTTTCTGGAAAGCAAGGACTCCTTCCTCATCAGGAATGCCATCTAGTTCTGTATAGAGAGATAGTCTTTCCTGTATATTCGTGACATATCCATCAGGAATAAGCATCTCTACATCTGTATCCACTTCTACGTCTCTGACATAATCTCTTTCTTTCTCTAAGTCTTCTTTGAACAGTTCCTTAAACTCTGTTTCCTTAAGCTCATGTACAGCCTCTTCTAGGATCTTCTGGTAGGTCTCATATCCTATGTCAGAAATAAATCCACTCTGTTCTCCACCTAACAAATTTCCCGCGCCTCTTATATCTAGGTCTTTCATAGCGATATGGAAACCACTGCCTAGATCAGAAAATTCCTCTAGAGTTTTCAGTCTCTTTCTAGCTACGGATGTCAGCGTAGAAAGCGGTGGTGCAAATAAGTAGCAGTAAGCTTTTTTGTTAGATCTTCCTACTCTTCCCCTTAGCTGGTGTAGATCACTCATCCCAAAATTCTGAGCATTGTTGATGATCATTGTATTAGCGTTAGCGATATCTAGCCCCGTTTCTATTATGTTCGTACATACAAGTACGTCATATTTTTTTTCTATAAAATTCCTTAGGGTCTCTTCTAGCTTTTTAGGATCCATCTGACCATGTGCCATAGCGACATCTATATCTGGGCACATTCTAGTGATCATCCCTGTTATAGAGGGAAGGGTTTTTACTCTATTATGAACAAAAAATACCTGTCCACCACGGTTGACCTCGTAGTAGATAGATTCTTTGATGATATCTTCATTGAACACTCTTCGTTCCGTATGGATCGGTTGTCGGTTAGGTGGTGGAGTTCTGATAATAGATAGATCTCTTGCTGCCATCAGTGAGAACTGTAAGGTTCTAGGAATAGGTGTCGCTGTGAGGGTCAGTGTATCTACATTGACCTTCATGTTACGCAATTTCTCTTTTGCTGCTACACCGAATTTCTGTTCCTCATCTATGACTAGTAAACCTAGATCTTTAAACTTTATTTTTTTATTTAGTATGGCATGCGTACCGATAAGAATGTCAATTTTTCCTTCCTGTAGACGTTCAAATATTTGTGTTTTTTCCTTGGCAGTTCTGAACCGATTGACATAATCCACCGTAACACCAAAATCCTTTAGCCTAGCTGTAAACGTCTGATTATGCTGGAGTGCTAATATGGTAGTCGGTACAAGGACAGCTACCTGTTTGCCTCCCACGACTGCCTTAAAAGCTGCTCTTAGTGCTACCTCAGTTTTACCGAATCCTACATCACCACAGACTAATCTATCCATGGGGTAGGCTTTCATCATGTCCTCTTTTACTGCCTTGGATGCTTCGTACTGATCTGGCGTGTCTTCGTAGATGAAGGACGCTTCTAATTCATTTTGTAGATATCCATCTGGAGGAAATGCATGTCCCTTAGATGCTTTCCTTTTGGCATATAGCTTGATGAGCTCTTTGGCAATATCTTTAACTTTTTTCTTGGTCTTCCTTTTTAGATTAGCCCAAGCATCGCCTCCGATCTTGTTCAGCTTGGGAGCTGTTCCGTCTTTGCCTACAAATTTAGATATTTTATGTAGTGAGTTGATACTTACGTATAGAATATCGTTATTAAGATAGATCAGTCGTACAGATTCTTGCACGTGGCCAGCGATATCTATTTTTTCTAATCCAGAATATCTGCCTACACCATAATCTATATGTGTTACAAAATCACCTGCCTGTAACTCTCTCAGCATCTTAAGATTTAGGGACTGTTCTTTTGTAAATCCTTTTTTCAGTCTATATCTGTGGAATCGTTCAAAGATCTGATGATCTGTTAGACAAGCTATCTTGTTTTCCTTGTCTATAAATCCTGCGTTGATAGATTTGAAGATTGGGATAAAACTAACCTTAGCATTTAGATCTTCGAAGATATTATAGAATCTTTCTATCTGTCTTTTGTTTTCTGTAAATATATAGTTCGTAATGCCTTCCTCTGTATTTATATTGAGTTCCTTGATTAGGAGGGAGAAATTCTTGTTGAAATTAGGTTGTGGTCTTGCTGTAAATTTTACTTCTGTATCACATTTGACAATCTGAGAACTGTTAGACAATAAGACGATATGATACTGCTCTATCTGTGAGATGATCTCACCCGGAATGATGAAGGCTCTTTCGTTGAATAATTTTTTCAGAGCTTCCTCATTTGTAGACTTTAGCGTCTCAGCAAATAGCAGCGCTTTATCATAGCAAGTCTGCAAACGCTCTAGCATTACATCTGGATCTTTCACCCAGATGACAGTGCCTGGGATAAGTGTACTAAATATAGATACTTTCTGCTCTTGTTTAAAATCGCTACCTAGATTAGGTACGATGGATACCTTTTTTATATTTTTTACAGAAAGCTGACTGCTAGGATTAAAGGTTCTTATACTTTCTACCTCATCATCGAATAATTCTACCCTGTAAGGCCACTCATTGCCGTAAGAAAAGATATCGACTATACCCCCTCTTATAGAAAATTGACCTGGTTCGTAGACAAAATCTACTCTGACAAATCCATATTCCACTAGTAAGTCTATAATGGTATCAACGTCTAAAGATTCTGCAACGGCAATAAGAATTTTTTTCTCATCGAGCCAGTGAGGATCTACCACCTTCTCAAAAATCGCTTCGGGGTAGGTGACGATAATAGCATTCTTCCCATCCTTGATGGACAACTTATTGACAGCCTCAGTTCTCAACAAGATATTGTTGCTATCTAGTTCTTCAAAATTAGTAGGTCTTCTGAAGGAATCTGGAAAGAATTGTGGTATAGTCTCGCTGATTATATTTTCTAATGTATTGTACACATAAGCCGCTTCTTCCTTGTCAGAAGCTATATAAAGATGAGTAGCATCAGAATTTTTGTTCAGTGAGGAGAGGACAAAGGAATCCAGAGCACCGACAATTCCTGTGAGTTTTATCTTTGTTGGTGTATCTTTAGAGAGGGATTCTGATAATTTTTTACAACTTGCAGAACCACTATATATGTCAAGCAATCTATCTAGATCGCTCAAAGTATTGGGAATTCAAAAAGTTAAAAATTTATGTAAACAATCTTAGGTTATACCCAGTCCATCGCTCCTACGAAAGAAGTGAATAGAAATGGTAACATTACCCAAAACCATTCTGGTAAAAATATCAAGAATGCTATAGTAAGCACAAGTGATACTAAAAATGCCAACCAAAATTTTCCCTTAGATGTTGTCTCGGTATTCATAGAAACGCTATTTTCGATGGCAAATCTAAGAACAAATTTTATATTTTACGGAATAATGAATAGATAGTCTGAGTATTGATCAAAATAGATAAGAAATATCACGCAAAAGTGCTCCTTTTTGGAGAATACACCATCATTTTGGGTTCTTCGGCCCTCTCTATACCACTAAGAAATTATTTCGGACGATGGATAAGAAAGAATGCAAATTCTGTACATGTAGAACATTTACGAAAACTATCAGCATATGTGGAGAAAGAAACAAACTTAAACATAGATGGAGATCTTATTTCTTCGTTATTGTCCACTGGTGATATAGAGTTCTCTGCTAATATACCAGTCGGATATGGTATGGGTAGTTCTGGTACTGTAGCAGCTGCCTTTTACGATTGTTTTGTTATCAAAGAAGCTGTAGATCTCAAGGAACTGAAGTCTATACTAGCGTCTATAGAATGTTATTATCATGGAAAGAGTTCGGGGATAGATCCATTGACAAGTTATCTTAATCTGCCTTTACTGTTTTATCCTGATGGAAATATAGAGCTTATAGAAGAGGAATTGGACTTGTCCGGTCTGAATATCTACTTACTCGACTCTGGAATGAAACGAAGTACAGCTCCATTGGTCCAGAAATTTATGGAGCAGAAAGAAAATGATCCTTTGTTTGCAGAAAAAGTAGGTCTATTATGTCAATATAATAACGAGATCATAACCAGGCTTACAGATGGCAAAAAGCAAGATATGTTTGATTTACTAAATAGACTGAGTAAGTTACAGTATGAGCATATGCAAAGTTTCATTCCAGAACATGTTAAGTCTCAGTGGGAAAAGACCTTAGACTCAGAAGATATCGCAATGAAATTATGTGGAGCTGGTGGGGGAGGATTCTATCTATTGTTTTCTAAGCAGCCGCTACTGAAAAATTATTTCACTTCTGAGCTGATTTGTATTAACCAGTAAATATTCAGAGGAATCCTTTTCTGGAAATTTTTTATAAAGGAAAAATGTTATAAACTTATTACCATTAGAGTTTGCTTAAAGGAAATGGTAGCCTTTTTCATTTCTACATTAGCATTGTGGATAAAAAAAAGCGGAAGACTAAGTCACTCCGCTGGTAATGCTGATATAAAGGGTGTTAAAATCTCAATATCAAAGGTTTTAAACTTTAGGTAAAGTATAAAGGTGAATTTATAACGTCAAGCTTAAGATATAAAGGTTGTTGCTGTCGCAACTTATACTATTGAGACGAGAAATAGAAAAAAAGTCACTTTCTGATCTTTATTTAGAGCTTTAAATATAAGTTACCATATAATTAACCAGAGTCTAACAAAAGAACCATGTATTGCAGTTTGTAAGTATACTATATAAAAAGTTCAGATAGGATGATACTTATTGTTCTTAGACAAATATTGAGAAAGATGGGACGGAACACCTATATGAAAGCATTTAAGTAGTTCTTAATAATGTAGTGTCAAGCTGAATTTATGCTATTCCTCTTCGTCAGAAGTGACAAGAAGATTTCTTTCTTTTAGGAAATTAAACCACTTGATAACTTTCTTGATGTCACTGATATATACCCTATCTTCGTCAAACTCAGGGAGAATTTTTTCAAAATATTCGAAAATTTCATGCGTGGGAGCATTAGTAGGTTTAGGTGGATTTGTATCCAACTGAGCCATCATCGTCTGGAATATTTTTTTCAGCTCAGTGGAATCTTCTAAGGTATAGATAGCAACAGTGCCTAGAGGTGTAAACTGATGTTTTCTCATAGAGCAAAATTTCACTTTACCACTATCCAGATTTTCGACAACAAGACCGTTAGATCTAGAAGTTATAAGTTTATAAACTCCTGGGAGACCGCTGACTGCTACATATGGTTCGAGATTCATCGTATAAATTTAGGCGCGAATGTAGGTATATTCTACCTAATAATACACTTATAACAGCCCATTAATTGTACTGGAGCTATAGTTTTTACAGAAATAAATAGGAACTTATCTATAATATCATTAAATATGTTGCAAGCCTATGAAGCTAAAGACATTCAGAACAACTGTTACCTTACTGTTGCTTGTCCTAATTACGGGACTCAGCTATCAGATCATCACAACTTCCCGAGAAAGGCAAATTCTGATCCATGATAATTCTGAGCTAAGTAATGTCAAATATGGAATGCTAAGTGTCCACGCATGGAAAGAGAAGATTGCGGATATCTTATCTAAAAAGGTTAGAGAATTTCAGCTTACAGCAAATAACAAGGAAGAATTAAGATCATTAGTCGCTAACGGTCTTTTCAAGCTTATCGATGAGGTGGAAGTTATTTTTGAGGAGCGGAATACTAAAAAGAGTTGGTTTAAGAAAACGATCACGGAGTTTATACAATCTATTGTATTGGAGTTTGACGAAATAAGGAAAAAGGTTCCAGAGCTTACGGAGATCATTTTAGCAGAGTTGGATAAATATGAGTCTAGAGAGAAGTTGAGAATTTTTATACAACATAAGATAGATGAGTTGGTGAAAAGAACTGTAGGGAAAGAAGACTTTCGCGAAGTAGAATTCCTGGCACAGAAGTATAGTTGTGGAAATATGAAAACTTGCATCGCTTATCTTAATGCAAGATTAGAGAAGATGGATCAGATGCAGAAAAGAAGATCATATTTTGTTATAGGGCTTTCTTTACTCTTCGTTTTTATCGTTTTCATAAAAAATAGTTTGATCGGCAAGTCCTTAATATGGCTTTCTATAGCTTTATGCTTAGTATTATTAATGGGAGGTGTACTAACACCTATGTTAGACATAGATGCAAGGATTGACCGTTTTGAATTTGAGTTGCTATCAGAACAAATTGTATTTGAGAATCAGGTACTTTTCTTTCAGAGTAAAAGTATCTTCGAGGTAGTGAAGATATTGTTTGGAGGTATTGAATTATCTTCTAAGTTGATCGGAATCATGATTTTTATTTTTAGCATCATATTCCCTTTTCTAAAAATATCAACATCTATAGTTCTTTTGAGAAAACCTAGTTTGATTAAAAATAGGTGGATACGTTTTTTTGGTCTCAGATCTAGTAAGTGGTCTATGGCAGACGTTATTGTTGTAGGCATATTTATGGCCTTTATTGGCTTCAGAGGAATTATCAATAACCAGTTAGAGCAGCTGGAACAAATGAGTGGAAATATAGAAGTATTCACGACAGATAATTCTTCCCTGAGTATAGGATTTATATTATTTCTGACTTTCTGTTTAGCAGGATTAGCTATCTCTAGTATGCTAGAAAGTAGATATGAGATCAGGTGGATTCCTAAGGAGGAAGTAGCGAAGAAAACAGGGGGTTGATTTCTAGCCATGTCATTTTATTTATCGTGACTTCCTGTTTCACCGTAGCAACAGTCAGAGAATGACGCTATTTAAAATAAAGAAGGATCACTAATGACTTTATTTTAGGTCCTCATTAGTAATCCTTAAATTAATAATTTACTTCTTTTGATAGCCACCCCAAAGGGTTGCTGCCATGGTTACATTAAGCGAGTTGCCCATATTTTCATTTAAAGTATAGTTGTAGTCTGCCATAATTCTTACGTGACCTAGCTCATATCCTAATCTAGGACTGATTCCGACACTTCTTTCTGTTCTTCCTATCTGCTCTCCCTCTTCATCTCTGATGACAGTACGTGTCTGGGTATTATAGCCGACTCCTAGACCAACAAATGCTCTTTTAGCTGAGCTAGAGCTAAAATATTTATCAACATTCAGAGAGTTATTAGTTATGAAATCAAAATCAAAATCATCGCTTATTATATTGCTGACATAGCCACTAAAACCTTGAGTATAGCCGATAGATAATTTATCCTTAACATTAAATCGTACACCCATAGCAAATGTAAATCCCGAATCCGAATTGGATAATCCATTGACATTAGAATAACCTATACGGATAGCATCCCATTCCCAATCGGTATAAGATGGTGCTTGTGAAAATAAAGAAATACTTGCAAAGGATAAGAATAAAACGATGAAGTTTAGTTTGATTAGTTTTTTCATGATGCTTCTTTTTTATTGAATAATATGTCACTGATATTTATCAGCACTATTAGTATAGGTAAAGATACATACAGATGGTTGCCTTGTAAAAATATATCGGTAGTTAATACTTTGTTAAGGCGTGATTGGCTCCAGAAAAATTCTTTCCAGTAGTAAGAAAGTCTAAGTATTAATTAGGATAGGGTAGCGTAATTTGTTTAGGTTTATAAGCACCCCAGAGTGTAGCTGCGAAAGTAAGATTATATAATCTACCTACTCCCTCCTTAAAAGCATGGTGATACTCTAGCATAGTTCTAAAGTGATTAAATTCATAACCTACGCGAGGTGATAGACCCACAGATAATCGAGAATTATTAGAACGGAAAAGATCTCCGTTTCTAACCTCAAATGCTTGCCATAGATAAAGACCTATTCCTATACCCAAGAAAGCTCTATTTGCTGAGTTCCCCTTAAAATAATAATCAGAGACCAATGAAATATGCGAATTTTGTATCATATCATAATTCTCATTATTCCTGTTATATATGAAGAGACTAGAACCTTGGCTATAACCTATGGAGGACAAATCAGATATATTATATCTTACCTCCGTTTCTACCAAAAATCCTGTTCTATTAGCACCTGCGTTGCTAATGTTAGAAACGCCGATTCTTACAACATCCCATTCCCAGTTCGTGTAGGAAGGAGCTTGAGAAATAAGGAATTGTTTAATAAAATATAAGTGAAAAATAATAAGAGGATTTTCATGGAATTTGACATGACTATACGATTTGTTTTCTACATAATTATATCCTAAGATAGTAAAAACTTCTTGATATCGACATAAATATATTTGACAGAAATTACAACGCGCTGAATAGTTTTTATTAATAAAACATTTTTCAGGCTATAAACTAAAGGAGGGTATTATATGTAAAGAGAGTTCTTTCAGCGCTAATGAAAAACAGAAGAAGATAAGTCCATAGCTGATTGGAATTTACCCATATCTAAATCTGTGGCTATTTCGTTTTTATCAAAATAATTTATCATCTTTTCCATAGGCATATTACCCGTTAGGTCATCTTTAGCCATAGGACAGCCTCCATATCCTTTTATAGCTCCATCGAAACTTCTACAACCATTGACATAAGCAGCATGTACTTTTTCTTCCCACTTGTCTGGGGTCGTATGCAGATGTGCATTAAATTCTACATCAGGGAAAAGAGGTATAAGATTAGAAAAAAGATAACTGATATTTTCTGGTGAGGAGACACCTATTGTATCGGAAAGAGAAAACTTCTTAATTCCCATGCTATACAATTTTCTGATATAGCTCTTTACAATTTCTACATTCCACTCATCGCCGTAAGGATTACCAAATCCCATAGATATATATATAAGGAGTTCTTTGTCGTTTTTTATCGTGATGGCTTGGATATCTGCAACGCGTTGGAAAGATTCTTCTATCGTGGCGTTCGTATTTCTAAGTTGGAATGTTTCCGATATGGAAAACGGGTATCCCAGAAAATCTATTTCATCAAAGACTACGGCATCATGGGCACCACGCCGATTAGCAACTATGGTAGAGAGTTTAGAAGTGGTGGAACTGAGATCTAATAACTTAATAAGATCCGCAGTATCTTTCATCTGCGGTATCGCCTTGGGAGAAACAAAACTTCCCACGTCTATATTATAGAATCCTACTTGGAGCAATTCATTAATATAGCGAGCTTTTACCTCTGTCGGTATGAACGCTTTGATGCCTTGCATGGCATCCCTTGGACATTCTATGAGTTTGAGTTTATCCAATTTTTATACTTGCGATTTGTACGTTTTTTTATCTATGACCATCTTAGCAATAACTTCTTTTAGTATCTCAGAAGTACCGCCGCCGATGGGACCTAGTCTACTATCTCTAAACATTCTTGCGAGCGGGTATTCTTCCATATAACCGTAGCCACCTAGATATTGTAAACAATCGTATATAACCTGATCGGCTACTCTTGTAGATTGTAATTTTGACATACAAGCCTCTTTTACAACATATACATTTTTGTCCAGATTTGCTGCTACTTGATAGTTAAAAGCCTTGACAATTTCTACCTCTGTCGCCATCTCGGATATACGATGTCTCAGTGCTTGGTATCTATCTATTGTCTTTCCAAATGCTTTTCTTTCAGACATATATTGTAGTGTATACTCTATGGCATATTCTGCTCGAGCATGTGCATTGACACCCATGATAAGTCTTTCTAGCGCAAAGTGTTGCATCACATAGTAGAAGCCTTTTCCGGGTTCGCCCATTAGATTACTGGTTGAAATTTTGACATTATCAAAAGCAATTTCTCCTGTATCGGATGCTCTCCATCCTAGCTTATCCAGCTTGTTTGCACTTACTCCTGGCGTATCTCTATCTACAAGAAATACTCCCATAGCCTTAGGATTATCCTCTATTTCCATCTTGGCGATAACGATGAGATAATCGGAATAGATACCGTTTGTAATAAAAGTCTTAGAACCGTTAATAATATAATGGTCGCCTTCTTTTACGGCAAGTGTTCTCATGGCTCCTACATCAGATCCTCCGAATGGTTCGCTTATACACAGACATCCTATCATATCTCCGGCGATACTTGCAGAAAGATATTTTTGTTTAATCTCTTCAGATCCTTCTGCATTAAGGTGTGTCATAGCAAGATAGGCATGAGCCCATAAGGCAGCAGCAAATCCTCCAGAGTTTATTCTTTGTAATTCTTCTAGAAATATGATGGTGTAAAATAAATCTAAATCCATACCGCCATATGCTTCAGGATACTTGATCCCGAAGTATCCCATCTGACCTAGCTTAGGCCAGATCTCTCTGGGTATTGTCCCCTCCTCTTCCCACTTATCTAGATGTGGCACTACCTCTTTTTTCAGAAATGTCCTTAATCCTTCTCTAAATAAATTATGCTCCTCTGTGAAATATTGCTGATACATGTTTCTTTTATGTTATTAAATTAGAATACTTGTTGTAAGTTTATTTTTATGTCAAATGGCTTGCCTAATCTAGACAGATAAGTATGACCGTAATGTTTGTTGAACGCGTAGATTCCTTTTTCTGTAAAATGCGGAACAATGGTACTCCATACCATTTTTTCAGCCTGCTCATTGCGCTTTACAGATCTTACCGATTTCTGCGATACCCAGTAGAATGTAACCATCCAAGCATTGACAGCAAGCTGATAATACAGTCCTGGATAAGGCTCTTCTCTCATGTTACCTAGTTCTATGGCAAATGCAAATGCTTCCATGTTTCTTTTTATAGAAGTCTCTGACCAGATGTTCATAACTCTTTTTACTGCACCATGACCTAATACTGACATATCTCTAAAAATGAACGGATATCTGTCTTGTAATACTCCACAAGTATTTACATCTAAACTAAGATTAGAAAAGGCTGGATAATCTTTTCTAGCTCGCTGCATTCTTTTTACTTCCTCTACCATTGCTCTCACAATGTCATTCAGTATGTGCTCTTTATACTTATAATGGTAAGCAAGATTGCCACGACTCATGCCACATAGTTGCGCAATATCTGCTATAGTAATAGAGTGATAACCTCTATCATTAAAGGCAAGTAGAGCAGATTCTATGATTCTTTGCTTCGTATCCATAAGGCAGTTGTAACTAGTTATGAAATTATCTTTTAGTTACAAAGACTAATATATAAAATTATTTTAGTCGCGTAAGACTAATTTAGAGAAATTATGAACTTTTGTCTTCGATTAATTTTATTACAAAATCCTTAAGGGCTTTCCGATCATAGAATAGTGCGTCGCACTGGTCTATGTCCACACAAGTATGGCAGCCTGAAGAAAATACCATGTGCATTTCATCTTAGTTAATATTATAGATCAGTATGCCATCAACTCGTCGATCTTCACCCTTAGCTTTTCTGCCGATGGTATCATGGTCTCCTCTAGTACTGAATTAAGTGGAATCGCAGGCATGTTTTCTGAGCCTACAGTTATCACAGGTGCATCTAAGGCGTCAAAACAATGTTCCTGTATCATACCTGCTAAACTTCTCGCAAATGAATTGTTGACAGGTTCTTCGGTCAATACAATACAGCGATGTGTTTTTCTTACAGACTCAAATATAGATACTTCATCTAGTGGGTACAGGGTTCGAAGGTCTATAATTTCTACATTTTCTTGTAGATCCTTTGTAGCATTGATCGCCCAGTGTACGCCCATACCGTAGGATATAATCGTAAGCTGAGTGGCGTTATCTCGTTCTATAATTTCTTGTACTACTTTAGCTTTTCCGAATGGCAGAATATAATCTTCTGCGGGTTCTACAGACATGGCCATATCGGTTCCTTTTACCTTAGACCAGTATAATCCTTTATGTTCTAAAATTACAACTGGATTAGGATCGTGATAGGCTGCTTTCAACATACCTTTTAGATCTGCACCATTACTAGGGTAAACGATTTTGATACCTCGTATATTTGTCAATACGGATTCCACACTAGAAGAATGATATGGTCCCCCACTGCCATAAGCTCCTATAGGAACTCTCAGAATCATGCTTACAGGCCACTTGCCATTACTCAGATAGCAGGATCTGCTCACCTCAGTAAACAACTGATTAAGTCCCGGCCAGATGTAGTCGGCAAATTGTACTTCTACGATTGGCTTAAGACCTACAGCGGACATACCTACAGTGGATCCCACAATAAATGCTTCTTGGATAGCAGTATTAAACACCCGATCGTCACCAAATTTCTGGGCTAATGTTGCTGCTTCTCTAAATACACCGCCTAATCTAGCGCCTACATCTTGGCCGTATAGTAGACATTCTTTATGTTCTCGCATAAGTTCTTCCACCCCTAGCAATGCACAATCCACCATGACAACTTTCTCAGCTCCTTCAGGACTGACATTCCCCACTTCTTCTATTATAGGCGTAGGGACAAAGTCATTAGTAAATAAATCTTCTGGTATAGGATCTTCAGCTTTTAGCGCTAACTTAAAATCTGCTGCTACTGTTTTCTTTGCTTTATTTTCGATGTATTTTATAGAACGATCAGAAATACCAGCTTTAGATAAATGTTTTTTGAAAACGGGGTAGGGATCTTTTTTGCGAGCTTCTTCTAAGTCATCACGATACCATTCCATTCTTACACCAGAGGTATGATGATTAAGTAAAGGAACCTCAGCATGGATAAGAAAAGGTCTCCTTTCTTTTCTCATAATTTTTAAGACGCTTTGTATAGTTGTATAACTTTCTATAAAGTCTGCTCCGTTAATTGTTATCGCTTCTAGGCCGAGGAATCCTTGCGCGTATTCTCTAGCGTTCTGAGATCTAGTTTCTTCAGCATTAGCAGAAATGTCCCAGCCATTATCTTGTACCAGATAAAGAATAGGTAACTGTTTAAGAGAGGCCATCTGAAATGCCTCAGCTATCTCACCTTCTGTTACAGATGCGTCCCCTAGGGAACAGACAGTGATAGGAAAATCTCCGTCATCGATGCCTAGTTTTTCTTTATACTGCATACCCATGGCTGCTCCCGTAGCGGGAATAGCTTGCATACCAGTTGCAGAAGACTGGTGCGGTATCTTAGGTTTGTCATCATCCCGAAGACTTGGATGAGCATAGTAGGATCTACCTGCAGAAAATGGATCATCTTTTTTTGCTAGCAATTGCAGCATAAGATCATAGGGTCTTAGATCCATAGCAATAAGCATAGCATCATCTCTGTAATACGGAAAAGCAAAATCTTGCGGTAGTAACTGCATGCCCATAGCAACTTGCACAGCTTCGTGTCCTCTAGATGTTGCATGAACATATTTAGAAACCAATTTAAAATTTTCTTCGTACAATTCTGTCATTGCCTTAGCTTGACAAAATTTTGAAAACCCTTCTTTTAGAATTTTGGGATCTAGCGTATGCTTTTTACTTTTAGCGCTTGTTTTTTCTTTTTTTGTTGTACTTGTATCTTTCTTCTTTTTCTTCTTAGTCATATCGTTTTACATTATTCCGAACTGCTGAAAGTGATGTGTAAAATGTTTGTTATTCATCAGTTTCCATTCGTACTTATCTAACATTCCGAACATTGGGTTCAGTAGTTTTCCATTAGGGTTTTCTTTGTAGAAATTTTCCGCTTTATCAAAGGCTATCCAAAAAGCTTTCTTGGCTTCTTCGAAATGCTCGTATCTTAAATCTTCAGCCTGACCTTTTTTAAGCAAAGGATGTTCATAATTCTTAGGCATAGCTTTGTAGTTCCATAAGCTATCTTGATATTTTTCTAGTCGATCTTCTGGTGTTATTATTTCAGTTTTGATTTCTCCTAAGCCTAACTGAAAAAAGTACTCAAAATGTTCTAGTAGATGCTGAGCACTCATGTGCCCCCATTCAGCTTTAGTGTCAGCAGTAAGTGCTTCTATCTTCTCATGTATGTTTTCTCTTGTTGCTTCTAGAAAAGGACTTTTCTTACTTACAAGGGTAAGTATGACCGCCGTTGCAACAAGTTCATTGTCCTGGTCAAAAATCTCTTCATACCACTTCACCACACCGCATGGATGTTCTTTTCCTCTACTATCTCTTTCTACTTTTTCTTTACAGGTCAATCTTACTTGGATCGTATCATTATGATAGATCGGTCGTATAAATCTACAGGTATCTAAACCATAATTAGCACCTACTGGTCCTTTAGCAGGATTGACAAATAAACCAGCAGCAGCAGATAATAAGAAGTAACCATGTGCTGCACGTTTTTCGAATATACTTCCTTCTAGTGAGGTAATATCTGTGTGTGCATAAAATACATCCCAACTAAGATTAGCAAAATTCTGAATATCAGAATCCGTAATCGTTCTTTTATGGGTACGTATCGACATACCTGGTTCTATATCTTCAAAATGATATTTGAAAGGATGTTTTTCGGCTTCCACTACTTTTCCGCCAGGTTGATATATTCCTGTTATTTTAGAAAGCGTTGTAGGTGTTCCTTGGATAGCGCAACGTTGCATGTAATGTTTGATACCTCTCATGCCACCCATCTCTTCTCCACCACCTGCTCTGCCGGGCCCACCGTGCACTAGGTAGGGTAGAGGGGAACCATGTCCGGTACTGTACTTGGCCATTTCTCTATTGATGACCATTATTCTTCCGTGATGTGTTGCAGCTTCTAGCGTAAAATCTCTTGCCATATCATCGTCGAAAGTTGCTATGCTACATACCAGCGAACCTTTCCCTAAGTGTGTCAATGCAACTGCATCTTCGAGCCTATCGTAAGGCATGATCGTACTCACTGGTCCAAAGGCTTCTAACTCATGCACTGATGTATTATTAAATGGATCTTTTTCTAAAAGTACCATAGGGCTCAGAAACGCACCTTTGTCAAAATCAGCATCTATAAGATCTATTTTGTCTAGAGAACCATATACCATTTCTGCCGTTTCAGTAAGCTTCTTCACTTGCGCTGTAACTTCTTCTACCTGATCTCTACTTGCAAGCGCACCCATCCTTACGCCTTCAGAAGTAGGGTTTCCTATGGCTACTTTAGACAGTGCTTTTCCTAGGTATATCTGTACATCTTCTACCAGTTTTTCTGGAACGATAATTCTTCTTATAGCGGTACATTTCTGACCACATTTCGTCGTCATTTCTTTTCGTACCTCCTTTATAAATAAGTCAAATTCTGGTGTGCCAGGAACGGCATCAAGTCCAAGAACGGAGGCATTAAGAGAGTCTGCTTCCATATTGAATGGAACTGCTTCTTCTATAATTCTGGGATGCGCCTTGAGCATTCTTCCCGTTGTTGCAGAACCGGTAAAGGTGACAACATCTTGTGAATCTACCCCATCCAATATTGTTCTTGCCGAACCACATAAAAGTTGTAGCGCCCCCTCTGGCAATATACCAGAAGCAATCACTTCACGCACAACTGCCTCTGTAAGGAACGAAGTAGCTGTTGCAGGTTTTACAACTGCAGCTACACCTGCCATCCAGTTAACAGCACATTTTTCGAACATACCCCATACTGGGAAATTGTATGCGTTGATGTGTATAGCAACGCCTCGCTTAGGAACCATGATGTGATGTCCCATAAAGCTACCACCTCTAGAAAGATCTATCGCATCTCCATCTACATGATAAGTCTGATTTGCAAAGTTTTTTCTCAGAGAAGCATTAGCAAAAAGATTACCGAAACCTCCCTCTATATCTACCCAGCTGTCTGCCCTTGTAGCACCAGTACGATAACTTACTTCATAGAATTGCTCTTTTCTTTTAGTAAGATACAATGCAAGTTTTTTCAGCATGTTTCCCCTTTCCTGGAAAGTCATCTTACGAAGCGTATTGCTTCCTTTATCTCTACCGTACTTTAGTACTTGAGGAAGATCTAAACCTTTTGCTGTGGCAGTAGCGACAACATCTCCTGTCACGGCATTAAATAGTTGGGCACCATCTCCATCTCCTTCTACCCAGCTGCCCATTACATAATTTCCCAATTTCATTTCAGTAATTTTATATGTAAAAATTTATACACCTTCTATAATAGCTGCATAGCCTTGACCTACACCGACACACATAGTTATAAGAGCGTATTTTTTATTTTGTTCTTTAAGTTCTATTGCTGCAGAGAGCGCCATCCTTGCTCCAGTAGCTCCTAGAGGATGACCTATTGCTATGGCGCCACCATTAGGATTTATCCTAGGGTCATTATCTTCTAGTCCCCAAGATCTTATACAAGCTAATGCTTGCACCGCGAAAGCTTCGTTGAGTTCTATAACATCCATCTGGTCCATAGTCAATCCTGCTTTTTCTAAAGCTTTGTTAGATGCCATTACAGGACCTATTCCCATAATTCTAGGTTCTACGCCGACTACTGCTGAGCTAATGATTTTCGCCATTGGTTTAAGGCCATATTTTTTGACAGCAGTTTCTGATGCTATAATTGTTGCTGCTGCGCCATCATTAAGACCAGATGCATTACCTGCTGTTACGGTACCGCCTTCTCTTCTGAATGCAGGTCTCAGTTTTCCTAATATTTCTGCAGTCGTTCCCGCTCTGATAAACTCATCATCAGAAAAGATGATCGGTTCTTTTTTTCTTTGAGGGATTTCTACAGACACAATTTCTTTCGCCAGCCTTCCTGATGCTTGAGCTTTAGCAGCTTTTTGTTGAGACCAGGCGGCGAAGGTATCTTGATCTTCTCGTGAGATTTGGAATTTGTCAAATAAATTCTCTGCCGTCACACCCATACCATCCGAACCATACATCTCTTCCATCTTAGGGTTAACAAACCTCCAGCCAAAACTGCTATCATGCATCTGAGCATCTCTTCCAAATGGCTTAGATACTTTAGAGATCACCCAAGGTCCTCTGGTCATATGTTCTACACCACCAGCAATAAATAAATCGCCATCTCCCGCCTTGATCGCTCTGTTAGCATGTATGATAGATGAGAGACCTGAAGAACATAATCTATTGACTGTTTCTCCTGGAACGGAGTAAGGGAGACCTGCTAGTAGCAAACTCATTCTTGCAAGGTTTCTATTGTCTTCTCCAGCTTGGTTAGCACAGCCCATGATGACATCATCATAGGCATCTTTAGGAATATTAGTATTTCTGTCTGTTACTTCTTTGATCACTATCGCACCTAGGTCATCTGTTCTTACAGTGGAAAGTGTTCCTGTAAATTTACCAATAGGTGTTCTTATACCGTCTATTATATATGCATCCATAGGTAGGATCTTTTTGTTTAGATTTTAGCAATATGATATATACCTCAAAAGGGTTAGATGATCGATAAGGTGCAATCGCCTAATTCCAATTCTGATAAAATTAACTAACAATCGTTAGTAAAACAAGTTTAAACTAACATTTGTTAGTTTGGTTCCCAATTGTTATCAGATGGGGCGTAAAATCCAAGGCTTTTTTAGTAAGAAATCATGTTCAATTATTTGTCGCACTCTTCCACTTTAGTTAAACTCACTGTTTTACATTTAGGAGAAAATATGAATCTTAAAACTAATTAATATTTACTTATGATATTGGAACTAGGCGCAGAAAAAAGTAAGCGCTTAAAACACCTTTGGAATAGATGTAGTAGAGCTTATCTAAACTGTTTTTGGGTAAAAGCCAGCAAGGTTAAGATCTTTTGCTTTAGCCAAATATCTACAGGTGAAAAAACTCCTAGAGGAATTATATTTTTTAGTATTTCAACTCGTTGGGAAAGAATTGTAGATGAGCGATGGCTTCGTGTGAGCAACATGAAAGGTGGGAATGTAATGACCAGTCCGTGAGGAGCTTCTCGAGGTAGGCTGGGGACCAAGCGAGCAGCGCGCCAGCAATACTGCGACCTGAGGAGGGGTGGTTTTTGTGTTGTAGCCGCGAAGGACACACCCCATAATATATTACTATCTAGTAATGCCGTTCAGTAAAATTTTTTTCATCTCGTCAGCAAGGGTTTTATTATCGCTTACTCGTTTTTCGGAATTCCATGCATATAGATTCCTGAGGGTAGAGAGGATAGAAAATAATATTACCTCCACATTCAGCGAAACTAATTCTTTGTTTTTTATTCCTTTCTTAATAATCTTTCTAAAGTTGTTTTCGTAGCTGTTACGCATATCTAGAAAGTAGGATAGATCAGGTTCCTCCAGATGCATCCAATCATTGTTCATGGAAGATAGAATATGAATATTGTTCAGTGTTATGTCGACATGTAATTCTATGAGCTTATTCAGTTTTTCTATGGTCTTAGACTTAGAGGAAACTATTTTTTTCATCCCTTCGGTAAACTGTTCAGCAACTTGTATAATGATAAGAGAAAGAATTTCTTGTTTAGAATTTATGTGGTTGTAAAGGCTGGCAGCTTTTATCCCTAATTCTTCGGCTAGATCTCTCATCGAAACTGCGGTGTAACCCTTCTCACTGAAGAGTAGTGCTGCTGCACTTAGTATGGCCTCTTTCCTATTTTGCTTTTTCATTTCTATCCTAAAGGTAAAAGGTTTTATTAAAGTTCTTATCACGTATCTCAATGGTCCGGAAATAAAAGATGATGAAGAATAGAATAAAGTAGATGTGTAAACTGGTATAAAAAGCTGTAATCAAGCTCTTAACATGATTACACAAAACGCATTAATGATTACGAGATGGTATTTTAAACTGTTTTATAAAAAAAGAATTTTTGCAACTTAACACATTACCGAATAAAGTCTATTTGAAGATCAGCAAAAAAAAAACATGGAATTTTTTTTAGGCAAATCGAACAATATCCTAACTAACGGACTATAGTAGATGAATTCAATGTATGAACCGTGTAAGAGAAATGAAGAAAGTTTGAATACTAGTCATACACATTATTTAACTAAAACATATATAACTATGAGAAATGAAGAGATAAGAAGCGCATTACAAGATCTGATCATCAGACTTCAAGATGCAGAGAAAGGATATAACGAAATCAAGAAGGCGACTTCTAATCCAATTTTAATGGACTGGATGCAAAAATATGCAGATGAAAGACATTCTTTTCACAGAGATTTAGAATTGGAAAGTTCAAAATTAGGTGGGGATCCAGAAGTAAAGACAAGTTTCTTAGGTGACTTACATAGGATGTTTATAGATATTAAAATCAATAATACAGAAGATTCTGTTGTTGCAATTGTAGATGAAATAGAAAGAGGGTCTGACACGCTGATAGAGGATTACGAAAAGATTATTAAAGATGTAGAGATGCCTCAAGATCTAAGAAAATTACTAGAAGCCCAGAAATGGAAAATAAATGCAGAAAAAGAAACGCTGCTAGAACTAAGAGCACACTTTGAGAAGCCTCATGAGACGCAACCTGTATAAATAAAAATATATAAATTACAATACATTGGTATAGAATTGTACTTTAGCATCATTACTTTTTGTAGTGGTGCTAATTTTTTTTAGTCAATTATTCTATTGACTATAGTAAGAAAACATTTCTCTGTCAGCAGACCAATTAATTCTTTATCTTTTACGACAGGTAGACAACCTACTTTATTTTTTAGCATTAGATTCAGCGCTTCTTTTATAGATGTTTCAGGGGATACAGATTCCAGATCACTGACCGTAACCATGACTTGTTCTACTGTAATCGACTTTCTAGTTTTATTGTTTTTGACGAGATGTTTCAGCATGACCTTAGAAGTAACAAGACCTTCTAGATTTCCTTTTTTATCTTCAACAGGCATATAATTAAGACTCTTCCATTCCATAAGTTCTGCTACTAGATCGATGATATCTTCTTTTTGTACGGTGAACAGATCTGTAATCATAAAATCAGAGACGATTAGATGAGAGGTTTTGTAATCTTTGAGATCATTTATAGTGGGCATAGGCCAGGTATGTACGGGTTTGTTAGTAGCTTGTTGTTTTAGCATAAATGCGGTTAGCGTTGCTAGTGCTGCATCCTCATTCAGTTCTTCTCTAAGTGCGGTATAGGAGCGCAACATCCATCTGGCGCCATTCATATGTTTTTTAGCACGCTGTTCTATGATACCTATATATTTATTTATATCTCCCTTGTTTACTTTTCTGCTGGCAAGACCTTTTCTTGCAGCAGGTGCGATCTCTTTTAGAATGAGGTCGCAGACACCTATTTTTTCTTCTTTGAACCAGTTAAATTTACTATCTATACCGAATCTTGCCGCCTTGCCAAAGTTATCTCTCACATCAGCAAAACTTAGCATTTTTCTTATATCATCTATCTTATCTCCATAGTATATCATTGCGCCTAACCATAAAGCGGCGTTGGCTATTTCGTCCACCTGAGTTGGTCCAGCCGGGATAACTCTGTTTTCTATTCTTAGATGTGGCTTACCATTATCACTTATTCCATAGCAGGGTCTATTCCATCTGTATACAGTAGAGTTGTGAACCTGCAGTGCTCTGAGTTTAGGAATTTCCCCTTCCTCTAACAACTCTAGAGATTTTTCTTTGACATCAGAACTTATCAACACTCTAAACCTAGCTATATCTTCTTTATATATTTCCAGGATAGATTTATCTAACCAGTCTTTTCCGAAACTTACACGTGCACTTCGTTCTCTCATGTGCTCATGTGTAGAGCGTGTGTCGAGTGATTGCTGAAAAAGTGCGATACGACTTTCGTGCCACAGGCGTTTGCCAAACACCAAAGGAGAGTTAGCAGAAATAGCCATAACAGGAGCGGTGATTGCTTGCGAAATATTATAATAATGCGCAAATTTATCGGGGTCTACTTGCAGGTGAACTTGGAAGCTTGTATTGACCGCTTCTAGTAAGGGCGAATCATGTTTTACGAGAAGCTCGTCTATACCTACTAATCTCAATTCGAAAGAGCTTCCAATTTGCTGATCCGAAATGCTTTCTATTAACGCATGGTATCTTTTCTTAGGGGTTAGGTTTTTGAGGACCATATGATATTTCCTAAGGGTGGGAAGGATGCCTGTTAGCATATAATGTGTATCTAACTTATCTAGTTTTTTCTGGATCTTAGATAGCTTATTTGCGTTTTCTTTGGCCATCTGGCTGAAGCAATTTCCTTTCAATTCGCGGGGATCCATGTTGGTTTCTAGATTGAACTTTGCTAGTTCAGTTTCTACCCAAGGATATTCCTTCATAGTATCTAGAGCCTCCATGGCTATACAAGCAGGCTTGAATGAGTCAGCTTTGACCAATACCATTTCTTGCTCTGCTCCTATTCTTGTTATACCAGAATCGAACATGCCTTTCTCCAGCATAATGCTCAGTGCCTCTACATCATTCAATAAGGACTTTACAAAGGCTTGCATTTTCCTTTTGTTTGTAAGCTTAGATACTTTTTGTTCTCCCATTAGTAAATTATTTTACATGATACACAAATCATAAATACCAATATGAGAATAATATTGGAAGATTCAATTTAGGAAAATCCAATAATATAGCTGCATATTCGTTTTTAGAAAATGCAAATGATTAGAAATACGTATTATTTTATAGGAATTTGTCTGTTTAGTATTGCTTTTTCGGCTTGCGGGAAGGACGAGCAGAGTCTTTTTCAGATACAGATGGAGGCGGAATTTAATCTTCCTGCAGGACTAAATACCTTAGAAACGCATTATTTTTATCCTACTCAGGTAGGAAATAGCAGCATAAACATACCTACTAACTACAATCTTTTCAGATCTAATGCTGGCATTAGTGAGCAACGGATAAGTGCTATATTGGCAAATCGAAGTAGCCTGATTGCTATTTTTGGAGAGAATTTAGAGTTTATAAATTCTGTCTCTATGTGGGCATACCCAGTGGACTCCAATGAAGGTATAGAGATCTTTTATCAGGATATCATCGAGTTTGGCAATAGGAGTGAGTTGCGTTTATTTCCCTCTATTGCTAATGTAAAAGAGGTCATCGCGCTAGACGAAGTTGTTATAGAATTGCGACTGATTATGCGCTCTTTTACCAACCAGAATATTGACATTAAAGTAGATCTTGATTTTTCTGTCTTTGAGGAGCAGTGAGGATAGTGTAATTTACATAATCGCCTCGGCGACTAGGCTTTCACTTAACGTAAATATTGCTCTAAATCCCTAAACAAGCTAAGGCGAGGGGATAGTTGCTGAGTGGGAATAATAAGCGCAAGTAAACCTCGGACTACTCACTAATCTTACTCATTAGCTAAAAACCAAAACAAACTTCTTACCTTTGCAATCACCCAATACAACATATGAAAAATACCGACTCGCAACCCATCATTATTTTCGATTTCGGAAACGTACTCATCGACCTAGACTACTCTAAGGCCATAGCATCATTTAATAAGCTACTAAAGACGGACTGGAATCTTACGGATCAGTTGCCACATAGGCTTGTGGAATGGATTAATGTTTTCGAATCTGGAATGCTTGCTGAAGAGTCATTTCTCTGGAAATTTCAACACAATTTTGATACAAATCTTGATCCTACAGATATCATCAGTGCATGGAATAGCTTGCTCGTAGGGATGCCTTCTGAGCGGTTTCCATTCTTATTAGAATTGAGAAAAAAGTATAAAACTTATTTGCTAAGTAATACCAATAGTTTACATATCAGCTGGATAAGAAATTATCTAAAAAAGGAACATCAGGTGATGAATTGGGAAACTGATTATTTTGAAAAAGTTTTCTATTCTCATGAGATATTATGCCGAAAGCCTGAGCGCTTAATTTACAAATATGTAATGCAACAGATAGGGGGTAAGGCTTCTGATATTATATTTATAGATGATGTGGAGGAAAATATTATCGCTGCAAATGCTGCCGGCTGGTATGGTGTGTTGCATAAGCCAGCAGATCGGATAGAGGATAAGTTAGATGGGTATATTGCTTCATGGACAGAAAACAGAAAAAACCTTGGGTAATCTTACGCCAGATATGGCACTCGCTAAGTTGCAAAAGTATTGTGCTTACCAAGATCGCTGTCACTACGAGGTCCGTACGAAATTGCTCCAGCTAAAGGTATACGGCGATGATCTAGAAGAGGTGATTGCCGATCTGATCAAAGATAACTACCTCAATGAAGAACGTTACGCTCAGTCCTTCATTAGAGGGAAGTATCGCATGAAAAAATGGGGTAGGCGAAAAATTCTACAAGAACTGAAGTTCAGAAAAGTAAGTGCCTACTGTATAAAAAAAGGACTTAAGGAGATAGATGAGGAAGAGTATAAGAATAACCTTAGATCTATAATCAGAGCTAGATTAGCTAAGTATACCCTGCCGCTAGACTATATGAGTAAGCAGAAAATAAAGGCCTTCTGTTATAACAAGGGATATGAGCCTTCAGAAATTCAAACTGTACTGGAAGAAGAGAGATGACAATACCCTAAGACTTCCTGTGTAATTATACTATAAGCAAGGGGTCTAGGGATTGAGGAAGATATTTTTTGGTTTACTTATTATCAAGTAACTTTACTGATAATATTAAAACTGAACTACGTATCTTTTTTATATTGGAGTAAATATTAGAGACTATGGCTCCTTTTTTTACTAATGATGCGGTTGTACTAGGAATTCTTATTTCTATTCTAGCTGGTATTTTTTATACTGATTCCTTACCTTCTCCAGGGTGGAAAAAATTCTACACCATCATTCCGGGCCTTTTGTTATGTTATTTTATTCCAGCTTTGCTTAATTATCCATTGGGATTAATCGCACCCCACTGGTACGATGATGGAATCTTAGAACTTGTAAAACAATCCAACATAGGTGAAATAGGAAAAATGTCTTATGATGAAATTACAGCAGCGCTCAGAGATGCGGGTGTTACAAATGACCAACTTAAGCCCTTTCAACATCATTCTCAGTTATATTTTGTGGCTTCTAGATATCTGCTACCGGCGAGTCTTATTTTACTTTGTCTTGGTATAGATCTGAAGGGAGTATTTAATCTAGGACCCAAGGCACTTATTATGTTTTTCACTGCTACCATAGGTATCATCATAGGAGGTCCGCTGGCCTTACTAATTATATCTTATGTTGCCCCTCAGATCTTAGGAGCAGATCCATCTGAAATATGGAGAGGACTATCTACCGTTGCAGGAAGTTGGATAGGAGGAGGAGCTAACCAAACGGCCATGAAGGAAATTTTTGATGTCAAAGACAATTTGTTTGGTACGATGATCGTCGTGGATGTTGTTGTAGCAAATATCTGGATGGGATTATTATTATATGGGGCGGGAAGGTCAGAAAAGATCGATAGAATGTTGAAAGCAGATAATTCTTCCATAACAGAGCTTAAGAATAGTATAGATAATTACAGAGCTAGTATTTCTAAGATGCCAACTACTAATGGGCTATTTATACTTCTTGCAGTTGCTTTTGGTGGAGTCGCTTTGTCCCACTGGGGTAGCGATGTGATTACACCTTTTATGAAACAGTATAGAGAAACTTTAGAAAGCGTAAGGCTTAATTCATTGATGTCAGGATTTTTCTGGCTGATTGTGATCTGTACAACAATAGGATTAGTCCTTTCATTTACATCAGCGAGAAAGTTAGAAGGAATCGGTGCGTCTAGATGGGGATCTATATTTATCTACATACTTGTCGCTACGATAGGTATGAAAATGAATCTAGGTGAGGTCATAAACAATCTAGATCTATTCGCTATCGGTATATTATGGATGTCAATTCATGTGGGCTTATTACTATTTGTGGCAAAACTTATAAAAGCACCTTTCTTTTTTGTTGCCGTAGGGAGTCAGGCGAATGTAGGAGGAGCTGCTTCAGCGCCTATAGTGGCTTCGGCCTTCAGTCCTAGTCTGGCACCGGTGGGCGTTCTTATGGCTGTATTAGGCTATGCCTTGGGGACTTATGGAGCGATAATATGCGCTACACTGATGCAAATAGTATCTGGCGGATAATAAAAATCAAGATAATAACTCTCTGATCTATAGATGGATACGAATATCTGACAATTTTTACGTACCTTTGCACTCCAATTTTAAAATGTAGATTTAAGAATTTACTATATATGAGTAAAAAAAGAGTACTGTTCGTAACGCAGGAAATGAGCCCTTACACCGCCGTTACCGAAATCTCTGAATTTGTCAGAAAACTAACACCATACATCCAGACTAAAGGCATGGAAATCAGAGTCTTAATGCCAAAATTTGGACTAATCAACGAAAGAAGACATAGGCTTCATGAGGTGGTAAGACTTTCTGGGATGAATATTATCGTAGATGATGATGATTATCCATTAATCATAAAAGTAGCCTCTTTACCAGGAGCACGAATGCAAGTTTACTTCCTGGATAACGAGGAATTCTTCAAAAGAAAGCATGTCTTTGTAGATGAAGAAGAAAAAGCATTTAAGGATAACCAGGAAAGAATGGTATTTTTCTGTAAAGGTGCTTTGGAGACTGTCAAGAAATTTGGTTGGGCTCCTGATGTGGTACATTGTCACGGATGGATGACTAGTCTGATCCCACTATATCTTAAGAAAGTATATAATAATGATCCTATTTTTCAGGATTCAAAAATTATATACTCTGCTTACAAGGATAGTATGGAAGAGTCTTTTGACAAGAAATTTGTAGAATTAGCTGCTATCAATACTTTAGAAGATGAAGATTTAGCTCCTTTTGTAGATGGAGACAAAATAACACTTCATGAAGGTGCTCTGCGACATAGCGATGCTATCATCAAAGGAAGCGAAGAACTTTCTAAAAGCGTTAGCAATGTAATATCTGATCTAGACGTTCCTGTATTAGAATACAGTGAGATAGAAGATATGCCAGCAGCAACGCTTCAGTTTTTTAAAGAGCTGATGTAAATTTTAATTTATAAAGGAGTAGATGAAAAAAATTCTTGTATTACTGATAGGAGTAACCCTCCTATTCTCTTGTGGTGATGATAGTGTTATAGGATCGGAATTAGTAGAAGGAGAGAATATAAATATTGTTTTTACAGATGAGGTACCTATTAAGTTACAATCTGTATTAGCAGATACTTCGACTTTGTTTATAGTTGGAGAAAATAGCTCTACGGATTTAAGAACGACCAGTTTTGGAAGATTAGACGATCCATTTTTTGGTGTATCAGAAACAACTATATATACAGATGTACATTTTAATTCTGTAAATCCAACTATAGCTGATGGAGCAACTATAGATTCTATCGTCCTCTCATTTCCTCTTGATACCATTATAAGGTATGGTAATGAAGATGCTAGACATAGGATAGAAATATATCCTTTAACGGAGTCTATTGCCGATGTAGAAACATTCAGGACAACGTCAGAATTTGAGTATGATTTAACACCATTAGCGGTATATGATGATGTTATTAGGCCCTTTGATTCTGTATTTGTAAATCAGCCAGAAGGAGATACCTTGTTTAGATTTATCCCGCTGATAAGGATGCAGATGCAGGAGCCATATTTGTCAGAATTTGCTGATGCCTTTAGGAACGCTGAAGATGATGACGCATTTACAGATATCATAAAAGGTTATGCTATTAAGTCATTTCCGGATGATAACTCTATAATGAGTTTTAATATGAGTAATGCATTAGCAGCTCTAAATGATGTTACGGTATACTACACACAGAACGATACAATAAGAAGGTATGAGATGCCTATGGGTGTTAGAAGGTCAGTAAGTTACGACCATGCTTTTGAGGGATCACCTTCGGAGCAAGCGCTAAATGATCAAATCTTTGGAGATAGTCTAGTTTTTCTTCAAGGAATGCGTGGATTTAATGTTGATATAGATATCAGTGCATTTAGGGAACAGTTCAGTGATAAAAACATAAGTTACGCAGAATTAGAATTCTATGCTCCGAGCCTTATGGGAGACGATCTGAATACTTTTGCACCCATTGACAGATTATCACTAGCTTATAGAAACGAGGAAGGTAACCTAACATCTATTAATGATTTTACAATAGGACAAAATTTAGGATCGACTACATTCTTTGGTGGTATTAAAGAAAATGTTGACAATAACATGATTAGATACAGACTAAGTGTTACTCATCATCTAATCAACGTCTTAAATGATGATAGTTTGCCGGACAACTTGATATTGACACCTTTGTTTAAAAGTTTTGTAGCTAATAGAGGAATTCTTTATGGTCCAGGAAATTCGGAATTTCCAGCAAAATTAAAATTGATCACAATTAATCCGTAGAATACATGTGTGGCATAGTAGCATATATAGGAAAAAATGAGGCGTATCCAGTTATCATTGAAGGTCTTAGAAGGCTAGAGTATAGAGGCTATGATAGCGCTGGGGTATCTATCTTGAATGGACATATTCACACCTATAAGAAAAAAGGAAAAGTTCAGGATTTAGTTAATTATGCAGAGAGCACAGGAGATAAAATTACTGGAACGTTAGGAATAGGTCATACTAGATGGGCAACCCATGGTAAACCTAATGATGTCAATGCACACCCGCACTCTTCAGGAAACAAAAGACTTACGCTTGTACATAATGGGATTATAGAAAATTATGATACATTAAAGAAAGCTTTGATAGAACTAGGTCATACGTTTACAAGCGAAACCGACACCGAAGTTCTCGTACACTTCATAGAAGAATTACAAAACAGAGATAATCTTACATTAGAAGAGGCTGTACGTCAAGCACTAACAAAAGTTGTAGGTGCTTATGCCATAGTAATATTTGACAAGAATGAACCTAATAAATTAGTTGCAGCGAGAAAATCTAGCCCTTTAGTTTTTGGGATAGGAGAGGATGAATACTTTATTGCTTCAGACGCTTCACCTATTATAAAATTTACAAACAAAGTAATCTATCTCGAAGATGAGGAGATAGTAACCGTGAATAGAGATGGTTCTTACGTCATAAAAAATATAGAAAACGAGGTCTTAAACCATAAGATTCATGAACTGGATCTTAAGTTAGATGAGATAGAGAAAGGTGGTTTTGATCACTTTATGCTTAAGGAAATAAATCAGCAGCCTATAACGATTGCCGATAGTATGAAGGGTAGAATTAATGCTGAAGCTGGATGGGCGACATTAGGAGGTATGGAGCAATATGTCAATAGAATGACCAAGGCAAAAAGGATTATTATCCTCGCCTGTGGGACCTCCTGGCATGCAGCACTGATAGGAGAATACCTGATAGAGGAGTTAGCAAGAATTCCTGTAGAAGTAGAATATGCATCAGAGTTTAGATATAGAAATCCGATTATTAATGAGGAGGATGTTATCATTGCTATTTCACAATCGGGAGAAACAGCAGATACACTCGCTGCGCTAGAAATGGCGAAAAAGAAGGGGGCCCTCTTATATGGAATTGTAAATGTTGTCGGGTCTTCTATCGCGAGAATAACACATTGTGGTTCTTACACGCACGCAGGTCCTGAGATAGGAGTTGCTTCTACAAAAGCGTTTACAAGTCAGCTTACTGTACTGTCGTTGATGGCCTTATATCTAGGTCATGAGAAAGGAACCATAAGTGCAGATCGCTACCAAAATCTAATTAATGAGTTAGATAATATTCCAACCAAAGTTGCACGAATCCTAGAATCTAATGAGCAGATCAAGTACATAGCTGGAGAGATAAAAAATGCTTCTAATGCACTATACCTAGGTAGAGGATTTAATTTTCCAGTGGCGCTAGAAGGAGCCTTGAAATTAAAAGAAATATCTTACATACATGCAGAAGGCTATCCTGCTGCAGAAATGAAACATGGGCCCATAGCCCTGATAGACATATACATGCCTGTCGTTGTAATAGCAACGAATGTAGCTGCTTATGAAAAAGTAGTCAGTAATATACAAGAAGTAAAAGCTAGAAAGGGAATCATTATTGCCATCGTAACGGAAGGTGATACCCTGATCAAAGAGATGGCTGACTTCACCATAGAAATACCCAAAACAGACGATCCACTTACTCCATTATTATCAGTCATACCCCTGCAGTTACTTGCATATCATATTGCTGTGATGAGAGGATGTAATGTAGATCAACCAAGAAACCTTGCCAAATCAGTAACCGTAGAATAGAATAAGATGAGTTCACAACTAAATATGACGTACAATTCTCAAAGAGAATTACTAAAAATTCCAGAATATGGAAGGAATGTTCAGAATCTAATCAATCATGCCAAGACGATTGAAGATCCAGACTATAGACAGCGATTTGTAGAGCGTATTGTATATCTTATGCAACAGATGAATCCGGAGAATGCTAACAATCCAGATTCCAAACAAAGATTCTGGGGTCATATGTTTAGAATCGCAGAATACGATATAGACGTAAAGCCACCAGAAGGTATATTGGTATCTCCTGATAACGCTAAACTAAGACCAGAAAAACTCGAGTATCCACAAAAGTCGAAAAAATTTAGACATTATGGTAATAATGTAAAAGTTATGATCAGTAAGGCCGTGGAGATGGAAGATGGCGACAAGAAAGAGGCTTATATGAGACTGATAGGTTCTTTTATGAAACTTGCTTACAAGAATTGGAATCAGGAGCATTATGTCAATGACGAGATAATAAAAGGTGACCTGAAGGCGATGTCAGATGGTAAATTACTTCTCGGAGGAAATATAGCTTTGGATGTGTTAGCTAATTCAATAAAGAAAAAACCGCAGCAACAGAAGAAGCAAAAACACAAGTCTAATAGTAGAAATAAAAACAGAAATAATAACTATAAGAAAAGACGTTAATTCTTTAATATAAAAAGGATAAGATATTATAAAAATATTTAATATTTTAGAGGCTCAAGAATTTCTTGGGCCTTTATTTTTATAAATACGAGTGAAACATGAGTACAGAATCCTTTAGAGTAACAGGAGGTAATAAGTTATCGGGAACAATAACACCTCAGGGTGCTAAGAACGAGGCACTTCAGATTATATCAGCCACTTTACTTTCTTCAGAGGAAATAATTATAGAAAATATTCCTGATATCCTAGATGTAAGAAGGCTTATTGCCCTAGTCAGAGGTCTAGGTGTAAAGGTAATTAAGCTGAAGGATAACTGTTTTTCTTTTAATGCATCTAATATAGATCTAGATTACTTTAGTTCTAAGGAGTATCAGCACGAGGCTAAGCGAATAAGAGGCTCTGTAATGTTGTTAGGGCCATTGCTTGCCCGATACAAGAAAGCCTTTCTTCCTAAGCCGGGAGGAGATAAAATAGGCAGGAGAAGACTAGATACGCACTTCAATGGATTTATAAAACTAGGTGCCGAATTTATATTTAATGAAGCTGAAGATACGTATTACCTAGAAGGAAAAAATCTCAAAGGAGCCTACATACTCATGGATGAGATATCGGTAACAGGAACAGCTAATATTGTAATGACGGCGGTCTTAACTTCAGGTACAACCACCATATACAATGCAGCTTGTGAGCCTTACTTACAGCAGTTATGTAAGATGCTTAATTCTATGGGAGCAGATATCTCTGGAGTAGGTTCTAATATGCTCATCATAAATGGTGTAAAAGAACTACAAGGAACCAAGCATAGAATTCTTCCTGATATGATAGAAATAGGAAGTTTCATTGGATTAGCGGCGATGACCCAGTCTAGTCTTAGAATCCAAAATGTACAGCTGAAAGAACTGGGTATTATCCCTTCGGTTTTTCAGAAACTAGGGTTGAAGTTAGAGTTTGAGAATGATGATATCATCGTACATGAACAGGAATCCTATGAGATACAACATTTTATAGACGGATCAATCATGACCGTATATGATGCACCATGGCCTGGCTTTACACCTGATCTAATGAGCATACTTTTAGTAGTGGCTATTCAGGCAAAAGGGAGTATACTTATCCATCAAAAAATGTTTGAGAGTAGATTATTTTTTGTAGATAAGCTCATAGATATGGGAGCGCAGATCATACTATGTGATCCGCACAGGGCAACAGTCATCGGTCTGGATAGAAAATATCCGCTGAAAGGTATCGAGATGACTTCTCCAGATATCCGTGCAGGAGTATCACTTCTTATTGCGGCATTATCAGCAGAAGGAGTAAGTACGATACATAACATACAGCAGATAGATAGAGGGTACGAAAATATAGATGGTAGATTGGTGAAGTTAGGAGCTAATATAGAAAGGATAGTAGGGTAGATGGTTATGGTTTTATATTTTTTGTAGAGCATAATCATTACTTAGTGGTAGAGAAAAATTAAATATTTCTTGTCATAGATAGTTGAGACCACTGATTCAGCGATATGTGGGGTATTAGCCTTCGTAGCTTACGATTAAAGCGATAAGATTTTTTCCTCCGTTTTTTCCGTCTGAAAAATGAAGGAATGCTAGGCGGAGAAATGACTCATTTACCTTGGGAGACGATCTACCGTTATATCACGAATCAGTTTGTTTTCCAAGCTTACGGAAGAAAAATTATTGCACATAGATATGGTAAATCTTACTATATGTATTCAGATAACTCAAAACTAAGTCGCTACACTATACGTTTTATTACTTCTAATTTTAGAAAATCGAAAGTTGTATACAAAGCCTATAGAATTTGCCTAGCTACATCAAATGAACGATAATATATAGATGGATCTACTTCTGTCTTTCCGTAACATAAAAAACAAGATCGTATAACGCTTTTCTAGAAGCATTATCAGGAAAAGTTTGTAGCATTTCTATAGCTTCAGTTCTATAAGTGATCATCTTATTACGAGCATAATCCATGCCGCCCATAGATTTCACAAAAGCAATAATCTCTTTTATCTTTTTAGGATTCTCACTATCTTTTTTGATATAGTTGATGTACTTATTTTTTTCTTTTTTGGTGGCTTTACTGAGTGCATAGATAAGCGGCAAGGTCATTTTCTTTTCCTTGATATCTATGCCTTTTGGCTTACCGATATTCGTATCACCATAATCAAATAGGTCATCCTTTATCTGGAAAGCCATACCTATCTTTTCTCCGAAGACCATCATCTTATCGATGATCTCCTGATCATCGGTAACTGAAGAGGCACCGGAAGCACAGGCCGATGCAATCAGGCTTGCAGTTTTCTGTCTGATAATATCGTAGTAGACCTCTTCTTTGATATCAAGTTTTCTAGCTTTTTCCATCTGAAGGAGTTCCCCTTCACTCATGACTTTTATGGTGTTAGCTAGAATTCCTAGGGAAGTAAAACGCTTATTTTCTACTGCAAGTATAAACCCTCTAGATAATAGGAAGTCGCCAACGAGAACAGCTATCTTATTCTTCCACAAGGCATTGACAGAAAAAAAACCTCTACGCTCATTAGAATCATCGACTACATCATCGTGTACTAAAGTTCCTGTATGTACGAGCTCTATGAGCACAGCTGTGTCATAGGTTGCATCGTTTACCTCTCCCCACAGTTTACTAGCAAGGAAAACAAACATAGGCCTTACCTGTTTGCCCTTACGCTGTACGATATAGTAAGTAATTTTATCTAGGAAAGCGACACTAGACTTCATAGACTCTTTGAAATACTTTTCAAAAATAATGAGCTCTTCGGCTATCGGTTTCTGTATGTCTTTTAATGTCTTACCCATATATTTCCTATGGACTCCTAAGTTACAAATGATAACAAGATTAGAGCATAATGTTTCATGTAGATTGAGCTTTATTTTATGGCCTCCAGATATTTAGTCCTAAGTTGAGACCAATCATATTTGTACATCTCCTCTCGTAGGTATGTATTTACAGTAGGATATGTAAGTTTTTTTCTGAGCTTACTTAGAAATTGTGTGTCATTTTTGTAAAACAGATCTGGATATTTACTAGGATCTAAGTGCTCGGGATAGCTTAATCTCTGTGGGAGTAGAGGTATACACCCAGCAGCAATAGCTTCTACTACGGATACACCAAAAAAATCATGATAACTAGTAACAGGTAAAAGATCAGCGAGGGATAACAAATTGACATAATCAGCATAATTTTCCACGTAACCTAGGTGAACGATCTTTTCTTTTAGAATGGTCAACGCTTTAGAAAAGATATCATCTTGCTGAGTATATTTTTGACCAAGGAGAATCAGCCTGAAATCTACATCTTCATTCTGTAGCTGGAATAGACTTTCGAAAAACAGTTTGGGATTTTTATCATGTTCCCATCTGTGGTTCCATAATACATGTGGAACCTTGTTTGTACGGGCTTCTCTATAGATAAGATTTTGCAGTGTCAGTCCTATAGGAAGTACGCTGGATTTCGATTTTATCTTTTCATAAGTATGGATCGGTACCTGATCTGGAAAGGCCTTCAAAAAAGGATTGATAGCTTCCAGGAATATATTTTTGTGATAGGATGAATTGAATAGAACTGAGTCTGCCAGAATGCAACTCATAATATTAATAAATCCATAGTTTCTATCTCGCTTCAGGATATCTTTATTTGTTTCATTCCAGGGATAGGTCAGTTGATTTTCGTGCATGTAGAGGATTATCTTAGACCTGCTGTTATTGATCTTTGCGAGGGAGACAAAAAGAGGAAGATTCAGCATATCCGAACAAAGAATAATATCGAATTCTCGTTCTAATGCAAGGTAGGTTTCTGCTAGTTTCCAAGCTCCTGCAGCCATACGCCATTTCCAGAATTTACCAGGCAGTGATAGCAATTCAGCCTCAGGAAAAACCTCTGCACGGAGACTGTCGACCCACTGCTTATGACTCCCGCTATAAAAGGGCTCTATGATTAATATGCTTTTATTGTCCACTAAGAGTTCATAGATTTAATTCCTATTTAGTAACTTGCTAATACAATAATAAGCTTTGATTATAGAAATATAATCTATCTAAGTATAAATGTAAAAATAAAGTAAGCGTGATCAAAACGGACGTACTTATTATCGGAGGTGGAATAGCTGGACTTAGTCTAGCAATAAAGATTGCTCAAGAAAAACCTGATTTGTCTATAAGTATACTTACAAAGACAGATAAGAGTGAAAGTAATACGAGTTGGGCTCAAGGAGGAGTGGCTGCTGTATGGAACCTTGAGGTAGATAATCATATAAAACACATAGAGGATACCTTAGATGCAGGGGACGGTCTGTGTGATGAGGAAATCGTTCGGATTGTTATAGAAGAGGGACCTGTCAGGATGCAGGAGATTATAAAGATGGGTTGTAGGTTTGATAAGAAAGAAGATGGTTCCTACAAGCTGGGAAGAGAAGGTGGTCATTCTGAAAATAGAATTTTGCACTACAAGGATATCACAGGTTGGGAGATACAACGAGCTCTGAACGAGAAAGCAGCTCAGTATGACAGTATAAAAATCTATGAACATTTCTATGCAATCAATATACTGACACAGCATCACCTAGGTAAAAATATAACGAGAATGTCTCCGAATATAGAGTGTTATGGTGCTTATGTTTTGAACAAAGAAACAAAAGAGATAGAAGAATTTCTTGCTCGGATAACGGTTATGTGTACGGGAGGAACGGGACAGGTATATAGAAATACAACTAATCCATCCATAGCAACTGGTGATGGTATCGCCATGGTATACAGAGCAAAGGGTAGACTAGCTAATATGGAATTTGTACAATTTCATCCCACAGCCTTATACAATCCAGCAAATGAGGAAGGATCGGAATTTCTAGTCTCCGAAGCGGTAAGAGGATTCGGTGCTATATTAAGAACGAAAGACGGGAAAGAATTTATGCAACGATACGATGAGCGATTGTCTTTGGCTCCTAGGGATATAGTTGCAAGAGCTATAGATAATGAGATGAAAGTAAGAGGAGACGATTATGTTTTTCTAGACTGCACACATCTCGACCAGAAAGAATTCTTGGCACATTTCCCTAATATTTATGACAAATGTAAGAGCTTAGGTATAGATCCATTTACTGATTTCATACCTGTCTTGCCTGCCTGTCATTATATGTGTGGAGGTATTATTACAGATAGTAATGGTAGAACGTCTATTGCTAGACTGTATGCAGCTGGTGAGTGTACCTGTTCAGGACTCCATGGAGCAAATAGATTAGCTTCTAATTCTTTGTTGGAAGGAGCAGTCTTTGGTTATAGAGTAGCTGAACATCTCATGCATGAGATACACAAGCATGATTTTATAAAGGGTATTCCTGACTGGGATACCTTTGGGACTATAGCTCCTAAGGAAATGGTATTACTCACGCAGAGTGTTAAGGAACTGAAAGAAATCATGAGTAGCTATGTAGGTATTGTGAGAACAGATGTGCGGCTTAAGCGTGCGCTAGATCGATTATCTCTCCTGCATAATGAGACGGAAGAATTATATAATACAACGGTGATCTCACCGCAGTTATGCGAACTGAGAAATCTCATCACGATCGCTTTTCTAACTACGAAGAGTGCCCATATGCGTAAGGAGAGTAGAGGTCTACATTACAATACGGATTATCCCGAGCAGTTCGATTATTTGGAGACTACTTATTTGTAATTTATATCTTATGCAAGCGGGTTATAACAAAGGCAGCAGCAGGTTTAACAATTATATCAGTAGAAGAAGTATTTTCATTTCTACCATAGTTTCCTATGATAGTCCAAGAAGCTGCGCTGTTTGTATTTTTCCAACTCTAGTGCAAAAGGTAGCGACACAATTGACATAATACAGTAATTGAAAAAGTGTACCAAACATGAAGCTTTGAAAAGAGCGGCTAGCTTTACAGAAAGATAATGATAACAATGAAACAAGTTTAGAGGGTCGTTTTCACCAGATGTAATCAATTTTATTCAATAGTAAAAAGGCAATCTCCCTGCATCGTGATAAAGATATCAAGCAAAAGGAATTGAAATATTCTAATCATGTCTTATAAACTGCCTATTACTGTTTCTAAATTATTAACTTTGGGTAGCTTAGAAAAAACTAGAACCTCACTAGGTATTTGCTAAAGTGTCGCAATATTCAGATATTTTCATTTATAAAGGAAAAATCGACCATTTATAGGGACGATTCTCCAAACACATAGGTACAAGTATGTCGCATATTTGTACTATAAAAATAAATACAATGAATAATATAATCAAGATAGCCGTTTTTTTCTTTCTATTTCATACGCAGAGTTATGCTGTTCCGATTGATATATCATTCATAGATGATACACATGCGCTACTACAGGAACATGTCAAAAATGGAAAAGTAGATTATACTAGCCTTCAGAATGATGCGGAATTCAAAGCACTTATAGCAACTATTGCTGATGCAGATCTTACAGGAGCTTCTGATGCGCTCAAAAAAGCTTTTTACATAAATGCTTATAACCTACTTGTTATAGATCAGGCTTTACAGTCTTACCCAATCAATTCTGTGCAATCTATCGCCAGGTTTTTTGACAGAAAAAAAATCACAGTATCCGGAAAACAGCTCAGTCTTAATAAACTAGAAAAAGGCATGCTGTTCAAAATGTATCCTGATGCTAGATTACATTTTGTATTGGTATGTGGTGCTCTAGGTTGTCCTCCGATAACTAATTTTGCCTACCATCCAGATAAGTTAGATTCACAATTAGATCAGCAAACAAAACTTGCGCTTAATGATAATAGCTTTGTAAACAGTACTGGTAATACAATAAACATATCTCAAATATTTAACTGGTATAATGATGATTTCGGTGGAGACAAAACGTCTATTATTAATTATATCAATCAGTACAGAGATGCCGATCTTCCTGCTGATGGAAAATTCAAATATATCAATTATGACTGGAGTGTAAATGATACGAAGCTTTCTTCAGGATCAATCAATTCAGCAATAGGTGGGAATAACACACTAAGATATATTGTATCTTCTACAATCCCTAAGGGATCTGTGGAGGTAAAATTGTTCAATAATCTATATTCTCAGCAGACGGGTAGTGTAGATAACTTGACAGATCGATCTACTTTTTTTTCAACAATAATAAGTGTATTATATGGATTTAATAATAGGCTGAATGTAGGGATAAATGCACGCTATAGAAGAGTAAGAAATGATTTTGCCAGCTCATCTCCATTTGCTGTATTAGGGGGTAGTGACGCGCTGAGTACTAGATCAGGGCTCACAGCATTTGGCCCTCAGATAAGATATGCACCTGTACCTAAGTGGCAGAATTTTTCTATCCAGAGTTCATTTGTTTTCCCTATAGGGAAGGATCTTGCTGGAAATAGTGAGCAGCCTTATATCGACTGGAATGGCCCTACATGGAATACGCAATTGTTTAATGATATAGCGATAGGAAATAATTTTTCACTTTTTACTGAGCTGGATTTTTTATTAGAGGATATAGGAAGTGGAGCAAAGGGACGTTCTAATCGTTTCTCGACTCCAGTTACACTTATCTTTAGTTATAATCCTATTCCTAATCTTACGCTGTATACCTTAGGAGGTTACTCACCTTTTTGGCAGGCAGAATACGATTACTTCAGTCAGGTAGGGCTAGGTGCTAAGTACCAGATCAATCGGAACTTTGAATTAGAATTACTGTTTACAGATTTCAGTAATAAGTTCTTAAATGCTACTGGAGGAGAGGCAGCTACTTATAATTTTGGCATAAGATTCAATCTTTAGTCTTAACTTTACAGGTATATTTATGTGCTGTGTAAACTTATTTATGAATCATATCTATATAATTCTTTTTGTACTATTTCCTGTGATATGCATAGCACAAGAGAATAATTTTATAATTAGTACTATAGCATTTTCTGGAGCTGACAAAACAGATACACATTTTCTAGAGGATCGTATAAGTGCTAAGCTAGGTGAGCCTTACTCTACTGCCCAAGCCAATCAAGATATCCAAAATCTCAGGAATTTCCCAGGTATCGGAAATGCTGAATTGCAAATAGATAGTATAGACAATAAGCTCTACCTAAATTTCATCATAGATGAGCAACAGACGTTGTTGCCGATTGTAAATTTTGGTGGTGTTGAGGGAAACTTTTGGTACCAATTAGGATTTGCAGACAACAACTTTCTAGGTAAAGGTAATTTTCTCAGCGTACAATATCAGAATAGTGACTCCAGACATTCTGGCCAGGTCTATCTCAGAGCCAACAATATAAAAAATACAAAGTGGGGATTTTCTACCAGCCTATCTCGTTGGGCATCTGTAGAACCACTCTTTTTCCCTAGTGCTACTGTCAACTATAAATACGATTTTAATAGTCTTGCTGTATCGGGCATTTACAACTTCACAAACCAGAAACAATTAGAAATAGGTGCCAACTATTTTGTAGAAAATTATGAAAAAATCACGAATGGGAATCCGATGCTTCCAGGTCCCGCGGCTCTTAAACAACCCAAAGTTTTAGGGATGATTAGATACGTAGAAAATTACATCAATCATCAGTCTTTTTACCAAGGAGGCCTATCATGGTCTGCTATTTTTCAGGAAGTTTATAATTCCTCAGACCATACTTTTTTTCATATTTTCTTATTCGATGCACGGTATTTCATTAGACCTACTAGAACTTCTAACACAGCTGTTAGAATTCACTTTGGTTTAGCAACGAATAATAATTCTCCTTTCGCACCTTTCGTTGTGGACAGCAGAGTAAATCTTAGAGGCGCAGGAAACAGAATAGATAGAGGGACAGCGCAGCTCGTGCTGAATCTAGAACACAGACAAACGCTATTCCACACGAACTTGTGGGCAGGACAAGTAGTAGCTTTCTCTGATTTCGGTACTTGGAGAAATCCAGGAGGTGTTTTTGGTGATCTGTTTGATGTAACTTCATTTAGACATTTTGTGGGAGGTGGTGTAAGACTCATTTATAAAAAATTATTTGGAGCAATACTCAGGCTAGATTACGGAGTAGATATCTATAATACTTCAGAGAGTGGGGTGGTCCTTGGATTTGGTCAATATTTTTAGTTATGAGGGGTATAAAAAATATTAAACGGACTATAAATTTAAAGTGTGCAATGTCCTTATTCTTGTTATTCACTGCTATTTATATTTCTTTCTCACAACATGATATGATATTAGCTGACAAGATAGAAGGTGTAAACTTCATAGGACCCTATGAAGCTATATTAGAACCGTACATGATGGAAGATATTAAGATGGTCCATGCAGAATGGATCGCTCTGATACCTGGTGCTATTATGAGTAGGACAACCTTAGAAATAAGTACGGAGAATAATAGGATAGGGTGGTATGAAAGTGCTGCCGGTATAGAAAAGTCGATCCAGATATCACAAAATTTAGGTTTTCGCATCATGCTGAAGCCACATATTGTTTTACAGTATGTAGAGGATATTCCTACAGGAGCAATAGACAAAACGGATAATACAGAGTGGCGGGGAAGTTACGTAGCAAGTGATGAGAATGACTGGAAACTACTAGAAGACAATTACAGAAATTTTATAATACCGTATGCGCAGATGGCGGAGGATTATCATGTGGAGTTATTCTGTATAGGAACTGAACTAAGAGAATTTGTTATTAGTAGACCTTATTACTGGAATCAGCTGATAGACGAAATTAGAAAGATATACACAGGAAAAATTTGTTATTCTGCAAACTGGGATGGTTTTGAGAAAATCCCTTTATGGGATAAATTAGACTATGTTGGGCTCAATTCTTATTTCCCATTGAGTAAAAAAGATACACCTTCTGTAAAGAACCTTAATAATAAGTGGAAGGAAGTGAAGAAATCGATTTATACATTATCACAGGAGAAAAATAAGAAAATTATATTTACAGAATTTGGTTGGAGGAACGTGGATGCGAGTGGAAAAGAACCCTGGATTCATAACGCTGGAATTCATAGATCTAACTATAAGGTTCAGTCAAATCTCTATAGCGCTTTTTTCGAAAGTATCTGGAATGAACCCTGGGTTGCTGGTGGTTTTTGTTGGGATTGGAATTATAAAACCGTAGATGTAAGCGACACAAATTTTCATATTAACAATAAGCCAGCTGCAAAAATATTAGCTAAATATTACCAATAATCTATACCGTCAAATCCTCCTAGTTAGTCTTCATATAATGTTCCACTAAGATACCTGTCTCCTCTATCACAGGTAATACATACGATCACACCACTTTCTAAGTTTTGAGCTAATTCTATAGCAGCATGTAGCGAACCACCGCTGCTCATTCCCCCCATGATACCTTCTTCTTTAGCCATTCTTCTTGTCATTGTAGTAGCTTGAACTGTACTGACATCTATAATTCTATCTACCCGCTGAGGATCATATATTTTCGGTAGGAAGGCAGGTGACCATCTTCTTATGCCAGGTATCCGAGATCCTGCAGTTGGTTGCACACCTATTATGCGTATATCTTTTCTTTGTTCCTTCAGGAATCTGGATACCCCCATGATCGTACCTGTAGTCCCCATAGAAGATACAAAATGTGTGATTCTACCTTTTGTATCTTGCCATATTTCTGGTCCAGTAGTTTTGTAATGCATTTTGTAATTATCAGGATTAGCAAATTGGTTGAGCATAAAATAATCTCCTGTATCTGCCATCTCCTGTGCTAATTCTCTAGAGTATTCTATTGTTTTATCAGCGGGTGTAAGAATAACCTTCGCCCCGTAGGCTTTCATAGTTTTGATCCTCTCTGGCGTAGCATTTTCAGGCATGATAAGCGTCATATGTACACCCATAGATTGGGCGATCATGGCTAAGGCAATACCTGTGTTACCACTTGTTGCTTCTACAAGTTGTGATCCTTTTCTTATCTCTCTGCGTTCCATAGCGCCGTGAATCATTCCGTATGCAGCTCTATCTTTTACACTGCCTCCCGGGTTTTGGCCCTCTAGTTTACAATATACTTTTACCGACTTATTGACATTTATGTGTTCGATTTCCACAAGGGGAGTATTAGCTATAAGTTCTATTATTTTCATAATTAATTATGGGTATGAGTCGAATAATATTTTTTTGAATTAGGTTCTACACTTTTAGTGATCCATGTATTTCCTCCTATAATACTGTGATGACCTATAATCGTTTTTCCACCGAGGATAGTTGCACCGGAGTATAAGACTACATGATCTTCGATAGTAGGATGTCGCTTTACGCTAGCCATTTCTTTATCTACGCTTAGAGCACCTAGGGTAACGCCTTGATAGATTTTTACGAAGTCTCCGATGTGACAAGTTTCTCCTATGACAATACCGGTACCGTGATCTATGCAGAAACCTTTTCCTATAGTTGCACCTGGGTGTATGTCTATTCCAGTTTTGCTATGTGCAGCTTCAGCGATCATTCTAGGAATAATTTTGACCTCTAGATTGTGTAATACGTATGCGATTCTATGAGCGGCAATGGCGAAGAAACCAGGATAAGAACGTATAACTTCATTAGTGCTCTGGGCGGCTGGATCACCATCGTACATCGCTTGTATGTCGGTGTGCAATAAGCTATAGATATCTTCTAATTTGGAGAAAAAAGCTTCAGCTTTATTTTCCGCATTGATAGATTCTCTATTCGGGTATAGGAATAACATTTCGTACAATTCTGTCTTCAGATTGAGCAACTGAAAAACAAGTTCGTCCTTCGTATCAAAAACTCTAGAGTTAAGAGCTGGAAACAAAATACAAAGTAAATTAGAAAAGAAAGTACCTACTCGGTCAGGTGTTGGTACCTGCGGACAAGACTGATGCGTGTCATATAGCTGTGTCAAAAAAGACTGATTCATAGCACAAAATTTAAGAGAACCAAGATACTCAACATTTAGCATCACACAAAGTTCTAGCAGTAAAGAAGGATACACTAGTGTAATAGTTAGATATGTTCTAATAATATAATTTGGGCGTGCCCCATCCTAATAATCATGTAGTTTCATATCATAAGGGAAGAAGAAGGATGGGTCGCAGTCTTATACCAATTCTAATTTAGAATGACGGTAATTATTTATTTTGTTCTTCATGTTTCTTCGTTAAAAAGCCTCGCCGAACCTATGGGTTCTTTGCTAGCCCGCCCGCTTTCGCGGTTCTCTCCTTTAAAGCACTTTCGTACTTTATTCGACTACGTCGAACTCATTCGTTCTTGCCTTGATCCATTTTGAACAATTCTAAATCCTTTTCCGTCATCTAAAAATAGAAATGGTATTACAGACTCACTGTTCGTTCGGTCCTACGGACTAGTCGCTACGCGCCTATCTTTCAGCCTACTCACGCGGCACTACTCATGTCTAATCAATTGGGTTCTACAAGCGTATATATCTATCCCTATAATTCATCTCCCTGGCTATACAAAAGGAGTAGGGTTACGATACCACAAAGTACGACGGATAAGTCAAGACCTAAGGTAAGTTTATTGATCTCCCAGCTATTACCAGAGTAGATAACTAATAATTTTGCTCCAGCATTGATGCCATGTCCTGCTATCATATAGATCCACGCCCACCAGTAGAGGATAGAGCTAATCTCTTCATATTTTGTTCTAACTAAATGAAAAACTAGTAAATTTATCAAGGCTATCCCAAAAGAAAATGGATCGATAGCAAGGAAAGATTTGATCGTTGCGCTAACGATTAGGTACAGTAATACGATCAGTACAACTAACTTTTTTTTATGCTCCAGTTTCTTCATGTATTTCGTAAGGATATGCATATATATATATCAATACCTCTTGATATATAAACTTATAGCACTCTATTTCTGAATTAAAGACACTATCTTTTAGGATTATACCCGAAAAATGGGGAAATGTTTCCTCCCTAATCTTGTCGCTCGCCGCGACGGGTGTTCATTTTTGGCTTGACCCAAAAACGAACCAAAAAGGTCAAGGCTTTTAGATTTTCTTTACGCTAATATCATATAAATATCCTAAACACCTAAAACTCGGTATTGCTCAAACAGTTATGTGTTCTTAACGGATATTAAATCGATATTAACTAAAAATCTAAAGGCCGTTTTTTTACGCTTCTGATTATTTATACGGTCATGTTAAATCTTTTTTTACATTGATAAGCAGATTTCATCTACTTTTGAATATGCCATTGTAATCTTAGACTGCAAACCTATATCTAATTTATTTCCTACCAAAATAAATTTTAAAATTTATCTCCCTCTGAAGCGAATGCCCGCATTTCTCCCTCTGGAGGGAGTGCCCGTAGGGCGAGGGAGGAAATTCTACCCACCCCAAAACAACTCTACCCATTCCAAAACAAAATATTAATTACAATTGGAATAAAATATAATTAGCAATACTACAACTTCACAAACTGCGCCATCGCACTACCTCCTTCCTCAGAAATAACCTTGAGGAAGTAGGTTCCAGATTGTAAGCTGGCTACATCGACAGGATAATATTTTTGGTTTCCCGATAGTCTATAATTCTGAAGGACCTGTCCTTGTAAGTTGTAGACGATAAGAGCAACTATATTTTCTTGAGCAGAAATAGAAATTTCTGATCGAGTAGGGTTAGGATATAATTCTAATTTTATGTTGTCGTACAGTTCTTGTGTGTGGCTTAATTCTTCTACAGTGGTAATGGCAGTATTCGTGATAATCGGATAATTAAAATCAAAGAATATTTTCGCTGTATTTTCTATTGCATCACCTATGACTAGAATATCTAGTGTCTTTATTTTAAAGACGATATACCCTTCATTGGTCTCATCTTCGAAGGGAAGATTAATATTATCAAAAACAAATTCCACTTCATCGCGATCTATGACGACTTGTACCTCATGGCTCGCATCTATGAGTTCTAAGGTAGAGATATCAAAACGATTTATATCTATTACATCTTCTACTCTGACATTAATCGCATCGGCCGTACCTGTATTTTCAAAGCGTATCTTATAGTGTAAATAATCTCCTATCATTTCTTCTATAAGAAATGATCCTTCTAAGCAAGTCTTATCATTTGGATCAAAGGAGTTAACTACTTGTTGGTTGAGGGAGGCAATATTATCGATTCTGTTAAGGTCTATATCTAGCGGAAAGGCTGTAGCCTTAAATGCTAATATATCTCCACCATTTACTGGAGGAGTATCCATCGGAGAATTGATGTTAAAATCTATAAAAAATTCTTTAGAACTAAAAGGTACTAAGTCTGTGTATTCCCAAATCAATAGATCAGTTTGTTCTTCCGAAACATTAGGCGTAGCTTCTAAGAAACTCATGATATCTGCGGGGTAAGTAAATTCTACTTTGCCATTATTTATCTCTGTCCCGTTATTTCTGAGGATAAGTTTATAGGAAACATCAAAGCCAGGTCTAGCTACATCTATTGGGATTATAGAGAGGGATATATCTGTAAAAGAATTTATCGCCTGAATACAAAAGATCTCTTCTAGATTTTCTCCATCAAAAGGTGCAGTTAGAGTAATCGATGCTGGGGAGATGACAAACTGTTCTGGATTATTAATAAGTGGGTTTAGGGTATAATTCCCTTCATAAAAAAAAGATAATAACTCACCGTTTTGATTTGAAATGGGCGTGATACTTATATTCTGATCATTGGTAACATTATATTTCAAGTAGGGGATAGGGGTTGTCTTATCATCACAAGCTGTTGATTCATCTTCAAAGTAGGATATTATTTTTACTTCTGAATCGCCACAAGAAAAAGTTTGTCCAGCATCACTTATTTCCCATCCAAAATTATCGATTAGATGTTGGCGAGCAAACGAAGCTTTGCAGAAGGAAATACCTTCGGCACCTAATGAGACTTCTGACTTAGGATTAGAAGAAGCCCAACTGATTAGTATTTTGTCATAATTTTTCGTAGATAAACTAGAACTTCTAAACATAATTGACATATTTAAAACATTACTAACATCCCAATTTCCGATATCCTGATTAAAGGAATTTGCTGAGCTGAACATCCCAGATATCTCTGTAACCTTGCCTACATCCCAATTTCCGATATTCTGATTAAAGGCATCTGTTTCAGTGAACATAAAAGACATATCCGTAACATTACTTACATCCCAGTTTCCGATATTCTGATTAAATGCGTTTGCGGAGGCGAGCATCCAAGACATATTGGTAACATTGCTAACATTCCAGTTCCCAATATCCTGATTAAATGCATTTGCGGAGACGAACATCCTAGACATATTCGTAACATTGCCAACATTCCAGTTCTCAATATTCTGATTAAAGGCATCTGTTTCAGTGAACATAAAAGACATATCCTTAACATTACTTACATCCCAGTTTCCAATATCCTGATTAAAGGCATGTGCAAAAGTGAACATAGAAGACATATCCGTAACATTACTTACATCCCAGTTTCCGATATCCTGATTAAAGGTCTCTACACGGCTGAACATTTGAGACATATTTGTAACATTGCCTACATTCCAATTTCCTAAATCCTGATTAAAGGCATGTGCGTATTTGAACATTTGAGACATATTTGTAACATTACTTACATTCCAGTTTCCGATATCCTGATTAAAGACATGTGCGTGTTTGAACATTCGAGACATATTTGTAACATTACTTACATTCCAGTTTCCTATATCTCCATTAAATTTATAAGCTTTACTAAACATCGATTTCATTGATGTAACTCCTGATAAATTAGGAGCATCGGTGGCATTATAGGTCATGTTTTCACATCCATCAAATGCTTGCTCCATTGATTTCCATTCTTGATCACCCCATTGATCTATAGATAGCAATTGCTCCCTTGTACTAGTCGACTTTGAATAGAACCAAGGAAAAACACCAGTAATAGAAACCTGATATGTTCCTTCTTCTGAATATAGATGGGTTACATCTTTAGTTTGATTACTTGTTATATTTCCATCACCCCAATCCACCGTATAATCATATTCCATATCTCCTGTAGGAATCGTTACACTCATGGATAGATCAGAAGAGACTTCCCACGTCGTTATAAATGCTTTCTGAGCGGATATGGATAGACAGAATAGAAAACTTGCTAGAGTAATGACATTTCTCATGGATAGTATGCTTTTAATGAATTAAGTCTAAAGTAGCTAATTTGTAAATGAATTCTTCAGAAATATGCATTTCTTATTGTCAGAAAAAGCAAGTATGTCGCCTTGGTATATCTACCTACTATCTGTAGTACCCTTATGGAGTTTAGAGGAGTTCCTCCTCCGTCCTACGGACACCTCCTACAGCGGAGGAAATGTTTTATATCTCCCTCCGGAGGGAGTGCCCGAAGGGCGAGGGAGGAAATTCTACCCATCCCAAAACAAAATTAATTACAATTGGAATAAAACCTGAGTAGCAACTACTTATTCATATTCTGTTAGAAAGAATAGTTAAACTGAACTGCACGCCGTAATCATAGGATTGGTAAAAAAAATATGGGTTAGTAGTCGGGGGACTACAAACAGCAATTTCTGGCGAGAGTACTACAACAAAAAGGACAATATAGTATTTCACCTAAACACCTAAACACCTAAACACCTAAACACCTAAACACCTAAACACCTAAACACCTAAACACCTAAACACCTAAACACCTAAACACCTAAACACCTAAACACCTAAACACCTCAACATCTTAACATCTTACCACCTCAACATCTTACCACCTCAACAGCTCAACAGCTTAACACCTTACCATCTCAACACCTCAACATCTTAACAGCTTATCACCTCAACAGCTTAACATCTTAAAATCTTAACACCTTAACACCTTACCACCTCAACACAAAAACCTTTGAGCATAGCTGAGCAGCTGCGGAGCTGTGTCAACTACCTGGAAGGGGAAGCGTAGCGCACCGTCCGTAATGTAATGGAGGACCGAGCCGAATGGTGAGTCTGGAAGACAGTGACCCAGCGATTTTGGTCTAAGAATATCATAGGAACCTCCTAATGACAATTAGCGATACAAGCTTATCTGGAGGGAGTCCAAGCTGGGAGACACCCAAGAAATTATCCTTGAAAAAACATCATTCGTCGAAAGTTTTCCTTCTTGTCAGGGATGTATGTGGAATTATACTATTTTAGGTGCGAACAATATTATTGCTACCATATGAAAAAACTAAAATTAAGTCTTATTGTAGTCCTGTGTTTGTCTCTGCATTATCTTTCTGCTCAGGTGGATTATGATAAGGTAGGGGAGGTGACTAGCAGTTTTTATTTGCAGAATGTACACATCGTCCAGAGTCCTGGGAAAATAATAGAAGGGGGTGCTGTCCTCATCAAAGATGGGATTATCCAGCAGGTAGGATCAGCTGTAAAAATCCCTTACGATGCTGAAGTGATCAAGGCAGATTCTATGTATGTCTATGCGGCATTTATAGATGGTCTTTCTCATGCGGGTGTCAAAAAAGAAGAAAATAATGAGGAGCGACCCAAGGTCAGATTTCCGGGTGATCCGCCTGATGAGGTGGCAGGTATAACGCCTGGAAAAGAGGTAGCTACCTTGTATGATGCTAAAGAATCTTCTGTAAGTAAAATGCGAGAAGCAGGTTATGGCATCGCGCATATTGTCCCTAGAGGAAAGATGTTGCCGGGATATGGAAGTATCGTAAGCCTGTCTGGTGATGCAGATAAGAATACCTTGCTGAAGGAGAATGTATCCCTTTTTTCTCAGTTCAAAACTTCTCGTGGTGTCTATCCAGGAACCATCATAGGTATTATTGCTAAGTACAAAGATCTATACAGAAACGCTACTTACAAAATGAAACATAATAAGTCTTACGTGATGTCACCTCAGGGTATGGAGCGTCCAGATATCAGTGATGCAGAGGCTGCTTTTTTTCCAGTAATAGAAAATAAGATGCCTGTATTTATTGTAACAGAAAAGCATAAAGATATTGCTAGGGCTATACAACTCAAAAAAGAATTAGGATTCGATATGGTTGTTGCTGATGTGGAGCAGGGGTATGGTATGCACAAAAAACTGAAGGGGATGAATATTCCTGTGTTACTTTCTCTAAGTCTTCCTAAAGAAATGAAAGAGGATAAGAAAGAGAAGGATAAGAAAGAAAAAGCAGAGGATGGAAAAGATAAAAAGGAAGAAAAGAAAAAAGAAGAAAAAATAGAGAAAAAAACGCCTGAACAGATAGCACTAGAGAAAAGAAAAAAAGAAAGTTATGACCAGTATATTACGCAGGCGGCTGTAATGGAAAAGGACGGAATACCTTTTGCTTTTTCTATGATAAATTCTAAGCCAAAGGAATTGCAAGCAACGATAAGAAGAATGATTGCTGCAGGCTTGTCAGAAAAGGCTGCGCTTGCAGCGCTGACAACGAATGCGGCGAAGCTCCTGAAAATACAAAATATTGCTGGAACAGTAGAACAAGGGAAGATGGCAAACCTTATGGTCAGTGATAAGCCATTTTTCGAAGAAGGTGCAATGATAAGATACATGTTCGTAGATGGTCAGAAGTTTTCTTACGAAGCGAAAAAGAAGAAAGCTAAGAAGAATAGTGAAGGTGAAGAGGTAGATATAGAAGGGGTATATTCTTATGAAGCTACTGTTCCAGGAGAGGTCCAGACGGGAACGATGAGAATAGAAAAGGATGGTGATAATTATAAGGTAATAATTATTTCTGATAATGATCCTACAGATGAGGATAAGGGAGAAAATGTAAATCTAGATGGTAATAATCTGACCTACACGCTAGATTTAGAAGGAATGATATTAGCCTTTGACGTGGAATTTTCTGATGACGAATTTGATGGAACAGTTTCTGTAGGAGAATTTGGAAGTTTTCCATTGACAGGTACGAAAAAGAGTGATCCTGAATAGTTATCTTTTATCAATTATTAAAAAAGAAAAATATGTATAAAATATATATAAGTGTGGTGCTGCTCTTTCTTTCAGTATTGCTATATGGACAGGTGGAGATGGGTGACATACTGATCAAAAATGGTAATCTCATCACCATCACGGATGGCGAAAAGATGGAGACAGATATTCTTATAAAAGATGGAAAAATATCCGCGATAGGAAAAAACCTAGCAGCTGGAGGTGCTAAAGAAATAGATGCTACAGGTATGTACGTAATGCCTGGAATTATAGATGCACACTCTCATGCGGGGATAGATGCAGTGAACGAGGGAACTAATCCTATAACACCAGAAGTGTGGGTAGGGGATGCTCTAGACCCGTTTGACATAACCTTATACAGAGCGCTGGCAGGAGGTGTTACGGTATCGCATGCTATGCACGGATCGGCAAATGCTATAGGCGGACAATGCGAAACCATCAAACATCGATATGGTGTGATGGATCCTGAAGAGATGAGAATGGATGGTGCTCCGCGAACGATAAAGTTTGCGCTAGGAGAAAATCCGATGCGGTCTCATGGAGAAGGAAGAAACGTGCCGCCTAGAAGTAGGATGGGTATAGAGCAGGAATTTAGAAGATCATTTGCTGCTGCAAAACTGTATCAAAAAGAATGGGCTGCTTATAAGAGTGGTGCTTTAAATGTACCCCCTACATACAGTGAGAGAAACGAAGTTCTTGCAGATATTCTAGATGGTGAGATCATCATACATTGTCATTCTTATAGAGCAGATGAGATCGTGATGTTGATGAATGTGCTAGAAGATTACGGTGTAAGTAAGATATGTTTTCAGCATGTCAATGAGGGGTTCAAGGTAGCTCCGGAACTAGCGGCTTTCGGTGCACAAGCCTCTGTTTTTGCAGACTGGTGGGCCTATAAGTTTGAGGTGTATTACAGTACTGCATTCAATGCAGCAATTCTAGCTAAAAATGGTGTCGTGACATCGATCAATTCAGATTCGGGAGAACTGATAAGACATCTATATCATGAGGCAGCTAAGTCGCAACGCTATGGAGATCTTAGTGATACGGAAACGCTTAAACTAATTACGCTTAATCCTGCCATCCAGCTAGGGATAGACGATAGGGTAGGATCACTGGAAAAAGGTAAGGATGGGGACTTAGCTATATTTAAGAATCATCCCTTGTCCATATACACGGTTCCGCAGTACACGATTGTAGATGGCGTGATACGTTTTGATATAGAAAATCAGGTGGCAGATATGAGACTAGATGTAAATCCAGAGGAAACAATTCCGGCCTTCTACGAGCAGGAACATGGTCATGAGCATGACGCTTGCATGGAAGGGGTATATGAACAATTATTTGGAGAAAGAGAGTAGTACTTAAAAATCAGAAAAAAGAAATTATGCAAAAATTTATATATATAGGACTCATTATTTTTCTAAGTATAAATCTACAAGGACAGCAAGTAGCTAAGGGCACTTACAAGACGGTATTACTAGAAAATGCGGAAATCCATACGGTAACTAAAGGTATAGTAAAAGGATCTGTACTGATCCAAGATGGTCTTATAGCTGGTGTAGGAGCGATAGCTAATATTCCTGCAGATGCAGAAAAAATAGATTGCTCTGGTAAGCGTATCTATCCAGGATTTATAGATGCAGGTTGCCAGTTAGGACTGAGTGAAATAAGTTCGATTTCTCTGACAAATGATGCTAGAGAGATAGGAGATTTTACACCGCATATGAAGGCCCTAACAGCGGTCAACCCTAGCTCTGTTTCTATACCCGTAACGAGAACCAATGGCATTACAACAGTCCTGACGAAACCATCAGGAGGTAAGTTTCCTGGTCAGGCAGCGCTGATAGATTTATGGGGCTATACACCAGACCAGATGTATGCAGGATTCGAAGCACCACTACTCTCTTTTCCGAGTACGGGCAAGAGAGGTAGATGGGATCGTCGATCTGATGAGGATATCAAGAAAGATTCTAATGAGGCCATGAAAAAGCTCAACGAAATATGGGATAAGGCCAAGTTATATGCTCGCATGGATTCTAGCAGAGTAGCTGTTAGAAAAGAGAAAACGAATTATAATCCGCAGATGGATGCACTTATCGCTGCAGTGAGAGGAGAAGATAATCTACTGATAGAGGTCAATAGTAAGGATGATATTCTAGAAGCTATAAGCTGGGTGAATAAGCACAAGATAAAAGCGATATTGACGGGTGTATCAGATGGATGGAGGGTTGCAGATTCCTTAGCTAAATACAATATTCCAGTCGTGACGGGTCCTGTGCTTAGCGTTCCGTCTAGAGCTTCCGATAGATATGATATATCTTATGCTAACGCAGGTAAGATGCAACAAGCAGGTGTCAAGGTAGCTATAAGAACGAACGATACAGAGAATGTAAGAAACCTACCGTTCAATGCAGGATTCGCGGCTACCTACGGTATGGGTGTAGACGAAGCGCTGAAAGCTATAACGATTAACACTGCTGAGATCTTTGGCGTAGGGGATAAGTATGGTAGTATAGAAAAAGGAAAGATAGCTAATCTATTTGTATGTGATGGCGATCCTTTTGAGATGAAGACGATGATTTCTCATTTGTTTATAAAAGGTTGGAATGTACCGATGGAGAACAGACATACTTTATTGTATGAAGAATATCTAGAGCGTAGTCCAGGCTTAGAGAAGTAGGTGGAGGCTATATTATATTTCATTATAGATTCACATGCCGTAGGCGCAGCCTACTTAGAACTGTAGAACTGTGGAACTGTTTTGGAGTGTTAAAAGACCTAATTTATTATCACCTTATTAACTCCTCAAATTCACAAATCTCCTTATTTCTAATCTCTTCCTCATTCCTTCGTTCGTAGTAGGCTGTGCCTACGGTTCATGTTCAATAACTTTATATTTCATTATAGATTCATATGCCGTAGGCGCAGCCTACTTAGAACTGTAGAACTGATTTGGAGTGTTAAAAGACCTAATTTATTATCACCTAATCAACTCCTCAAATTAACAATTCTCCTTATTTCTAATCTCTTCCTCGTTCCATCGTTCGTAGCAGGCTGTGCCTACGATTCACGTCCCTACAATTATCTATTACATTATAGATTCAAATGCCGTAGGCACAGCCTACTTAGAACTGTGGAACTGTAGAACTGTAGAACTGTTTTGGAGTGTTAAAAGAGCTATTTTATTATCACCTTATCAACTCCACAAATTCACAAATCTTTTTTATTTATTATCTCTTTCTTCATTCCCTCGTTCGTAGTAGGCTGTGCCTACGATTCATGTTCAATAACTTTATATTTCATTATAGATTCATATGCCGTAGGCACAGCCTACTTAGAACTGTAGAACTGTAGAACTGTGGAACTGTAGAACTGTGGAACTGTTTTGGAGTGTTAAAAGACCTAATTTAGTATTACCTTATCAAATCCTCAAATTAACAATTCATTCCCTCGTTCGTAGTAGGCTGTGCCTACGGTTCATGTTCAATAACTTTATATTTCATTATAGATTCATATGCCGTAGGCGCAGCCTACTTAGAACTGTGGAACTATAGAACTGTAGAACTGATTTGACGTGTTAAGAGACCTAACTTATTATCACCTTATCAACTCCACAAATTCACAAATCTTTTTATTTCTAATCTCTTCATCGTTCCCTCGTTCGTTGCAGGCTGTGCCTACGATTCATGTCCCTATATTTATTTATTACATTATAGATTCATATGCCGTAGGCGCAGCCTACTTAGAACTGTGGAACTGTTTTGGAGTGTTAAGAGCTATTTTATTATCACCTTATCACCTTATCACCTTATCACCTTATCACCTTATCAACTCCACAAATTCACAAATCTCTTTATTTCTTATATCTTCCTCATTCCCTCGTTCGTAGTAGGCTGTGCCTACGGTTCATGTTCAATAACTTTATATTTCATTATAGATTCATATGCCGTAGGCGCAGCCTACTTAGAACTGTAGAACTGTAGAACTGTAGAACTGCAGAACTGATTTGGAGTGTTAAAAGACCTAATTTATTATCACCTTATCAACTCCACAAATTCACAAATCTTTTTATTTCTAATCTCTGCTTCGTTCCCTCGTTTGTAGTAGGCTATGCCAACGGCTCATGTCCCTATAATTATCTATTACATTATAGATTTATATGCCGTAGGCACAGCCTACTTAGAACTGTGGAACTGTGGAACTGTAGAACTGATTTGAAATGTTAAGAGACCTAACATATTATCACCTTATCAACTCCACAAATTAACAATTCACCTTATTACTTAGAACTAACAGGTATATTATGTGCTTTTTAATTTATTGTCAGTTTCAGCACAACATTTTGTATTAAGGTGACAAGCTATTCATATTTATTTATATTGTATAAAACATTAGCATGAGAAAATTGACATTAGCCTTTTGCCTCCTCTTTATTATTCAAGATATGTATGCTCAGAATTATACTCCGCTGGTGGTGGAGGGTGCAACTTGGGTCGTATTCAGTAGAGTAGATTACGAACTCGAATATAGAGCGTATAAAATAGAGGGAGACAGCACCGTAAACTCCATTCCCTACAAAAAAGTATATAAGTATGAATTAGGATCAGAATTATCTGAACCTATTACCTATACTGACAAAGAATTCTACGTACTTCTTAGAGAAGATCTTGTAGCAAAGAAAGTATATATAATTGGTCTTATAGAACCTTGGGGACAATTATCATCCGATGAGTGTGATGGATATGATTTTTCTAATCCTGCAGCTGAGTATCTTATATATGATTTTGATGTGATGGTAGGTGAAAATGTGCCAGCCTGTCACATTAGGCACTCAGAGGAACTGACATATACTAGTGAGGATACGGAATTTTTATTCGAGCAAGAAAGAGTGGTTTACAATACCAGTTATGACGTTAAACTAATAGAAGGTATAGCTTATCAGAATGGCTTATTTATGTCGGCAATCCCTATCACACCTGCTTCGGGAGGTTTGGGATTAATACTTTACTGTAATGAGAATATAAATATGGATTGTACTCTATTAACAAATTCGACGGAACTTTCTACAGAGGATATAGTGCTTTTCCCTAATCCTGCTTGTAGGCAAATATCATTTCCTAGTTCCTTGCAGTTAATACAAGTAGAATTGTTATCTCTATCAGGTGCACGTATAGATATACAGACCAGTATAAATAATACGTATGAGTTGCCTACGCATGTTCTAGGAGGCATGTATTTCTTAAAGGTGATTACAAGGGATGGAAAATATGGTATCCAAAAAATAATAGTAGAGTGTAATTAGTTCCTATACTCATAGCTCTGTACTTCGTCTTCGATCCGTTCTGTAGGTCTGAATTATAAGATCGATCAGCTGACTGGATCTATTGTAGGATAGACTCCTAAATTCTGATGCCTCCTACTGCACAAGAAATTTCTAGTCGACTAGCGAAGCTCTAAATTTTCTGTATTTGAGAATGCCCTGTAATACCATTTCTATTTTTAGATGACGGAAAAGGATTTAGAATTGTTCAAAATGGATCAAGGCAAAAAACGTAGGCGAACCCATAGGTTCGGCGAGGCTTTTTAACGAAGGAACATGAAGAACAAAA